>Ga0209713_10003136_pt1 | contig 10430 bp, 5 predicted proteins | sample ArcOceMetagenome_3_FD_187444 | JGI IMG/M metagenome (GOLD analysis project Ga0209713, IMG submission 187444) | Marine eukaryotic phytoplankton communities from Arctic Ocean - Arctic Ocean- Svalbard ARC20M Metagenome (SPAdes) (version 2) | ecosystem: Environmental > Aquatic > Marine > Oceanic...
ACGCAAACACCCACACATACACACACACACACGCACATGCACCCATACACAATGTAGGGCCCTATGCGTTATATGTGGGCCTGGGAAAGAGAAAGGGCGACAAAAAGCGGGCAGCAGAGTTTGTCGGCCGCGAGCATGGCGTGGCCCTGTTGCGCTTCGGGTTTGATGAGTGGCACCTCCCTCAGTCGGACGAGGTCGTCATCAAAAAGGCCAAGTAAGAACTCATGCCGACCCCTTGTTGGCCGCAGGAGTGCGGTGGGGGGCTGCGTCCGCGGCGGCGGCGGCAGCGCACACAGCGCGCGTCTGGTCTTGTGGAGCAGCACGTGCGCACAGGCGGCGTATGCGCTGACCACGTGGTGCGAGTCTGCAGGCGGGTGGAGTGCGGCGGAGGGTGGGAGGAACTGCAGGGAAACAACTATATCGCCATGTGGCAGCGCGACCTGGTCTTCGACAAAGCACTGTTTCGCAAGCACTGGAAGCGAGGTACAGGGTGCCCTTGAAGGGAGCGGGAGGAAAACCACTTTGCGCGGTCGAGTCGCGTGCTGTGATTGCATACTTGGGCTCCAAAATGTCCACTCTTGGAGGCGTTTCTGACTGCATGGGTTTGTGCCTTGTTGGTCGCAGGGGGGGAACAGTGGCAGAAGGCGCTCAAGGACCGTTGGCATGCCGTCGCCGAGAGTGCTGAAGGGGGAGGGGGCAGTGGTGACAGCGGGTACCGGTTTAGGGTTTGAGATTTAGGTGGGAAGCAAATGGTCGCCCCGCAGGCAGGCGCGAAGATTTGCGAACTCCCTTCCCTGGAGCCCAAGATGCTGCTCTGATCGTGGACGTATAGGTGTGCAGCGGACGAGTGATCGTCCGCTGCAAAAAATATGTTTCAATGTGTACGACTCTGCTAAAACTTTGGGAAGGGATTGTGAACGCCCCAATCGTCCAAGATTTTCAACACGAGGGAGTCAGACCCCTTTCTCTGTCTCACATGATGAGACAGGAGCAGCCGGGCTGTAGCGGGGGGTCCTCGAGCTCTGGATGCAGCTTGCAGAACTCGACAAGGTCGGTGCGGTACTGGGCACGCAAGCGCTGGTTCAACACATCTTCCTTGCCGATGTGGAATTTTGCCACGAGATGCACATCCCCCAGCTTGTTGGGGTTGTAAACCTGGTAGAACGCCCTGATTTTCGCCTCCAATCGTCTGACGTACTCCTCGGACCCAGTGGCCGGCTGGGGGGCCGCGGCATGCACACCGTTTTGCTGGGACACCATGGGTTGCACCGGCGGGTTCGCACCGGGATTTCCGGGGCGGCTCGCAGCGGCCTGCGAGCTTGCAGTACGAGCGGAGGCTGCGGAAACGGTGTTGTCTATTTTCACATGCGTGCGCTGCACAGGGCCGTTTATGGCGGCCAGCGCCTTGACCACGTCAGAGGCTGAGCTCCTCTTCGCCGGCGTCACCCGGAAGCAGCCCGCAAGGAGCTGCTCGACCCGTTCCTCATAGTGTTTGGCGTACATGACCTCGAAGCGCGTAGAGTTGATCTTGGGCAGCTTTCCGTTGTTATCAACAATGTGCTGCTTCAGGGCCACTCGGTTGTTGGAGTCGCGATCGCCCCACGGCCCGCGCTCTGCGATCACCTCCCAGATCAGCACGCCCAGCCCCCAAACGTCCGACTTTGTTGTCAGCTTTGAGCCGACCAGCTGCTCTGGCGACATGTAGGCCGGGCTCCCCAGCACCTTTTGTGGATCATAGTATCCGCCCACAACCTTGCGCGCGCACCCAAAGTCAGCAATTTTCGGCACCATGTCCGCAGAAAAAAGGATGTTGAGCGACGACAGGTCGCGGTGCACGATGTTCTTCGCGTGCAGGTACTCCACGCCCTTTGCAATGCCGCACAAGACGCCAATCTTCTCCGGCCACAGCTCGAAGCGGTGCTTCATGTGCAGGTTGTCAAAGAGCGTGCCGTTGGGCATTAGTTCGAGCAGGAGCTCGATGAGCAGGGCACCCGCGCCCTCGCCCGCGTGCGGAAAGTGGCTGGTGCTGCCGAAGAACTGCATGCAGTTGGGGTGCGTGCCGAGCTCAGACATGGTGGCGATCTCGAGCCGGACCTGCCGGAAAAACTCGTCGATCGACTGCTGCCCCGAGGCGTACGCGGTGCCCGAGAGCGCGATGCTCTTGATGGCCACCGGGCGGCCCCGGTAGGTGCCGCGCGAGACCGCCCCAAACTGTCCGGCGCCGATCTGCGCGCCCGAGCGCTGCACGTCCGCGTCCGCCACGCGTGTGCCGTTGGCGGTCTTGACCAGCCCCGTGTACTCGGTGAGGCCGCGCGACGACGCGCCCGCCGCCGCCGCCCACTCCGTCTGCGCCGGCGTGGGCCCAGGCCCGAGCTTGCCCTGCGTGCCCCCCATCGCGCAACCACACTCTCCACTTCCGCGTTGCCGCGCCCGTGTGTGCGCCGCCGCAAGGCTTCTCGCACCCCTCTCTTCAAATGAGTTCGTGCGCCCACGAACAGCAGCCTGGTTCTAAGGAGAACCAGCGTGCCCTGTGGAGTAGACGGCCGTCTGTAGACTAGACGGGGGAGCCTTGGCAGAGTGCAAGCGAGCCCTGCCACGGTGCGATGGGCGGCGCAGTCGTGAGCGGCGGGCGCGCGCTGTTGTGTGCGGTGCTTGCAGTGGCGCTGCTGGTGCCGGCGGCGGCGTTCTCAGCCGTCGCAGGTCCGCCGGGCTGGGCGCGGGTCAGCGCCATGGGGCGCGCCCGGCAGCGCCCCCTGCTCCGCACCTGCATGCAGGGCCCGTCGACAGAGCGCCCCGCCGTGGCTGTGGGCGGCGGCGCTATTAATGTTGGTAATGGCGACAGCGCAAACGCCCGGGCATTTGCGTCGAAGCTCGCGCAGCTCATTGGCGTCGCCAACTACACGTCTGCCGCCGGCTGGCAGAGCTCCCACGACGACTCTGTGGGCGCACGGGACCGGGATGGCACGTGGGTGACGCGAAACGACCAGCAGATGGAGGTGGTCTTCAACGCCCTCAACTCGACGATTCCGCGCGCCTCGGCGTTCGAGTGGCTGCTGCAGACCCCTGCGCCGCTGTACATGATGCTCGAGAAGACGCTGGGCGTGGAGATCAAGCTGCTCGTCATCCCCCCGGGCCAGATACTCCCGCCTGTCGAGCACCCCACGGGGACCGTCGTCCTATCCAAGGCGCTCAGGGGGAGCTGCGACGTGCGGCAGATGATTGGCGACCCCCGCGGCAGCAAGCCAATGCGCGAGGCGGTGCGCCAGCGCATCTCCACCGAGGGCGTGACCCTCTATCTCGGCGGGCCGTGCCGCGTGTACGGCGAAGCGACGATGGAGCAGCCAGTGGCGATCCTCGAGGTGGCGTTGATCCCCAGCCTGAAAATCACATCGATGAAGGGCTTTGTCGAGTCGAATGACAACGCGGAGCACCATCCGCTGCCGGCGCTGGTGGAGCTCAACGCGCAGGCACGCGAGGACCTCTTGACCGGCCCGGGATTCGCGGGCTACGCAGAGGAAATTGAGGAACAGCGCCAGACCAGCGCGTGGGAGGAGGTAATCGAGGACGACGAGCGGCTGGATGTGGATGTGGACTCCCTCCGCCGCAACGTTGGCGGCTTGGACGAGCAACTCGCAGCGATTGTGCGGCGAGCGTTTGCGACGCGGCGCCTGCCGCCCGGGACCATGAGCTCCCTCGGTCTGTCTCACGTCAAGGGCATGCTCCTCTACGGCCCCCCTGGGTGCGGCAAGACGCTGATTGCGCGCGAAATTGCCCGCATTCTGCGGTCGCGTCCGCCAAAGATTGTGTCCGGCCCCGAGATCCTCGACAAGTGGGTGGGGGAGGCAGAGAGAAATGTGCGGGCGCTCTTTTACGAGGCTGAGCGTGAGTGGGACGAGCGCGGCCCGAAATCCGGGCTACACGTGATCATATTCGATGAGATGGATGCGCTGACGCGCACGCGAGGCTCTCTGTCTGGGGACTCGTCGGGTGTGCGGGACTCTGTGGTCAACCAGCTGCTGGCTAAGCTGGATGGCGTCAAAGAGATGGACAATATGCTTGTCATAGGGCTGACCAACAGGCGAGACCTGATTGATCCTGCCCTCCTGCGCCCGGGGCGTCTTGAAGTGGTATCAACCTTCCCCCAGGCTGTGCGACGCACCCATTCCCACGGGCGCATGCGCACGGGCGCATGCGCACAGCGTACGGGCGCATGCGCGCAGACGCCAGATCAACCTGTCCTCAGGCTGTGCGACGCATCCATGCGCACAGGCGCATGCGAACAGAATGATGCGCATGTAAACTATGCCTGGCCATTTCGCGCGCCTGCACACCGTGCACCGTAGCGCGAGTGTGCTCACAGAGTCCGTCCCCTGTCGTGCGCCACCACACAGCATCTGGAAATTCAGGCGCCAGACGAGGCGGGGCGCTACGAGATCTTAGACATCCATCTGCGCAAACTCCGCTCTAGCAGCCGCCTCTCCGCGTGCGCGACCAGGTCTCTCGAAACTCCAAACTATCACCCGCAACCCTCTAATCCCACACGGAACTCCTCACCTCACACCCCACACCCCAAACCCCAACCTCTAGACCAAAACCAAGACAGCCTAGAGCCTAACTTGGCCCACGCGCGCGTGCATGCAGCGCTGTGGAAACCTTAGCCAAAGACAGGACGCAAGGCTGGAGCGGTGCCGAACTAGCCGGACTTGTCCGCTCCGCTACCTCCTTCGCTCTTCAGCGCTCTATTGATGCATTAGAGGCCTCCTCCGCCGCCGCCGTCGCCGCCGCCGTCCCCGCCACCGCCGCCGCCGACGCCGCCGCCTCAGCTGCTGGCGCTGGAGAGGCGGGAGGCGGTGTCGCGGGGACAACAGGCTCCTCGGCAGCGGTTACAACAGACGCAGTGTCTAGAGGGGCGCAGCTGCAAGTGCAGGTGTGCGCCGAAGACTTGTTGAGGGCGTACGCAGAAATAGACGAAGCCAGGTCGCTCCTGCGTGTCTGTGCGTCCCGGCGAGTGCGTGCATGCAGACGTGGCTTGCGCACGCGCACGTGCACGCGTGAGCTAGCGTCAACGCGCCGCACACTGAAAATTGTGGCCACCACGAGCGTCATGTCTCGCAGAGAGCGCATGTGTGCCCTCCCCCCCCCTACCCCCCCCGCCCTTCCCGCTGCTGTACTGAGGACGTATTCCCACCCGTGTCTCTTCCTGCCTCTGCCTCCTTCCTGCCTTTGCCTCCTTCCTGCCTCTGCCTCCGCATCACATCACTAGGCCGAGGCGGCGGTGGTCGCTACGGAAAGCTGTCAAGCGCTTTGCAGGCAGATGGAGCTCTACTGCGTGATGTGACCGACATGTGGATGCATCCGCAGACTGCAGGGTGCATGATATTATCATTTCTATTTCCTAATATATTGGCGCGGCCAGGCTCGGTGGTGCTGGTGACTGCTGGACGCCGGGGTGGAGTGTTTGTTGTCCACATGCAGCGAGCTCTCGAAAGTTTGGTTGCTCCTGATAAACGCCGAGTCTGGCTTTCAAACCCGCTCGCGCGCATTCTCTCGTTGCCTACAGTGCATGCTCTGTACACCTTCTTGGCGATACCCCCTTAGTGTATTGAATCAGCATGAAATCAAAGGGCACCCATAATCAGATGCACTCTCTGAGCGCGGCCTCGCAATGTTATGCCACGGGATGTGTTATCATACGCTGTCGCATACGCTGTCACATCAGCTGTACATACGCCAGCCTGGGGAAACCAGCCACAGCAGGTACTGGTAGTCGAACAAGATAGCACTGTTTACACCAAAAAGTAACAACCAAAAAGCGCGAGACGACGGCACGACAAGAAATGCCGAGCAAGCCTCTCAACACACTTAATTCCCGGCAGCCTTGAGCTCCTTGAAGGTCTCGAGGGCGGCAGAGAGCGAGGTGAGCTCTACCTCGACAGAGGCGTGCTTGCTCGTTGTTTGCTCCTTGACGTTGGCCGGCACCTGCCGCGCCCCGCGAGCACGCCCGCCCCAGAGTGAGCATCCTGTCACGGGAAGGCGCGCGGCGGGCGACTGGACGGCACGCACGCGGAGGCGGGAGTGCTCGCGGGGTGCGGGGGTTGGCTTGGGAGTGGGGCGCGAGGCGCGGAGGGCGCGGGCGGCAAGGGCTGGGCAGGCGACACGCGCCCGAGGGCAGGCAGCCCGCAACGCACGGGCGCGGGGAGGGCACCTTGTCCCAGCTGGCAGCCGACATGGTGGCCTTGAGCTTGGCAAGCTCGGCCGTCTTGGAGGCAATCGACTTCTCGAGCTTGGCAATCTCGGCGTCGAGGTCCACCATGCCCTTGAGCACCAGGTGCACCTCGGCGCTGTCGCCCACTGGCCGCATGCCGCAGCCCTTTTCGACCTCGCCGTCCTGGGCCACCACGTTGAGCTCGCCGGTCTTGGCCAGCGCCACAACGTTGTCCTTTTGCCGCGTCATCACCGCGCACACCTCGGCGCTGCGGCCCCGCACATAGAGCACCGGCCGCTGCGAGGGCTTGAGCCCGTAGCTGTCACGCATCGACCGCACCACGCCCACCACCTCCAGCATCGCCTTGATGTCGCTCTCGGCCTCCTCGTCCACCAGCGCCGCCTGCGTCTCGGGGTACTTGGAGATCATGATGCTGGCCTCGTCGCCCGGCCGGCGCGCCAGGCGCTGCCACAGCTCCTCCGTCACGAAGGGCATGAAGGGGTGCAGCAGTCGCAGGCCCTCCTCAATGCAGTGGTAGAGCACCGCCTGCGCGCCCTTGGCCTGCGTCGGGTCGCTCCCGAAGACGGGCTTGCACAGCTCCAGGTACACGTCGCACAGGTCGTACAGGAAGAAAGAATAGATGGCGGTGGTGGCGCTCCCGAAGTCGTAGTTGAGCATCCCCTTGTTGGCCTCTTCCGTCGCCTTCTGCAGCTTGCTCAGGATCCACCGGTCCTGCGACGCCAGCTGGTCGCGCGGCGGGAGCGCGCCCGGCACGTAGCCCGTCAGGTTGGTCATGCCGAACTTGGTCGCGTTCCATAGCTTGTTACAGAAGTGGCGGTAGCCCTCCACGCGCAGCACGTTGAGGTTGATGTCGCGGCCCTGGCTGCAGTAGGCCGCCAGCGCGAACCGCAGCGCGTCGGTGCCGCACTCGGGGATGCCCTGCGGGAAGTCTCGCTTCTGCCCATCTTTGGCCTTGGCCACCTCCTTGGGGTCCAGGTTGCCCTGCTCCAGGCGCTCCTGCAGCCCGTCGAGGGCGATGCCCTGGATCACGTCGAGCGGGTCGATGACGTTGCCCAGCGACTTGGACATCTTGCGCCCGTGCGCGTCGCGCACCATGGCGTGCAGGAACACCTGGCTGAAGGGCACCTGGCCCATGAGCGTCATGCCCATCATCACCATGCGCGCCACCCAGAAAAACAGAATGTCCCAGCCCGTCTCCAACAGCGTGTTCGGGTAGAAAGCCTTGAGGTCCTTGTGGTCGTGATCGGGCCACCCGATGGTCGAGAAGGGGAAGAGCCCCGAGGAGAACCACGTGTCCAGCACGTCCTCGTCCTGCAGCACCGTCAGCTCCTGCCCGGGGAACTTGGCCTTGGCCTGCGCCAGCGCCTCCTCCTCCGTATTGGCCACCACCCAGCGCTCAAACTTCTCGTCCTTGGGCACCACCCTCTCCTCGCCCGCAAAAATGGTGTAGAAGGCCGGGATGCGGTGCCCCCACCACAACTGCCGCGAGATGCACCAGTCGCGGATGTTGCCGAGCCAGTCGTGCCACTTGCGCTTGTGCTGCGCGGGCAGGATGCTCAGCCGCCCGTCCTCCACGCACTCGAGCGCGTCGGCCGCCATCTGCTTGCAGTCCACCCACCACTGCGGCTTGAGCACCGGCTCGATCACGTCCTTGGTCCGCGACGACACCCCCAGCCTCATGCCCGGATTGGGCTTTGTGCCCTTGAACAGCCCCTTCTCCGTCAGCTCCTTGATGATCTCAAACCTCGCCTTGAACCGGTGCATCCCGTTGTACTTCTCGCCGCAGTTGGCGTTGAGCGTGCCGTCGTCGTTGAGGATGTTGATGAACTCGAGCTTGTGCTTCTGCCCCGTCACAAAGTCGTTGGGGTCGTGCGCGGGCGTCACCTTGACCGCGCCCGTCCCAAAGTCCATGTCCACCAGCTCCGCGTCCAACACGATGGGCATCTTGCGCCCCGTCACAGGGTGCACAAGGTTCTTGCCGTGGAACGACTTGTAGCGCGGGTCCTCCGGGTGCACCGCCACAGCCGTGTCCCCAAACATGGTCTCGGGACGCGTCGTGGCAATCACAATCTCCTCGCCGCTCCCCTCCACCTGGTACGCCCACTCCCAAAACATGCCAAAGTCCACCTTGCGGTCGTAGCCCGGCACCGAAATCTTCTCCGGCGCCTCAAACGTGATGTAGTCCACCTCCAGGTCCGACACCGCCGACTTGAGCTGCGCGTCCCAGTTCACCAGGCGCTGCGCACGGTAGATGAGATTCTTCTCGTGCATCCTCAGGAACGCCTCCTTCACCGCCTTGGACAGGTTATCGTCCATCGTGAAGCAGTTGCGGCTCCAGTCCAGCGACGCACCGAGCCTCCGCAGCTGGTTGTTGATCGTCCCGCCAGACTGCTCCTTCCACTTCCACACCTCCTGGATAAACGCCTCGCGCCCCAGGTCGTGCCGCGACAGACCCCGCTCCTTCTTGATCTTCTTCTCCACCACCACCTGCGTCGCAATCCCCGCGTGGTCCGTCCCCGGCAGCCACAGCACATTGTACCCCTTCATGCGACGCCACCGCGCAATCGTGTCCTGGATCGAGCACGTGAGCGCGTGCCCAATGTGCAGCGTGCCGGTCACGTTGGGCGGTGGCAGCATCATCACAAACCGCTCCTTGGTCGAGTTCTCGTCCGCGCGGTAGTAGCCCTGCGCCGCCCACCACTCGTCCCACGCCGCCTCCACGTGCTTGGGCGCGTACGAGTTGAGCATCGGCGCCGACATGTCCTTCTTCTCGCCCGGCGTGTACACCACCTCCGGCACCACCTCTGCTTCCTTCTTCTCCTTGGGCGCCTTCTCCTTCTTCGGCTCCTTGGGCTTGGCCGCCGCCTCCGCCTCAGCCGCCGCCTTGGCCGCCTGCTTGGCCGCGAACTTGGCCGCCTTCTCGTCGCTCTTGCTCTTCTTCTTGCCGCCCTTGGGCGCCCCCCGCGCCAGCCCGTCCATCACGATCGGCCGCCCCAGCGGGTCGCACGGGCCCGTGTACTCGATGCTCAGCGGCTCTATCGTTGCGGCGTTGTCAGGTGGCGGCGTGGTGGTTGCAACAGGTGTGGCAACCAGTTTCTTGGGACTGACTGCATTGGCGGCCGCCGCGCCCGCGCCTTTCGGCGCTTCCTTTTGCGCTGCCTCTGGCTTCTTCACAGATGCTTTCCCGCCGCTGGCTGCAGTTGGCAGAACGGCATGCGCAGCCGCTGCGCTCTTTTGGTACGTTTTCACTTTGTCCAAGAGCGATTGGTCCAGGGTGGGCATGCGCACGATACTCACTGTGGCGACACTCTTGGTCGCAGGACGATTGACCGTGATTTGCGCCCGCGAGCAGAGCGGGCCGATGAGGAGAGGCGCCATATCCCTGCCACGCACGCATGTTTTCAGTCCAACCAACGCCAGCGTCTCACCGAAGAACTCCTACGCTGACCACACAGACCATCAACACGGCGTGCATGCGCCGGTGTGCAGCAGTACCTGCATGGCATGCCCACGACACTCTTGCCATCAATGTGTGTCACAATGTCGCCCTCCTGCAGCTCACCGCCTATGTCCGCTGCACTGCCCTCTGCGATGCACTTCACCACAGCTTCCTTGGCCCCGTTCTCGCGCTCAATGCGGACACCAAATCCCGCCTCCGTGGGCAGGTTCGACGGCGTTGCGACAATGGGCGCCTGACGGATCAGCGTGAGTGTCCGCGACGTCCCCGCACTGTCCCGCAGCGTTAGCTGTATACTGCTGCCGACCTCGCCCTCGAGCATGCTCGCAGCCAGACGGTGGTCGTCGCCGAGGTCAGTGCCGCCGATGGTCACGACCGCATCGCCGATTGCAATCTTGCCGCTGCGCAGTCCAGTGATGCACGGCGCACGTCACGAGGTGCGGCGATGCAAACCCACACCTGCGCGCCATCTCACACCAACACGCCCTCCCACCGCCGCGCGGGTGTGCCACGTGCGCGGCAAGGTGCGACTGTGCATGGGATCAGGGTGCCGTCTGTCCTGCTCACCTCAGCGCTGCCGGCCCGCCGAGTGCAACAGAGCGCACCACCACACGCTTGTCCTTGACACCGAGCTGCACGCCGGCGCCCGCCGGCATCCTTGCTGCCGTGTGCCCTCTGCTCGTCGGCCGCCGCTGTGGACGCACCGCGGGGGGGCCCAAGCGAAGGCCAGCCGAGCTTTTTACAGCA
>Ga0209713_10003138_pt1 | contig 10425 bp, 2 predicted proteins | sample ArcOceMetagenome_3_FD_187444 | JGI IMG/M metagenome (GOLD analysis project Ga0209713, IMG submission 187444) | Marine eukaryotic phytoplankton communities from Arctic Ocean - Arctic Ocean- Svalbard ARC20M Metagenome (SPAdes) (version 2) | ecosystem: Environmental > Aquatic > Marine > Oceanic...
GCTCGGACAGCAGCTCCGCCATCGCCGAGTGCGCCCACACCGGTGGAAGGTGCGCCCGCTCTGGCCACCACGCCGGAGAGTCGGGGTCGGAGCGGTCGGCGCGGCTCTCGATGATGACGGGCACGCGCCGCCGCCGCAGTATGCGCACCAGGCGGACGGTGAAGAGCACCAGCTCGTTGCCCACCTGCAGCTTGCGCAGCTGCGTCTCGGTGAGCGAGCCGTCGGTGATGCCGTCCGGCCCGCCACGCGCCGAGTCCCAAGTGCGCAACACGTGTTCGTCGGAGCCGTCGGCGCCGAGCGCGACGGCGAACGAGTCGCACGGCAAGCCGATGAGCGCGCCGCCGTCGAACTCGCCGAAGTCAGCGCGCGCGCACAGCGACTCCTGCACGTTCGGGCGGAGCACGTCGACGCCGCTCTTGATGTCCACCTCCTCCGCGTCCGTGGCGCACTCGGCGTCCCTGCCCGCCTCGGCGAGGTAGCCGGAGAGGCCGGCGAAGAGGTGAAGCACCGAGAGCCGCGGCAAGACGCCCTGCGAGGCGCGCCGCGAGCGAGACGAGATGAGACCTTCGATCGAGAGGGATTTTCAAGCCCGTTGGCGAGACACGGCCCATCCGTGGATCAGAGCGGAGCCGTGATACTCGCTTTCGCGCTCCTACCGAGCGGTACTTGCTTTCTCGTGATACTCGCTTTCGCGCTCCTACCGAGCGGTACTTGCTTTCTCGATACTCGCTTTCGCGCTCACTTCTGAGCGGTACTCGCTTTCTCTGGCTCCGCCCGCAGGTGCTGATAAGTACTTGCTTTTCGCGTCCCCGTCGGGAGCACTACTCGGCGTTCCCCTGGTACTTGCTTCCGCGTCCCTCGGGAGCGCCTCGGCGTTCCCCAGCTTGCCTTTTCGTGCTCACAAGTGAGCACTACTCGGCGTACCCGCGGCGGTAGATCAGGCCGCCGACCGAGAATCGAGATCGAGATCGAGAATCGAGAGGGGCTCAAGAAGCTGGGGCTCAAGGGGCCGCACGCATGCAGAGAGGCGAGGCGAGGGCCGAGTGGCGAGAGGCGAGGAGCGAGTGGCGAGGCTTACCGAGGCGGCGGCGTCGATCGAGCGAGAACGAGTATCGCTGGTTTGGCGCGGCGGGTGTAGTGGCCGCGCCCCTGATGCAGCTTCAGGTGTCGGAGTAGGTCGTGGCGAGTTGCGCACCGCTGGTGAAGTCGCGGCGCTCCTCCTCCGAGGCATGTCGTCGTCGAGTGGCGGCGGGCTGCTGGAGTGCCGAGCGCGCTGAATCCGCGCGCTGCACCCACAGTCGCCCGCCGCCCCCACCGCTGGCTCGATCGGCGCGCCAGTGGCGGGTTGCTGCAGCTGCTCCTCCGGCGGCGAGGCGGAGCCCTCGGCAGCAGCGAGGTGAGGTAGGACGTCCACAGTGAAGTACTGCCGCTTGCGCATCGCCTGCAGCGCAAACGGCGGCGCGCCCGCCGCGCCCGGCGGCCGCGCCGTGTCGGAGGCGACCCAGGCCGGTCCACTGCCCATGCAGCCAGACCAGCCTGCGCCGCCGGCCTCCTACTTGCCCAGCTCCTTGCACGCCTCCTTGACGAAGGCGGTGAGGAGCGTCGAGTTGTCCGGGCAGAGCGCGGAGCCGTCGATCTTGGGCAGCAGGGCCGACAGCGCCTTGATCACCACCGACTTGGGGTGCTCGCCCCACGTCGCCTTGGTCGCGCACCGCTTGCACGGCTGCGCCGCCGCGGAAGGGTTGCCCGGCAGCGGGCGGGGCTTGCAGAAGCCGCCGAGGCCGTAGACGCACGGCCAGTCGCCGTTGCACTTGGACGCGATGAGCGACTCGTTGGCGTACGAGGTCACGTCCTTGAGCAGCGCGATGGTGTGGCGAGGCAGCGGCGCGAGCGTCGCCTGGAAGTTGGAGCCGCCCGCGCCAGCGCCTGCCGCGCCCGCCGCCGCCGCTGCCGTAGCCCGCGCTGCAGCCCGCTGGTCATCGGCCTTCTTCTCCGCGGCCTTCTTCGCCTGCTCCTTCTTGCTCGCCTCCTCCTTCTCCTTGGACTTGTCGGCCTTGGCCTTGGCTTCCGACTTGGCCTTGGCCGCCTTCTCCTTCTTCTTGGCCCTCTTGCTGGCCGGCGCCGGCGAGCCGTCGTCGTCGTCGCCGTCGTCCGCCGTCGACGCCGCGGCGCGCTTGCCGAGCTGCTTGAGCGTGACGCCGTGCTGGGCCAGCAGGATTTCGTCCATGCACGCCCTGGTGGTCTCCATCACCAGCTGCCCGCTCGCCAGCGGCTCGCGCGAGTTGACGATGGCCCGCGACTCGAGCGACGGCACGTCGATGGTGACGTCGACCGCGTCATCCTCGCGCCGCGGCTTGAAGCCGAAGAAGTAGATCTTGTCCCAGTAGTCGAGCAGCGCCGTCTTGGCGTTCTCTTCGTTGCACGTCTTGCGCGACGCCTTGAAGTACGCGTAGAAGCCCGGGTCCGACTTGGCGCTGATGCCGGGCGCCTCCTCCGTCAGCGAGAAGACGCACCCGCCGCAGCCCCACGCCCACGCCACGAAGAGGTCCAGCTCCTTGAGCATGTCCTCGATGTCGGCGCGCGCGGACGGGTCGCCCCACCGACCCTGCGAGTCCGACTCCTTGTTCAGGCTGCGCTTGGCGTCGGGGGTCTTCCCGCCGTAGATGCGCACGAGCGCCGCGTACGCGGGTCGCAGGTTGCCCGTCATCATGGCGAGGTGGACGGTGGCGATGTCGGACTGGACGCCCGGCTCGTCCAGCCGCTTGCCCTCCGTGCCGCCGACCTTGTCGGTCGAGTGGCGCTTGACCGCGCGCGAGTGCTTTTTGTGTGCGAGAATGGGTGCGTGCGCGAACGCACCATTCTTGACAGTCTCGACGAGGGTGCCCGGCGAGTAGACGAAGGCCATCGAGGCGGAGCCCGTGCCGTTGCCGTCGTTCAGCTGGCTGAGCCGGAACACCTCGGCGGCACCCTCGCGCGCGTAGTCCGGCACCGCCGCCTTGATGGCGGCGCCGAGCTGCGAGTGCGAGATGGAGCCCCGCTTGGCCATGTTGTTGGGCGAGTTGATGAACTCTCCCTGCTGCAGGGACCACAGGCGCGAGGGCTCGAGAGAGACGGCGAGCTCGCTATCGGTGCCCTTGGGGATGGGCATGAACAGGCCGTGCCCCGTGTTCGACGTCGGCCGGTCCGACGAGGTGGAGTTGGCCGAGGTCGAGGCGCGCTGCACTAGAGCCGTGGCCGCCTCGCCCAGGTTGACGAGCGCGTCCACCTGGTCTAGCGGCTGCATGGGCGGCTCGGTCCAGCCCGCCGACACGGCCTTCTTGTAGAGCAGCACGAGCTCGCGCGCGAAGTGCACTGCGGCCACGGCAGGGTGGTCGCGGCCGACGGTCGAGGAGCCGAGCGCGTCCCCCACCTGGCCCGCCGTGCTCCGCCCGTCGAGCATCGAGTAGATCGTGTCGACCGTGGTGTCGCCCGATGCCAAGTCGACGGAGCAGGGCACAAACGGGCGGAGGCAAATCACATCGTCGCCGAGGCGAGCGGCAAGTGAGGTGGCGGGCGGTGGCGGTGGCAGGCTTGGCGACCGCGAGCCGCCTAGCAGCGTGGTCGCGTTGTGCATCACCGAGCCGCCGATGCCAACACCCGCTCCGGCGCCGAAGCCCACACCCGCTCCGGCGCCGACGCCAACACCCGCGCCGACGCCAACACCCGCTCCGGCGCCGATGCCCGCACCCGCTCCGGCGCCGATGCCAACGCCCGCTCCGGCGCCGATGCCCGCACCCGCTCCGGCGCCGCCGCTCGCCGTAGTGATCGTCGTCACACCCACTTCGGACGTAGTGGTCGTCCCGCCCCCCACGCCGGAGGCCGGCGAAACCGCCGACGCGAGGACGACACCAAGCGAGGACGACGCGGCCGCCGCGGCCGCGCGCGCCTGCCCGGCCATCACCCCCTTCACGATGTTGCGCAGCGCCAGCCCGCGGGCGAAGTCGTCCGCCGCGCGGGAGAGCTGCGCCCTCACGGACGGCACTGACGCGTGGAGCGCGAACAGCGCGTCGCCGAAGAACCGAATCAGCTCCGTCAGCTTGCCCGCGGGGACCGCCGGGGAGACGACCTCGTGAACGAGGTTGGAGCAGCGGGAAAGCTCGTCGGGCGACTGGTAGCCCAGGAAGCCAGCGGAGAGGTCGCACAGCGAGACGACCTCGACGCGCGCCGTAGACAGATCATACGACCCGGCCGCGAAGCCCGGGTCGCAGACCGCACCGCCGCACCGACTGTAGAACAAGTCCGTGATGATCCTGACGCGACGGTCCTCGTCAAAGCCCTCCCCGTCGGGCACAGTACGCAGCGAATCCAGCATCCCCACGTACGTCCGCTCGTGCGACACGGGCTGGTGATCGAAGGGCAGCGTGCGCGCCGCATCGGACGCGAAGAGCGAGGAAGCCAAGAGTGTGCCAGGGGCACGCACGTCGTATGTGATGCCCGACGTGTCGGAGGGCGTGTGCGGGTAGCACGCGAGCACGACGTCATCGCCCTCCGCCGGATCGTCCGACGCGAAGGCGATGAAGCTGCCCGTCGCGGTCTCGATGGGCACGGACACACCCGTGACTCGCACCGCATTCATGATGACCGCCTCCACCTTGCCGACCAAGTTGGCCACAGACTCCGCGTAGCGCGGGCCCGATCGCGTGATCGAGAAGACGATCTTCTCGGTAGTGCAGTCTGACACGATCGCATAGCGCCGGCCGCCGCACGTGGTGCCCTCCCTGAACATCAAGAGAGAGCCGACAATGCCGCCAACCGCCGCAGCCGCCAGTTGAGCAGGAGAGCGGAGATCCGGAGAGTCCGCGACGGCGGGCACGATGGCCCCGACGCGAGAAACCAAGCGTGACAGATCGACATCCGTCATGAGTACGCTGTACACGAGGTCCAAGGGACGAGTGACGCCGACCGAGTATCGGCGAAGGAGGGATGAAGAGTTGAACCTCTGAGGCGACGGGCACTACATGTAGCCCGCGTTCAGTTCGGTTCAGTTACGCCCCGGCTCGATCACTCTTAGTGTACGTAAGAGTGAATCCTCCCCGAGAGATCGAGATGGCTGCCGCCTAGGCTAGAGGTTGGCTATAGCCTAGTCGGCTACGTAGCGCATCGGCGGTCGCCCCGGCTAGGTGTAACGGCGTGATCACCCGCTGGCGCTCCGCGCCAGCCGCTGATCGCGCCGAGACCTATCCAAGCGACTACCGAGCAAGGCTAGCTAGCTCGCGCCGCTCCACTCCGGTTAGGAGGTGGGAAATGGCGGGAGCAATGCGGAGAGCACGGAAGCGAACCGCGCCAGATCCAGGCTTGCCTAAAAAGGCAGGTGCCAATATATTGTCTGTCTGCCAGACTTGGCACCGAGGGACTGGACGAGGCGAGGTGCGCCACCGGACCCCAACCCCAAGCGCACCGCTTGGGGCCCGTCACGCGCGTCGGACGAAAAACAATCGAGACCCTACCGGAGACCGAACACACATGACCGAGAACCAACCGAGAAGCCAGGCGACCGAGTCCGAGGGCAAAAGAGAGTCGAGACAAAACGTGCGACATGCAGCGCGGCCGGCCCGGTGGGCAGCCGAGCCGAGTCCGAGCCCCCCAACCGCCCGCAGGGCGGCATGCGCACACCGCGCATGGGTACGGGTGGGTGGGAGAAAACGAGAGAGTACACCCCTGCTCGCCGCGCCCGTGGTCAGTACAGGACCAGGCGGCGAGCCGGGAAGATCGAGCCGAGCGACGAGAGGCGCGAGGCGAGGGCGAGCGAGCGAGCGAGCGAGCGAGCGAAAGTAGAAGAGGAAGGGCCTCAGCGGCGGCGGCGCACGATGGCGCGCGCCGGCTGCGTCCAGCCCGACATCGACTCGACGGAGACGTCGGAGGCGAGAGCCATGCTGGTAGAGGCCTCGCCCTGCGCCGCCGCCGAGATGCGGCTGTAGAGCTGCCAGATCTCCGAGCACCAACGGCCGCGCGCCGCGATGATGGCCTCGGCCCTGGCGATGTCCCATCCGCACGCGGCGAGGATGTCAGTCGCCCCGCCGATGCGGAGCGACTTGCCGCCGTAGTGCACGGGATCGCCGAGCTGCAGCGTGGCCACCACCTCGCGCACGACGGCGAGCACGTCCGCCGTGGCGACGACGCGCCCGCTGTCGAGCCGAAAGAAGGGCGTCGAGGCGCGCTGCTCGAGCGGCACCTCCTCGCACATCATCGTCCACGCGGCGGAGATCGCCTCGTACGGACATATGTGGTCGAGGGAGTGGTCGCCGGCCGGCCGCAGCCGCTCGATGACCACCGGGTGCGCCTTCGAGTGCGCGGCGTCGTTGTGCCCCGTCGCGTCCTTCGTGGGCAAGACCCACATGTAGACCGCGGGGCGCTGGCCGTCCGCCGAGAGCAGGCCCCACGTCCACGAGACGCTCGGATCGTCCGGCGAGCCGTCAGCGCACGTGATGTGCAGCGCCGGCTCGAACGGGTGAGCCGAGTCGACGACGCCAACGTCGCCGCCGCGCAGCAGACCTTGGTGGCCGGCGTGCATCAGCGCCCAGCGGTACTTGCCCCACCGCGAGCTGCGGTCGTAGCCGAGCGTCGGCCTCGTCAGCGCGCGGATGTGCTGCGAGCGCAGCGGCAGCTGCAGCGAGCGCTGGCCCGTCGGCCCGTCCTCGCGACGCATCTGCTTGAGCTGCTGCCCGTACGCGAGGCCGACGCCCGGGATCGAGATCTTCATATCGATATGCTGCTCCTTGATCCCTCGCAGCCCCGAGACGTACTTGCCGATGGTCTTGGACTTGATATTGCGGTCCTCGCGCAAGAACGACGCGAACATGCCCTCGCTCTGGCGATTGTACGCTGCGGCGGACAAGTCATTCGTCGACGTGGGCGTCTTGTAGAAGACGCGGTTGGGCAGCTTCTCCTTGAAGTCCGAGAGCGCGTTGAGCGCCGTGCGCCGCGCCTCGTCCTTCGACTGGAGGTCCGCGTGCGCAGACCGCCAACGCGCGTCCTCGGCGTAGCGCTCCGCAAACGCCAACTCGAGTGCCGAAGGCTCCGCCGCCCACTCGTGCGCCGGCGCCAGACGATCCTCGGGCCGAGCGATGCCGAGCAGCGCCGCCTTGTCGACGTTGCGCAGCCGAAGCTCCTCAGCCTTGACGCCGCGACCGCCAGTGGCGACAGCAACTGGATTGCGCCCGAGCTTGGCGAGAGAAGAAAGCGAGATGAGCGCCTTCTGCGTGATGGTCTTACCTTTCTTGTCCACCACCGTGACCGGCGGTTTCTCGAGCCCACGCTTCGGAGCCGCCGCCGCTTTGCCTGCCGCAACGGGCGAGGGCCGAGAGGGAGCGAGTGAGCAGAGCCCGGCTGCGGCCACTGCCGTGGCGCGCAGCTGGCCGAGCGCGGGAAGCGAGCGAGCGCGAGCGAGTGCGGGCGAGAGCCGAGCCGCGGGCGGTGAGCGTGCCGACGCGAGCGTCAGCGGAGACGCCAGTCTCCACCGGCCTCCACCCACGAGCCGGCGTCCACGTCTAGCGCCGACTCTAGAGTCGTCCGGCAGCGATGCGGGATGGCGAGCCGCTCCACCTTCCAACCGGCCGCCACCGCTTCCGCCTCCACCTCGGCGTAGCCCGACGGGTGGCTCAGCCGGTCCGCATCGACGTTGAGCTCACGAGGTATGGCAACGCCGAGCCAGCGCGGCAGCCGCTCGCGCGCCGCCACCAGCAGTTGGTGCATTTGCGGCACAACGCTGGACGCCGCGTTGAGCGCCGCCGCAGCCGGCTGGCAGTCGCCGATGGCGATTACCGCCTGCACGTCGTGCCGGTCAGCGATCGCCTCGGCCAGCGCCCACGCACCGAAGAGCTCGGCCGCGGGCATGCTGCACCGCTGAGCGCCGGGCGAGCGGTCGCGAGCTCGCAGCGACGACTGCAGCAGCGCCGCCGAGACCGGCTCCCACCAATCTTCCGAGAGAGCGAACAGCACGCCCGGAAGACTGGGCAGGTGGCCGTACCCGCCGATGCCCGCGTCAGCCACGTCGCCGCTGGCGTCGGTCGTGATGGTAAGCGTGCCCGCCGAGCCGACTGCCCGGAAGCGCGCCGCCGCCGCCAACGGGATGCCATCGTTAGCATCGATGAGGGCCTCGCCGATGCCAAGCAGACGGCAGAACGCGGTCTGCGCCTTTCCGCCCTGGCTCAGAGGCACCTTGGCCAAGAGCCGAAGCTCGCCGTCGCGCCCACGCCGCGCCGCGTTGGTGATCTTGTAGCCGCCTTGCAGCCACGGCACCATCTCGGGCATGGCCTGCGCCAGATGCCCGAGCCGCCCGACCAGCTTGTCGACGGGGCGCCGCTCTAGCTCGCCGTTCAGAGCCGCCGCCCGCTGCATGCTGATCGAGTCGAGCATGATCGTGCGCTTGGGCAGCGGGCAGTCTATGCGCCGCCGCCGCAGGTCGAAGCGCAGACCGAGGTTGACGATGATCGAGCCGGCCTCCGTCTTGCCGATCGACACCTTGAAGCCGAGCCACTCCAACGTGCGGACCATGATGGCGAGGTAGACGGCGACCCTCGTGCCCGGCTTGGTCGTCACGCCGCCCGCCGCCTCCGTGGCGAGCTCGCCCGCGTCGACGCCACCGACGGCCACTCCACGCGTGCCGAGCGGGTGAGCGGCCGAGGGAGCGAGCTCGAAGCCGGCCGGCACCTCGACCTCGTCGGCGCCGCCGCCGCCCGCCGCATCATCTAGATAGATCTGGCAGGCGGCGGGCCAGACGTGCTCCGGGCCGTCGGGCAGCGAGCCACGCCGCTGCAGCTCGCGCCGCTCGCCGCGCCACTGCTCAACCTCCGGCGGGAAGGGCGCCGTAGCATCAAACTCGCGTTGCCGCTTGGCGACGAGGGCGGTGCTCATGCGCGAGATGCCCATGAACCTGCGTGGCGAGTTGCCACCGCCGAAGCCGACGCGCCACAGCTGCTTGATGACGGCCGTGCCGTCGTCGCGCCACCACAGGTAGGAGCACAGCCAGACGTCGGCGGACTGCACGACGCAGAACGAGTAGGCTGCCTCGCAGTCGATGCAGTAGCCGTCCACGTCGACGCCCGCGCGGTCGAAGGCGTTCTGCGCGTGGGCGAGTCCGTGGCCGAGAGTGCGCGGCGACGGCATCGTCATCGAGCGATCGTCGGCCGAGATGCCCGCGTTGACCGAGTCCTTATCGCCTTTGTTGACCTCGTGCGACAGGTTCATGGTGATGCGAGGCTTCTGGTAGTGCTCGACGACGCCGCTCGGCAGCGGACGCGAGCGCTCCTGCATGATCACGTCGCGCGGGTTGACCCTGACGGGCACCGTCGGCGGGTGGATCGAGCCGAGCGAAGCCCACTGCTCCGCCTCCTCCTTGTCCACCGCCTCCTTGGCCGCGTCGAAGTGGTCCCACACGCCCGAGTGGTGGGTGGCGAGAACGGTCGAGAGCGAGCAGCTCGAGGCGATCTCGGTGCCGCCTTCGCCGCCCTGCAGCAGCGTGTTGTCGTCGTCCCAGCCCAGCTCGCGCGCCGCCTCGCGCAGGTTGGCGCGGTCGAGCTGCTTGTCGCCGGGGAAGACGGTGTGACGCGTGCTGCGACCGAGCGGCACGCAGTTGGTCGGGTCGGACGAGTCCCAGACCAAGCCGCGCGCCCACTCGACGAGGCACTCCTGGCCCCAGCGCGTGGTGCGCATCTTCTTGCCGCGCCGCGCCTTATTGAGCCACGCCTGCACCTCCTCGTACTTGCCTGGCAGCCACAGCTGCTCGATGGCTATGTTGCCACCGCAGGCCGCCCGCCCCCGCGCCAGCACCGCACCGTGGTCAGCGGCCTGCACCCGCGACTCGGGCGCGGACTGCTCCGAACGCAGCGGCGTCGGCGCCGGCCGCGCCAACATCTCAGCCGGCGAAGCCGGCTCCAAGTTTCTGACCGACGCCCACTTCGGCGGCGCGACGCGCGCCGCCTCGACCGCCGCCGCCACAGGCGGCGCGAGCGAGGGGCCGTCGGTCACGTGGCCGCCGTGCGCAATCCGCGCCCGAAGCACCGACGAGGCCGGCGCGCCGGGTGGGGTGGGAGGGATCGAATCGCCGCCGCCCGCGTCGGTGCGGCCAGCCACAGCGTCCAAGAGCGCCGGGCCGCGCGCGTCGAAGTCCGCGGCGCGCTGCTCGTCGTCCGCCGAGACCGCGCCGCCGGCTGCCGAGGCGGCCTGCGCGCGCGCCGCAGCCGCCGCCAGCCTGACGAGCTCCGCCGACGCGTCCGTCCTGGCGAGAGCGGTGAACTGCTCGAAGGACAGCTCCTCCGGCGGCGAGCCCTCGTCCTCGTCCTCGTCGAAGTCCGAGAGCGAGGAGTCGGAGTCGGAATCGAAGACGGCGTCGGGCAGCGCGGCGAGGACGGCGCCGCCGTCACGAGTCTGAAAGTCCGCGACATGCTC
>Ga0209713_10003139_pt1 | contig 10425 bp, 3 predicted proteins | sample ArcOceMetagenome_3_FD_187444 | JGI IMG/M metagenome (GOLD analysis project Ga0209713, IMG submission 187444) | Marine eukaryotic phytoplankton communities from Arctic Ocean - Arctic Ocean- Svalbard ARC20M Metagenome (SPAdes) (version 2) | ecosystem: Environmental > Aquatic > Marine > Oceanic...
ACGCATCCGCCTTCGCCCTTGCATGCGCCCGCATGCAAGACTACCGCGCCTCAAAAAAAATAGCCTGGTAGTTTTTCGCGCCCTCTGTAAACGCCGCGATTTCGCTTTAAACGCTCTTCTTCCAGCACTCGTTGGGGACAAGTCTCGTGGTCAGACCCTGCGGTAGAGCAGCATGTAGGCGCAGGCCGTGCGCAGGTTGGCGCCGTCGCGTCCGCACGCGTCCTGCAGCTCGCTCTCGCTCATCGGAAGCACGCGCTCGTCGTTGAACTGGAACCAGCGCTGCGACTTGGTGTCCTTGATCAGGGCGTAATAGTGGCCGTCGCTCGGGCTGCCCGCGTGCATCACCACCGCGTAAAGCTCGTAGGTCAGCGATGGTGACCCCGGCGCGGCGGCGGGATCGGTGGCAGCGGGCGCGGCGGCGTCCGCAGGCTTGGACGCGGCAGCCGCAGCGGACGTGGCAGCGGGCGCGGCTGCGGGCTCCTCAGCCGCTGCGGGCGTGGCAGCGGGCGCGGCATCCTTCGCAGCGTGCGCGGCTGCCTTCGCGGCGTCCTCGGCGGTCGGCGCGAACTCTTCCATGCCGAGCGTCGTGCCAAACACCAGCGGCGTCGTGAGCTTGACGAGCCGGTGCTCGCCGTCGCTCTCGCCCACCCAGCAGTTGCCGCAGCCGGGCTTGGGCCCCTCGCACCGCGTGTACCGGAAGCGCGCCAGGTGGAAGGAGAGGATCGGAGGCAGAGTCGCGAAACGCACGCCGCGCACCGCGTCACGCTTGCACTTGCACTTGTCGCACTCGTACTGCGCGTCGCCGCACAGCGACTCCTCCTTGAGTCGAGCGCGCAGCGCAGCCCGCACGTCGAGCGGCTCGCGGCTCTCCTCCTCCCCTTCCTGCTCCTCCGCTTCCGCCTCGCCGCTCGACGGGAAGGCCAGTTCGATGCACGAAAAGGTCTCAAACGTCTCGGAGGTGTGGCCACACGTGCCGCACGTGACATAGCCGCGCTGCTTGCCCTCGAAGAGGTCCTGCATGAGGCGCGGCCGCGGCGACGACTTGAGCTCGGTCTCGAGCCGGTCGTTGAGCCGCAGCCAGATGTCATGCGCGTCCTGCTGCTCATTGAGCTCGTCCAGCCCGAGGCGCTTGAGCGTCGCCGCGAGCGGCTTGGTGGACACGGCCTTGCTGCTCGTCTCTAGCTTCTCGAAGAGCGCACACAGCGCATCCGGCAGCGGCGCAAGCTCGCTGCCGGCGGCGCACTCCCGCAGCGCCTTCCGGAACTCGCTGGTCATGAACAGCGACTGGAGCACCGTGTTGAGGTGGCACGTCCTGCCCTGGTTCTTGAGGCCGATGAACTCCGAGGTTGCGGCGCTCGTCGACGGGTCGACGGCCGGCGTGCTCTTCTTGCTGGAGAAGAAGGGCATGGCTCGCCCTTCGTTCAGTCACCGTGGTTTGTACTGTTGGAGTGTGTGGTGTCCGTCGATCAAGTTTGATTCTCGTCTGCGCACCGTGGGGGCAGACCCACCCCAGGGGTCGGGTTTGTGTGTTGTTTCTGTGGTTTTGGAAGACTCTGACTGACTGACTGACTGACTGACTGACTGACTGTGGAACAAACAACTTGAGGGGGTCATGTGCAGAAAAAACGGAGAAAGCGAACGCAGGGGAAATCGATGATCATTCAGGCGATCGATGATCAGAGAGAACAAGCTCGTCCAAAATTGTCAGGATCAAGCTCGCAGTGCCGAGTCGGCCGGCTCCCCGCCAACTTCGGGCACCGGCAGGAGCCCCGCGCCCGGCAGCGTCTCCAACTCGTGATCGCTGCCGTGCGGTTGCGTGCTCGACGCATGGAGAGCCTGGCCGCGCAGGGAGGGTGGCGCCTCCGCGGTGGCCGACGAGCGCGGCGCGTCCGAGATCTCCTCGAGAACCCCGAGGGCATTGAGAACCCCGAGGGCCTGTGCCCCCTTGGAGGCGATCTCGTTGAGCGTCGGCGGCCGCTTCTTCTTGCGGCTTTCGCTGCGTTTGGCGTGCTTGTGCGTGGCGTGACGTGCCGCCAGGCGCGAGTCGGGCGTCTCCGGCGCAGCATGCGGCGCCCCGGCCTGCGCGGGGTCCCGAGCGGTCATGGCAAAGGCAGCGCGGAGCTTCATCCCCGTGCGTCGCCCCTTGTTCTGCACCTCCTGCGCCGCCATCGTCGCCTGGTCGGTGCTCGAGAGGCTGGTGGACGCGTCGAGGTCGCTGCCGGTCGTGTAGAAGAGGCAGAGCAGATGCAGCGACGAGGTCATCGGCAGCAGCGAGAGCAGCGCCACCGGGAGCTGCAGGCAGAGGCCCAGAACAAAGTCGGCGAGCCACGCGTGCGCGGCGGCGGTGCACGCCGCCACCTCGGACGCGGCGGCGGTGATCCATGCGCAGCTGCCGCCGCCGGCGGGCGGCGCGGCCGTCAGAGCGTACGCCACGGTGTTTGCGGCGAACCGCCACGAGAAGTACCGCGCCGTCAGCAGCGCCGCCCACTGAGCGGCGCCGAGGGAGGGGCCGGCGACGGCGTGGACGGCCACAGCCTCTGCCGCCAGCAGGAGGGCGCAGGGGAGCGCCATCACAGCGGCCATGGAGGCGGGGCGGGGCGGCGCTGCCGCCGCCGGGCGTGCCACGAGGCACAGCAGGCGCCGCGCCATCAGCAGCACGGCTACCATCGCTGCCGGGAGGGCCGGCACGGCGAGCACACACGTCTGCCAAGCGGACCAGCCCGCTCCACTCCAGGCGGCATCGCCCTCGATGCTGGCCATGGCGGTGGCCTCGTGCATGGCGAGGTGGGCGATCAACAGCGTCGGTGGGGCGAGCAGCAGCTCCTTGGATGGCAGCAGCAGCGCGTGTGCCGCGACGTCGCGCTTCTTGGCGACGGTCGCCTCGTGATACGCCGCCCACCCGCCGCCGCCAGACCCGCCACCCATCAGCCAGCCCAGCCACGCGCGGAGGTCCCTTGCCTGCAGCTGCAGCGCGAAGCAGCGCGGATTGAAGAGCGCAGGGCCGTACAGCAGCGCGAGCGGCGTGAGCGCCGACGCGCAGACAGCGCTCAGCGCGAGCTGCGAGCCACCTGATGACGACGGTGCGACGAGCCAAGCGAGCGCGAGGAGCGCGGCGAGCTCGGCCCCCGCGTACGAGCACGACGGCGCGAACGCGGCGTAGACAGAATGGAAGGGCTGCCGTGCGATCGCGAGGCCGCGGCCAGTCGGGATGTAGGCGGCACCGCCGGCCGCGAACTCGCCAGAGATGTAGTGGCCGATGCATCGCGACTGGACGAGGAAGAAGAGTGGCGAGCCCGAGACGATGTGCTTGAGTGGCGTGAGGATCGCCTGGGCGACGCCGTGCTCGACGAGCGTCGCCATCGCGAGCGGCAGCAGCGACGCCGCGAAGAAGAGGCCAAAGAGCGGGCCGAAGACGAGGTTGAGCGGCGCGGCGGCGGGGGCGGCGGCGCCCTCGAGCAGGCCGGTGCCGTCGAGCAGCGCGCCGAGGTACGCGAGCGCGAGCAGCCCGTAGGTGGCGTGGTAGAAGTGCAGCTGCCCGACGTAGAAGCCGGTGTGGCCGTAGTAGTAGCCCATCAGCCGCGCGAGCCCGAGCCGCTGGCCGAGGCGGTACGCCTGGCGCGAGGTCGACATCTGCGCGGTGCCCGAAGAGAGCTTGCAGAAGAAGCCGAGGATCGAGAGGAAGCCCATGTCGCGCCCCTTGCCCACCTGGCAGTACTCGCGGTGGACGACGGTCTGGCCGCGCAGCATCGCGTCCATCCCGGCGAAGATGTCCTCGGAGAGGTTGAGGCCGCGCGTCGCCTTCGAGATGCCGCCCTGCGCCATCATCTTGCACTTGTCGAGCAGGTCGGGGTGGCCGTAGTGGTAGCGCGACTGCAGCGTCTCCGCCATCGAGCGCTGCACCAGCGTGCCGAAGCACAGCTCCGACCCCGCCGCAAAGTCGCCGAGCGCGCCGAGGCCCGAGAAGATGTGCTCGCGGAAGCCGACGATGGCGGGCGGGTGGCGCGCCTCGCCGTCGTCGTCGGTGGGCTCGAACTCGCGCAGCAGGCACGGCAGCTTGAGCGCCTCCTCGAGGTAGCCCTCCTGGTTGGCGTCGATCGCCTGGATGATCGCGCCGCGCGAGAAGACGATCGCGCAGTTCTGGTTGTCCGACTTGCCGTTGCCCAGGATCGGGTGGCCCGGCAGCATGATGCGGAAGCGCGGCGCGCGCCGCCCCGTCGCGCCGACGCGTGCGCAGTCCGCGTCCACCATGCACGAGTAGAAGGTCGAGCCGCCGTTCAGCGCTGCCGCCTCGGCCGCGGCTAACGCCTCGGAGGACGCGGACTCCGATGAGCCACCGCTACGCCCGGCGAGCCCACTGAAGAGATCCTCATTCGACATGCTGGCGGCGGCGGCGGGAGGGGGCGTCTTCTCCTCCTCGATGTACGCGATCACGAGGCTAGGGAACTCGGCGAGGAGGAGCTCCACGTCCTCGAGCTCGGACGGGCTCATGACGGCGTACCGTTGCAGCGCCGCGACGCACCGGAACTTGGCGTCGAGCGTCTCGTTGAGCTCGGCCGCGTCGTCTGCCATCTCGGGGTGCTGGCAGCGCAGCAGAAGGTCGAGCGCCGTGCGGTGCTTCATCATGCCCGCCACCGTCCGGTAGAGCGTCTGCAGCCGCAGGCTCGCCCACTTGCGCACCATCAGCTGCCGCGAGCCGCCTTGCGCGGCGCCGCCGACCCCGCCCGATCGGCCGTGCGAGCCCGCGCCCGCGCAGCGCGCGGCAAAGCGCCGCCACTCGTCGGGATAGTAGTGCACCAGGAAGCCCATGACGTGCTCGTGCCGCGCGCTCGAGTCGTCGAGCTTCTCCTCCAGCCGATGCGCCGCCGCGTCGATCTGAGACTCGAGCCGCTGCACGAGCGAGCCGAATATCTGAGAGCTTCTCGAGTTTCGTTTCTCCGAGTCGCCAGACCCCGTCGCGGCGTCGTCGCCAGCCACCGCGGCCTCATCATCGGCAGGTGGCTGGTCGCCATCGGCCTGCTGTTTGGTCTTGAGCTCACCAAACGGCACGAGGATCGTCTCGGCGTAGTGTGGAATAAGGATGGTCAGTCCGGGCGCCTGCAGCACGCCGCGGCTCTGCGGCAGGCGCGGGTCACGCAAAGAGCGTTGCAGGAACTGCAGTCGCCGCCGCGCCTCCTTGCCGGCGGGGAGCGTCATAGACGGCGTGGAGCCGACGAGCATCCCCGACGGGTCCCACTCGGCTGCGAGCTGCGCGCGCTCCTCCGTCGAGATCAGATCTCCATCGTGCAGATCGTCGAGGATCGCGCTCCACAGTGGCGCCCACGAGCGCAGCGTCGCTCCCGCGTCGGCAGCCGAACGGTCGTCACCCGAGGGCGAGACGCGCCGCAGCCCCGCGAGCGGCAGCTTGAAGGCGCGGGGCATGCCACCGCGCGCACCGTATCGCAGCAGCCCCACGACGCCGCCGTACGCGCCGAGCACCACCTGGTACCAAAGCAGCGTGTCCGCCACGAAGCTGCCAAAGCCGACGGCCCACAGCATCGCCGTCAGCAGCCCACGCAGCAGCTGGAGCGGGTCGAGCGCCAGATCAACGTCGCTCAGCCACGGATGGTGCGTGTGCGCGAGCCGCGAGGCGTCGAAGATCGCCAGCATGGTCTCTTGCGCGTCGAGCAGCGCAGGCAGCAGCGCCCCGGCGGTGAACGCGGCCTTGCACGCCCAGACCGTCCCCCAGAAGGTATACATCCCGAGCACGGCGCGCACCTGCGGCCGCAGCGTGCACCACGAGCCACGCACGAGCCACGACTGCCGCGGTAGCCGCGCAGTGGTCGTCTCGAAGCGCAGGTACGCGTCAAAGGCTCCGGGTGGCGCGGTCTGAGGCAGCAGCTCTGCCTTGAGCCAGACGGCGCCAGCGACGCTCACGAGGCCGAAGCCGCCGATGACGACGACGCGCGCGCTCGAGAAGGAGTCCGTCTGGCGCGCCCACTCCTCAAAGGAGAAGGAGCACTGCGTGGCGGCGACGCCGGCGGCGGCGACGACGAGCAGCGCGGCGGCGATGCTCTGGTTGAGCAGCGACTTTTTGTTGGCGTCCTTCACCTCCGCCACGTCGTTGTGCGCCCAGAGCTCGAAGGCGGCGCCTCCGACTGACGACAGAGGCGCGAGGAGCATCACCCACGGCAGCACCGCGAGCGAACCCCACCCGTGCAGAGAGCTCGATGGCAGCGCGGGCAGCGCGCAGAGGGAAAAGGCGAGCGCGTGGAGGAGCAGCAGGCGCCGCGCCGACGCCAGTATGCACCACCACCAGCGCAGCTCACGAAAGGTCTTGGCGGCCTCGGCGCCAAAGAAGGTGGCCCAGTCGGCGTAGAGCAGGCTGTGCCAGCGCTCGCGCGGCGGCAGCTGCATGATGGCGCGACCAGAAGGCCACCAAGGCTCGTTTTCGGTGCGAAGCCTCAGCAGCGCGCGGCTCGACCAGAAGGCCTCGTTGAAGTCGTCGTAGTTCTTTGGGTACGGCGCGAGCTGGTCTGCGGGCAGCGGCTGCGGCCGCCCCTTGACCACCTTGGCGAAGGTCTGCCGGAAGACCTCGTTGTAGATCGGTACGACGATCCGATTGAGCAGCGAGCCCGGAGGGGCGTCGGCCGCGGCGGGTGCATCACCCTGGGCCTGGCCCGTCGTGGCGTCGTCGACGTGGGCGCGCGCGAGTTCAAAGACGAAGCAGAGCAGCTCGGGCATGAAGCGCAGGTTGCCTGCCTCGCCCCAGACGAGCAGCCACACCGTCACCTCACGCAGCAGCTGCTCGGCCGGCGGGTGAGCCCACAGCGACTCACCACCGAGCGTGTGCACTTGAACGGAGGCAGCGCTTCTGGTGTCGACGCCAGCGGCGCCCGTGGCCAGCTGACTCTTCCACCGCCGCCACGGCTCGAGGAGCGAGCGGTGGAGCGACTGGATGGCGAGGGGGAGGTCGCCCTCGCAGGTCGAGAGGTGCGAGAGCAGCAGCGACTCGAGGTGCTCCGCCTGGTTGCGCCACGAGTCCTCCTGGCAGCCGAGCTGCCTCGCCAGCTTGCCCACCATGTCCTGGCGCGCCTGCCGCTGCGCCGCGTGCTGGTGGCGCATCAGACCAAGCGGCTGCGCTGGCTTTGCACGGCTGTCGACGGCGGCTCGCGCAGCAACGGGCGTCCACGTTCGACGCGGCCGTCGCCGCCACGCCAGCAGCAGCGCTGGCAGCAGCAGAAGCACGGGTGCGAGAAGCCACGGCACCGCGGGCCCACGCCGACAGACCTGCCGATCCGCCTCGACGCTGTGGTTGCCGCTGTGGTTGCCGTCGCTGTGGTTGCCCTGCAGGAGCATGTCGCAGCACGCGAGGCCGCCGCTGTCGGCGCGCTGGGCCTGCAGCACGAGTCCGGCGTGCGCGCGTGTCGAGCACTCGACGTAGCCAAACGTATCCACGCCCTGGCTGCTGTTGAAGACGCTGAAGTTGGCGCTGAGCACGCGCTCGCACACGGCGGCGGTGGCGCTGCCAGAGACCGCGTCGGCGCACGCGGCCGCCACGAGCGCGCGCAGCTGCGTGTGGTCATACGCCGCGGGCGCGCCGCACCGCGCCACCGCGCTCGCCGGAGACGGCCACACCTCGCCGCTGCCCCAACCCGCGGCGAAGCCCGAAAGGTCGGCGTCGGCGTCGAGCACGGCGTCCTCGAGTGCGCGACAGCGCGCCGAGGCGCCCGCCTCCTGTGCGAGGCAACGTGGACCCGTCCAACTCGCGTCGACGCAGACGCAGGCGCCGTCCGCCCCGCAGGTGCCGTGCGGCGCGTGGCAGTCTGCGTCAGCCTCGCACGCGCCACCGCCCGGCGACACGGCGAGCAGCGGCGCGTCCGCGCCGGGCGCGAGGAACGTCTCCGCGTGATCGGCAATCCAGACGCGCGTCGGGTGGCTCGCCGGGTCGCAGGTGGACCCCACCTCCTCGTCCCGTTCGTCCTCAAACTGGTAGACCCGCACCCAATCGACGTCGTACGGCGCGCCGCCCGTCGCGTTGACCATCTCACACAGCTCGGCGAGCCACTGCCTCTCGTTGACGGTCGTGTTGGTGACGGCGTCCCACGTGTAGCACGTCGTGCACGCGGCGTCCTTGCAGTCGTGGCAGCAGGCGCAGTTGTCCTCGTCGCAAGACGGCCACCCCCACCGCGGCGACGAGTCCACATTCAGCAAGAGGTACATCGGCTCCGTCGGCATCTGCCGCGGCGCCATCGTGCCCGCGGCTGTCCCGTCGGATGCGCGGGTCAGGTTGCGCGGCGTGCTCATCACCTCCGCCGAGATCTCAAACTGGAGCTCGCCGTCGAGGCTCCAGCGCATGTAGCCGCCGCTACCGGCGCGCCACTCCACGCGGTAGACGTGCTGCGAGCTGAAGTGAGAGGCGTTGAGCGCCGTGTTGGCAGAGAGCGCGTCCGTCTGCATCGCGGGAGGGCTGCCCCAGTACTCATCGAACGAGTCGCCCCAGAACTCAAAGTTGGCGGCCACCTGGTACGCCGTGGACTGCGCGCTGCCGTAGCTCGTCATCGTCAGCTCGGGGTACCACTGCGCGGCGGTGGGCGCGCACGACTCGTACGGCCGCTCCGCAGCGAACGCCGGCATACCGGGCGCCGCCTGCAGCGACGTCGACACAAACGGCTGCTGCATCGCGAGCGCGCGCGTCGTCGCGTCGTCGGGCGCCTCGCAGCCGTTTGCGGCGGCGTGCGCGGCGTCGTAGCTGCCGACGTACGTGCCGGGCTGCACCTCGATCACGTCGATCTCGGGTGCACCTCGCCCCTGGTACGGGTTCATGCCATGTCCAGGCGCGCCGTCGCACGCGGAGATCCGCTGCGCGTAGCACTGGCTGGCGTTGCACGCGGTCTCGTCGGAGGACGAGACGCACTCGTCGAACACAAAGGGCCACAGCCCGTCGGTCGAAGCGGCGAACGTGGCCCGTCCGAGGTTGCCCATGAGCCAAAAGGCCGGCCACAGCCCTGGCTGGTCGGCGTCGCCAGGTAGCTGGACCGAGACCTCAGCGGCTCCGCTACGGAAGCAGAACTTATTCCAGCTCTGCAACATCGGCGTCCGCAGGTGTCGGGTCTCGCCTTCAAACACAAAGTCCTCCGTCGAGCTGCGCAGCTGCAGCATGCCGCCACCGGTAACGGCGAGATCGCTGTCGTAGGCATTGATCTGCGCGTTGGTATACACCAGGCCGTCGAGCGCGGTCCAGCGCGTGTCGGAGCCATCGTGGAAGGTGCGGTTGTCGCGGTCAAACTCGTCGCTGAAGACGAGTTGCATCGCGGCACCGTCGCGATGGCTGGGCGATGAGCATGCCTCGTCCGGCGTGTCGACGTCCGCCCACTCGCCTGTGCAGCGACACCGGGCGGTCGCCACGAAGCTGGCGAGCACGAGACAACGCAGCAGCATGTCGACAGCCCAAAAGATCGTTTTTCGATATCAAGAAGATGGCCAATGCACACATCACCGCACGGTGCAGACGAAGAATACGCCTGCGCACTGCCTCTGCGGCGCTGGATGACGCAGCTGAATGCAGGCTTCTGCGGCGGCTCCGCTCGCGACTCGACATGCTCGGCCGATCCCGGCTGGCGGTACGAGTACTTGTAGTGTGCGTTAGCCCCGTTAGCCGCGTCCGCGTACCCGGTGCTGGCGACGGGCTGTCAGGCGAGCCATCCATGGCCTCATCGGCGGTCGTGGTAGGGTGGTAGGTGGAGTGGAGTCGACATGACGCGTGCGGCGTGCCAGCCGCTGGGTGCTGCGCCCCCCTGCCTCAGAGTGCACCGCGCGCGAAGCAGTCGCGATGTCGGAGGCCGCGTCAACCGAGCCGGTGGCGGCACCGCCACCTGAGGACACGGATTTTGAACCGAAGGTGCGCGCCATTAGCCTGCACCGCTCATCGCACGCGCCACGCCACTGCTCACGCCACTCTCCACGCTGCTCGTCGCAGCAAGTGATCGACGACGAGGACTCGCTGGCAAAGGAGGAGGCCCTGCCGCAGGGAGACACGGAGAAAGAGATCAACGATCTGGAGGAGGAGGCCAATCTGCCGATCGAGGAGGTCATCCGTAGGATGAAGGCGCGGGCGGAGGCAGAGGGGGACGAGGAGGAGGAGGAGGGTGAGGAGGAGGACGACTTCGATGATGAGGACGAGGATTCGGACGAGGACGAGGGCGAGGAGGACGAGGACGAGGAGGACGAGGAGGAGGAGGACGAGGAGGGCGAGGCGGAGCCCTCAAAGAAGAAGCAGAAAAAGTGACGAGAGATGCCAAAGGCCCATCTCGTGGCGTGTGGCGTGTGGCGCAGTCGCGCGATGCGTGTCGAGTGCTGGTTTGTTGAACGTAATACACACTGTAATAGCCCTCTTCACCGCGAGTCTGCCGCCACCAGCCCTGCCGCCCGCCGACGCATCCGCGACGC
>Ga0209713_10003140_pt1 | contig 10425 bp, 7 predicted proteins | sample ArcOceMetagenome_3_FD_187444 | JGI IMG/M metagenome (GOLD analysis project Ga0209713, IMG submission 187444) | Marine eukaryotic phytoplankton communities from Arctic Ocean - Arctic Ocean- Svalbard ARC20M Metagenome (SPAdes) (version 2) | ecosystem: Environmental > Aquatic > Marine > Oceanic...
CCCGCGGGAGAGCGGCCTTGATTGAGCTGTGGGGCGTGCTCGGCACCATTAGCCTGCGCGTCGAGCCGCCGACCACCGCGTGAGAGCGCCGTGGCTGACAGCTCGCCGCCTTCACGCGCGTGGCCATCAGCAAGCCACTCCTGCGACAGCTCAGCCGTGTGTGGCTCGCCGGCACTGGCGCTGCCGCTGGCGCTGGGCGGGTGGCGGCGTGCGCGCGACCGTGGTGCGAAGAGTGTGTGGGCAGCGCGGAAGGTGCGGGCGTTAGGCCGCGACGCGGCACGCGGTGCACGCTCACGCCTGACATCGCAACTGATGTTGCGGCAGTTGGGCCAAGCGCTATACACTCGCCCTCCTCTGGTGCATGCAGAAACAATGCAATATGATAACAAATGTATTTTTTCTAGCTGAAAGGGTATAAATATGCGGCGCCTCGCCTCGCTCGTTGGCCATGCGCTCGAGACGCACCCGTTCGCGCTGGCGGGCTTCGTGCGGCTGTGCATGCTCGCGTACGGTGCGTGGCACGACGCGACCTTGGAGCTCAAGTACACCGACATCGATTACCGCGTCTTCACCGACGGTGCGGAGCTGGTGACGAACGGCCGCTGTCCATTCGAGCGGCCGACCTACAGGTACACGCCCTTCCTCGCGCTCCTGATGACGCCCAACATCCGCTTCTTCGAGTCGTACGGCAAGCTGCTCTTCGCCGGCACCGACCTGCTGGTCGGCGCGCAGATTCGCGCGATCCTGCTGCTCCGCCGCGTGCCGCCGCCCGTGGCGCGGCGCTGCACGCACGTGTGGCTCTTCAACCCGCTCGTGCTCAACGTGTCGACACGCGGCAACTTCGAGAGCCTCGTCGCGCTGCTCGTGCTCGCATCGCTGCTCGCGCTCCTCTCGAAGCGGCCGGCGCTCGCCGCAGCGATGCTGGGAGCGTCGGCCCATCTCAAGCCGTTCACCGTCATCTACCTGCCCGCCTTCCTCGTCTCGATCGACGCCGAGTTTGACGGTGGCGGCTCCGACTCGCGCAGCTCTCCGTCGCATCACGCCGCCCCGCCACCGCCCGGCGCCAAGACGAGCGCACTCCTGCCGAGCCGCGAGCGCATCGGCGGCGCGGCTCGCAGCAGCGGCTTCCACATCAGCAGCAGCTGGGTGCGCGTGGCGCTGCTCGAGGCGATGGCGACGGCGCTGAGAGCGCTGTCGTGGCGACGCGCCGTCTTCGGCACGGCCTTTGCGGCGAGCTTTGGCGTGCTGGGCCTCGGCAGCTACGCGTGGTGCGGCGAGCCCTACGTGCGCGAGGCGTTGCTGTACCACATCACGCGCACCGACACGGCACACAACCTGTCGCCGTACTTTTACGCGCTGTACCTGACGCCGCCGCATTCGCTTCTCCGCTCGCTCGTGTCGCTGGGCGCATTTGTGCCGCAGGTCGTGCTGCTGTCGGTGCTCGCGCGCGCCTTCGGCCGCGACCTGCCCTTCTGCCTCTTCGTGCAGACGCTCGTCTTCGTCGCGTTCAACAAGGTGTGCACCGTGCAGTACTTCATCTGGTACCACTCGCTGCTTCCGCTTGTGCTGCCATCGTCGGCCATCCTGCTCCGCGCGCACCGCTCCGACGCGGCGAGCCTCGTCGCGGCGTGGGTGGCCTCGCTGCTCGCGTGGCTCTACTGGGCATACCAGCTCGAGTTCCGCGGCCGCCAAGTCTACCTCTTCATCTGGGCGTGTGGCCTCCTCTTTTTGGCGGCCAACGTCGCCGTCGCGTGCGCCGCCGTGCGGCTACACTCACCGACGCCGCTCTTCCTCGGCGGGAGGCTCGCGCGACAGGCTTGCCTGTACGTGTGAGGTGCGCGTGCCGATGATCCGATGATCTGCAATCCAGTTCTCTTTTACGTCTCTTTACCGTACCGTACTCGCGTCACTGACACTGGGTCAGGCTCAGGGACAGGGTGCAGGCTCTCTCGCGTCTCGGCTCTATTTAAGTACTGTACGCACGTACAGTATGTATATTGTTCGTTGTGCGGCCTTACGAAGCGGGGCGACATGACCTGCTAGGCGGTCTAACCTGTTCACTGTTCACATGACCTGGCGCTCGGAGCCCATCGCAAGACGTGCTGGGCGCGTCGTTTCGTCGCAGGTACAGCGTGGTGATCTCCTGGTTCCACGGGCCAATGCGCGCTATGTCGGACGCGTTGTGCGCCATGTCGCCAACAAGCCCTCGCGCGAGCTCGCGGACGCGCATCGTCTCCCTGACGAAGGTCGAATTAACCAGGGCGAAATTTGGCGCGAGTTTTCGCACGAGAACTCCTTGCGACGAAGCAGACACAGCCTGCTGCCCACTCCAGCGGTCGCGGGAGGCTGGGAACAGTGCCGCAAAGAACATACCGCCGGGCTTGAGGACGCGACAAGCCTCGGAGCCGAATGTTCGCAGGTCATGCACGTGGTCGAGAACATTCGAGTAGGCGAAGTCGAAGCTCGCGTCTGCAAATGCGAGGTGCTCGAAATCACCCACGAGCACGTCCATATTGCCGTCACCCGGCTCGACGTCGACGCCCACGGCGAGAGCTCCGAGCGCCTTGAAGGCGCGCACCTCGCCGCCGAGCCTGGCACCCAGGCACAGCACGGTCCGACCCTGAAAGGACCGTACGCCTCCGATAGCCTCCTCGGCTGACCTGGAGAATTGACGCTCCACTTGATCTTGTCGGCCAATGTCAATGGCACGGATCTTGAGCCGCATTGCGTCGTCAGATGCACGCAGCTTTGACTGCTGCCGCTCGACGCGTGCGGCGTCGCTGCTCGCACTGCGAAATGTGGACGTGCCGCGCCTGTCGTCGTAGACGGCAAACGCGGTATGAAAAACAAGCATCAATGAGGCTATTGAGCGGCTCAGCCCGGGATGACTTTAGTGCGCGCTATTCATGCATGATCCCATGTTTCGCATGTTTTCAAGTCTTGCGCAACGCGTGACATGCGAGCCAGCGAGCGCTTTGCGTGCGAGACCGTCGGAGCGGCAGCGCCGCTGGCGGACCAGCTGCACTCAGTCGCCATCGAGTGGGCGACCGTGCGAAAGGGAAAGCCACTCACGGCAGCGCAGGCCCGACAGGTGCTGTGTGACTTTCCTGGCTCGCCCTGCCCAATCTTTGGCCAGCCACGGAAGCTGCTGAGCCTACTGAGCGCGCCGACGGCGGGACACCCTCTGCACGTCGCCGCAGTTGGAACATCGGTGGCTCAGGATCAGCTGGTGCGATGGCTGGTGCGGCAGCGTGGCTGGCGCGCCACCGTGCTCCTTGAGAGCAGCGAGCAGCAGCCTTCGGTGCCGGCGCTGCTGCGCGAGCACAACGTCACGCTCACGAGGGACGGTCTGGCTGCTGTAAAGCTGCCCGTCGACCTACTTCTACTACAGCGACTGTCGGCCTCAATGTCGACCGTAGGTAGGTTGCAGCCGCCACTCGCAGCTCTTCGGCCGTCACTCGCGCTGGTCAACGCCGACGAGGCCATGTCTCGCGCTGCGTGGCTGGACGGCGAACAGGCGGCATGGTTGACGACCGCCGGCTGGGGCTCGGCGTTTGTGCCTCACGCGCCGGCCGAAGCGGCGGCGGCGGCTGCGAGCGGCAAACAGCAGGGGCGGCGAAAGGGCAAAAAGGCCACTCTCGAGGCGGCGGTGGCCGCGACACCACACCGACAGCTCCTGTTATGGCGCGCGGGCGGCTGTGAGCGGCCGACGTGGGACCTGCGTCGGCCGCTCCGTGGAGGTGTCTCCGCCGCGGAGACGGCGGCGGTGCGCGCAGCGTGGGCACGCGGCTACACCCACACGGAGTGGTTTGGCTGCGCGGTGCTCGAGCCGCTGCATGCGATGGCACAGGTACTTTTCACGGCGCCACGACGTAAGGGCAAGTCGGTGTGGGGCGGCTGCTTCCGCCCGAACTCGCCATGCTTCTGGTTCTCGGGCTCGCACCGCGACGGCGAGGGCTTCGTCGAGCAGGTGCTCTCTTCACCAGACGTGCTGCTGTCACGTCTCTCGGCTCATCGCGCAGACACAGCGCCCGAACAGCCACCGCCGCTGCTTCTCGACCCCGCCGCAGGCGAAGCCAACTACACGGGCCACCTGCCCGACGGCATGGGCGCGATGCCGGTGCTCCGTCTCGTCTCCGAGTGGGGGTGGAATGCGCGTCTCTCCGAGCCTGTGCCTCCGACCTATGCGTGGCTCCAGGCCAACCTCGCCACTGTCGGTGCGCGTGGCGCGCCTCCGGCGGTGCGGCTCGCGACGACCGGCGTCACTGCTGAGGCGACGCCGCTGCAGACGACAATGTGGGCGCTCTCCGCTTCGGTGCCCGAGCTCAGCGCTGCCGGCGTGCCAGGAGGGCTCCCTCGCGTGTCGCGGCAGCGGCTGCAGTATTTGACGTCGCAGGACAAGGACGTTCCCGCGCGCGCGAGCAACGATCTCTGGCAGATCAATCATTTGGCGGGTGGGCCCATCGCTGAGGCGCTCCGGGCAGCGAATCACACCAAGCAGGCCGGCGCCTTCGACGCGTGCAAGGCGGCGTCGGCGACGCGCAAGCAGCGGTGCTACGATGTGGCGATCCATCCTCACGCCGTCACGCTGGTGCCGTGGCGGCAGCTGCTCAAAGAGCAGCTGGGCCTCGTCGGCGAGGGTGGGAATGGGGTGGCTGTGCAGCTCGACCTGCTGGTGCTCGACGTGTGGGACGGCGGTGTGGCGTCGCTGCTGCGCGCCTTCCCATTCGACGACGTGCGGCCGACGCTGATCTACTACCGCAACCCGTACGGCCACCGCGAGTGCAAAGCGCTGCGCCAGCTGCTGCTGGCGCGTGGCTACAGCACCTCGGCGCATTGGGAGACGAGCGCTTGGGGTGAGCTCAACCTCGCGTGGCGCTCTGACCGCTGCCACGCGCCGGGCATGCCGGGTGCGGCACCGTGGCAAGTCGAGAACCTGGGAGGAGGTGGTGACGATTTCGAGCACTGAGTGAGGAGCATATTGAGTGGTTGTGTAACGTACGAAACGATCGAGCTATACGATATCTCTGCAACTGCGCCGTTCACCTTTCTACCGGCTCCGCTAGGAGCATCTCCAGCCGTTCATACTCTTCGTACAGCGCCTCGAGCTGCTGTTGCAGCGTCGCCTGCTCCGCGCTCAGCTCGACGCACCGCTGCGAGTCGTTGCCCGCGGCAAGCAGCTCGTCGTCAAGCGTGGCAATCTTTTCCTCCGCCTTCTCGATCTTGCCCTCGACCGTCTTGATCTTATTGGGCGCCGCGCCGCGCTCCTTCTGCAGCTGGCGCTCGGCCTCGCGCTCGGCCTTGCTCAGCTTGGGTGCTGCGCCGTTGCCCGCCGCCCCAGCCTCCGCATTGGCGACGCCGCTGTCGTCGACCGAGAAGTCCGAATCTCGGAGCGATCGCTGCTCGACCGTCACGCTGCCGCCCGAGACATATCCGACGTGCGAGCAGCGGATCGCCTCGCAGAACGGGCGGTCGTGGCTGATCACGACGACGGCGCCCGTGAACTGCTCAATCGCCTCGAGCAACGCGCCGATCGCGGCAACGTCGAGGTGGTTGGTCGGCTCGTCCAGCAGGATGAGGTTGCACGGCGTCAGGCAAAACGTGGCCAAGGCGACGCGTGCCTTCTCGCCGCCCGAGAGCGCTCCGATCCGGCGCAGCGCCTTGTCGCCCACCAGCCCCAGCGCAGCCATCGTGTTGCGGCACGCCTCGTCCGTGATCGATGCGTCGGCCGCTCGCACCGTGTCGGCGACGTACTCTAGCGCGCTAGCGTCCTGCGGCAGCTCTTGCGCGAGGTCCTGCGCAAACACGCCGAGCCTGAGCCGTTCGTCGGCGTGTCGCTCGCCGGCGCGCGGTGCGAGCGAGCCCGCGAGCGCCTTGAGCAGCGTCGACTTGCCCGCGCCGTTCGGCCCCCGCAGAATGAGGCGGTCGCCGCGATTGACGGTGAGCTCCGTGGCGCTGAGGATGTCTCGGCTGCCGCGCGGGTGGCGCAGGTCGGCGCTTCGGAGCGCCAGCAGCGGCGAGCAGCTGGCTGGCGGCGTCGCCAGGCTGAGCTTGGGCGTGCGCGTCTTGCCGAGCACGAGCTGGCGCGTCGCGACCATCTGCTCCTCGAGCTTGTCGAGCTTGCCCTGCCGGTCCTTTGCCTGTCGCGCCTTGCTCGCCTTGGCCCCCATCCGGTCGATGAAGTCCTGCAGCCGCCTCGCCTCGCGCTCCTGCGCCTCGACGGTCGCGACGGCGCGCGCCTGCCGCTCCTCGCGCTCCTGCAGAAACTTGGCGTGCGTCATCGACTTGTACAAGTTGAGCCGCCCACCCGCCACCTCGGCGATCGAGTCCGCGGCGGCGCCGATGAAGGCCTCGTCGTGCGAGACGACCAGAACAGTTCCGCGGTACTGGGATACATAATTTCCCAGCCACGCCCTCGCCGCAGCGTCCAGGTGGTTGGTGGGCTCGTCGAGCATCAGGAGTTCCGGTTCGGAGAGAAGCAGCCGCGCCAGGCCGATGCGCATCTGCCAACCACCCGAGAAGGACGAGCACGGCCGGTCGAACTCAGCGTCGGCAAAGCCGAGGCCCTTGAGTACGCGCGCGACGCGCGCATCGACGTCATATCCGCCCGCGGCCTCGAAGGACGCCTGCGCGAGCTCGAGCGCCTCCACCTCAGCGCCACTGCCAGTGATGCACATGTCCTGCGCGGCCTCCAGTGCGTTCTTGGCATTTTGGTACGCTCCCATCCGCGACATGACCTCCTCGCGCACCGTGGCGTCGGAGCCGCTCACGGCCGTCTGCTCCAGCACGCCCACGCGAAGCCGTGGCGACACCTTCACCACGCCGTCGGCCAGCTTCTCGCCGCGGGCAGACGCCTCGATCGCTCGCAGTAGAGTGGACTTGCCACAGCCGTTGACACCAACGAGCGCCCAGCGCTCGTCGGGCATCACCTGCCAGTTTACGTCCAAGATCAGCGGCGAGTCTCCTGCCCACACGTCGACATCGCGAAGCGCCACAGCAGCACCACCCATGCCCGCCTGCATGCGCAGTAGTGCCGGCCGGCGGAGGGCCGCACCCGACAAGCGGCTGGCGTAGCTTAGTGACACGAGGAACATCTGCACAAACATTAGACAAATCGAATCGAGCTGATGCCACGCATGTATCTCGCGCGATGTCCCGCATAGGTATGCCAAAAACACGGGCTACATGGCTGACGATACTCGTATGGTAGCCTCAATTACACGACGAGATGCACACGCACATTGTTCATAACAGACGGCCGCCGACCGCACTGCCGTCTCCGGCCGAGGCGCTCTCCGCAGCGGCAGCTTCGCGCTCGGCGCGGCCCGCAGCGCGCTCGGCCCGGACGTCGCGTGCGGCGCGCTCGAGCGCGAGGTCGACGTGGGCGGGCGAGCGGCAGTTGGGGCACGACGCGTGCACCTCGAGCCACCCGGCGACGCACTCGGCGTGGAAGGAATGGCCGCACAGCAGCTCCGTCGTTGCACGGCGCGGTGCGATGCCGGTGCCGGTGCAGGTGACGATTTTGCGCAGGCAGACCGTGCAGTCGTCACCGAAGCGGAGCAGAGGCGGCGCTCCGCGCGCCGCCTTCGAGGCGGCAGCGTGCACTGCGGCCTCGACGCGCGTCGTGATGGTGAGGAGGACCTGCTCCGAGTAAAACTCCTTCGGGAAGCCCTTGGCGGAGACGAGGTCGGCGCGGAGGCGGTGGAAGGCGCGCACCGAGGGCGCCAGTGATGCCAGGCCGACGACGCACGCCACGTAGCAGCAGCAAAGGGTGGCCGGCAGCGCGGGGACGGCGTCGCCGCGCGCGAGCAGGAGCACCGGCTGCAGCAGCGGAAAGAGCAGCCCCAGGACGAGCAGCGCGGCTGAGGCGGTGGCCCACGCCGCGAGCAACGGCGTCGCCGCGACGAGGCAGCTGGCTGCACCGAGCTGGAGCATGGCGTCCAGCGCACCAGAGGCAAAGAGGTGGGCCGATGGCGGCAGCGCTGGCCGCTCGCCAGGCAGCCACGGCATCAGCGACAGCAGCCATGGCAGCGACTCGGAGCGATACGACAGCCAATGCTCGGCTTTGGACGCTGCCGCGCCGACCTCGTGCTTGAGCACCGTCGCGCGCATCGACGCCCGCAGCTGAGCCGCCGAATCGCCGTTGCCCTCGACGGAACCTGTGGCGCCGAGCGCAGCCGCGGCCTCGGCCTCGTCGATCATCTCCTCCTCTTTCTCGTGCAGCAGCTCGAGCAGCCGGCGCTCGAGCGTGCCACGCCCTCCGCTACCCGAGTGGCCGACCGCGCGCGCCCACGCCTCGACCTCAAGCTGTGGCGTCACCCGCTGCTGCTGATCCACGTCCAGCCTCTCCAGGAGTTGCGGCAGCTCGGATCTCGCGTGCGAAAGGTAGGCGTTGATCGCGCACACGCGCAGGTCCGCAAGCTGCCGCGCCTCCTGCCGTGCCTCTTCGGCGGTCGTCACGACGGCGGCGGCGGCGGCGGCGGCGGCGGCGGCGGCGGCGGTGGCGGCGGTGGCGGCGGAGGCGGCGGCGGCGGCAGCGGCGGCGGCGCCCGTGGCGGCCGTCGTCGTCGTGACGGCGTTGGCGAGCCCAGTCTGACCGTCGATTTGCACCTCACACTCGACGCAACCCAACGTCCGGTCCGCGTCGACGGCTCCGGGTCCGCTTGAGGTGGGTGCGACGACGCACTGCGGAGCTGGCGAGGTCGGCGAGGACGACGACGTTGGGAGGGTTGGCGAGGCAAAGGCGTAGAGGCTTCGATAGAAGCTGGCGTGGGTGGCGTGCTCGGGGTCGAGCGAGTGGAAGACGAGGAGCGGCAAATACGTGAGCTTGAGGGACAGCTGCATGACAACGCTGCCAGACGAAGGGCGCGGTGGGTTGGTGGGGTCGCAGCAACAGGGCGAGGTCGAGCGAGGGTTCCAGCGTACCACGGCAGCAGTGAGAGCACAAATGAGATCGGGTGCAGCACGACGATCTCGAAGATCGGGTCGTCAAACTCCATCCGCTTGCGACGGTGGCAAAGCGCGTCGTCCGCCATCACGGCGAGCAGCAGCAGCGCTCCTGCGCCGATCGCGAGGCAGAGGCAGAGGCCAACGACGAGCAGCGTGACGCCGCGCAGCGACGAGCACAGAGCGACCAGCAGGCCCCACAGCGTGGAGGCCTCGTCGCCGCCGCCAGAGAAGGGCGGCGGGAGCGGCGGCGCGAAGACGAGGCAGATCGCACCGAACAGCGCCAGCACGTCGGCGGCGACGCACAGCGAGTTGAAGGCCAGCGTGGGGCGATGCAGCGAGTAAGAGACGCACCACCCCTTGGAGGCGATCACGCCGACCGACAGGAGGATCGAGATCAGGTTGAGCGCGGAGAGCTCGCCGGCGATGAGCGCCGCAGCAGCCTGGAGGGCGCACTGCGGCATCGCCTCGACGACCGCCTCCGCGAGGAAGCCCGAGTGCGAAGCGTACTTGGCGCGGAAGGCGAGCCAGAGGCTGTCGCCCTGTTGCCCGTCGACGGTCGGACGGAGGCCGAGGCGGCGCATGAAGCGCAGCAGGCACGGCACCTCGAGGCTCTCGAGCCAGGCAAAGAGGGGTATGGCCTGGGCGAGCGGGAACGTGAGTGCGAAGACGAGGAGCCGCTGCCCCGGCGAACGGTGGCCCGCGTACGCCGCGGAGAAGAGGAACGAGTAGGCGGCCTGCGCGACCAGGAAGATGCAGACGGACGCGAAGAAGAAGCCGAACCGGCCGTCCTGGTAGAACTCGCGAGCCACGAGGACGTCGAAGATGACGTCGGCGACCGAGGCGCCGGCGGTGACGATGTCGTGTAAGAGGGAGAGGCAGCTGGTGGGTCGGACCATGTGTTATGTGGCGCGGGTGGCGGAAACCAGCTGGTGGGGTCTGTGTTATGTTGCGCGGGTGCCTGTGCTCGCGAAAAGACTTCGTGAAGGGATCCCAGAGGACACACCACGCAAAGCCCCACATTATTCAATTGCCGAAACCTGCCGGTCAGCAGGGTGCCCCACGTGAGGGTACACTGATCCCGAGCCAGCCGGCCTCGCGGGTTTGGAGGTCGGTGACCAGCTTGGTTGGTGGCGTCGCGTGCGTGCGCGGTCACGAGCTTCCGCGCGCAATCAAGGAGGACCCATTTAGGCAACTAGCTCTCGAAGCACCGCAATGCTCCTCGCGCCACGACCTCAAAGCCGCTGTGATGAAGCGCGAGGGCGGCCTCGTGAGCCGTTTCCACCTCGGCACGTGCTGTTGAGAGTGTGCCTGGAGTGTGCCCGCCAGTGCCCGCGCCATGCTCTCGACGGCCGGCACGCGATTTACATCCATGGCGCCGGTTGCGGTGTGTCTATAGATTTACTAGGTGGCAATCACAGTGTTCCCGTACTCTTTCACCGAGAGAGAGAACTCGTGCAAGAGGCGCTCCGCTGGGTC
>Ga0209713_10003141_pt1 | contig 10421 bp, 4 predicted proteins | sample ArcOceMetagenome_3_FD_187444 | JGI IMG/M metagenome (GOLD analysis project Ga0209713, IMG submission 187444) | Marine eukaryotic phytoplankton communities from Arctic Ocean - Arctic Ocean- Svalbard ARC20M Metagenome (SPAdes) (version 2) | ecosystem: Environmental > Aquatic > Marine > Oceanic...
CACGTACTTGTCGGTGGGGACGTATTCGTACTCGGTCATGCCTCGTACGCGTTGGCCTGCGTCACTGGGTTCCGGCGCAAGAAGAAGTTCTGCATGCGCGTCGCCGTGCGCTGTTTTGACCCCCTGTGCGTTCGGCGTCAGATAACTTCGGAGCCCAAGTATCCTAGCACTGTGAATGTACATGTGACGTCTTTCGTGCGCTGCTTTGACCTCTCTCGAGCTTCAACTTCAACTTTTGAGTCGCGAGGCGGCGCAACCAAACCATGCCAAGCAGCGTGACGCTCACGCGCCGCTCCTCGGCCGGCTCCGGCTTCTCCCGCTTGTCTCGCGCACCGCAGGCCGTCGGCAGGCCGACGACGGCCGACGGCAAGCCGACGACGGCCGACGGCAAGCCGACGACGGCCGACGGCAAGCCGACGACGGCCGATGGCAAGCAGCTTCCGTCGGCCCGCTCACGCTCGCCGCTGCGCTCCGCCGGCGGCAACGTCAACACAGCCGCGCGGCGGCCACCGCCGCTGCCGCCGCCGCCGCTGCTGCCGTCGTGTCTCACGGAAGTGGACGAGGCGCTGCTCGAGTTCTCGGTGCCTCTGCGGCTGCTGAGCCTCGAGGTGGTCACGCTGCTGCTGCACAACGCGCGGCAGCGAGTGATCGACCTGCAGGCCGTCTTGCGCGTCAGCCACAGGCCGCCCGCGAATAGCATGGGCGCCGTGCCGTCGAGCAACCCCAAGGCCGCGGTGCAGCGCGAGCTGCGGGACGCGGCCAAGCTGGCCGAGGCGCTGCATGGCCTGTACGGCCTCATGCACCGCTGGCCGGCGCTGCTGCTGCGGCGGCTGCTGGCGCGGCACGGCGTGTCCGAGCTGACCGACCTGAACGTCGGCGCGACGGTCGTGCGGCTCAGCCAGCCCGAGGAGGAGGCGACGCTCGCGACGGCGACGCGGGCCGTGCGCAGCGTGCAGCAGAAGGTCGTGCTGGCGTGGCGCGGCGCCGTCCGCGAGCGTGCCGAGCACCACGCGACCGTCGCGACCCGGCTGGAGGTTGCGCGGCGCGCGAGCGAGGCGAGGCGTGCGCTGCGCGGTTGGGCGGAGAGCTGCGCCGAGGCGGCGGGGGGCGAGGAGCGCGGCGACGCGGCGGCGGCGCACTGGGCGGCGGCGCAGCTGCACGCCGCGCTCGTCGCATGGGGCGACGGCGCCGCCCGAGGCGCACGCGCCGCGTGCGCGCGCGCCCTCTCGACGCGCCGCCGCCGCGCCGCCGCGCTCCGCTGGTGGCGCCGCGCCGCCGCGGTGGTGGCCGACGGCGACGCGTGCGAGCGCGCCGCCGAGGCGGCGGCTGGTCGCTCGTGGCTGCGGCTGTGGCGCGGCGCGGCGGCGGCGCGGCGGCTGCTGCGGCGGAAGGCGTCGCTCGTGTCGCTGTGTCGGCTGATCGGCTGGCTGCTCCACTGGCGTGCGCAGGCGGCGGCGGCAAGGCGGTGGCGAGGACAGCCCCGTGGCGGCGGTGGCAGCGGCAGTGGTGGTGGCGTGGCGGCGTGCCGCACTCGGCCCGAGCATCTGACGGCGGTGCGGCGAGGCTGGCTGAGCTGGCGTGCCACGATGGCCGCGGCCACCGTGGCCAACGCGGCGGTGGCCACCGCGGCCACTTCTGCGGTGGTGACGGCGGCGACGACGGCGACGACGACGGCGACGACGACGACGGCGCGGCGCAGCGGCGGCGGCGGCCGGGGCGACGGTGGCGGCGGCGGTGCTGCGCTGGCACTGACGGCGGCGGCGGGCGAGGCGACGGCGCGGCTGCGTCGGCGTCAGTTATCTGGCGCGAGGCTGCGGGCGGGCGTGCAGGGAGGCGGCGCGGCGGTGCGGCGGTGGCCTTTGCGGGCGGCGGTGGCGCGGTGGGCGGCCGGGGCGCGGCGCGAGGCGGCGGTTGGGGCGCGGCGGCGGCGCGCGCTCGCGCTGCTGTCGCGGCGAAGCGCCGTCGCACTGCGGCGCTCGGTCGGCGCGTGGCGTGGCGCGGCGGCGGCGGCGGCGGCGTTGGGCGGCGTCGGGCGCGGATGGCTGGCGGCGGCGGCGGCGTTCGGCGCGTGGCGGCGGCGCAGCGGCGCGGCGGCCGAGCGGCGGCGGCGCGCGGGCGCGGCGGGCGCGCGGCGGCGGCGGCGGCTGCTGGGCGGCGCGTGCGACGCGTGGCGGCGGCGCGTCGCGAGCCTCGAGGCGGCGCATGCGCTCGCTCGCGCGCTCGCGTCGCGCGGCGAGCGCGCGGCGGCGGCGGCGGCGCTCACGGCGTGGGCGGCGGCGACGGCGCGGCGGGCGGCGCGAGGCGGCGTCGCCGCGATCGTGGCGGAGCGTCGGCGCAGACGGCGGCGCCGCTCGGCGGTGGCGCGGTGGCGAGGCGAGGCGGCGGTGGAGGCGGCGGTGGCGGCGTGCGAGGCGCGCGCGGCCGAGGCGAGCGAGGCGCGCGCGGCGCGTGGCGCGTGGGGCGCGTGGCAGACGCTGCTGGGCGAGGCGGACGCGGCGGCGTGCGGCGTGGGGCAAGACCACTGGCGCGCGGCGGCGCTGCGAGCCGGCCTCACCGCCGTCGCCTTCAACGCGGGCGCGGCGGCGGTGCGGCGGTGCGGCTGGCTGGCGGTGCGGCGCGCGGCGCTGCACTGCCTCTCCTCGCGGTGCGCCGCCGCCGCCGCCCTCGAGCGCGGCATCGCCTTTCTGACGGAGAGCGGTTGCGCGGCGCGCGCGAGGCGCGTGGCGCGCGGGCTGCGGCGCTGCGTGCGCACCCAGCGGCGCGGCCTGCTGGCGTGGGCGCGTGCGGCGGTGCGGTGGGGCCGCGCGCGGCAGCTGCTGCGGCGGAGCGTCGCCTTCTGGTCGCAGCTCCATCTGATCGACGCGTGGCCGCGCTGCCGCGCCGGCGCCGAGATGCAGCGCGGCGCAGGGCGGCGGGCGGCCATCGTGGCGGCGGCGCGGCGGCGGCGCGGCTGGCGCGACCTCGTCGCGGGCGCCACGGCGGCGGAGGGCCGATCGCGAGTCGCGTGGACGGCGTGGCTTGCGCACCTGCGCCGGCGCGGCGCGGCGACGGCCGTCGCGCTGCGGCACTGGCGGCGTGCGGCGGGCGTGGTGCGCCGCGCCGCAGAGGCGTGGCGGCGTGCGGGCCACAGGCTGTACGACGAGATGCGACGCAGCTTCTGGGCGATGCGACGCCACGGCGAGGCGGCGAGGCGAGGCGCGCGGCTGCAGCGGCACGCCGCCTCGTTTTCGCGCCTCGTGGCGCTCGGCCTGTGGTGCGGGCGGTGGCGGCGCGCCGCGGCGCGCTCGGATCGCGCGCACTCGTCGCTGCTGCTCGTGTCGCTGTGGCGGCGGCGGCGGCTGCAGGCGGTGCTGCTGCGCGCCTGGCGGCAGACGATCTGCGTCGAGCCGATCGTCGTCGCGCGCGCGCACCACTTTGTGCGGCTCGCGCTGCCGCCGCTGCGCGCGTGGCGCGCCGTCGCCGCGCGCGCGCGCCTCGTCCGCAGCGTCCGCAACACCGTCGGCGTGCGCCGCGTCATCGTCGCGCACCGCCGCGGCCGCGCCGCCGTGTGCCGCCGCGTCGTGGCGGCGTGGCGCGCGCTCGTGCGGCGGTGCGGCACCGCGGCCGACGCGAGGCTCGCCGCCGTCCTCACCGCCGCCGCGCCGCCGCCCGGCTTCGTCCACCCGCCGCCGCGCCACGGCGCCGCGCCAGACGCGCCGTGGCCGCCCCTCGTCGCCGCCGCGCCGCGCCGCACCGGCAAGCTCGTGCGCTTCGGGCCGCAGCCCGCCCTCGATATGAGCCACCGGCGCGGCCCGCCGACGGTCGCCTTCACGCCGGCGCAGCGCGCCGCCGGCTGCTACCTCGCCGTACATCAGATGCCGCGGCGAGGCCACAAGGCGGGCCCGGGCGCCGTCACCAACGCCTCCCACGGCGTCGCCGGAAGCATGAGCTGGCCGTCATGAGTGTACGGTACGCAAGGTCGTGCCGTCGCCGTAGTAAGCCAAGTACACAGGGTCGTAAGTAGTGTTGTAGTGCGTTTAGCTAAACCACGCAACAGCCAACACATCACGCACGCGCCGCGCGCACCTGCTCCTCTCACCGCGGCACGCCGCCGTTGAACTTCGTCCTCGCCGTCCAACTCGTGTACCGTCCCGTGACGAGCCCCTCCTTGGCCTTGGCGCCGCCCGCCGCGCGAGCAGCGGCGGCGCCTCGCGGCTGCACGCCCACGTCGGAGCCCGCGTTGACGACCCGCACCGCAGGCAGCAGCGGCTGCGGCCTTCCCTTCCGCGGCTGCATGTGCGGCCGCGCGCGCCCACCGCCACCACCACGACCGCCGCCGCCACCTCCACCGTCGTCGTCGTCGTCGTCAAAGAAGTCGTCGTCGTCGTCGTCGTCGTCGTCAAACGTGCCGCGGTAGCGTCCGCTGCGGTGGCGCCACGAGAGGTATGCGCAGCACGCCCAGCAGCAGAGCAGCCCGACCGCCACCGAGAGCACGCCCAGCCCAACCGAGAGCGGCTCGACACCCGCGTCGCAGCACGAGTGCGAGATGTGGCGCAGCGCCTCCTTTGCGTTGCCGTCGCCCGAGGCGTTGGCGGCGCAGCACTTCTGCTGCAGCTTCGCCGCCGCGTCGTGCTGCAGCTGCGAGTGCAGCGCGAGCGCCGCGCGCGAAAGGTTGGCGATGCCGTGGCCGAGCGCGCCCACCGCGCCCACCTGCCCCAGCGGCGGCGCCCCGCCCGCGCCGCCGGCCCACTGCTGCCACGGCGGGTGGTCGGGCTGCGCCGCGGGCTGCACCGCCGACGGCGCGGGCAGCACGGCGCCCGTCATGGCGCCCGTCGGCTGCACCGTCGACACGGCCATCGCGCCGCCCCACTGCTGCGACGTCGGCGGCTGGTACAGCTGCTGCTGCTGCGCCTGCGCCTGCTGCTGCGCCTGCAGCTGCTGCAGCTGCATCTGCTGCTCGAGCAGCTGCTGCTGCTGCTCCTCGAGCTGGAGATTGGCCATCGCCGCCGCCTGCGCCTGCGCCTCGGCCCTCGCGCGCTGCGCCGCCGCCTCCTGCGCCTGCGCCGTCGCCTGCGCGGCGCGTGCCTCCCCCGCCGCCTCCTCCGCCTTCTGCGAGTTGGTCGCGTGCGCCGCGTCCTCCTGCTCCTCCCTCGAGATCTGGTCTCCGGCGCACGAGGCGCCGTCGTGGCGCGCCGAGCAGCGCGGGCCGCCGCCGCCGCCGCCGCCGCCGCCGTCGCCGCCGTGCCAGTAGCAGCGCTTCAGCACGAGGTTGCCCTGCTCCCAGTGCCACGGGTCGGCGAAGAAGGCGTGCTCGCACCGCTCCTCGTCGTTGGCGAGGTCGCTGCACCACAGGCACGGCTGGCCGCCAAAGGCGCAGCGCGCGCGGATGTCGTCGAGGCCGCACGCAAAGCCGCACGCGCCGCCGCTCCACACGCATGGCGAGCGCGGCGGCGACGGCGGCGGGCGCGGCGGCGGCGGCGGCGGCGGCGGCACGTCGAGCGTCGCCACCTCCGTCGTGGGCAGCAGCCGCAGCAGCCGCAGCCTGTCGTCGTCCGCGCCGGACCAGTCGTCGCGCATGATGCCGCGGAAGCGCGCCGCGCCGCCCGACGTGAATGGGTTGAGCGCATTGTAGAAGACGCCGACGCTGTTGAGGAAGCACCAGCGCACGAGCGCCTCCTGCCACGCGTGGTCGGCGCCCTCGAAGGAGCCGCCCGTCTCGCCCAGCACGATCGGCGCGCCCGTCGCCTCGCGCGCGTCGAGCAGCACGTCGCGCCACCAGCCGGGCAGGTTGGCGGGGAAGTCGGACGCGTGGAAGGCGTCGCGGTCGCGCCGCGCCGGGCCGTACGTGTGCGGCGCGTAGACGAGCCGGTCGGGCCGCGCCAGCCGGACGGGCGCGCGCCGCGCGTCCACCAGGCTCTCGCCCCAGCCGGCGTCGTCGCCCATGCCGGTGCCGTCGCCGATGCCCGACACAAACACGAGCCAGCGGTCGCACCGGCCGAGCACGTGGTTGCCGAGCCGCTCGGCCGCGCCGTTCCAGTCGGTCATCCAGTCGCCGGCGCCCCACGTCGCGCGGTGCGGCTCGTGGAAGAGGTCGACGCCCACCACGTTCCACTGGCCGCACATGGCGTCGGCAAGGCTCGACCAGCTCGCCATCGCGTCGGCCTCGGCGAAGCCGCGGCCAGAGTCGTACCACAGACCGTTGCCCGGCCACGCGTCCGGCGCGACCCGCGCGCACGCGAGCACCACCAGGATGTTGTGCCTCGCCGCGGAGTCCGACAGCACCCTGAGCATCTCGATGTAGCTCACGCCCATGTCGTCGCCGCCCACCAGCTGCGGGTTCTCGTCCTCGTTGACGTGGCCGTCCAGCGTGATCTGCGAGATGTGGAGGACACCCCAGTGGTTGAAGAGCAGCCTGATGGCGTTGAAGCCCTCGGCCCTCATCATCTCGAAGTAGCGGTCCATCGAGTTGCGGTCGAGGCCCTCGGCCACGCCCGACGGACCCTCGGCGCCCGCCCACACCAAGCCCTTGAAGGAGAACGGCCGGCCCTGCGCCAGGATGCTGCCGCCGGCCGTGGAGAATGGGATCGGTATGTTGCTGTGCATTCTTCTGTGCTGCGAGGTCGGCGCCATATCGCCACGCGCGGCGGGCGAGCCGACTCTCGCAGCGCGGGGGGTTATTATGCACCACAAGACGGAACAGCGAGCTGGTCACGCCCAGATACTATCTATCTATCTATCACGCCCAGGGGCGCATCCGCCCAACACCTTCGTCACTAAATCCACAACCCACACACATACCTCCAACTTCCTTACACCATAAACCCAACCCTAAATTGTAAATTCAGTCGCAAATCAAATTGAGCTCCACAGGCTTCCGGTGCTTGCCCCCCACCTTGCCGGTGCGAGTTCCCGCTCTCGCGAGCGACCTTGCGCAAGATGGTGAGCAGCGACACCCCGACGTCCTCCGACGCGCCCAACGAGGCGGCGCCAGCGCCGTCGTCGGCCGCCAGCGACACTCCCTGCTGGGCGCTCCACGGCGGGCCCATTGGCGCCGTGTACGAGGGCGCGACCAACCACCGCGACCTGGCGACCGGCCGCGGCAAGGCGACGCTGGCGAGCGGCGACGTCTACGAGGGCGAGTTCAAGAACGGCCGGATGGACGGCTACGGACGGATGCAGTACATCGACGGCGACATGTACGAGGGCGAGTGGAAGAGCGACGAGCACCACGGCCGCGGCAAGTACACCTTCCCGCCGCCGAGCATCGCCTACTACGAGGGCGAGCTGAATATGGGCAACGCGCAGGGCGAGGGCGTCAAGGTATGGGAGGACGGCTCCAAGTACGTTGGCGAGTGGCAGAGCAACATGTATCACGGGCACGGCATGCTGCTCGACCCGGAGGGCGTCGTCGTGCACCAGGGTGAGTGGAAGCTCGACGAGTTCCAGACGTCGAGGCCGAGTAAGAAGCGAGTGCGCGAGACGAAGCCCGACACGATGGTCGGGCTGTTCGGCACCAAGGAGGCGCGCTGGGCCCTCACCACCTACCGCCGGAAGGACGCCGTGCCCTCGCAGCACACGTGGCGGGCGTTCCTGACGGACCGTCACGTCACGTTCCACGTCGCCGTCGGCGAGGAGGCGGCCGCTCTCGAGGCCAAGGTCGAGGCGGAGGCCAAGGCCAAGGCCGAGGCCGAGGAGCTGGCGCTGCTGGAGGAGATGGCCGCTGCAGAGGCCGAGGAGGAGGCGGCGGCCGAGGCCGGGTCGCCGTCGTCGGCGAAGCCGAGCGCGACGGCGGCTGCCACCGCGCCGACGGCAGTCGACGACGACGACGACGACGACGATGCGGAGGAGATGGCGGCGATCCTCGCAGCGCAGGCGGCGGCCAAGGCCAAGCAGGCGCAGCAGGCGGCCGAGGCGGCGCCCGTCGCCGTCGAGGCGGCGCCCGCCGAGGCGGCCGCGCCCGCCGAGGCGGCAGCGCAGGTGGAGGAGGCAGCCGCGCCGCGGGACGCCGCGGCCGCCCGCGCAGAGGAGACGCCGCAAAAGGTGGCGCCCGGTTCCGAGGCCGACGTGCATTCGGCGAGCAAGGCCAGCGGTGCCAACGGGAAGGCGGCACCCGCCGAGGCGAGCGCGGTCGAGGAGCCGATGACGGCGGTGCGCCAGCCAAAGGAGCAGTGGTTCATCAAGGACCTCGACTCGAAGGTCTGGAGCGAGGTGCAGCCGCTGCACGGCCGCTGCGTCAGGGTCGAGCAGCTGATGAGCCCGTGGGCCGAGGTGCCGTCGGAGATCTATCAGCTCGTGCTCTGAGGCTCGATCCTCTTTCGGTCGTATGCGATTGCCGATGCGCATGCACGACAAAGGACGCCTCATTAGACCGCCGACAACCAGACTATCTTGATGTTTGCGTTTTGCGTTTGCCGACCATTCATACTCACAATAGAAAAAATCCTCCGGACACCGGTCGTTATTGTTCCAACAGGCTCTGCGCACGCTCCGGCAGCAGCCCACGAATGACGATGCGCACCTTCTTCTTCGGCTGCACGAGCTCGAGCAGGCCCGCGGGCGGGTCAATGAGCACCAACCCGCGGTCGAGCAGCACGTCCGGCACAATCTCGGAGACGTACGGCACGAGCACCGTGTCGGGCTCCTCGAGCTCCTCCTCCTCCTCCTCCTCCTCCTCCCCCTCCTCCTCCTCCTCCCCCTCCTCGCCGTCGGCGTCGTTGGCATGGGCACTGCTGGCGTCGGCGGCGGCGTCGTCGTGCTCGTCGTCGTCGTCGTCGCCACGGTGGAACAGCTCGATCTCGAGCAGGTCGTGCCCCAGCTCGGGGTTGCCGGTTAGCTCCTCGCGCGGGATGACGCCCAGCACGCGCCCCACCTCCTCGCCCGCCTCCCACTCGCCGGCCTCGCCACCGCTGCGCACCGCCATCACGACGGTCAGGCCCTCGAGCTGCGAGAGCAGAAGCTCGTCGTCTTCGAGCTCGGGCACGATCTCCTGCCGGCTGTACAGCGTCGCGCCCTTGAGCGTCTGCGCCTCCTCGCGCTGCCGCACGTCGGCGAGCTGCACAATGAACACGCCAGTCCCAGGGCCGGTGCGGCCGTGAACGAGCCGCACCTCGCGTGGTGCCCGACGCTTTGGCCGTCGCATCCAGCGCGCGCCCGGAGTGCACAGCCGCTCCAGCGTGAAGTCGGACTCGGACAAGACCTTGACCTCGCCCTTCACGCCGTGCGCCCCGAGCACACGCCCGATCTCGACAAAGCCGAAGGTGGTGGGGTCGCGTTGATCGACTTCCGCCGCGTCGGGATATGTCCACACGTCGCGTTCACGAGGTGCTGCGACCACAGGCGCCGCCTTGTGCTTCGCCGCGGCCTCCGCACCAGCCATCGGCACATCGTCGATCCGGCTAAAGCGCAGCGACTTGCGCACCTCGTCCGCCTTGCTGAACTGGGCGTACTTGTTCTTCTTTTGGCGGCGCGGCTTGGCCTCGGAGCACACGGGCGGCGAGCAGCGCCAAGCAGCTGCGCTGGCTAGGAGGCAGCCCAGCAAGCACACCAATCTCATCAACAGCGTTTGCAGCTCAAAGTTGACACGCCCGCGCATGCATCGCTGCATGCTATGGATCTTTATATAGTAAATCGGGGGTCGAATTCTGGCTTGGGGTCCGAGGTGTGTAGTTGAGGTAAGCTAACAGCGTTAAACCGTTAAACCGGAATTCCCCTCCGGGTGCGGAGCATAGCTCAAGCCGCCTCGGGTTCACATCCGTCTCCCCTCGTGTGCGATGTGCGGGCAATAGCGCGGTTCGTTGGGTGCTTCATCATCTCCTCAACGCCGACGCTGCAGAGCGCCCGAGAAAGGATACCCTGTACTTTTGGCCTGCATCGACGATGGCGGTATACCGCCTGCCCGCCCCGACCCCCACGCCCTCGCGAGCCAGCGCTGGGCCACCTACGGTACGCGTTTAAATGCAACGGCGACGCGTTTTAATGCAACGGCTACGCGCGCGTGATGGCAGGACCGAGGCATTGAGTGGACGGGCGGCGCGGCTGGCCTGTACATTGCTCAGCGGCTCGAGCTGCTCGAGGTGCTCTCCGGCTGCGAGACGAAGAACAAGTACCACATTGTGCAGATTCCTGGCGGAACGGACATTCCCGTCGCGCCGACCGGTGACTTCAACACCCAGTGGCGCGAGCAGTCCAAGGCGGCGCCGCTCCTCAAGGCCAAGGAGCAGTCGGAGTGCTTCGAGCGCATCTGCTGCCCGCTCTTCCGCAGCTTCACGATGGAGTTCAAGGACGCCACCGACAACAATTTCTTCACGATCCAGCGGCCCTTCAAATGCGACCCGTGCTACAGCCCGCCGGTGTTCACGTGCACCCAGCAGGAGCTGACGATCATGGACAAGAACGGCACGATCGTCGCGACCGCCAAGGAGAAGGGCGGCTGCTGCAACGGC
>Ga0209713_10003143_pt1 | contig 10419 bp, 6 predicted proteins | sample ArcOceMetagenome_3_FD_187444 | JGI IMG/M metagenome (GOLD analysis project Ga0209713, IMG submission 187444) | Marine eukaryotic phytoplankton communities from Arctic Ocean - Arctic Ocean- Svalbard ARC20M Metagenome (SPAdes) (version 2) | ecosystem: Environmental > Aquatic > Marine > Oceanic...
TGTTCAAGTTTGGCAAAATAGAACAACTCATTGACCGTGTTTTAGAGAAGGAACAACCACCTGCTGAGATTGGAGAAGGTCCACAATGGGGAGAGTCCAGTAAGGGTGGAAGAGCCCCTCGTAAGAAAGGCGAACAGGTTAAAAGCTCAGCTAACAAGAAGCCAAGGAGAGAGCATCCAGAGCGTGCGCCTAGAGCAGAAGGTAGTGGCCCAGAGAAAACACCTAAAAAGAAACGTGAGCCCTCAAAACATCAAAAAATGTTTGACGCACTCTCGGTTAGTAAAAAATCGGATTCACTAGATCAGCCATTGTCATCGAAAGAATAAACTCGAGAATTTTATGATGAATTCAACTACATTCTAATAACCAAAATGCTGTTTTTAAGCACGTTGTTTGAATAAATCAGTCTTTAGATTTGACAAGAGTTTATCGAAGTCATAGCCCTGTAAATTGAGCAGGACTTTTATTTTATGCCTTTGATTGTTGATATATTGTGGTGAAACATTGAGAAGAATCGCGATTTCTTTCGACCTGAACTCTAGGGCGATTAGCTTTAATAGCTGAAGTTCCTTTTTTGAGATTAATTTTTCTAAGGGTTTGAAACTATCGGTGTTAAGGTCCTCACAAAATTTACTGATCTTGAATCTTGTGATGCCTTCTTGATGCGTTCTTATGATGTTAAGATCCTTAAATTTCTCATCATGACTATCAACGGTATCATCTAAATCTGTCATCAGGATTCTTAATTGCTCTAGTTTCCGAATATTTTCCCTTGCGATCGAAGTCAGAGACTTTCTCAATTGAATTAGCTCTTCTGATAGCTCTAGTTTAACCGTCTCTAAGGAAGTGTTTTCAGCAGTAAGCACCACAACTTTTTTGCTTTCCATAATCTTTGCTCTTTGGGTGAAAACTATGGCTATAAGTATTAGCAAAAGGGCTAGGATAAACAAGTATATTATTTTTTCCTGCACTTTTTTTGAAATCAATTTTTCTTCGCGGTATTGCTGTGTCAATTTTTTTAATCTATCCAACGACTCTTGATATGCAGAATCATTCATAGGGCTTGTTACGTAGTTTAAGATGCTTTTGCGTCCCTCTGTGTTCGTATTGAAGTACAGCTGGATTAAAGAACGTAATTGCTCATCCTCAACTTTATTGTATAAAATATGTAGTGTCGAGTCAGTTACCTCGACATTTAGAATATTCTCATTTTTTAAAAGGCCGGTCACTGCTAGATCAAAATAAGGAGAAGCGCTGGGCATTGACATTAACTTTTGAATGGTTTCGGATATCTGCCAATCGTTGCTCGTGTATAGGTTCAATAGTGCTTCTGGTAATTCTGAAATATTAGGGTAAGCATTCTGAATTATAAGGCCTACGCTATCGGCTTTTGAAATATCATTTTTCTCAACAAAAGTGAATAGATTGTTTAAGTAGACTGGATTAACACAGTTTGGGTTTTTCTTGGTTATGATTTCTATTTGTTCAATGGAGAGTTCTATGTCATTTATTGTATTAGCAAGCCCAAGAATATTGGCTTCCAACATTTCTATGTACCACGAACTATAGGCTCGACATTTTTGAAAAGATATTAGTGCGCTGTCTAGATTTCCTCTACTCCAATGTGTAGCGCCTAAATTATTGTATACGCTAGAACTAAAAGAGCTATCAGATAGTAATATGAATTCTTTGGCAATTAAGTTTAGGTCTCTAACTGCCAGTTCCACCATCCCCTGTTGAAAGAAATAGATGGATCTATAATAAAGAATGTAAGGATTGTTATCAGTGTCGTTTGAATCATAAACATACGTTCCATTTCTTACATCACGTTTTACTTCGTAAGCATTAAGGTTTAGCAGCTCTCTAGTGGTCAATTTTGTAACGTCTAACTGGGATTTGAAGTAGGCTATCTCATAGTCGTTTTCGGCTAGATATTGAAGAGCCTGCTCGACGTATACGGACCTTTTAAATTCCCTGTGTTCGTTATTCACGACATTTGCTAGGCTATCAATTTTGTTAGGTTGAGATTGCCCCACGATAGAGCAAATAGATAGGAGAAAAACGAGGGCTGCTTTCATTAGTGAAAATTATATATTTATTAGTATAAAAGTACTTAATAACATATAATAACCTTTATGAATTCCCTTTTTTAATTATTCTTAAAAAATTGATTATCAATGTTATATGAATTATTATATCATTTGATATGTAAGGTGTTGAAACGCGAAGGCACTAAGTTCTTAACTGATATGGTTATTGAATAGTAGATGTTTGTCGAAATATTAGTTAACTGGTACTAGGCTAGATAGTCTTCAAATCAATAAATTTATTTTATTAAAAAATTGGTTCATGTCTTGATCCATGGGATTAATTTAAATCGACGAAAATGAATAGTTTTAGTAAGTTTCTTATTCTGGGGTTCTCTTTTTTCTATTCTACAAAGAGTAACGTATCCCTTCAAGAACAGCTAAAGTCTTCTGCTTCGGAAGAGCTGATGGAGTCATACGATCGGTTTTTGAAGATATATTTCACCTTCAAATTCGGCACGAACATGATCTCGTTGCGTGACATTATTTTTCTCGCCAGACGTTTGAGCACCTTTTTAGAGGAAGAAGATTTAATTACTCATAAGGTCCCACGAATTCACAGTTGATTGTGTGTCTTCATAGGCGATCAAAGAAGTCTTCCATGATGGAGTCACATGCTGAATGGAATCTGCGCATTCGCCAACTGTTGGCAATGGGACATTATGGGCACAAGGAAACTCTAAGCAGAAAAAAAGTCCCTTCTACAGAAGGGGCTTTAGAAATTAAACAGTTCCAGAAGAACACTTTACTTAACTATGGCTTTTGTTTATTGGTTGCTCAAGTATAGACCTGAATGGGTTGACACCTAACAATGATTTAGTGTTAGAGTGTCCAATTAATCAGTATTCATGTGCAATTACGGGATCTGTGTTATTGTTCAAGGCATCTACACAAGAGAATAAATGAGCCTCGTTAAATCGTCTTAAGGGGTTGCTTCAAGATTAATCGTTAAAAACACAGCCGCTTTTCTTCTCTGAAAAGTGTGTAGAGGTCGCTAATCAATCAGAATGAACTTCTCCGTGTATACCTTATTTGGGGTTTCAATCTGTATGAAGTAAAGCTCGCGTGCGAGTCCTGATACATCTATAGATTCATTGTATTGACCAATAAAACCTGGGTAGTTCCATTGCTGCACCACTTGTCCAAGGGTATTGAGTATACGTATACTTAAATCTTCCTGTTCGCCAATTAAGAATTGGACATTCAGTGCATTTATCGCTGGGTTGGGGAACAGGTGTAATCTGTAATCGCCATTTTCCAAAGTGAATACCTCAGACTCGATTTCGCAAGAGTCAAAGCGAATAGTGAGTTGGTAGTTCCCATCTATCGGATTATAAATAATGCTATCTGAGGATACAACAGTGCCATTCAAAAACCACTCGTACGACACGCCACTAAGATCATCTGATATGGATGCACGAAGATTCTTGTTCTCAGGAAGTATATCAACGTCAATCACATTTTTACAAGTATCAAAATGAGCAATCAAAGTGGTGTTTGAAGCAAGTGCAATTTCAATCGAATCAATGTTTAAGTTGTTGTAGGCCGGAGCGGTTGAATACCAATGTGAAAATGTAAAACCATTACCAGGTATCGCCTTGGCCGTAACAGGACATCCTCCATGATATATTCCGCTCCAAGGTAATGAAGGGAGGATACTGTTCATTTGAACATGACCCGAGCTTTCTGGTAAAGCATCAAGGCTAACTTGTTTTTGTCCTTGAAGAGATAAGCTCTCATTAATATGCTGGCGTGCGGTTGAAATCCGTGCACTGTTGTACAGCTTTATATCATTTACATCGTATTCCCACCCTGTATAGGAATAGGGCCCCATCTGATTGTTCCATGTTGCTATATGATCAGGAATGGCCAATTGTATGCTAGCCTTCAGTTCATTAACAATGATATTGACGTTATTAGGTTGAAACGTAGTGTTGATTAAATCGTCGTATCTATTCGTAAAGCGACATTTAAATGCGTTGTTATTTAAAGCACGGTTAAAGATGGCAGAATGTGCGTTGGGCGAACTTGGATTTCGAGCTAATGCGAGATAATTCTGATAGATGTTTTGACCAAAATGCCCCCATGCGGCATCGGTATCATACAGGACATATCGCCATTTACCGCCTGCTGTATCAGGTCTCCAAAGTTTAATATTGTTCAGCCCCCATGCGATACCTAACCAATCCATATTCTGTATATAGGTTTGGAAAATGAAATAATCGATGTAATTGTCTATGTCAAATCTAGTGCTCAATACATCTACAAAGTTGGGGTCACTCAACACCGTGTTTTGGATCATAGAATAGGATTGTGCGAAATGATCCGCAGAACCCGCTAGGGCGCCGTCCCAGTTTAATAGATCGATGTCCTTACTGCTTATTCCGTGATTGCTTTCTACATAGTGTTCGTCAATCTTTTCTCTAATACCGTATAGCCCCCAGTAGGCCCCATTGAGGTAAACGATGCAGGGCTGGTAGCCCATACGATCAATATGCGTGTTTTCACCTAATCGGCTTATTACGGCATCTTGTATTCTATCAGATGCCCCATGCTGGCCACCGTTTCGTATATTAAAATTATTGTATTGAGTTATGGCTGGTTTCCGCTCGATAAGTGCGTATTCTATATCGCCAGTATATATAGATTTAGCATCTATTCGGAATGACTTTTGGGGTTCTGCCCTTGACCAGCCGCCATGTATTTCTAAATCGAATTGTGCCTCAAATTGTTTAACTCTGGAGGCATCAAAGAATTCCATTCTAGATTTTCGGGACCAGGGCTGCCAGAAGTTGCTTCCGAAATAAGGATAGTTCGTTGTTGCATTTGGTCCTGATACATAAATGCCAGAATTCCAATCCCATAAGTTGTCTTCATCTGTTATAATTGAGACAACGGGAAGGTTATGGTTTTCTTCGTCTATAATATAGGTCCGGTCAACAATAGCACTTGGTAGCATTTGACCATTTGGATTAAACGATCTGACACTTAATACGGTTGTGCTGTAGATATAGATTGGACCATTTACTACATTATCATTTACCCCTGGGACATCACCGTTGGTGGTATAGTATGAAGTTGCATTGGCACTGGTGCTAACGTTTACCTGATTTGGCGCTTGATACCACCCAGAGGGTAGATCTAAAACAGGAGAAGTTACTATACCTGAAAAGCAAGTGTTCTGATCGTTTGAAAGATTTGGTGATGGAGTATTAAAATAGCACCAATTCCCTACACCATCAGGAATTCTACCCTTGCTAATTGTGTGGGTGATATCAAAAGGTATAAATACGCTATCAATAACATTCTCATTGGAATCACTTATTGAGATGGTTTCTCCGTGAGATAATTTAAAATCAGCATGGGGCAATACTAATGGAGGAATTATCCAGCTCGGTAATGTTTGGTAATTGTAATTGGTCGAAGAAATGCCAGCAGACAGAAAGAAATTACTACTCATATCTGATGAGGAGGCAGAAGCGTTATGGACCCGGATCGCTAATAGGTTCGTCCCGTTAGTAAGGAGTTCGTGGACTTCTTCCGGTTTGAATAATTGATGTTCTGGTATGCCGCCAGTGTACAAGACGGCTTCATGTTCTACCGAGGTGAATTCGTTATAGCTAGGTGAAAAATTGGCAAAGTTGTTTGACCGCATTATTTCTACGCCATTCAAATAGGCAATGAACCCATCGTCGTAATCTGCATGGAATAGAAGATGTGTGATATCGTCAATATCCGCGATTTGAAATTCTTTCCTTAACAATATAGATGGCGTCGAAGCGATTATTGTATTATCGTCATTGTCGCTGTATCCAATTCCACCTTGACCTGTATTCCAATTCTGATCGTTGAAGCTTTGAGTATTCCAATTGCCGTAGTCAGGCGGCGGGGTATTACTGGTCCAGTATTTCCAGGTATTTGTTGCAAGGACAATCGATTCCCAATGGTTCGATAATTCTAGGTTCTCACGACCAGAGGCACAAATTGTGATGAGTTCCTGGCTCCCCAAATACACATTTGGAAACTGCCATTTATCCAAATTATTCGGATTATCACTCAGATAATAATCAGCCAGAAAAACAGAATCGCTAGAGTAATTAAAAACTTCAACCCAATCCACATCGTCGCCATTCTCATCTGTAAACCCCCTTTGACAGTTGAATTCATTAACAGCCAATTGAGCGTGTAATGAAACTGCTGAGCAGAGGAAAACAAGGAGAACAAGAAATTTGCTCAAGACAATGTGATGTTTAAAGTATGCCATTCTCGGCTAAGATATGGAGATTAAGCATTTTCTGAAGGCTTACAACTTCTATTTGTGGTTATAGATATTGTCTCAGCACCGCTAGGAATAGGATAAACAAAAATACACCTGGTATTTCTGAGTTTGGCACAGTTGTTTCTCGACTTCAATTAACTAATCATAGTATGATGAAAAAGTATCTGCTTACCCTGTTAATACTATCCTCTACATCGCTTTTAGCACAATCTTGGGTGGCGAAAGCGGATGTCCCAATTGGCCGACACCACCCGATTACATTTGCGTTAAACGGAAAAGGGTATGCCATAACAGGAACGGATTCCACGGGTCAGCCAACGGACGATGCGTTTGAATACAACCCAACTACAAACACTTGGAACGTTTTAACTGATTTTCCAGGTTTGGCCAGGAGCTTTGGAATTGGAACAACAGCAAACGGCAAAGCATACTTAGGATTTGGAGCAACGGCCTCAGCGTACCTCAAAGATTTCTGGAGTTTCGACCCTACAACGGGTACGTACACTCAACTCGCTAATTGCGACTGTTCTAGCAGAAGACACCCGGCTATGATTTCCATTGGGAATCGTATATACGTTGGACTGGGAAACGACGATTATAGCGATAAAAAAGACTGGTGGGTGTACAGTATTGATAATAACACCTGGACACAATTGGCTGATTTACCTGGCTCTGCCAGACACCATCCTTATATGTTTAACGCAGGAGGTGAAGTGTTTGCTGGCTTAGGTCATGGTGGGCAAACAATATTTAAAGATTGGTATAAGTTAGATACCGCCATGAACACATGGACGGCGATGAGCCAATTTCCAGGAGAAGCCAGGGTTGCGGGTACTCAGTTTAATATAGATGGATACGGTTTTATATTAAGTGGTGACGGAGACAATCATAGTTATATGGATACCGGAGAAATGTGGCGGTATAATCCCGCCAATGATACATGGCTCCAATTCCCCCCACATCCAGGCAAAAGCAGATGGGCACCTGGAAGCTTTGTAATTAATGATGAGGTTTTCTTCTTTGGAGGAGTAAACCGTTTCACCAGCACTTATCCTAATGACTTATTGAGTTTTGATGTGGCCGCTGCGACCATGGATCTTGATGAAGAAATCATGGAAAACACCTACGTCTACCCTAGTCCGGCTAATCACTTTATTTCTTGGGAATTTGATAAATCTGTAACTGAGGTTATGCTAATTAATATCCTGGGCGAGCCTGTTGCCGCTGACATGGCAGAGACAAAACAGATGAACCTAAGTCATTTAAATAACGGAGTTTATTTCGTTCAGTTTATCTCTAATAACGATGTCGTTAAAACGTCTAAAATTATAATTCAGCATTAACACCGGTCTATTCCAGATATTAAATTGAATAACGAAACGGCTTACCAAAGGTTTGGCGATGAGACTGCTTAAATTCTTTGTGACAATTTCATCTTTTTTGTCTTTATGAGCCATATCCGACTATATTTGCGCCTCGTTGGGGATGTAGCTCAGTTGGCTAGAGCGCTTGACTGGCAGTCAAGAGGTCGTGGGTTCGACTCCCATCTTCTCCACAAGTTTAAACCCTTATAAAACCTCACTTTTCAGTGGGGTTTTATTTTTCTCGAGATTTTGTTGCTGCAAGGTTTTTGTAAGGTTTTGGGAACATCCGTTAACCAAAGTGACTGGTTAAACTTACTCTAAGTTATGAAACTTACACGATACTCTAAAAATCCAATGTGTCACTTTTACGGTTCAATGTGTCACTTTACAAAGTTTATTTTTTCACAACTACAAAATCAGAAAGAATATCCGTTATATATATATGGGAAAGTCAGAAACATCCAGTTGTTTCACTTCTAATCCACGCAGATAAGTCAAGGATACTTTCATCTACTTGCTTCAAGGAAACAAAAAAGCCCCTTCCGAAGAAGAGGCTTTCCGTTTTAGTCCGACATAATAGCTTAACATTAGTCTAACCAAAAACAGCCTTAAAGAAGACTTCTATTATTCATTAAACAAAATAAGACTTAGACATAGTCATCATAGAGATATACTAATACCTAAAAAGAGGCTTTTATAATAAATATGATTTCAATCCGAATTTAAGTAAGTGCAACCGCCATCATTGTAAACGATATCCAACTGTGACAGCGAAAGTTGGAAGTACTGCTGCTTCCCCGAAAAGAGATTGTCTTCCGACTCCAACCTCCCCAGCTATTGACAACTGGTCTATCATTACTTTTTTACCAATCATCACATTAGTGTTGGCGCCATAATCGCCATCACTGTAAAATCTAGAACGATGTCTTGCCGTTACGTAGAGTCCCTCTAAGGGTCTCAAGGGCGCTTTTTTTAGAAGTTCTCTTCTCGTAGCAGTACTTGTTGACGTAAAATATTTACGTGCTCCAACCATAAAAGTAGTGAGTCCGATTTCAGAACCCCCTCCGACATTGTCTAATAAACTTGCACCGGCACCACCGTCAAATAGAATAGAAACATCTTCACCTACTTGGACTTCAGCTCCAAGGGTAATAATACCCTGAAGTAAGGATATTGGTCTTGTATGGAGTTCAAAACTATTTTTTTTGATTTGTCCGTTCATTGTTAAAACTAACAAACCGGAAACTAGTGTTGCGAATAATTTCATTAGATATATGGTTTAGATTATTATTTAAAGAAGGTAAGGACAGCTAAAACCCTAATCAATGAATTAAATATCAATTATGGACTGATATATCACTTCTACGCACTTGTTTTTATTGGCTCACTGGGTTTCTGTCTCATTAACGAGAACAATCTACAATTCTAGTAAGTCCTCAACATTGAGTTACTTCACTTCTAATCTACTTAGGTAGGCCAGGGTTACTTTGACATCGCTCTTACCCGTTGCCAGCTTTAGAGAGCTTACAGAGCCTGTTTGTTAGCAACTAATAGTTACTCACAATACTTGGAGATATGAACGACAGCCTTAGTTTTAAACTGATTACATAGTCGGTGTTTCATCCATAAAAAAGCCCCTTCCGAAGAAGAGGCTGATATCTTAAGTCTATTTATCCCTTAAGGACAAGTACCCCATATTGGGTGGTTTGACGCGGGGAAGGAGTTGGCGCTACTGTTTGAGAAACCTATCGGTACAGCAGCCCAAAATTGAGGTACGCACCAATTAGTTAAGTTTTGGTCAAAGGCATATGCATTGTAAAACATATTATTCATATTAGCAACATCCCCAACATCCCAATTACCAATGTCTTGGTTGAAATTGTGTGCGTTATAAAACATATTACTCATATTAGCAACATCCCCAACATTCCAATTACCAATGTCTTGGTTGAAGGCAGTCGCCTCATTGAACATAGCACGCATATCAATAACATTACTCACATCCCAACTACTGATATCTTGATTGAATGAGTCATTTTTAGAAAAAAGACGATTCATATCACCAATTCTTGAGGTGCAATACCTGGTTAAATCATCACCATCAGCAATAGCAGTTTCTAACATAGCTCTGTCTGCAACCTCATATCTTACACCGCCAACTATAAAGGATTCACCAGGGATGTAATTATCACATTCAAGACATCCTTCGGTTTCATTGAACTTTGCTTTGTAAGGGTTATTGGAATTAGTGCAACTTATTATCGCAAGTAATGGTAAAAGGAAAAGTAGTTTTTTCATAGGTGTATCGGTTTGTATCAAAAATATAAAATCCCTAATAAATCATTGTTTCATTCTGACTTTACAACTCAGGCAAATCCTCTACATCTAACTGCTTCACTTCTAAACCCCTTAAATAGGTAAGTGATACTTTAGAATAGTAAGTTCCCTGTAATTAAACCAAGTATTGCCATAAGCATACCCCAAACGAGCTTTTCGGTCACAGTAGCATCGTCTTTCCAGCGTAATGCGTAATCTTTAAACGGAAATCTTAATTTCATATGGGTATTACTGATTAGATGATTGGATAGCTTTGTTTATCTTAATGGCTACCTTTTTGAATTGGTAATCTCTTTTTGGGAGATACATTTCTTTTGATAAAACAATACTTGAAAATGCTTTACCCGAGACT
>Ga0209713_10003144_pt1 | contig 10418 bp, 4 predicted proteins | sample ArcOceMetagenome_3_FD_187444 | JGI IMG/M metagenome (GOLD analysis project Ga0209713, IMG submission 187444) | Marine eukaryotic phytoplankton communities from Arctic Ocean - Arctic Ocean- Svalbard ARC20M Metagenome (SPAdes) (version 2) | ecosystem: Environmental > Aquatic > Marine > Oceanic...
CTACACGTACGGCAAGTGCGGCACGGAGGGCGCAACCACCTCGTGCGGTCACTGGGCGTATCTGGGCGGGACTGAGGACAGCAACGGGGGCATCTGTCGCGGGGATGAGCCGACAGGCTCGCTGCTGTGGCCCAGCCCCACGGGCATCTCCGACGTCAGCAAGGCGTCGAGCGCGACGCAGGTCACCGACAACTGCATGTGCCTGTCGGCGGAGGAGATCGGCTCGGCCTGTGTCGCCAACACGTGTGACGGCGCGCCTGGGCACTGCCGCGACTTTAGCCATGGCGGGGACTACGACAATGACGTCGAGGGCGGATGCTTCACGGACACGTCGCGTGCCAACTGCTACAGCGGAGACACGTGCGCAGACGACGTGAGCTGTCGCGAGGTGCTCAACCCCAACGTTGCTCCGGATGCCGACGTTGGCACTGGCGGCCTGGCCGTGACTTCCCCAACGTTTGGTAGCGCTACGGGCTCGCACGGCGCAATGTACGGCATCCACTACTCGGACGCGTGCTTCGACATTATGTACGGCAACCGCTTTGAGGACACGGAGAGCCCCTTCCGCGAGTTTGGCCAGCAGTCCCATACCGAGCCCGACTATGCATGGTGCTACACGAAAGACAGCTGCTGGGGAAGTAGCAAGACCTTTGCCATCACGACAAACCACGACATCCCGAACCCATCGGCCTGCGCGGGGCTCCACTGGATGTTCCTCGACCGGCGGAACAACCGAAGCAAGGGCGCGTCGTGCAACCCGGTGAGCTCCGACCAGGTGGCGCACGCGGAGCGGGTGGCGGCCCAGGTGGCCTTGAGGGTCTCGTCGGAGATGGCGGCGAGGGTGACGAAGAGGGACATGTCGCTTCAACTGGCAAGCAGCGGATCCGCAAACTCGTCGCACTCGAAGAACGGGACGGAGCACGTGGGCAAGGAGCACGCCATGCTGGTCACGTCCTCCGCGCAGAGGATGGCACGCAACTCGACCGGTGACGAGGTTGTTGGTGTGCTGGACTTTTTCCTGTCGTATTTGATCGGGAAGGTGCCGTGACCGAACAAGATTTTGCCGGTTCGTCCCCTCGGGTATTGGGCGTTGTTTCTTGTTTGTCTTGGTAAATGCGCGCACGAGAGCACGCTCTTGCACGAAGCGTGGCAAAACGCTTCGTTGGGCGTGCATCCGAACAGCGCGGCCGCTCTAGCGAGACATGTCCATGGCGACGGCGTGCGTTTTAACATTTAAGCAGTCGATCCAGGAGCTGCGCGGGATGCACACGTGCATGCAGAAGCTCATCTGCCGCGGCCGCCTGCTCCTCGACGAGAGGCTGCTCGAGAGCTACGCCGTCACCGAGTGCGACTTTCTCGTGCTCGTGACGGCCAAGCCGCGGCCGCCGAGCCTCATGACGACCGGCGCGCCGCTGCCGTCGTCCTACCCGGGTCAGCTGGGCTCGGTCGGCATCGGGAGCGACGAGGACGGCGAGGAGGGCGAGGAGGGCGAGGAGGGCGAGGAGGCCGACGACGGCGACGGCGGCGACGACGACGGGGGCAGCAACGTCGACGAGCGCGCGGCGGCGCGCTTCGTCGAGATGGGGTCGCGACTCGGTAAGTTCTCGCTTGCATTACAAGGCTTCTTGTACTTATCAATACAGTTGTACATGTGACAGCCACAGAGTCAGCTTTTGCCAATCCCTGGTGAGCATGAAAAAAGCACGCGCGTCGATCTTCCAGAGTAGAAAGTCCAGCCTAGCAGGCGGTGGCTCGGCCGCGCCTCGCGCTCCGAAGAGGCAGATGAGCGAGCAGGAGGCGGCGGCCCTCTTTGAAGTGTACGCCGGCGGCCGACTCGCCCAGCTTAGCATCGTGCACACTGGCCCACGTCGCACACTGGGCCACGTCGCAGCCGGCACCCACCGCCCGCCCGCGCGCTCTCGGCAGGGGCCACCGGTGCCACCGCATCCTCGACGTGCAGCGGCGACGGCACGTCCTCTTCATCGTGCCCGACCACCCCGACCTCCTTTTCACCGCCGACGTCGACTTCGACGAGCCGGACGCGTCCGACGCGTACCTGGTTGGGTGCGAGTCGTACGGCGTGCCGCGCGGCTGGGCGCTGCGCGCGCTGTCGGCCGGCATGGAGCACCCGACCGACGCGACGGCGTGGGTCAAGGAGCAGATCGCCAACCCGCCCTCGTCGGGCTGCCGGATGATGGTCGCGCAGCAGGTCGATCCGGGCGGCACGGCGTCGACGACGCTCTCCAACGGCGAGTGCGTGTACGCGCGGCTGCCCGAGGGTGCCGACCCGGGCCAGGACCTCCTCTTCGTGCTGCCGCCGGTCAACGAGCACGGCGAGCGCGAGGCCGTCGTCAAGTCGGGGCTGGCGTACAAGCAGACGCTCGCGCGGCCGCGGCCGCACTCGCGCAAGCGGCGGTGGGACCACCACTGGTTCGAGCTGCTGCCGGGCGAGCTGCGCTACTACGTCGTGGGCGACCAGGCGGAGCTGCACGAGCCGTGCGAGGTCGTGCCGCTCGCCGCCGTCGTGGAGATCGGCCGCGACCCGACGGAGCCGGCGACGGTGGCGATATCGCTCGAGCGCGACGGCGCGCGGGGCAGAGGCGGCGGAGGCGGCGGAGGCGGCGGCGTCCAGCTGTGGCAGCGCGGCGTGTTCGCGATGCGGTGCGACTCGGACGGCGCGGCGGACGAGTGGGTGGCGCGGCTGCGCGAGATCCACGAGGTCACCCTGCAGGCGTCCCTGCAGGCGCCCGCCGCGCACGGCCACCTGATGCTGAGCGGCGACGCGGCGGAGACGATCGACTGGGCGGCCGCCGCACAGGCGGCGCCGCGGCGGCCGCTCGGCACTGGCGAGGAGGAGGAGGCGGCGGCGGAGGGGGAGGAGGAGGAGGAGGAGCCGCGGAGCCTTGCGAGGCGGCAGCTCGAGTCGCCAAAGAAAGTGTCGTTCGCTGCGGAGGCGCCGTTGGAGGAGGAGGACGACGACGAGGCGGCGGCTGAGCCGGAGCCGGAGCTGGAGCCGCCGAGGCCGGCGGGCGGCCTGAAGGGAGAGCTGGCGAGTGGCTCGGCTGGCTCTGGCGAGTGGCGGGAGGTCGAGCTGGCGGCGGCGACGGCGAAGGCGACCCGCCGCCCGTCGGTCGATGAGCGTCTGCAGCGACGAGCGACGGCGGAGGCGGTGGCGATGGCGAGTGCCAAACCAAACGGAGGCGGCGCGGGCGGCTCGGATGCTCCACCGCCCGGGGCCGTTGCGGCGGCGGCGGCGACGACGAAGGCGGGCGTGGCGTCGATGGTGCGCGGCGTGCAGCTCTCACCGGAGGCGCGGCGTGCCAAGAGGCGCGCGGAGCGGATGCTCGCGGGGCTCAACCCTGACGACGACGACGACGGCGACGAGGGCGACGAGGGCGACGAGGAGGCGGCCAAGAAGGAGGAGCACAACAGGCCCGAGGAGGGCACGCGCGCGGGCGCCCTCGCGCCCTCGACGCCGCCGCCCAAGACGCCGCCCTCGTCGTCGTCCTCCTCCTCCCTTGCCGCGCCTGAGGCGGCGCCATCTCCCGCCAACCGACCGGGATCGGCACTCTCGGCTGTCAAGGCGGCGGCCGCCGCCCGCAAGTCGATCGCGGTCGCGGGCGGAGGGGCGCACGAGCAGGCGCAGGCAGCCGCGATGGCGGCGCGGCTCGCGGGCGGCGGCACCTCCTCGACAGCCTCCTCGACCGGAGCGGCGCTCAAGAGCACAATGTCGTTTGTGCGCAAGCCCTCGCCATCGTCGGCGTCGGTGTCGCCGGTGGGCGGCGCGGCGGAGGCGGAGACGCCGGAGCAGAGGCGGATTCGTGATGCGCTGCAGGCCCAGCTCGAGGAGGAGACGGAGAGGGCGGAGCGGCGGGCGCACGAGACAGCGGAGCAGCGGCGCATCCGCGAGCTCGAGGCGAACCTGGCGCAGCAGCAGGCGGCGGCGGCGGCGCGGTTGCAAGCGATCCGGCGTGGCGTCACGGCGCGGCAAGAGGCGGAGCGGCGGAGGCAGGCGGCGCTCGCGGTGCAGGCGGCGAGGCGCGGCATGGCGGCGCGGAAGGAGGCGGCGGCGGAGCGCGTGAGTGTGGAGCGAGCGAGGCGGTACGACGCGCACGGCGAGGCGCTGCGACGGCGCGCGGCGGAGAAGCGGCTCTCGGACGCCTCTGACGACGGCGCGGGCGACGGCGGTGGCGACGGCGGTGGCGACGGCGCGGGCGACGGCGGTGGCGACGGCGCGGGCGACGGCGGTGGCGCCGATGGGCTGTCGCCGCCGCCACGCAAGGGCAAAGGGGCGACGCCGAAGCGGCGGCGGCAGTCGGCGGCGCTGCACCTGCAGCAGCATCACCACCTGGACGACGCGCAGTACCTTGCGCTCGAGACGACGCCCACAAAGGAGCGCGCCTCGCGGCGGTCGTCGGCGCACGAGCGCGAGAGGCAGAGGCGCAAGGTGCACGAGGCGCAGGCGGAGCTGGCGGCGGCGCGGCAGGAGGCGCACGAGGCGGCGGCGGCGCGGCGCGTCCACCACCACCACGACATCCACCGCGGCCACAGCGAGGAGCACGACAGGCTCCACGACGAGTACCATCTCGACACGCCCACCAAGGGGCGCGCGGGCCGCGCAGACAAGAGGCAGCAGGCGGAGCGGGAGGGCGCGCGCAGGCAGGCGGCCGAGCGCAGGCGCGCCGCGACGGCGCTGCAGGCCGCTCGTCGAGGCGCCGTCGAGAAGAGGGCCGAGAGGGCCGAGGCGGCCGAGAGGGCCGAGGCGGCGACGGCGGTCGCCGCCGCACGACGCGGCCAGCGCGCGAGGAGAGACTCGGATGAGCTCAAACGGCAGCAGCAGCCGCCGCCGCCGCCGCAGGCGCCGCCGCCGCCGCCGCCGCCGCCGCAGGCGCAGGCGTCGCCTCCGCCGCCGTCGCAGCCGCAGCAAGCGTCGGTGGCGGCGCGGCTGCCCTCGGCGCGCAAGCAGCTGTACGCGGCGGCGGTGGACGCGGCGGCGGAGCGTGCGGAGGAGCAGCGGTGGCGAGAGCAGCTCGAGAGGCGCGCGGCGCAGGAGGGATGGGGCGGCGACGCTGCCGAGGCGGCGGCGGCGGCGGCGGCGGCGGCGGCGGCGGGGAGCGTCGGCACGCCGGACGCGGCGTGGCGTGCGCAGCTGCAACAGAGCGCGCGCGCGCACGGCTGGAGCGAGGAGGAGGTGGCGAGGGCGCAGGCGCGAGGCGAGCCGCTGCTGCTCGGAAGCCCACAGAGGGAGAGCGCCGCCGCCGCCGCCGCCGCCGCCGCCGCCGCGTTGGCGAGGGTGGGCGGCGGGGCTGGCGGCGCGTCGTCGTCGTCGGCGGCGGCCGCTTCGACGGCGGAGACTCTGTTGCTGACCGATCGGATCCTAACTGACGTGCGCACGCTGCAGGGCAGGCCGTCTCCCGCCACGCCCACGCCCACGCTGCGGGCAGGCGACGCGCGGACGCCTCCCGGCACGACTGGGCTGCTCAGCCTGCAGAGCCTGCCCACCGGCCCAGCGCCGATGCCGCCGCCGCGTGCGCGTCTCGCCGTCACCGCCGCCGCCGCCGCCGCCGCCGCCGCCGCCGCCGCCGCCGCCGCCGCCGCCGCGCCGTCTGCGGAGGCGCTGACCCTGCAGTACCAGATTGCGGAGGCGGAGGAGGCGGCGGCGGACGCGCGGCTCGAGGCGCTGCGGCTGGCAGAGGGCCGCGCGGGCGCCGCGCAGGTTGCGATGGCGGACGCGCACGTGACCCTCAGCGAGGCGAGGCTGCGCAAGCTGATGCTGCGACGCGCGCTGCACGGCGAAGGCGTCGCGCCGCCGCCCGCCTCGCCCACGTCCGACCGCGGCGGCGGCGGCGGGGGCGGCAGTGGGGGGCTTGGCGGCGGTGGGGGGCTTGGCGGCGGTGGGCCTGGCGTCGGCCGGCCGTTTTCGTTTGTGTCGCCCTCCACGGCGGCGGCGGCGGCGTCGGCGGCGGCGCCGCTGCAGACGCCGGTGGCGCATGCGGTGGCGGAGGAGCAGCGGCGGCATCTGCTGCAGCAGCAGATCTTCCTCGATGAGCAGAAGGCGACAATGGCGGCGATCATGCAGCAGGCGCAGCGAGTCCTGCAGCAGCTGTCGCCGCCGCCGTCGACGCAGCCCTCGCCAAGCGGCACCCTCGAGCGCGGCGCCGCCCTCGCACCACCGCCGCCGCACGGCGGCGGGCTCGGCGGCGGGCTCGGCGGCGGGCTCGGCGGCTTCGGTGTCGTCGACGACGCGGCGAGCCCGCACGTGGTGCAGTACCACGCCGGCCGCCACCGTGCCTCCTTCCTCAACGAGTTTGAGGCGAGACGCGGTGTCGGCGTCGGCGCGGGCGGCGGCGGCAGCCAAGAGTGCTCGCCGCCTCTCGGGGGCGCGGGGGGCGCGGGGGGCGCGGGCGCGCCGCGCCGGACGCCGCCCGAGGACGACGAATACGCTCTCAACCCCGATATGTGGCCAGATGCGACCGGCGGCGGCGGCGGCGGCAGCGGCGGCGGCGGCGGCGGCGGCGGCGGCGGCGGCGGCGGCGGCGGCGGCGGCGGCGTTGGCGCGAGCAAGCTGCCGGTGGACGGCGCGGGCGGCGTCGCGTTGGAGGCGGAGCGGATGCTGCACAGCGAGGTGCAGCGCCTCGTGAGGGGCCTCGAGTCGCCCTGGGAGCAGACGCTCAAGGGGTCGCTCGCGCGGCTCGCCGAGCTGGTTGAGGGCGCCGACGTCGCCGCCGCCGCGACGCTCGGCCACTTTCTTCGCGGCGCGGGCGCGCCGGCGCGGCTGCTGATGCTGCTGCCGCACGCGGACGCGTACGTGCAGCAGGCGACGCTGCTGCTGCTCGGCAACCTCTCGAGCAACACGGTCGACCCGCAGTCGTGGCGCACCAAGGCGGAGCTGATCTCGCTCGGCGGCTTCGGCAAGCTCGTGCCGCTGCTGCGCGCGCAGGCGTCGCCCGGCGACGACGACGAGGTGACGCTGCTCTACGCGCTGGGCGCCGTGCAGAACCTCTGTACCGAGCTGCGCTGCGCAACGCAGCTGCTCGACGCCGCCACCGACGCGCGGCTGCGCGAGCTGTGCGCCGTCCCCGCGCTCGCCGACTACGCGCGCGGCTGCCTGCACAACCGCGACGAGGTGCTGCGCGCCCACCACGCCGGCGACGACGGCATGGCGACGTGAGCGGCATGCACGTGCACCGTGCACCGTGCACCGTGCACCGTGCACCGTGCACCGTGCATCATGCACGGCGTGGTGGGGTCGTGGCCCCTTCCTTCAGCTGCAGGGGCGCGAGCTGGACCACAACAAACCGCGAGGGGGAGAGGGAGTCGAGAGGGAGTCGAGGGAGAGACAGCAGAGACCAGAGAAGAGAGAGATTAGAGACGCGAGTGTGTGATGGTCTAGCCGGGCGCTGCTTCCGGTGCAAGCACTAGCATGTTGTGAGCAGGCAGAGCCGCGAGACGTCTGTGAAAAGCAGCGTCCGCCTCACTTATTCTATATTTTATTCAGGTGTTGGAAACGTTCAGACCGCCCGATCGCCGTCGTGCGTCGAGATCCGGGTAGTTCCACGACTGGTGCGAACGATAACGTTCACTTTACGGCGGTCCCCCAGAGCCCTCACACACCGCCCAACGACCCCTCCAGTGGCCAGTGGGCCCAGGCCGATCGGCCACTTCGATGTGGGCGATCGGATCGACACGCAGCCGCCGCCCGTGCCTCGGGCGCGGCGCCCTCCGGCACCTGCGTAGCACCGCAGTGCCCACAAGCTGCACCGCGATCGCTCCTGCGTCATTGCGCGACCATGCGCGAGCTCAGCCACGCTGCATCGATGTTCTTGAGGGGCACCGGAATCGCGCACGCGCCATTGAACGTTTCGTCGGCGCCACTTTCCGCGGCGCCGCCGGTGTCAAGCCCGTCACCTTTGTCGCCGACGAGGACCAGGCCCTCAAGGCGCTCAAGGGCGAGTCGTTCGAGGTGCAGGTGGGCGTGCACGAGCTGCTCGGCCACGGATCGGGCAAGCTCTTCCACCGGGGCACGCCCGACGCCGAGAGGCTGCTCGCCGACAAGGTGGCGCACCCGCTCCACGGCGAGCCGGTGAGCGGGCCCTTCTACGCGCCCGGTGCGACGTGGGACTCGACGTTTGGCAAGCTCGCGTCGGCGTACGAGGAGTGCCGAGCCGAGTGCACCGGCATCTACCTGTGCCTCGAGGCGCGCGTGCTCAGCGTCTTCGGGCACGACGGCGAGAGCGGCGCCGGCGCGCCCGGCAGCGTACACGACGTCGCGTACATCAACTGGCTGCTCATGGCGCGCGCCGGGCTGGCGGGGCTCGAGTTCTACACGCCCGAGACGAAGAGCTGGCGGCAGGCGCACATGCAGGCGCGCTACGTCATCCTGCGCGTGCTGCTCGAGGCGGGCGACGGGCTGATGAGCCTCGAGAGCGGCGTCGCCGACGACGACGGCAAGCCGGACGTGACGGTGCGCGTGGCGCGCGACAAGGTGGTCACCGTCGGCCGCAAGGCGATCGGCTCGTTCCTGCTGCAGCTGCAGACGCACAAGAGCCTCGGCGACGTCGAGGTCGGCAAGGCGATGTTTTCGCGCTACACTGAGGTGCCCGCCGAGATGGCGGCGCAGCGCGAGGTCGTGATGGCGCGCAAGGAGCCGCGCAAGCTGCTCGTGCAGCCGCACATGCACGCCGACGGCGCCGGCGGTGTCGCGCTCCGCCAGTTCGACGAGTCGACCCACGGCATGGTCGAGTCGTTCGTTTGCATTTTTTCAGGCAAAAGTAATGCCAAGTAATATAAAGCGTGACACTGCCGCTTCGACATTCAGTACTACCGGCTCCCAGTCCGTGGCGTTGCGACCACGGGCGTGGATGCTGCAGGTGCCCCCTCGAAGCACGCGACGCGCATGAGCCCGGTCGGTGGAGGCGGCCGCGCTGATGTTCGGGACCTTGACGCCGCGACGGCGGAGTTCCGAGAGGCGACCACGGCCGCCCAATTCCCGGATACTCTCCTCAGTCATCGAGTGCTCGGCGCCTGTGCGAACAGCCTCAATCGCAGCATTGATGTGCTTGTCCTGCGTGTCGGCTTTCGCGGTCGCCACCTCGTCCGCGGTCGCCACCTCGTCCGCCTTGTTGAGGGCACTTGAGTGCCCACCCGGCCCCGCCCTTCGTGCAGCGCGCGTTTCTTCCCCGCCAGCAGCGCACTGCTTCTCGTGCGAACTTCTGTTCATCGCGACGAGCTGCTTGTCACAGTAGCGGCAGCCGACCACTGCACGCCGCTCTGCCGGGTACAGGAGCTCGCACATCGCGTGCAGTGCGTTGTCTCGGTTCGGACGGTTCGGGACCTCGTGCTCACTCTTGTACGTCGGCACCTTGATTCCGTAGACCTGCATCGCGACCTTGGCAGAATCGATCTGCGATCTGTACGCGACTCGCCCGAGTCGGACCCCCGAGAATCCAGCGACAACCGCGTACACCTTCTCGTCATCGATGGTGCCAGTCGACTCGAAGATCTCCTCGAGCTCTCGGAGAAGCTCGACAGGCGTCTTGGAGCTCCTCGCCCTGTACGAACGGGAGAAGGCGCAGGTCACCGACTGACACCAAATGGATTTGCCCTGGCACCCTTGTGGGGTGGGCGTCTGGACGTTCTCTTGTGTTGTTAAAATTGAATTCGTGTGAGATAACTACGCCCCAGTCGTGGGTGTCTGGGCGTAGTTATACCCCTCTCTCGCGGCGGGTCGCCGTTGGGTCAGTGGTACCGTACTGAAGGACCTGAGGCCCTAGCGCCTACAGGTAGAGAGCGCGGAGAGAACGAAGAAGGTCAGATAAGAAGACGCGAAGAACGCGAGAACACGCAAGCTCCAGGGCCGTGGTATCGGTCCCTGGAGGAAGAACCACCTAACGGGGGTAGCACGAGTTTCAACAGGTACACCTCAATGGTCGTGCCGTGGTGCAGTCCACCTATCGAATCCTGCCTCATCAGCGCATCGTGCAGCTTCTTCTGCCACACCACCGCGTCTCCGGTGGCATCAGGACCTATAGGGGGGTTCACGTGGCCATCAGCTCCTTGGCTGTGCGCATCGCAGATTTTGTCTCCGGAGTCAAGAGTCCTCCGGTCTGGCGTGTGGTGGCCTTGAACTTGGGTCGTGGCTGTCCTGCTTTATGCTTCTTGATGCGCGTCCTCAGGACATACCGCCAATCGGTCAGTCCATCCGCTGGCGCCGGATCGAGCGCGCCGGGACAGAGTTGGCGGTGGCGGCGGCAAGCAGTCCGGGCTCGTCGTCATCGTGTGCGCAGCCGCAGCCGCCGGGCCAGGCACCCCCTCTGTTCTCGTCTTCGAGCGTCGAGGCTTGGGGGGCATCTGGCCCTGCTCCAAGCTCCGTGGCGGAGCCCAGGTCAGAGCCTGAGCAACTTCCGCGGGCTTCACGT
>Ga0209713_10003145_pt1 | contig 10416 bp, 6 predicted proteins | sample ArcOceMetagenome_3_FD_187444 | JGI IMG/M metagenome (GOLD analysis project Ga0209713, IMG submission 187444) | Marine eukaryotic phytoplankton communities from Arctic Ocean - Arctic Ocean- Svalbard ARC20M Metagenome (SPAdes) (version 2) | ecosystem: Environmental > Aquatic > Marine > Oceanic...
CCCGCCTCCGTCGTATCAGCAGCATCGGCGTCGGCGTACCGACCCTCCTCCTCCTTTGCCTCCGCCTCCACCTCCGCCTCCTCCGCCTCCACCTCCGCCACCTCCGCCTCCACCTCAGCCGCCCCCTCCTCCCCCTCCGCCCCCTCCGCCCCCTCGACCGGCTGCGACGTCGCGGCGCCCAGCGGATCGGCATAGTAGCCAACGCCGTGCGGTCCGCTCTTGAAGACGAACCCATCGCGCGCGCCATCGAAGCGCTCCGCCGCCTCAAAGCCAACCGGAGCCGGCGGCCAGCCGAGGGCGAGAGAGGCGGCACGGCCGGCGCCGCGGCCAGCGCCGCCGCCGCCGCCTCCAAAGCCGCGCGTGCCGTCTGGCCCCTTTGCGTATCGCATCCCAAAGTCATCCGCGGCGACGGCGAAGCGGCCCGCGACGTCGGCGTCGCCGCCGGCGTACCCGAGCAGCAGCGCCTGTCGCCGCTCGGCCGCCTCTGAAAACTTGGCCGCCTTGGCCTCCCTCGCCGCCTCGATCCGCTCTCGCACGGCCTCGATCGAAAAGTCGTGCTTCGGCTTGGGCGCGCCGCCCTCGCCGCCCTCGCCACCACCTCCCTCGCCGCCGCCTCCCTCGCCACCCTCGCCACCGCCGCCGCCACCCTCGCGGCCACTCTCCGTGCCGTCGCTGCCGCCCTCGCCGCCGCCCTCGCCGCCGCCCTCGCCGCCGTCGCCGCCGTCGTCGCCCGACAGAAAGTAGGTGACGTACGCGTCGAGCCGCTCGCGCAGCGCCACGTGCATCCGCGAGATCGGCGACTCGGCCGTGCCGCGCGCCTCCCACGCCGCGCGCACCGGCTCGTCGCACAGCGACACGAGGAACGACCAGTCCGAGTTGCGCATGCCGCGCATGTCGACGCCGGCGCCCATTAGCATCCGCATCCCCTCGCGCGCCGCCGCCGCCTTGTCGCCGTAGACGCGCCGCTCCGCCTCCGACGGGTGGAGCTCCTCCTCCCACGTGGCCTTGTAGATGTCGGCGAGCACCAGCGAGAGCGCCACGCCCTTGGGGCGCAGCGAGCGCTCGTAGAAGGCGAGCAGCCGCTCCGAGCACGACGTCTGGTGCGCCTGCAGCTCGGCGACGTCGGCGCCCTCGCCGCCGCGCGCGATGATGTCCTTGGGGACGCGGCCGCCGCTGTGGTGGCACGGCTGGTACGTCATGTAGAGGCGCAGCTCGACGCCGCCGCTGTGGCCGCCGCCGCCGCCGCCCTTGCCGCCGCCGCCGCCGCCGCCGACCTTGACGTCCATGACGTCCTTGCCGTCCTCGCCGCCGCCCTCGCCGTCCTCGCCGCCGCCCTCGCCGTCCTCGCCGTCGCCGCCGCCGCCGTTGGCCTCCTCCTTCTTCCCAGTGGCCGCCTCCGCCCCCTCCTCCTCCTCCTCGGGAGGCGGCGGCAGCGAGTTCAGCAGCATCGCGAGCTGGTCGTCCTGCAGCATGAACTCCTCGGCATGCACGTTGATGTCGGTGTTGCCGCGGAAGCAGTTGGCGTAGCGCGCCGTGTACAGCGTCTCGCCCGCGCCGCCCGCCGCGCCCGGGTCGCGCCTACAGAGCCGCGCCACCACGACCACCTGCGACTTGGAGCAGCGCCGCGTCGCGTCACGCGCCTCGTACGGCAGCTGTCGGAAGGGCATCGGCGCCAGCCCCGTCTCGTCGGCGGGCCAGTGCAGGCAGAGCTTGACGCCCGCCTCCCACGAGTTGGCGTGGTAGAAGGCCGCGCAGAGCTGCGACATCGAGCCGAGCAGCGTCGTCGACGCGTTGTCGTCGTGGCCCGAGACCTGCGCCGGCCGGACGGCGTGGCAGCCGCTGCCCGCCTCGGGCCAGAAGCGGCAGCCCGAGAAGGGCTTGTTGCACAGGCAGACGCTCTCGATCTTCTCGTTGATCTCCTCGCGCCCGGGCAGCTGGCGCAGCTCGCCCTTGCCGTGCGCGTACGAGCAGCCCCGCCCGCGCGGGCAGCGCCCGTTCGTCCGCATGAACTCGTTGCACAGCCGCGTCTTGTAGATGAGCGCCTCCTTGAAGAGCTCGCGCTCGCCCGGGCCGTTGCGCCGCTGCCGCATCGGCCCCTCGAAGCGCGGGAAGCGCGGCCCGTAGTCGGTGCGCACGCGTGCGCCGCCGCCCTCGGCGTCGTCGTCGTCGCCGCCGCCTCCTCCTCCGCCCCTCGGCAGCCGCTCGGGCTGCGGCATCCCCAGCTCCTCCATGCCGTGCGCAAACTTGCACAGCTCGGCGCGCATGCAGCTGCCCTCGGCCTCGTAGGCCATGCACAGCTGCGTCTTGAGGCCGCGCCGCCGCCGCTGCGCGTCTCGCCGCTCGACCCCCTCGTCGTCGCCCTCCTCCTCTCCCCCGCCACCACCACCGCCGCCCTCTCCCGCGCCGCCGCCGCCGCCGCCGCCGCCGCCCTCGCCCCCGCCGTCGTCGCAAACCGGGCACTCCTCCTCCTCACCGTCGTTGCCGTCGACGTCACCCTTTGGCTTTGCTGGCGGCGCCTTCGCGGCGTCCTCCGCCTCCGTCGCCTCGTCGCCGCCTTCGCCGCCGCTGGCGAGGCTCGAACCCCGCAGCGAGCGGCCGCCACCACCACCGAGGCCGCCGCCCGCGTCGGTGCGGCCACCACCGCGGCCGTCGACAAAGTTCTGCAGCCACTCCTCTCCGTAGTGCTCCGAGTAAGCCTCCCACGCGCATGGTATGCAGCGCACGAAGCCAAACTTGCGCCGGATCCACCGCTGCAGCATCTTGACCGCCCACCGCCGCCGCCCCTTCTGCCGCGGCGTCAGCCAGCCGTGCTTGCGCCGCACGTAGTCCTGCAGCGCGCGCGCCGCATACATGCGCTTGCGCGTCCATAGGCCGAAGCGATCCTTGCTCGCGCGCTCGTTGGAGGTGATCGTCGTCCCAGGCTCGACACCGACGCCGCCACCGCCACCGCCACCGCCACCACCGCCGCCGGCAACCTGCCACCCACCGGCACCGCCGCGGCCGCTGCCAACGTCCTGCCAGCCGCCACCGCCGCTGCCGGCGCCCTGCCACCCGCCCCCACCAGCCTTTTTGCCGCCACCACCAACGCCGCCGCCGCCGCCGCCGCCGCCGCCACCACCACCGCCGCCATAGTCGAATCTCGCCGTGTTGAAGTTTCCGAAGCGCTCCGCCGCACTCCGCGTCGCCTCCTGCGCCGCCGCCACCCGCTGCGCCATCTCCCGCTCCTCCTCCTCGTACACGCGCCGCTGCCGCTCGCGCGAAGAGTCGGCCGTCCCCGCCGCCTTCAGCGCCGCCGCGCGCGCCGCGTGCGCCGTCGCCGCCGCCTCCTGCCGCGTGGGCTGCCGCCGCGAGGACGGCGCCGGCATCGCGGCGGCGGCGAGGATGGCGGCGGGCACCTTCGGCTTTGCCGCCTCGAGCCGCGCCCGCTCGCCGTCGGTCGCGAGGCGACTCGCGAGCTGCTCGATGTCCGCGTTCTGCTGCTGCAGCAGCCGTCGCAGCGTCTCGGCGCTCGGCCCGCCGTCGTCCTCCGGGTAGAGCGCCGCGAGCGCCTCGACGATCGCCGCCAGCCTCGCCTCCTCCGCCGCGGCGGCGTTGCGCCGCTGCGCCTCGCGCAGCTGCCGCTGCGCCTCCTCGAGCTCGCGCTGAGCTCGGCGCAGCTCGCGCAGCTCCTCGTCCCTCTCCCACCTTCGCAACGCTTCGAGCCGCTCGTGCTCGTCGCGCTCCGCCTGCTCGGCCTCCTCCTCCCGCCATCGCTCCGCCTCGCGCCGCCGCCACTCCTGCTCCCACCGCTGCTCCTCCTCCCACCACTGACGCCGCTCCGCCTCGCGCATCTCCCAGACGTGCTCCGCCTCGAGCGCAACCTCGTCGAGCCATCGCTGCCGCCTCCTCACCTCCTCCCGTTGCCACTCGTCGCCACCGGGGACCGCGCCGCCGCCGCCTCCCTGCTGCCTCTGCGCGATCTGCCTCCGCTGCGCCTCCTGCCTCCGCCACTCCTGCTCCAGCGCCGCCCGCCGCCGCGCCTCCTGCCGCTCCCACGCGCCCTCCTGCTCCTCCCTTCGCTCCTTGAGCCGTCGCCGCTCGCGCAGGTCCGTCTCGCGGTCGTGCCGCCGCTCCCTCTCCCTCGCCGCGTGCTCGTCGTGCAGGCGCGCCTCCCTCCGCCGCCACTCCGCGTCCTGCCGTGCGTACGCCGCGTGCCTCGCCTGCACTTCCGGGTCGTGCGCGTCCGGTCCGTGCGGCGGCGGCGGCGGCCCGGGCGGCGGCCCGGGCGGCGGCCCCGGTGGCGGCGCCAGCTCATAGTAAGGCGCCTGCTGCTGGTGCGGAGGTGGTGCAAGCTCGTAGTACCGCGCCTGCTGCTGCTGCTGCTGCTGCGTTTGCTGCTGCTGCTGCGTTTGCTGCTGCGGAGATGACTCGGCGGCGCTGCGCCCGCCGCCGCCGCCCCGGGAGTGCACCACCGCACGGCGGTCGTAGTCTGCCGCGTCGTCTTGCTGCTGCTGGCGCTTCGACGGCGGCGGCGGAGGCGGCGGTGGCGGTGGCAACGTCTCGTAGTACGGATCCCTCGGCGGTGGCGGCGGCTCGGTGGGGCGCCCTCCTCCGCCTCGGCTGAGCTGCTGCCTCGGTGGCTCGGGCTCGCGCCTCTGCCGGCCTCCCTGCTGCATGCCGCCGCCGCCGCCACCACCGCCGCCAGGCATCGGTCGGTCACCGCGGCGTGGGTCCGACGGCGCCCGAGCGGCCGGCGGCTGCTGCTGCGGAGGCGCCTGACGCGGCGGCTTCGGCGGCGGCGGCTTCGCGGCGCCGAACCCCATCGCCTGCAGCAGCTGCTCCGCCTGCTCGGTGAGCGAGCCCGTGCCCGCCATGCCCATGATCTCGTTGGCCTGCCGCAGCGCGGCCGCCTCGGCCAGGTGCGGGTCCAAGCCGAGCTCGTGCTTGATCTTGGTGCAGAGCTCCACGAGCGCATCGGCCACGGCATCGCGCTGGACCTGCTGCTGCTCGGTGAAACCCAGCGTCAGCAGCAGGAGATCCGCCTGCTCGGGCAGCGAGTAGTTTGCCGGCCGCAGGCCCATCATCTCGTTGGCGCTCTTGAGCGTCGCGGCCATGGGCATACCGTCGTCCAGGCCCAGCTCGTGCCTGATCTTGGCGACCTTGTCGCCGAGCGAGAGAGGCATCGACCCGGTTTTCAGTCGTCGATCAGCTGGAGCCGACGGGGTTTGGGACGACGACTCGCGATCGTACGTATACGCACGCGTCGATCAAGACGCGCTAGCGCTTTGCGTTGATGTACCGCTTTTGATTTGCCCGTTTTTGCAATCGGGGCATACCCCCCCGGGCGCTCCTGACCAGCGGCTTAGGCAAAGCTAAGATCTAAAGTCCCGCGCCAGGAAGTTGTGCAGCTGTTGGCTGGGAGGGCAGACAGGGCCAGCAGAGAAGGAGGGGTTGCAGCCCTCCCATCCCTCTCAAAAGAAGCGGCGGGAGGGACATGCATGTATGCGCGAGCCGCGCAGGTGGTTAGCCCGTGTGCGTCACGTTCGCGCGCTGCTGGGGTACAGCGACTGTTAGCAGACACCTCCCTGATGTTCGGCTTCGGTCGCCACGGCGGCTACGGCGGCTACGGCCTCTTCGACGACGACGATCACCTCCATCGCGGCGACTGGTCGGAAAAGTCTGGCGCCGCCTCTTCCCGGGAGGCCTCGGCGCGCTCCGCCTTCACGGAGCTGCGAGGCGAGTTTGCCGCCAACAGGCCGGAGAAGGAGGCAACGGTCGAGCTGCTGAAGCCCTCGACGCACCTGACTGCGCCGTGCTGGCGCGACTTCAAGAAGTTCGTCACGCAGCACGAGGGCTGGAGCACCAAGCGGCGGCAGGCGACCGACGCCGAGAAGCGGCAGCACGGAGAGACGCGCAAGGGGGCTGTGTACTTCGTCGACGTGACGTTCAAGCCCAGCGCCAAGGCCGCCAAGGCGCCCAAGTCGACTTCCAAGGCCACCAAGACGGCGAGCGTGGACCAGGCCGCGCGCGAGGCGGCGCGGTCGCAGATGTCCTCCACGATGAGCTCGTGGGTGGCCTCGGGCAAGCGGCCGGCGCAGGAGTCGGCGGCGGCGTCAGAGGCCAAGAAGCCGTGCGTCGCGGCCAGCGGCTTTGCGGTGCGCTACTCGCGCACGAGCGAGGTGGTCGAGTGGGACCAGCAAACCTTCTGCGACTGCCGGCCGTCCGAGGCCGACGACGCAATGGAGGAGACCAACGCTGCCGCGTCGGCGTACGACGAGACCGACGTTGCCACGGACGGCGTGACGTACGACAGCGCGGCTGTGGCGAACCAGGCGGCGAGGGACTTTGTCTCGCGTGCGCTGGCCACCGAGCGCAAGGGCCGCGGCAGCCTCGACCCGCCGCGCGCCGGCGTGGACGCCGAGTGGTCGCGCGGCTACACGCCGCCGCGCACCAGCGATGCGCCGGCGGAGGCCCTCTCGGCGGAGGGCCTCGGCGTCTACACCGCGCGCGCGACGCTCTTCTGCGACCCCTACGGCGCCGACGTGCACAACGTCGTCGTTGCCACGCTCGAGGCGCGTGTGGTGCGCGCGTGAAGTGATCGCCCGACTCCCGGAATGTCAAAACGGGAGAGTCGCGCTCAGGACCCTTGGCCCACGCCGGCCTGAAGCAAACTCCATGTCCATGTCCAACGTAAAGCCGTGGTGTATGCTGTGTCCGACACATGGAAATGCTCAACTTCGACTCCCCACGCTGCTGCGCGCCACCGCCCGAGTGGCGCGCGCCGTTCGCAGTCGCCGCGCCACCGCTGCCGCCGCCCTGGGAGGAGCTCGGCTGCCCGGTGGCGGGCGGGCTCATCATGCCGAGCGCGAGCGACGCGGTGGCGAGCGTGCCGAGACCGCACCCGAGCGACGCCTCGGCGTTGCACTGCGGCGCCGCCGCCGTTAGCCTGGCGCCGCTCGGGTCGGGCTTCGTGCGGCCGGCGGCCGCCGCGTCGGAGCCCGAGGCGGCGGCGTTGAGGCTGCCGCCGCGTCGCGGCTGGCCAAAGCTGCGCGTGCGCCCTGCGCCAGCGCCACCATCCGACGACGCGTCCAACGCGCAGCTCGAATGCCGTGCCGCCATACCCGACGCGATCTTTCCACCTGCTCCGCACCCCTTGAAGGCCAAAGTGCGCGAGAGCGCGCGCGAGGGCAGGATCGCGGCTTGGCGGCACCTCTTCAAATTGAAACACGGCGGCCTTCCGTCCTTCTAACTTGGTTTTTCCGACGCAGTGAATGCTTCTGCTGGGAGATGTCTTCAAACACGGCGGCCGCAACGTCGCACGTGGATATATACGATCGATGTATATCCGAGTATTTATGAGTGACAACCAACAAGAACAACAGCGCAAACAAGAGTGCAGCGCGGCGCTCTGAGCAGGATGGCGGACGCCGCAGCCCCATCATCGTGTTGACGGTCGTGCCGAAGCCGCCCGACGGCGCGTTCTTCTGCTTCTTGTTGGCCTTTTGCACGCGCGCCTTGTCGAGGCTGTGGCGCGTTGGCGACGTCGGCCGTCTTGATGGCGTTGATGCCCGACAGCACGACGTGCGCCGACTTGGTCTTCTGCTGCGCGCGCTGCAGCACGCCCATGTACTCCATCGCGTGGTCCTGCGCCTTGTCGGCCGTCTGCTTCTCGAGCTCGTGCATGCGCTTCTCGCGCCGCTTCTTCCGACATCTTGCGCCCTACTCGTCGTAATAGTCGCGGTTGACCTTCGGCCCGGCGCCGCCCTCCTCGTACTTCTCGAGCCCCGCGCCCTTTTGGTCGAACTTTTTCCCCGAATGACACCGCCTCCTCCACCAGCAGGCCGCGGCCGAGCGCTAGCTCGAGCGCCCCCGCCATCGTCGGACGATTTTGCGTACCAATTCACGCTCGTTGTTGCGCAATGTGTGTGTTAGTTGCTTCGGTAGCGTTTCAAGCGTTTCAAGCTGTTAGCTTCCCTCAACTACACGCCCCGGCCCCCACCAACCACACAAAACCCGACCACCCACAACCAAAGCGCCGCCGGGGGTTTGTGTTTTGCTGCCTGGCAGTAAAAGTCGTGCAAAGAGCTCACGAATAAAAAAATAAGCATTAAAAAATTCACCGTATTAGGCAGCTTGCTGAAGGACAGGTGTTCCTCTGCCCGTGCTCAGCGCTCCCTCTCACCGCCCACGCGCGTGTGCCGCCGCGCCCGCGTGCCACCACCGACCCATCGGCCCTTCTCGCCTCACCCACCAGACCCGTGGCCTTCCTGCCTCAGGTCGTGACCCCTCCGCCCCAGAACCACAGAAGCACAGAAGCACAGAGATGCTCGCGGCGGTGCTCCACCTCTCGACGGCGCTGCCCAAGCCCAGCGCGGCCGCGCTCAAGCCTGCGGCGCAGATGGACGCTACCCTCGTCACCAAGCTCAACTCCGGCGGCTGGCTGTGCGCGCGCCTGTCGATGAGTCACCCACCCTCACACTCCCTCAGCCTCTGCGTGTCTGCGTCCAGGAGTCTGCCGAGGGGCTCACACTCACCCTGCTGCGCCCTCCGCGCACACACCCACAGGGGCCCCACCGCCGCCGAGCTCAAGGCGGAGGCGCCCTTCGAGCTCGGCTGCGGCGGGTGGTGCGACAACCACACCACGAGTTGGGAGTACAAATGTTTCTGGTCAGCTGGCGTCTGTAGCACCTGCGACGAGTGCACTGCTCTGGTTGCGCCGATAGGCCCGCGCTGCGAGCACTGGTGCGAGAGCCACACGAAGGACTGGACCACCAAGTGCTCGTGGAAGTCCGAGGTGAGCGATGCAGCCCTGCGAACCCACGAACCTCCAGAGAGCAAAAAGCCACAGACATGACTGACCCCACCCTCACACCCTGCGCTCCTCCTCGTCCGCCCCCCCCACACGCAGCAATGCTCGACCTGCGACGGCTGCATCGCGCCGGCCTTCCCGCCGCCGCCGTATACGCCGCCCGTGCCGTCGACGCAGCCGCCGCCCCTCGCCCCGTCGCCGTCGCCGCCGTCGCCGTGGGAGTACTCGTCGGCCACCTGCGAATCGCTGCACCACGCCGGCACCTTCTTCAAGAACCCGCACCTCGACGACTGCCCCGTCGGCAACAGCGGCCTGCTCATGTGCTCGCAGGCCACGACCGTCGGCACGCTGTGCTACTACAGCGTCGGCAACACGTGCGGCGCGTCCATCGTGCTCTTTGGCCTGCCTCATGCAGGACCCGAGGCGCCGCTCCAGCCGTACTCGTGCTGCGTTGCCGGCAACAAGGACGCCACGTGCAACGGCGGCAACGTCATCCTCCAGGTCGCGATCCCGCCGTCGCCGCCGCCGGCGCCGCCGTCGCCGCCGCCGTTCACGCCGGCGTCGTTCTGGGGCGCAAAGGACAACACCGACATTATCCAGAACCTCGGCAACTGGGGAAATTACCGTCCGGGTATTGACATGAAACCGAAGGGGTGGAATCCGGCGGGCGGCGCGGCGAACTGCGCCTCCAACGACCCCACCTACAGCAACGTCAAGGTCTACTACAAGAACATGGGGTCCGTCCCCTGGTGCGAGCCAGCACCCCGCACCAGCACCCCGCCGGCGAGACGCACGCCGGCCGCCCGTGCCCCCCCCCCTCCCTCCCACCCCTTCCTCCCTCCCACGCCCACACGCACAGCGCGCGTCCTCACGCGCCCGCCCGGCGCCGTGCTGCGTGCGCAGGGTCCAGTGCATGCAGCTTGCGGCGGAGAACAAGATGCAGGTCAACGGCGAGGCGGGCACCGGCAACCTCTACCCCGCCTGGTCCCCGATCGCCACCACCGACGGCGCGTCTGCGTATGCCTCCGCCGATGCCGCTCAAGACCCCGCGTATGGCGGAGGTGGTCACGCCGGCGCCTCCTGGACTTCGCCCTCGCAATACAAACTCGCCGACAACGCCAACTGCATCCTCGTCGCGTACAAGGGCGGCGCGATGGAAGAGGGCCCGTACTTCCGCGACGGCACGCCCTACACGGTGCAGACGGCGCAGGTCACTCGCCCGCTGGCGTCGTCGCCCACGGGGAGCCAGTGCCTGCACTTCAAGTACGCTCACCTGGGCCCGAAGACCTCGTACATGTGCCAGTGGCACGCCGCGTCCAACGGCGCGTCGGTGCTGTCCTCGTCGACCCTCGGCCTCGGAAACATTGTGACGGCCATGCCGACGTTCTACAGCTGCAACACCAACTGGTGGTGGGACGGCACCAACCCCCAATACACCTCTGCGATCTCCGGCGACGAGGGCACCCCGCACGCGTGCTACATCGGCTACCTCGATCACATGTGCTGATCTCCCTCTCCTTGGAGGGCCTCCCAACCTATTTCGGGTTCCCCGAGCACTCTCTCTCAGTCCCGACCCCGCGTTGTGTGTTGTGTCCACTTGCCGGGGGCGGGCGATACACCTGCTGCGT
>Ga0209713_10003146_pt1 | contig 10416 bp, 4 predicted proteins | sample ArcOceMetagenome_3_FD_187444 | JGI IMG/M metagenome (GOLD analysis project Ga0209713, IMG submission 187444) | Marine eukaryotic phytoplankton communities from Arctic Ocean - Arctic Ocean- Svalbard ARC20M Metagenome (SPAdes) (version 2) | ecosystem: Environmental > Aquatic > Marine > Oceanic...
GCGGAGCCATCTTTCAGCGGTGCAAGTCTCGCGGAGCCCCTCGGTTGGTGTCTTGGGCGGCTAGGTTTCGTGTGCTATAGCCTAGGCTCTTGCCAGCTTCGTCCAATAGGTAGACCCGCACCCACGCCCACGAGCTGTTCAAGAGAGAGTCGTTCGTCCGACCCGGACCCGGCCAGCGTCGCCACTCCGGCCAGCGTCGCCGCTCATGGCAGCCCGATCGGCAGCACCGGACGCCAAGGCGTACGACATCTCATTCTGCGTCTCGCTGATCAGCCTCTTTGACTTTGCCGGCGCGGGCGTCGTCACGCGCGACGACTGGAGGCGCGGCACTCGCTCGCTCAAGATGGCCGCGATGGGCGAGGACGACACGCTGTGGGACGTGCTGCTCAACCAGTTCGATCCGGAGCGCTCGGGCGTGATCCGTCTCGAGATGGTGCAGGACCTGGTGGCGATCGACCCGCGCATGGGGATGCTGCTCAACGCGATGGTGCAGACCATCACGTCTCTGCACACGGAGGTCGAGGCGGCGGGCAAGAAGGCGGCGCACGACGTGGAGGTGAAGCGCAGGCGCGTGATCATGAACGTGACGCGGCGCACGATCGAGCCCGTGCTGCACGCGTGGGCCGAGGAGACGCGCACCAGCCGGCGGCAAAGGCACCTGGCCAACCGGCTCAAGAGCCGACTCATGCACTCGAAGGCCTTCGGTGCGCTGCGCGAGCTGGCGGACGAGCAGCGGCAGATGCGCGCGGTGACGCGCCGCTTCGTCAACGGCGGCGTCGCGCGCGCGTGGCGCTGCTGGTGCGAGAACGGCGACGAGCAGCGGCGCATGCAGCGCTTCGGGCGGCGGATGCTGAACGCGGGCGTCGCGCGCGCCTTCTCGCAGTGGCTCGAGGTGCGAGAGGAGATGCTGCGGCTGAGGCGGTTCGGCCGGCGGCTGCTCAACGGCGCGGTGAGCCGCGGCTTCGGCCGCTGGTGCGAGGTCGTCGACGACGCGCGGCGGCTGCGCAAGCTCGCCGAGCGCGTCGCACACCGCCTCAAGTACGGGCTGCTCGGCGCCGTCTTCGAGGGCTGGGTGGGCATGGTGGACGAGGCCAGGGCGACCAAGGACGCGCTGCGGCGGCGCGCGCTCAACTCGATGCGGATGGCGCTCGTGCAGCACTGCTTCGAGACGTGGGCGGCGCTGCTCGACGAGAAGGGCGCCAAGGACGACAAGATGCGCCGCTTCCTCGCGCAGCTGCGGCAGCGCGCGGCGCTGCTCGCCTTCGAGGCGTGGCGCGACCTGGTGGCGGAGGCGCGCGAGAGGCTGCGCAGGGCGGCGGCGCGCTTCGCGCACGGCACGCTCGCCGCCGTCTTCGAGGCGTGGGCGGCGCACACGAGGCGCGCCAAGGGCGAGCAGGACGCGCAGCAGGCGAAGGTGGCGCAGATCGTGACGCGGATGAGGCGTCGCACCGAGGTGCTCGTGCTCACCGAGTGGCGGCGGGTGGTCGCCGAGGCGCGCGACGCGCTCGCCAAGGCGGCGCGCCGCTGGCACGGCGCGGCGACGGCGGCGGCGCTCGATAGGTGGGCGCAGTTTGCGCGCGAGCGGGCGCGCTTCCAGCAGCTCGGAAAGAAGTTTATGGCGCGGTACGCCAACCAGCTGCTGAGCAAGGTCTTCGTGGCGTGGGCGACGGGCGTCGCGGCCGACCGGGCGCAGCAGGACGAGGCCGCGCGCAAGGCGATGGCGATGCTGACGGGGCGCGACGACATGCTCGTCTCGCGCGTGTTCCGTGCGTGGGTGCAGCAGGTGGGCGGCGTCGCCGCCGCGCGCGAGGCGCAGCTGCGCGCGGCGGTGCTCCGGATGCGCAACCGGCTCGCGGCGCAGTGCTTCGCCGCGTGGGCGCAGCTGCTCGCCGACAAGGAGGCCGTGGGGCGGGCGGCGCGGCGGTGGGTGCACGCGGCGAGCGGCGCGGCGCTGCGGACGTGGCGCGAGTACGCCGAGGGGAGACGGCGCTTCCAGCAGCTCGGCGCCAAGTTCGTGGCGCGGTACGCCAACCAGCTGCTCACAAAGGTCTTCGTGGCGTGGGCGACGGGCGTCGCCGCGGCCAAGGCGGGGGCGCGCGAGAAGGCGTCCAAGGCGATGGCGGCGATGAGCGGCCGCGAGGACATGCTGCTGGCGCGCGTCCTCGGTGCGTGGCGGCAGGTCGTGGTGGAGGCGCGCGCGCGGCTGGTGGAGGTGGCGTCCAAGGCGCTCGGCCGCTACCTCCACCAGGCGCTCGCCAAGTGCTTCCTGGCGTGGGCCAACCACGCCGCCGCCGAGGCCGCCGCGAAGAAGGCGCAGCAGCTGGCGGCGATGCGCTCGATGGCGGCCGACATCCCCGAGGTCCTGACACGGTACGCCTTCGTCGAGTGGACCAACTTCGTCGCGTCGGCGCGCGAGACGCGCGAGGAGCGCGTGCGGCACTCGCTCCGCCGCATCGCGTTCGGCGCCCTCCACCTCTGCTGGACGGCGTGGGTCTCGACGCTGCCGTCGCGCGCCGCGCGCGCGTCGCCCTTCTCCGCCGACGCCGCCGCGGCCGCCGAGGTTATGAGCTCGCCGGCGCTCGACGTGCCGTCGCTCGACCTGGGGCCGATGGTCGACTCGATCTCGGGCTTTGGCGAGATGGCGGCGTACATGATGGCGGCGCTGCGCGGGCTGGGCGACGCGATGCGCGAGGCGCGCGCGTCGGGCGAGGTCTCGGGCGTCGCGCAGACCGACGAGCAGCGGCGGAAGCTCGAACAGGTCGAGGCGAGCTTCGGCGCGCAGTTCGACCTCGCGGCGCAGCGGCTGCTGCAGTGCGAGCAGCAGCTGCAGAAGTTCCGCGCGATGGCCGCCAAGGTCAACACGGCGCCCACCCCACCGCCCGGCGGCGGCGGCGGCGGCGGCGGCGGCGAGGGCGGCGAGGCGCAGCAGAGGAGGGTCGAGCTGCAGGTGCCGCTCGCGCCGCTGCCCAGCTCGGCCCTCGACGGCGCGGCGGCGGCGGTGCTCGGCGCGGAGGTGCGCCAGCAGGGCGCCGAGCTGCAGACGGCGCGCGAGGCCATCGCGCGGCTGCAGCGCGAGGTGGCCGACATGCAGCGCGCCAAGGCCTACCGGTACGAGCTCAACCTCGTCAAGCGCGAGATGCACCGCTTCCTGTTTGGCGGAGGCGGCGGCGGCGGCGGCTTTGGCGGCGGCTATGGCGGCGGCTATGGGTACGCGGCGCATTCGGCGTACGACGACACGTTCCCTCCTCCTCCTCCTCTTCCTCCTCCTCCTCCTCCGCAGCGGCCCGACTCGGCGGCACGGACGGGGCGCGTCGCGGCGGGGCGCGCGTGGCCGGACGAGGGCGTACCGCCGCGCGGCGCGTCGCCCGCGTCGCTGCCGCAGATCGCCGTGCCGTCGGCCGTCACCGGCGGCACCGCGACGGCCATCCAGGTGGTCTTCTCCCGTCGCGAGCCGGGCGGCAGCCGCCCCGGCAGCCGCCCCGGCAGCCGCCCCGGGTCGGCGCGCGCGCGCGCGGCACGGCCGCCGCACGCGCCCCTCGACGCGTATGCGCATGCGAGCGGCGGCAGCCTTGGCGAGGGCGGCGGCGGCTGCGGGGGCGGCGAGGACGCGCAGGGCTCAGTGCAGTACGGGGCGCCGGCGCCGCCGCTTCGCCCCGCGTCGGCGAGTCGGCAGTCGCCGCGCGCCGCGCAGGGCCGCCTGCGGCGCGAGCTGGACGACGGCAAGCCGCCGCCCGCCGCGCGCGCCGTCGGCACCCCCGAGGACGACCGCGCGACGCTCGCGCTGCTGCCGACGACGCAGGCGGCGCAGCGCCACCCGCTGCTGCCGCCCGGCATGACGCTCTACGCCCCCGGCGGGGTCGCGGCCAAGGCCCCGCCGCCGGGGGTCGCCGCCGCTGCCGCCAGCGGCGCGCAGCCGCCGCAGCTCGCGTGGTCGCAGAAGAGCCACTTTGCGCAGCGGCCGATGCGTGGCGCGTAGTATATTTTACCCAGTGTAGCGAGTCGTCAACCACCGTCATTCTATACACTCCGACACGCCGAATCTGAGACCTAAAACGCTGACTGAGAGGCGTGCCTCGCTAGACTGACTCGGCCATCCCTTGCGCCAGCTGGACGTGCGCCGCGAAGCCCTCGCGCGCGATTGAGCGGAGGTAGACGACGACAAAGTCGGCGAGGAAGGCAGTGTGCAGGTAGTCGCCGAGCATGAGCCACGTGTGCAGCTCGGCCTCGAGCATCAGCACCACCCACATGGCGAGGCGCAGCGCGCCGGCGATCGCGAGCACAAAGAAGGCGTGGCCGGTCAGCGCGGGGAGCCGCTTGGCCCGCAGCAGCGCCGCGCGCTGCGGCAGCACGGCGCCCGCCTGCACGTAGATGCTGATGGCGAAGCACACCCACTGCGCACTCCGCTGCTCCTTGGGCACGCCGTACCGGCACGAGAGCAGCGCGAACGCCACGCTGCCGCCGAGGAGCAAGAGCGACGGATAGGCCTCGGGCGCCGCGGGCACCGGCTTGCGGTCGGGCGGGATCATCCCGAGCTGCAATGACTCGAGCATCGGGTCGATCAGGATCAGGAGCGCCCCACTTGCAAGCGTGGAGAGCGTCGCCTCGATCCACGTCAGCCACGAGTCGGCGAAGACGCCGCTCAGCGCGAAGCCGGAGCGAAAGAGCACCGCGACCAGCATCAGCCGCTGCGAGTGCAGGCTGACGCCCAGCGCGCCTCGCGCCGGGTCGCTTAGCACGCTGGCCAGCATGAGCAGCGTGCTCGCAAAGAAGGCCGTGTTGCACGCCGTGAACAGCAGCACGATGTGGTGCGGCTCGACCAGGTAGAGCGGCTCGGCGCTGGATCCGCCGAGATGGGACCAGAGTGCAAAGTAGAGGCCGACGAGCACGACTAGGCTGATGCCGATGCGGCTGGCGCTGCCGAGCGACGTGGTGAGGCTGGTGCTGCCGTCGGCTCCTGCCATGGAGCTGATCGCGAGCCTGGCGCAAGGGACTAAGCGTGAGTAGCGTGCTCGCGCGCGTGTCGCGTATGTGGCGCGCGCGCGCCAGGGGTTAGACTACCCGATACAGCACAAGCAGGCTAAAGTAAAGGTCTGAGCAAAACTGTACATTCTCATCATCACGCTATCACTCACGAGCCCGGCAGGCGTGACACCGACTGTTCATGGCGTGTGCCTCACACACATATCACACACAGTATCAGCATGTCCCGCTGGGGGCTGGCCTTGGCGTTGTGTCCACAGCATGCATGTGCCCCCGCGTTCTCTTGCGCGCTCGGCTCGCAAACCTCGTGTCTCGTGATGCTCGTCGTCTCACTCGTCGTCGTCCCAGGGCTCGTCCCATAGCTCGTCCACCGTCTTCGCTCGTCGTACGTTTGTTCACCTGTGTGTCCTGATCAGCCCGGGGTTCCATACTTGTTCTCGTCGTTTTGCTTCATGTGCATGAACATCTCGCGCCGCTTGTCGAGCCGCAGCCAGGCCCCGGCCCAGCGGCACCGCGAGCGCCGGCACCTCGTAAAATCTCTCGTCAGACGCCATAGTTCATCCGATCGCGATCGGGCGACTCCCCACGCTGCGACAGCTGCTCGGCGACCTTTTCGGCCGAGCAGGCGCCCACACTCGTTGGCGGCGGCATGTCGATCGCGAAAGAGCCGACCTCGCGCGGCATGCCGCCGCCGCGGCGGCCGCCGAAGGGCGTGACCACCACGGAGGCGGGCGTGGCCACCACGGAGGCGGGCGTGGTGGCGGCGGTGGTGGTGGTGGCGCTGCCGCCGCGCGCGGCGCCGCCGGGCGAGACGGCGGCGCGCGCGAGGTTGAGCTTCTGCACGGCGGCCGCCACCTCGGCCTCGGCGGCCTGCAGCTGCCGCTGCTGCGCGAGCTGCTGCTGCGCGCCGGCGTCCGACTCGACCATCCGCTGGACGCGGTCGAGCGGCCTGGCCCACACCGCGCGCCCCTCGGGCGTCGACGCGTGCTCGACGACGAGCTCCGCCACCTCCTGCAGCACGATGGCCATCGCGCGCGCCTCGGTCGTCGACGCCGACTGCGCGAGCTCGCGCGACAGAGACCAGCTGCCGCCGCGCATGCCACCCGCGCCGCCGCCGCCGCCGCCCATGCCGCCCGCGCCGCCGCCGCCGCCACGGCCGCCCGCCGCGTCGCCGCCGCCGCCGCCGCCGCCGCCGCCGCCGCCGCCGCTCTCGCCGTAGCCATCGTCGTAGGCGGCGCCCATGATGTCGTCGACGGCGATGTTGCCGAGCGACGGCCGGCGGCGGCGCGGGAACGAGTCGCCCCTGCCGCCTGCCTTGTTGAGCAGCGTCCCCTTCTCCGACATGCCGTTCGACCCTCCACGGCCGGCGTGCTTGCCGCCCGCGCCCGGCACGTCGGCGCCCGCCTCGGCCGCCTCGTCGGCCATCTCCTCCAGGACGGCGCGGAAGGAAGCGCCCGCCTTGGGGCTCATGTCTGGCTTGCGCTGCTCGTGGCCGGGCGTGCGCGCGCACTCGGCCGTCGACACCTGCAGCCGCGCCGCGAGGAAGAGCGCCGTGTGCGCCCACGCCTGCGCCTGCGACGGCGAGCACGGCTGCGCGCGCCACGCCACGTTGTGGCTCCGCCGCACCGGGTGCCCCAGCAGCCGCCGCGCCACCTCCTTGAGGCAGAGGTCGACGTCGCGCTGCTGGCCGGGCAGCCGCTTGAGGTGCGGCTGCGACGACGGCGCCGGCGCGTCGGCGCGGCACAGGTCGCGCAGCACCGCCGCGTGGTTGCTGATCAGCTTGCGCGCCGCCTCGTGCCGCGCGCCCGGCCCATGCACCGCCGCCGCGCCGTCGGCCACCAGGTCGAGCCGCTCGTCGCTCACTTCGCCGGCGGCGCCGGCGTGGTTCGTGAGCTGCTCGGCCAGCTTCGGCCACGTGTCGGCAAAGTCGCCCATGCAGCCGAGCAGCAGCGTCGTGAGCGACTTCGGGTCGTCGGTCAGGTAGCGCACCTTGAGCACGACCGCCAGCACGACAAAGCTGTTCTTGGAGAGGAGATCGCCGATCATCTGGAAGACGGTCGCCGCCTCATCGCCGAGGTGGCCGGTGCCCGAGTGGCCCAGCGTCCAGACGATCGGGAAGACGATCCACCCGAGGAAGAAACAGGCCGAGAGCGCGAGCACGAGCGAGCGGCCGTTGGCGCCGACCTCCGCTGTGCCAAAGTGAACGTAGAGCGAGCGGAAGCACAGGGCCGACGCGATGAACACGTATGTGCCGGCAACCACCGACGCGCCATAGAACCACCACCGCGCGTCCGAGTCGTTGCGGCACATGCCCGACGTCGCGCCCATCAGAAACATCATCTGGTTGGCCACGAGCAGTGGCACGACGCGGACCGAGGCCTCGCGGCCACCAAAGGTGGTCAGAGAGACGAGGAAGAGGATGAGCACGGGGCACGTGGCCATCCAGCCGACCAGCTTCAGCCAGTCAACGTACTCTCCATTGTCCAGCGTGGGCTTGACCCACTCGCTGTCCGGCTTTACCAGATCGGCGGCATAGGCCAGCCAGCTGAACGCGATGACCCAGATGGGCTCCCACTGGACAAGCCCGCGGCCGTGGAGGGCGCAGAGCCACGCCGCCTCGATGCCGCTGACGCACATAATGATGATGTTGGGGACGACCATGGCGACGCTTAGAAAGATGCTCGCGGCGGTCTATTCCGCCCATTTCACTCATAACGAGATGAGGTCTCCCTGGTCTCCAAACTTCTAGACTGACTTCGACGCGCGTCTTGCGGTGATTTACCCGGGAGAAAGACGCACCAAGTAAGTAAGTAACGTGTACAAGAAAGAGGATCTGAAGGAAGAGTCCGAGCGGAAAACTTGGAGAAAAGAAATCGAAACCCGCACACGCCTAAAAGCGCATCACCATCATCCGCAAGCCTCCCATCGCTGTGCGGGAGCTGTCACGCTACCAGCACTGCGTGCATGCGTCGGCGCCTCAAGCGCCCTCTTCCTCTCAGACCTCGACCCAGCTGCCCGCCTCGACGCGGTGCTTCCCCTTGACGGTGCCCTCCATGAACTTGCTCGGCGGCCCGTACAGCTTCTCCGGGTCTCCCTTGGCGCCCCGGCCGCCGCCGCCGCCGCCGCCGCTGCCGCTGCCGCCCGCGGCGCCGCGCGTCGAGCGGCGTCGCATCATCGGCTGAAACGGCGGCGGCTGCGGCTCGTCGGCCTCGGCGTCGGACGCGCCGCCGCCGCCGCTGCTGCTGGAGGCGGCCCCGCTCGTGCGCTGCCGGACGCTGCGCTTGGGCTGCTTGCCCATGCTCGGCAGCTCGCCCACCGTGTCCTCGTGCGCCGCCGCCTCCTGCTCCTCGGGTGCGCGATGCCCAACCATGTCGTCGTCGTCGTCCGCCGCCGCCGCCGCCGCCGCCGCCGCCGCCGCCGCCGCCGCCGCCGCCGCCGCCGCCGCCGCCGCCGCCGCGGGCGGTGGGGCCGCGGCGTCGGCCGACGAGGATGAGGCGGCGGCTTGGGAGCCCGCGCTGCGGCTGCTGGTGCGGTACGACGAGCCGGACGCGGCAGCGGCGCTGCCGCCGCGGCGAGAGCGGCTGCGCGCGAGCGCGGGCGCGGGCGCGGGCGCCGGCGTGGGCGCGGGCGCGGGCGCGGGCGCGGGTGCGGCGGCCGGCGCGGCGGCCATCTCGGTCGCCCCGCGCTTGCGCAGCCCCGCCCGCGGCGCGGACGCCTGCGGCCCGAGCATCGACGGCGTCTGCGGCTCCTCCTCCTCCGCGCCGTCGGCTTCTGGCTCCGGCTCTGGCTCCGGCTCCGGCTCCGGCTGCGACGCGGCGCCCGACGAGCTGCCGGCCGCGCCGCTCGCAGTGGCGACCGAAACCCCGGCAGCGCTGGCCTCGCGCGCGGCCGCGGCGTTGGCGGCACGCCCCCGGGCGAGTTCCCGCTCGGCGGCGGCCTTCTCGTCGGTGGCGGCCTTCGCCGCCTGCTGCGCCGCGGCGAGCGCCGCCGCCAGGTCGTTGAGCTGCGCCTGTGCCGCGCAGGAGGAGGAGGGAGGACGGGTGAAGGGGGGAAGTCGGCGAGGGCGGGTGCTGGTGAGGGATGGGGAGGGGGGGGGCGAGGGGCGCGGTGCGAGCGTGCAGTGGTGTGAAGGGGAAGGGCGGGGCGGGGGGATCCGCACCTGCAGCGCCTGCTCGCGCGCCGTGGCGTCGGTCGCCTGCGTGCGCAGCCGGCCCAGCTCGCCGCGCATCTTCTCATTCGCCGCCTGCGTGGCGAGCGTCTGCTGCCGCTCCTCGAGCCGCCCCTCCTCCTTCGCGCTGTCGGCCGCGCCGCTGTGCTGCGCGCGCAGCTGCGCCTCGCGCTGCTGCGACTCGCGCTGCTGCGCCGCGGCCGCGCTGCGCTCGCCGTCGAGCTGCGTCTGCAGCTGCTGCAGCCTCGTCTCGTAGGCTGCTTTCAGCTCCCCGGCCTCTGCGCCCGCGCGGTCCTCCCTCGCCTTCGCCGCCGCCTCGAGCTCCTGCTGGTGCGCCGCGCGCAGCGCTTCGAGCTTGGCCTCGACCGCGCTGTTATCGGTGGCCGCCTGCTGCCTCGCCTCGTCGAGTTGCGCGCGCACCGCCTGCAGCTCCGCCTGCGCCTTGGCAATGTCGCCCATCGCCGTCTGCAGCTCCTGCTGCAGGGAGCCCTCACGGTCCTTCTGCAGCCGCGAGGTCTCCTCGAAGGCCTTGCGCCGGAGCGTCGAGATTGACTTGTGACGATCATGCTCCACCTCCATCAGAAGAGCCGGCGTGGGCGCGACCAGAGGCCGAGTGCCCGTCAGCATGCCGCCCGGCATTGCCCCACCCATTGGCGTGGGCTTGGCAGCCAAAGCGCGGCTTTGCGCCGCCGTGTTGATCGAGGCCGCGGGGCCAAGCGGCGTGAGCGACGGGAGCGGCGTCGGCATCGGCGGTGCTGCGCCGACGTTCCAGCCGCCGGCCCGAGGCGTGGCAAGCGGCGTGGCGAGCGGCGTGGCGAGCGGCGTCGGCATCGGTGCAAACGGCCGAGGCGCCGAGATGGAGGACGAGGGCGTCGGCCCCGGGAGCGAGTGGCCGTCGGACTCGGCCGAGCGCCACCACGAGTACATCGCGACGGTCTTCCGCGGCGCTGGCCTGCGACGAGCGGCGCAAGGGCTGGCCTGGCTCTCACAAGCTACTTACGCGTGTGCTGGTTTTACCCCGTCTCCCGCCGCTTTCCGTGAGACTGCAAAGGTAATGATCTAAATTATCAGCAAAGTTAGCCCGCGAATATTCGCGCAACCAGAAACGCAAACCAACAGGACTGCGAACGCCAGTGTGCGGTAACGCCGATAGCCCCCCCTCCCTCCCTCACCTCAGCCCCTCTCACCGCCACCGGGCGCAGTACGAGTCCCTCAGAGAGAGCGACACGCCTTTGGTGGCGCGGGCGGCGCAGAGAGACCGGATGGGG
>Ga0209713_10003152_pt1 | contig 10411 bp, 16 predicted proteins | sample ArcOceMetagenome_3_FD_187444 | JGI IMG/M metagenome (GOLD analysis project Ga0209713, IMG submission 187444) | Marine eukaryotic phytoplankton communities from Arctic Ocean - Arctic Ocean- Svalbard ARC20M Metagenome (SPAdes) (version 2) | ecosystem: Environmental > Aquatic > Marine > Oceanic...
TAGAGAGAGAGAGAGAGAGAGAGGAAGGGAGAGAGGCGCAAGAGAGAGAGAGAGAAAGAGAGAGAGAGAGAAAGAAAGAAGAAAGCAAGAGAGAGGCACGCGTGTGCATTGCGGTGCACTCGCTCAGTGAGTGCGCCAAGCATTGCGCCGTGCTGACGCGCGCTGCAAGTTTGCCGACCGATCTTTTGACGCGGGCTGGGCAGGTGTGGCGCGTGATTCGCTCCTCGACAACCACGTGCTGGTGTTTTTGCGAGGCGACTCTCGCGCTTCAGACTTGCGTCATTACAAGCAAGTGCTGGAGCGCGCAAAAGGAACGGTGAGGAGGGATTCTCCCTTGCGAGATGATGTGCGAAGTGAAAGGGGCGTCAGAGAGCTAAAGTGCTGTGTCGGGCGATCTCAGGTCGAAGTTTGGGAGGCTGCGCAAGTCGTCCAGCAGTGGCCTACGTATGCTGCAAGGCTGGCTGGCCAGGGGAAGAGGTGCGATTGCAATCACACCAGCGCCGTTGTCTGCGCTTGCGCTTGCACTGAAGAACAGTGGATGGTTCTACAGGCGCATTTGGCACGTCCTGGGGCCCGAGACCGGAGAAATGAAGGAAGCTGTAGAAGAAGCCGTGACCTGGTTGCGCAGTGCCGGGGTCCTCTACAACCATCTCGACACCGTGTGGGAGGCAATCGTCAAAGCTGAGGTATGCCGCAAGAGGGACGGTGTGTGGAGTGGTGCCTTGCTAAACTGATTGGTATGTGGCAACAGGTGTCGTGCATCAACAAGGATGAGCTCAGATTGTCGACGCAGAGCTTGGCCAACGCAGAGAAGGGAAGCGGCGTGGTCGGTGATGGAGCAGGCGTGAGGAAGAAGAAGAAGACGGGGAGATCCAGCAAGGGCAAGGCCACGGTGCGATCTTAAAGCCCGTCATTCTGATTGTAGCTGCCACCTGCCCTGACGTAGTTGGCCTCGCGTTTCAGGGCGGTAGCACCTCGCTTTCTCGCTCTCTTCTGGATTTCCCCGACGACGTCTGGCTCTCCTCGATGCTTTCTCGCCTCACAGCCAAGTCCCTTATCCTTCTCTCCATGGTGGCCCGAAGGGGGAAGCAACTTGTCGACAGTGCCCCTGCGCAGCTCTCCCTATGGTAAGCCAGTTTGTTGAGCAGGAGAGGGATTGACTACGTCTAACGCCATTTTCTTGAGCAGGAGCGGCAGTACTACCAAACCCCTTTATGGTGTAGCCAAAAAAGGGACATGGGGTGGAGTCGAATGTCAAGAGGGATCTGACGTGTGGAAGCTGCCGGCGGACTACGGTCACTACTCTGGCAGGACCGCCCTTGGCTTTGACCTCACCAACAACATCTCAATGAAGCATCTGCCCAACTGGCTGCTGCCCAGGACTATCGGAAGCCGCGTAGCACTCTCCGCGCGGCACGAGTATGTTGGCACAATTGTCCACGTGGATTATGAGTGCTCCGGCATCTCATCGTGGATGAAGTTTGTGCGGGATGTGGACGTCGCGCTCCTCCTCGACGCAGGCGTCGACGGCCTCCTCCTCCTCAAAATTCCCGCGTCCTGCGCGCTGACGCCACGTGTGCAAGCGGCACTCGTGTTCGCATCCAGATGCTTAGGGTACGATACTCCGAGTCCTCTGTCCTCCCCTGCCTGCGTCTGAAAATGATGTGCATTGACGAATCGGTCGGGGTAGGTGCAAGAAGAAGAAGAGTGCAAGCGCACTTGTCGTGTCACCGTCATTCTGCCCCTCCAGGTTCAAACTGTACAAACTCGCTCGTGCTTTTTTGCTTTAAACCTGTCCCATAGACATGAGCCCCTAGACCTTGCTGCTCCGTTTGAATGTTGCGAGAAATGCAGGCGCGTTTTGTGCAAAAGCTGTCTCTCCGACCTCACAGCATCACATTCGTACCTCAAGAACGACCTGTCTGTGCCAGTCAGCGAAGTTGATGCGCTTCCCTCCACGCTGAATCGTCATATCAAACAAAGCAACCGGGTAACTTGATCACCATCTGCATACTGTGCGGCTGCACCTCAACATATGTCAGACTCTACCAGACGGCAGGGTCGTAACCTACACGTTATGTTTCGCATCTACGCCAGGAGAAACTGGTGCTCAAAGAGGACGTGCTGAGGCCGTATGGGGTCTCGTGGGAGACTTTCATCCTGGGCTCTGCTGCTCGTTCCAACGAACAGTAAGTTCAAAAGTCAAAATTAGTTTGCTAATATGCTCAGGTGCGAGTACTCGCAGTGGCGAATCCTACAAACCACACATCATGCATACTTCACACGGTCCGTGGGGCAAACTCGGGGTGCGAGGTACCTGATGCTATCAGGCACCTATTAGTTACCTGGTTAGTGTACGTAGTAACCGGGTACCCGGACCGAATCCCTTCCCCCCCCTCCCGTCACCTATCACCTGGATCAGAGATTTCAAGTCGCGCATGCTGACTCGAAAAGGAAATACGCACAGAGCAGCGGACAGGAAACAACAAGAGCACGAAAGGCAGCAGGCAGAAGCAACGCACCTCAAGGTGGCGCACAGCCTCATCCGGCGACTGGTCAAATATGCAGGGCAATCGGCTGATGCCCGGAACAACTACAGGGTAACCAGCTCTGGCAACCTGCTTGGTCTTCTGCTTGGGACGCCAACCTTTAAACTTTGCTTTGAAAGCGGCAAGCACAAGCTCATCACCGACAAGCTGAACGCGCTTGAGAGAGGCCCTGGCGTCGAGCGCGAATACTTCCAAACGGTTGCATTTTGTGCATCTAGACAAATGCAACCCCCAAGCCTGAATGATACTGACTGATGAAGTGCTGGGCAGAGAATCCAACAAGAATTGGCTGACCTCTTGATCAAGGAGCGCGCCGCCGTCATCTTCTCCCGCATCAAAAGCATGGGCCTAAATAGGTTCGAATATCACCTCGCAGACATCAAGGCCATCATCAAGGATCACTACGCAACGGACTTTACCGACAGCCTTGGCCTCATGATTGACATCACCCACGCGAGGGAGCAAAGTGATAAATTGCCTGCCTACAAGATTGGACAGACAGAGAGCGCTTGGAAGAAGCTCCTCGAAGATCTTGAGCACAAGCTGCTAACACTCCTCAAGGAGTCTAAAACCTTTTGCGCGCTGCACTGCGAGTTTTGCAAGCCCAAACGCAGTGCCCTGGAAGCGACGGAAGAAGGAGTCAAAGGCATGTACAGTCGCTACGAGCGCTTTCCATCCAAGAGCACCCTCGGCGTTTCGCCCACGCACTACCACAAGTCGACCGCGATCGGCTACGTGCCGCCGCTCTACGTTCAGCCAAACGAATCAGATGAGTCCATGGTCCGCAGCTGGGAGTGCGAGTACATGGGCAAGAACGACTACTACTGAGGGTTGCTTGCCCTGCTCCTTCGCTGCCTGGGTGCGTTTAGTGGTTTCGGACGAAGGAGGTGGATGGTAAGCACAGCAGCAGTCATCAGAGAGTGAGCGCTGACGCTAGCTCCTGGGTTCATGCTGCAGATCACGTCTAATCTGTGAGGTTTGCGCAAAGCAAACCTCACAGATTATCCTCTTCGTAAGTGTGTGCGGAGGTGCGGGATAGTCCCAGTCGCAGTACCTGATGTTGCTTTGTTTTACCAATACCGACGCGAATGTCGTTGATCGTACCCGGTACCTGTGCTTTTTTTCTGGGACGTAGGCAGTTCACCTGTCGGAGTCTAGCTGTTTACTAAAGTGTCTCGTACAAACACCTAAGGGAAAGCCCCCAGGCTGTTCCGAGTCCTCTTTGGCGGCCCGGCCGGCCATGGCCGTCCCGCCCGCCAAGGGCTGGATGAAGCAAGCGCCGAGCTGTACAAGGCTTGCTGTCATCTCCCACCGGTCACTAGCAGAGCAGGGACGTGACTCTACATTAGCTAAATTGTCCCTTGCATCCGTACGCCTGGGTTGCAGATTTTGCAGGATTCGGTCCGAAGGCGGGACTGTCCGAGTCTTTCTCGGCGAATTTTCTCACCATTTTCATACTCTTCTGTTTGTTGCCCCACCTCATGTACCACATGTTCAATCTATACAGTGGGCTACCCTTCCCGTCCCCCCCTTTCTTCTCCGTCTCGGCGGCGGGTTCAGACGGCCAACCCTATCGAGGCCCTTGCTTGTGCGACTTCCCATTAATTCTGGTTTATTTGTACAAGTGCTTATTATGGAATCAATTACATTAAGCAGAGGCAACTCAGTGGAGAAGAACAGCAGAATCGGCAGCACAAGGGGTCTATTGTCTTCAGTGAGCAGCACTCCGCGCCTTTTCCCGCTCCCTGTCTTTGTCTCCACTCATCCCTGACACAGGCACTGCCTTGAAGCCCCTCTCGTTGAAGTCGCCCGGGTGAGTGCCTCGTGGTGGTGATGCTCCAGCTACAACCTCTCTTGGGCCAGCCTCTACACTGCCGCTGCCACCATGAACAGCTACTGCCCCAGCTCCAGCATCTTGCGGGTCTACTATCGGCGGCAGAGGTTTGAGGGCGTTCAGGCGACCGCGTCGTTTGGCGGGGGCTGACCTTCCAATGGGCGTCAGCAAGCCTGGCGCAGGTGCGAGGCCTTCATCTGTGCATGCCACTGCTCGTGTTGACGCCGCTGGACTAGTTTCGTCTCCTTTTGCTGGCATGGGACTTGAGCCTCTTGTTGGCACGGGGCTTGAGCCCCTTGGCCACCGCGCCTGCGCCGGGCGATGGCCGCTGTCGGCTGCTACCATCGGACTGCTCGAGCGTTCTCTTGCACTGCTGCTTTCAGTATCGAAACGGACAGTCCGTTCAGGAGTCTTATTTTCTCTGCTCGGTGCCGGCGATGATGTCAGTCCGGAGAAGTTGGACGATAGAAAGATGCAGAAAGAGTAAGAGCACAGAGCATGCAATGTGCAAGAAAAAGCGCGTGTAAATGCACTTGGCGTGCGCATTGCAAGCTGCTGTCACCTGAGCTCCTCCTCCTGAATACAAAGGAGCACATTTGCTACAATATCTTCAGCATGCGCGACCATCTTTTCCTGATGGCATGGCAAGGCAAGACCATTGTCAGAGCGAATTCCTAGGAGGACCAGCATTCTGAATGTCTAAGGCACCGCACGCAAATGAAAGCAAAATGATTCATGTACACAGAAATGCATGAAGTTGAATCTTGTGAACAGATTAGGTCGTCAGTAACAACGAATAGAATGACACGAAATACAAACCTGGAGAGCTTGAAAGAGTAAGGTACGATGTGTTCGAAGGAGTTGACGAACCCCTCGTGTCAGTAATAACGCGTCCGATTCAGCACTTGCAGCATGCTCATGTGGTAATTCAAAATCTTCTTCTCCGTCCGACGATTGTAAGGAGCAAATGCTGCTGTGAAAGGAATGAGAAGACTGAAAGGATTGAGCGAATTGTCCCGAGACCAGCGCACTATTGTCCACCCTTGCTATTTCCTCCTCATCATTACCCCCAAGCTGGTCCTCACTTATCAACTGCCCTGGCAGCAAAATTAGCGCTCCTTTCCCCTCACCCACCCCCCTTCCTACTTCAATATTGCTTTCCAAGTCGCTGTCCAGAGCACTTACAGTGGCATCTTTGTTGTCTGTGCTGGCAGCTGCTGCATCGCCGGGAGCTGCTGATAAGGTATCTGGAACTCGTTGGCCTTCTTCTGCGTTGTCGTGGCTCACCAAAGCGTGGACACCTGCAGGCGCTGCATGGGGCAGCACAACACGTTTTGCAAGTCTATGTCAGGTCTGAGCAGTCTCGTCAAAACAGTAACGGCACTGGCAACAGAAGTAATCGGTGTTCTCCAGATTGAGGATTGATGATGCATACCCCCTTTGCTTCTATGCACATGCAGCACACACGACAGAAAAAGACTGCAACGCACCTGCAGTGACTTGTGCAGATATAGTTTTTGGTTCAATTTGATTCTGCGAAGTGTCCCTCTTTTTTCGATCTGCGGGCCTTGCATTTTCCAGAGGATACTCTCCTCCTTCACTTGCTTTTTTCTTGCGCATTGAATCCTGGTGCTGGCACACATCACAGAAATAAGCTAGACTGTCGAGGCACGAACTGCCCTCGTGTGCATGTTTCTCTGATTAAATGCTGCGCAGGTTGAAGCTTTTGTGCAAGTGCCTTCACATTCCAGCACGTCAGGCAACGATGACGCTACACACAACAGACAAGCACTCACCGTCTTCTTCTTCTTCGTCTTTGCTCCCAGAGCGGCGCGTTCACTTTTCTCCTGTTCTTCCAGAAGGCGCAGCTCTTTGCTCTGATACTCAAGCGCAAAGTTCTCGCTGATGATTGTTATAGGCAACGCTAACATGACAAGACCCATTAACATTGTGGCAACCCCCACCAACTTGCCCAGAAAAGTTTCAGTATTGATTTCACCATAGCCAGTCGTTGTAATGGTCTGCACGCACCAATAGGCTGCCATTGGAATGCTCACGAAGTCACTCTTCCGCCTGAGAAAGCCAACCCCGTTGCCTCCTTGGTAGGTGGCGCCGTCATAAGATCCACGAAGGGCATACCATCCTGGCACAGGATCCAAACCCGCTAGTCCCAGTTGGGGCTCAGCAGTGCCCGCACAAAAGTTGTTTTTCTCGTTGCACATGATTCCCCGCTCTGCGTAAAACGCCCCAGTCGACAGAAGAATGACCATAACGCCTATATTCGTGTATCGCGCAGTGAATCAGTAACCCAACAGCAACTTGCAAGCGCTTTGCTCGCATCGGTCTTGTTTTATTGCGCGTGGCTCGAACTAGCATGGCTGCGAATGGCCAGGTGTGCAGGGGATGATCCACACCTTCTGCGAAGAGCAGCATGGCGAGAGCGCCTGCACTCCGTTGCAATGTTTTACCCATGAGTTGCAGCCCTTCAGAGTACTTGCTCAGCTTGAGCAGGCGTACAACGCGGCACAACCTGAACACTCTCAGCCAGCTCGGCACATTATTGGCCGATTGCGATCCCTGAAAATTGCATGGCGCACGTAGGGTACAGTTGTGTGTGATGTGTATGCGCGAGTACGTTAAGCGCATGCGCTAGGCGCAAAAAAGTTAGGCGCAAAAAGCCTGGTCTACTGGCAAGGTTGCAGGGAGCAAGGAGAGTAGATTGGAGGGAAGGAGAGCCGGAAAAAGCGAGGTAGGAATGAGAGGACCATGCTCACGAAAAGCTCGACATAGAAAGGAACGATAGCGACCAGATCGATCATGTTCAAGACGCCACCCATAAAGCGCAGACTGACCGCAGCACAGCATGTGTCAAAACCGACGCATGGAGCACCGAAACGCACAGGGGCAGGCTCTGCTCTTGATGTATGTCTATATTGCGTGCACGTCGATGGGCGTGCTGCACATGCCCAATCGCAGGCACGCGTGCACACGCGCACGGAGACACGCAACGACACTAAGGTAGGATCCTACCGTGCCAGCAGATGAGCACGTATGCTCTGAGTAGGGACGGCTGTTGCCTCCCCCTGTCCGTCCTTCGCAGCGCTTGCTTGGGGTGGGGACTCCGCTGGGAAATACCATGGGCATGATACAAATCGAAGGAGATATTCTACGGTGAAGACGGCTACGCAAATTGATTCGATCACCTTCCACACCGAATCGTACTTGCCGCAGCAAAATGCTGGCACGCTCTCCATCAAAAATGCCACGCTGCTGATAATGATAAGCACCAACACAAGGGCAGCCCACAGCCATGCTGAATGACTCGAACGAGGGTCATCTGACCATATCCACACTCGCTCCACGGCTGTCAAGTCTGGTCGCTGCCGTCTTTGCTTCAAGCCTGCGTCGCCAACCCAATTGTCAGCAGCTCTACAGAGCACCGCGCTCTGGGCGTGGGATTCAGCGACTGCCAGGGGCGCAGACAGCGGCGCAGCAGAGCGTAAAAGCGGGCGACCTAGCCACGATGACGAAGCCGATCTGCCCAAGCCAGGAGCCGCTTCGTTGGCACCCGGCTCCAGCTCCTCCTCCTGATCTTCCTTCAATATCTCGGCAGCTGACAGGCTCTCCGCGTCCTCTGCACGGCGACCACGCTGATCAGGCGGCAGAAGAGAGCCAAGGCATCGCGAGGGACGGAGCATCGCGCAGGGACTGGGGGCGACCAGGCTTGTGGCCTTGGGAGATCTTGTGCGCAAGCTTGGCGTGGCGCCGGTTTGCTCCAAGCGCAGCATGCATCTTGGCGCGGTGCACCGACCGCACTCGCACGACTACACGCTGGTGTTGGAAGCAGTCCGCGAGGCGCGTGAGCAAGGTCCGGGAAGACACACAAAAAAGGGCGAGGGCGAGAGAGCGAGAGAGCGAGAGAGCGAGAGAGCGAGAGAGCGAGAGAGTGAGCGAACGAGAGAAAGAGGGCGGGGCACAGAGTAGAGGGACGGAGTAGGGCTAGCGAGTGGGAGTTTGTGTGTGCATGCGTGTGCATGGGCATGCATGTTCGCGTGTGCGTGTGTGCGTGTGTGCGTGTGTGCGTGTGTGCGTGTGTGCGTGTGTGGTGCGTGTGTGCGTGTGTGAGTGTTGAAAGAGACAGGTGGGAGGCGGCATGGGGGAGGAAGGGGCGGAACAGGGAGCGTGCGCGCAAGGGAGACCACCTTAGCTGCGTGCCCCTGTTCCCGCCGTCGCGGGCCCTGGCCTAGGCAGACATCGCGTGCGTGCGGCCTGCGGACAGCGGCACCGGCGGACCTCTACGCGTGCAGGTGCACGCACGCTGCTCTGCCGCGGCCCGCCCATCCGGCCCCTCGGTCCTCCGCTCCCTTGCCTTCTCCCGGCCAACTCCGGGCTCAACGGCAGGAGACTTTGGGGGTCCCCGTGTAGGGGACATTTACATTTTCCGTTTATTTCATTTGAATCCTACAGCACGCCTTTTTGAGCTCCTCATGATGCGCGGGCGCGGGCGCGCAGGGTGGGCGGCACGGGCGTTGCTGGCGGCGGCCGCGGTCGTGGGTCTCGAGCGGCGCACGGCGGCGGACATGGCGTGCTCGCTGCCGGAGGGGCCCGGGCTCCTGGCGCCCAAGGTTGCCGCGCTCCCCGCAAGCGTGTCCACGCGCTGCTCGGATACGCCGGGCTGGGGCAGCGCGCGCGCGCGCCTGGCGCGCGCGCCGGCCGGCGCGGGGGCCCGCGGGCGGGACATAGTCGTGCCCGATGCCTGCGAGACGGTCGCCGAGGCGCTGGAGGCGGCGCGCGCGGGCGACCGCGTCTTCGTGCGGGAGGGGCGCTTCGCCTGGGACCACGTGGCCATCGTGGGCGAGCACATGCACATTGCGGGCGATGACAGGAGCTGCCTGCTGGGCCCGTGGCTGCTGCAGGCGGGCACGGCTGGCCTGTTCCAGGGCGTGTGCTGCGCCGTGAAGCACAGCTCCGCGGACGCGGCTGTGCTGCCGGACGCGACCGTCACCTCGTTTTCTGCCAGCTGGATCCTCGAGGACTGCGAGCTGCGTGCCGTGCGCGCCCCGGTGCTGCGCCTCCTCCACAACGCCAACATGACTCTGCTCTTCTGCAACGTGGGTGGGGTCGGCGGCGGCGAGGGGGGCAGCTCTAACGACGACACGCTGCGAGCCACCGACGCGGCGGTGGTTACGGCGTGGTCGAATCTCCTCCTGTACCGCTGCCGCATTGAGGATACGGGCGACGCCGACTCGCGTCCGCCGCGTGATTTAAAGGGAAACATCATCGCACGCGCGCGCGCGTCCGGACCCGTCGGCGTGCGCGCCCTCCACCCCTACGGCCGCAGATCCGGCATCCTCCTGGAGCTCCCCGGTGATGAGCCGCAGGGCCAGGCGCCCGAATTCACCCTCTGCGGGGGTGTCCGTCTGTTTGACAGCGCCAAGGCGCGGCTGGAGCAATGCACCGCGAGCAATAACGACGTCACGCTCACCCTGTCCGGCCGCGCATCTGCCGTGGTGTACAAGAGCGTGCTCAAGTGCCACACCGAGGCCTTTGCTTTGTTCCGTGCCGCGTGCTGCCAGCCCAAGAGCCGCCTCGTGCTGCGGGGCAATGTCCTGGAAGGTCTGTGTGTGCTCGCGCATGCGCTTCCTGAACACGCTGGTGCGAGCGAGCGAGGGAGCGAGCGTGTGTATGTGTGCTTGTGCTTGTGTGTGTGTGCGTGTATGTGTGTGTGTGTGTGTGCCCCTTCCCTCATGTGTGTGTGTGCCCCTTCCCTCACACACCGGGTGCGCAGGGAAAAAGTGGCTCGACGCGCCGCGCCCCTCGCTCGTCCACGACGACGACGACGACAACGATGCTCTGTGCCCGTGGGAGGAGGAGGGCATCGCCCCCGCTGGCGCCGGAGTGCCTGTGCGGGAAGAGCCGGCGCCTGTCCGGAAGCGGGGACGCGGGCGGCCGGCCAAGGGGCCTCCAAAAGGTAGCTGTGCATATGTGTATGTGTATGTGTATGTGTATGTGTATGTGTATGTGTATG
>Ga0209713_10003154_pt1 | contig 10409 bp, 7 predicted proteins | sample ArcOceMetagenome_3_FD_187444 | JGI IMG/M metagenome (GOLD analysis project Ga0209713, IMG submission 187444) | Marine eukaryotic phytoplankton communities from Arctic Ocean - Arctic Ocean- Svalbard ARC20M Metagenome (SPAdes) (version 2) | ecosystem: Environmental > Aquatic > Marine > Oceanic...
GGGTGGCGGCGGCGGCCGCGAGCCGGGAGGCGGCGGCGGGCCGTTGGGCTTTGGCGGCTGTGCCGAGGATCTCGGCGGGCCGCTGGACGGCGGCGGCGGCCGGTGCGCCTGCGGCGGCGGCGGCGGCGGCGGCGCCCCCTTGCCGCGGGCTGCCGGTGAGCTGCCCTCGTCTTGCCGCGCACGCTTTGGGTCGCCTCCGCCTCCGCCTCCGCCTCCACCTCCGCCTCCGCCTCCGCCTCCACCTCCGCCTTTGCCTCCGCCTCCGCGCGGCGACCCGTCGCCGCCGCCGCCGCCGTCGCCGCCGCCACTGAAGCCGCGCTTCACGCCGCCAGGCTCGCGCGGCAGCGGGGGTGCGTCCGACGAGGAGCGCTCACGGACTGGCTCGCGCGCCATGCCGCCGCCCTTGCCCCCCTCGCGCTGGCGAGCCGGCGCGCCCGACCCCTTGCCACCTCCGCCTCCACCGCCGCCTCCACCGCCTCCACCGCCGCCGCGACCCGCGCCGCCGCGGCCCGCGCCGCCGCGACCCGGCGGTGGCGGCGGGCCGCGCGCGCTCGCAGCAGAGCCGCCGCGCGAGTCGCCGCGGCGGTCACTGTCCCGGCTGGCCGCCTCGTCCCTGTCGCGCTCGCGCGGTCGCTGCCCCTGCTGCTGCGAGCCGCCGCCGCCGCCGCCGCCGCCGCCCTTGCCGCCGCCCTTGCCGCCACTGCTCTGCTCGTCGGACCGCTGCGATCGCGGCTTTGGCGGCGGCGGCGCAGGAGGAGGCTCCTCCGGAGGAGGCTCCTCGCCCTCCTCCAGCTCGCCTGGCTCAGGCGCTGCCGCTGCTGCCACCGCTGCCGACGCCGCAGGCTCGTCGCCGTCGCCGTCGCCGTCGCCGTCGCCGTCGCCGTCGCCGTCGGAGAACTGCAGGTCATCGTCGTCGTCGTCGCCGAGCAGATCCGACAGCCCCTGCGCCTCCTCGTGCGCCTCCTCCTCCTCGCGCTCACCCCCCTCCGCCTCTGCCCCCGCCGCATCCTCCTCCTCATAGTCGGCTGCCTCCTCGTCGTAGTCGTCGTAGCCCGCCGCGTCGTGCTGCTGCGCTGGCGCCTCCGCCTCCGCCTCCTCCCTCTGCTCCGCCTCGTCGGCGGCGGCCGTTTCCGGCTCGGCGGCCTGCTGCCCACCGGCCGTCGCGTCGTCGGCCTCGGCGTGCGGTTCGTCGGCCTGCGACGAGCCGCCCCCCACGCCCGCGTCGCTCTCCTGCGGAGGCGGCGGCGCGTCGCCCCTCGCGTCCGGCGCAGCAGCCGCCGCCGCCGCCGGTGGTGGCCGCGGCGGCGGCGGAGGCGGGCCACGCGGCGGCGGGGCCGGAGGCGCAGGAGAGGCAGAGTGGCCGCCTTCGCCGCCGCCAACCAGCTCCCAGCGGCTCGCCTGCCTGCCCCGAGGCGGCTCGCGATCCATGTTTGGCTCCCTGGGCAGAGGAGCTGGCCGATCGCCTGGCCGATCGCCTGGCCGATCGCCTGGCCGATCGCCTGGCCAATCGCCTGGCCGCTCCCCGCCTCCGCCTCCGCGCCCGCGCTCGCGCTCGGCATTGGCGCGGTCGCGGTCGCGATCACGCTCGCGCTCCGCCCGCTCCGCCGCGCCGCGGTCCGGCCCGCCTGGCGGCCGGTCCCGGTCCCGGTCCCGATCCCAGCCGCTGCCGCTGCCGCTGCCGCTGCGCTCGGGCGGCGGCTTGTCGAATCCAGTCTGCCGGGGCTTGTCGCCGAAGCCGCTCTCGCGGCCGGGCGGCTTGTCGCCGAAGCCGCTCTCGCGGCCGGGCGGCTTGTCCCATCCCGTGCGCGCGCTGCCCAGCGGCGGCGGCGGCGGGCCGTGCGGACTCCCGCCACCGCCGCCCTTGCCGCCGCCCTTGCCGCCGCCGTCGCCGCGCATGCCAGGCGACGTGTCGTTGCGTCGGTTCCAGTCGCCGTCGCGCTCACGCCCGTTGGACTCGCGTGGCAGCGTGCTGCCCCCACGGCCGTCCCCAAAGCTCCCGCCGCCCTTGCCGCCCGCCGAGAAGCTCCCCTCGCCCTTGCCTCCGCCGCCTCGCGGCGGCGGCTGCGCGTAGGCGTCGCGAGGCGAATGGGCGTCGGAGGAGCGCTCACGGGCTGGCTCGCGCATCATGCTGCCGCCGCCGCCCCCGCCGCCGCTCGCGGACGGCATCGGCGCGTGCATGGCACCGACCGGAGGCCCAGCGCGAGGGCTGAATGTGGGCGAGCCCTGCGCCTGACCAAACGAGCGCTGCGGCGGAGGAGGAGGCCCGCTGCCCTTGCCGCCGCCTGGTGGCGGCGGCGGCGGGCCGCCGTTCGACTGCCTGCCTGGCGGCAGCGGCGGCTGCTGGTAGCCGTTCATCGGCGGGCGCGCCGCGCCGCCCATCGACGGAGGCGGCGGAGGCGGGCGCGGGCTCCCACCGCCCTTGCCTGGCGGCGGCGGCGGGCCAGGCGGAGGACGCGGGCCGCTGGGTGGGCGTGGGCCCTGCGGCGGCGGCGGCGCAGGTGGCAGCATCGGCGGTGGCTTCATGAGGACTGGCGGTGGCGGCGCCGACGACTGTGCGGGCGGCGCGGGCGGCGCGGGTGGCGGCGCGGGCGGCGGCGCGGGCGGCGCGGGCGGCGCGGGCGGCGCGGGCGGCGCGGGCGGCGGCGCGGGCACGCCGGAGGCAGGCGGCGGAGGCGGCGGCGGCGGCGCTGCTGCTGGAGGTGGCGCGGCGGCTGCTGGTGCCGTGCTCGCGGCTCCCGCTGCCTGAGCCGGCGCTGCGGCGGGAGCCGTCAGAGCCACATGCAGCTGCTGGTACAGCGGCGTGTCGCGCCTGTCGCCCTCGAGGAGGCTGGCGGCGTGCGGACCAGCCAGCAGCGCCTCCAGCGACTCGCTCGGCGCATGAGGCAGCTCATAGAGCCGGCACATGGCGAGCTGCAGCAGCGCAGGCAGCTGAGCCGACTCTGGCACGCTGGCGGTGACGTCGACGCCTGCGCTCGCCATCTCGCGCCTCAGCTCAGACGCGGCGCCAGAGAGGCCCTCGGCGTCCAGGTGCCGCAGCACGACAGCCAGCACCTCGTCCCTGTCACGTGATAGAGAGAGAGCGCCACGTGAGCGTGCGAGCGTGAGGCGAGGCCGTCTGGCGTGTGTGGCGAGGGCGGGGCGCACCTGGGCAGCTGGAAGATCATCCTCTTCTCTCCTGCGGCACGCCCTCATCACACGCGAAAAAGAGTGAGCGCACGCACGGCGGTTTTTTGCGCGGGGCGCCGAGCGAGGAGAGGGTGCCGGGCGGGGCGAATGGCCTCGTAGGGGGAGGGCGCGAGGGGGAGAGATGTCGGGGGGGTCGGCGATTACACGGGGTTACGCACCTTGGCCCGCGTGTGCGAGTGGGGCAGCCTCCGTGGTTCTTTCGGCAGCCATCGATTCCAGCTGTCCCGGCCGGCGGGTCCCGGCGCGGTAGTGTGGCGGAGCGCCCCCCCTCCCACCCTCCCCCACTACACCCCCGCCCCCGCACCCACCCGCCGGCCCCAAACTGCCTCTCCAAGTCCAAGCTCGACTTCATCGTCAACGATCTCGTCAACCTCACCACAGAGACCACGCCTAAACAATTTGGAATCCGCGCCCTTGCGACACGCCTTTGCCTTTCATGCCGCCTCCTGCGGCTTCGCCCCCTCGCAACTGTATTGTACCGCCCTTAGGACGCTGCCAGCTGACCGCTCCAAGTCTGGCTGCCTTGCTCCTTGCGCATCGTCCTCACCCGCCAGTGGCCAGCGCGCCGCCCGCAGCTCGAGGATGCCGTCTCGCAGGGCGTACAGCGAGCTCGAGCAGCAGCTCGAGGTCGCGCAGGCGCTGGAGCTCAGAAGGGAGGCGGCGCACGTCGAGCAGATCGGCCAGCTCCAGGCGGAGATAGCGGCGCTGCGGATGCGCGGCGACCAGGCGGAGGAGAAGCTCGCCGTGGAGTCGGAGCGGATCGAGCGGATGTACACCGTCGAGGCCGAGCTCGCGGCCGAGGTCGAGGCGCACACGAAATGCAGGATGCAGTTCGCCCAGCACAAGGCCGCCACGGGAAAGGAGCACGGGCAGCTGGAGCTGCTGCACGAGCAGCTCAGGGAGCGCTCGGGGCAGCTCGCGAAGACGCAGGGGATTCTCTTCGACGTGCAGAAGGATATGGCGGTCTGCAAGAAGGATCGCGACGCCATCAAGGCGGCCTCGGAGGCGACGGTCGCCACTCTGCAGGACCAGGGAGAGCACCTGAGAGAGCAGACGCACACGCTGGCGGAGCAGCTGGCGGGCATGGAGGCGCAGCGCGGCGAGCTGCAGGCGCTCGGCATCGCGCAGCACCAGATCCTCGAGACGCGCGAGGCCGAGCTGCTCCATGCCCGCCAGCTGCACACGCAGACATTCGCGCGGCTGCAGGCGGTTGAGGCGACGTGCGCCGAGCTGAGCGCCAAGCAGGAGGAGTCGGCGCGGCGGCACGCGGAGGCGGTCGAGTCGGAGAAGCGCGCGGCGGCCGAGCACGAGGAGAACGAGCGGCGCGCCGCGCGCATCGAGCTGCTGCTGGAGGAGATGCACGGCCGCATCGAGCTCAAGGAGGCGCGCGACGGCGCGTACGCCGACGCGTCCGACCTGCGCGAGCGGGTGGAGCGCCTCGAGGCGGAGCTGCGCGCGGCGCGCGACGAGCTCGCGCGCACGCGCGCCGAGGCGGCGCGGCGCGAGAACGAGGCGCACGCGACGCACGCGACGCTGCACGCGCAGCTGCGCCGCGCGACGGCGCGCAACACCGAGCTGCAGACCAACGTGACGCTGATCACGCAGGTCAACGAGCTCGACCGCCTCGTGACGATGCTCGCGCCGCCGCGCCGCCCCGCCTCGGCGAGCGCCAAGCGCGGCGTCAAGGAGCGCGCGGCGCTCGCCGACGCGGCGACGGGCTCGGGCAACGCCATGGCCAAGGCGCGACGCGCGCTCGAGTACAAGGGCGAGCGCTTCGGCGCCGAGCTGCAGAGCGCCTCGGCCGGCTGGGTGTCGGCGCAGGCGCGACAGGGCGGCGCGCAGGGCCCCGGCGGCGGCAGGCTGACGAGGCCCGGCAGCGCGAGTGGCAGCGCGCCGAGGCTCAAGATGTCATGACGACGCCGACGAGGGCCGGCAGCGGCGCGTCACACGCGCTACGTGCTGCTGGGGGCCCCAACCGCATCTTCAGTTCTCACCACAACAACTCATCGCCTCTATACGTCTGACTTTTGAGAGTTCATGAGTCTTGGGTGTCCTTCTGACAGTGCATGGTCCAGGTCCGAACCCGTGGGCAAGTTTGCAGCTTCCCTCACCATCCCAACCCCAAAATCAATTACATCCCATTTGCATTGCCCAGATCCCATCTGGATCCATCAGCCATCACCCCATCGCATGTCGGTCGTCGCGCCCCCTGAGGCCCCTCTCCCAGATCCCAGGCGCGGTGCCAGTTACGAGCTCCCAAGGCCCAGGCCCGTCAGGCGTGCGCGCCCCCATCCGTCGATGACGAGCCGCGCGGTGAAGCCCCGCGCGACATCGGTGGAGGTGGCGGCGGGAAGTTGCCCTTCACCGCGCCCCATGGCGTCCCGCTGGTGCTCGAGCGGGGCGAGCGGGGCGACCGCGGCGAACGGGGCGAACGGGGCGACCGCGGTGAGCGCGGCGAGTGCGGCGAGCGGGGCAAACGAAGCATCGGCGTGCGGCGGCGCGGCGGCAGCTGGAAGGGGTTTCCTGGCCGCGGCGGCGGCGTCGGCGGGTCGTTTGGCACGAGGCCGTTGGCTTCGATTGGCGCCTCTCCGACGTCTCCCTCGTCGTCATCGTGGTCATCGTCATCGAGGGTGAGGTGGACGCGCCACAGCCGAGCCAGCTGCGCCTCGTCTGGCGCGTACTGCAGCCGCAGCGCCTCGGCTGCCGCCGCCTCGACTGCTGCCGCCGCCCTCTGCAGCCCTTCGCGCCGCTGGTCACGGCCGGCCACCTCCGCTGCCTCTGCAGCCTCCTGGTCCAGCGCATCGGCGGCCTGACTCGACCACGCCGCAACCGTGTCCACCAGCTCTTCCACCGCACGAGCACGTGAGATGTTGGATGAGCCTGCAAACGCGATGGCGCGCGCCAGCGATGGCGCCGCGCTGACTGGCGTCCCGGGGAGCGAGCAGGAGGAGGCCGGGCTGCGCGCCGCCCCTGCTTCGACCGAGTCGCTGCTCATTGTCCGCTCGTATGTCGGTGGACGCGACGATTCTGAGCTCGTATTCCTGATGGCGTCGAGCATCTCCCTCGTGATCCACGAGTGTTGGATGGAAAGACTGAGCGAGTTGCCAGCCAGCATCGACGATGCACTGATCGCGACGGAGCTACCGACGCCAGCACCCCCGCGCGGCGAGCCCGGTGTGGTTGGCATCGTTGGGCCATCAGAGAATGGGTCGTTTGTCGTTGCTGTCGGAGTGATTTGAGGCGAGCTGCCAGCACCCGCTGGGCTGCGGCCATAGTCGCTGAACTTGCCGGCACTGGGACTGAATGAGCCGCCTGGGCTGAAGGCGCTGCTGCCACTAGGGCTGAAGTAGCTCGAGCCACACGACGCATGGCCATCGGCAATCACCCCCGCACCGTCATGAGCCGCCTCTAGGATGGGCAGAGGAGGCAGCGGGGCATCCGAGCGCAGCTGTCGCCGCCACATCTCAATTTTCTGCGCGGCGCCGTATGCCCAAGAATCTGCCGCCGAGGCCGCTGAGGTCGAGGTCAGTGGACGCGAGTCGGCGTGGAGCTGCGCCGTGTCGTTCTTGTCGTCGGGCTGCGATGCGCGCAGACCTGCGTCCCCCGCTGCCTCCGAAGCCGTGCTGCGACTCTGTGACATCTCGAGCGCACCCTCCTCCTTCTCTGGAGTCGCCGTGTCGTCGTCCACGACCCGGAGGCCTCCCGCTGAGGATGCTTGGCTGTCAAACGGGGACATGCGACGCCGCAGCACACGTGGGGGGTCGCCACTGCCTTTGCCACCACCGTCGTCCTTGACGCACAGGAGGACACGCAGTCGCATGAAGCCGTTGACAACGAGCACCGCGGTGGTGTACACGGTCAGCCCCCACGAGTAGAGTCGCCATGGCTTTTCGGACGAGAATGGGACGACACGAGCCAGGAAGACCAGCTGCAACGCAAGTAGCGGCACGGTGCCGAGGAGACACGCGGAGGTAGCTGCCATGAGTGTCTTGCGAGTGCGTTGCGCGACGGTGCGCCATCCGCCCGTCGGCTGCACGCCGTGCTGCTTGGTGGGCGCCTTCAACTTCCATGGCAGCAGCTGCAGCAACTCGATGTTCGTCGGCAACGCAAGCACGATGATCATGCAGAGAATGCGGTGCTCTGAGCGTGGTGGCAGGCATAGATGCCTGCGGAGAAGCTGGCGAGTCTCGGGCAGCAGCAAGGCGCTGCATCCAACCACCGTCGCCACCATCACGGAGAACAGGGCGGCAAACGCCATCTTTTCCCAGATAGCCGCTGCCGAAGCGCTCATGCCATCAGCTGAAAGGGAGCGGCCACGGCGAGCAGTGGTCTGCTCCGTACCGTCGAGCGTCGTCGTGGTCTCTTGGTCAGACGCCTTCCCCGCCTCTTCGAGCAGGCAGAAGGCCCATTGGCTGCTCGGCACGGCAAACGAGCTGCCAAGGAGTACGCTTGCGGCACGTTGGAGCGTGGGTGCGCTGCCCTCGATGTGGGCGGTGGCAGCGAGAAGCAGCGAGCTGAGCAGCTGTGTCGCCACAAATGCTGGCAGCCACCAAAGCGTGGTCGACCCAGCCACATCTCCAGAGGTGATCGAGGCACTCGATGTCAGAAGAGAGATCTCTCCATCGCCCAGAGAAGGCAGCACCGGCATGGGCGGTGAAGACTCTGAAGTAGACGGGTTGTCCGGGGGGACAGGGGGATTCGGCGGAGGCGGCGATGGCGATGGCGGCGGAGGTGGTGGCGGCTCCGGCGGTGGCGGCTCGTGCGGCGCAGCTGGGGGTGCCGCGGGAGGCCGAGTCGGCGTTGCCGGCTGCGGGCTCGGTGGGGGCGCTGGAGCTGGCAGCTGCGGATGAGGGGACGACGCAGGCGCCTCCGGATCGGCACCTGGTGGCGAAGCTGGCGGCACCGAAGGGAGCCGTGGCGAGGGATGCACTGCCGATGGTGGCGACGGCAGCTGCGGTGGCGGCACTGGGGAGAGTGGTGGACGCAGAGGTCCCGGTGGCAGAGGCGAGATCGGCAGCGGGGGCGAGACTGGCTGCAGGCGAGGTGGCGGAGGTGGCGGAGGTGGCGGAGGCGGCGAAGACGGCGGTGGCGGCGTCGGCGGCGGCACGTGCGGCGGCGGCATTTGCGGCGGCGGATTCGGCGGCGGCGCAGGCGGTGAGAGAGGCGGCGGATGAAGCGGCTCAGGCGACGAGGGCGGCGGTGCTTGCGGCGGCGGTGGCCTCGGCAGCGGCGGCTGCGGCGGCGGCGATTGCGGCGGTGGTGGTTGCGGGGGCGGCTCTTGTGGCAGTGGCAGCAGTGGCTGCAGTGGAAGCGGCACGTGTGGGGGTGGCGCCAGGAATGGTGCGGCCGGTGGTGATGCGGTGGCATCTTCTTTGGACCTGACCTCGCCTGCGCGCAGCCACATCCGAATACTCTCGAGATGCGGCAGCCATTGCAGCGCCAGCTGCTGTGGCAGCGAAAGCGATGGCACCAGAATGGGCGACTGGTCCTGCGAGTCCGGTTTGTCGTCATACTCCGTCATCTGCCGTTCGCGCATGAGCACGGGCTGGTAGTCGGTGGTGTCATTTGCCCAGTCTACTAGCAGCATCGCTACTGCTCCGGCGCCCTGCACCGTCCTCGCCTTTTCGGCAAAGTCGCAGCCACCCCGCAGAACGAGCGCGAATGCACCGGACACCTCGGCGGCATTGTCGAGCGTACCATTACATGCGGTGGCGGGAGCCGCACCGACGACACGTCCGGCGATGACGCCGGCCACGTAGAGGTCGTCGGCGGTCGGACCAAACGAGGCCGGCGTGAACGTGCTCACATACCCCGCGAGCAGCGGCGGCGTCAGCACATCGAGCAGCATTTCGATCTGCGCCTCGGAATTGGGCGGCTCTCGCGACGATTTTGGGTGCAGCGGCGTCGCCAGCGCCGTCAGCGGCAGCCACATCAATCCGGCCATGGTCGACGACGGCGACGGCGCAGGCTCGCCAGCGATGGCGAACGATAGTGTCGGGCGTACACACTGCCAAAAGCGGGCCGCGATGGTGCTCAAGCCAAAAACGCTGGTGATAAATCTTCGTGCGCTCCCACACGGCTCATACCGGCGCCACCACGTGGTTCACCCCACGAAAACGCGCTTGTTTAGGGTCGAGCTAGCTAGGGTCCGCTTTTCTCTGTCTGTCTGTCGGTTGTCTGCGCGCATGCAGCATGCAGTCAGAGTTGCCAGCTCGCGCGAGCGCTAACCGGCTGGGGGTGCGGACCCGCTAGCTGCACGCCAAGCTAACCAGCCACGCGTGGGCTCGCTAGCTGCGCGTGGTCCACTGCTAGCAAGAGAGCATGGCCGAGTCGTCGTCGCTGCTCATCGGCAGGAGCCGTGGGCGCTCGGACGTCACATGCGCCACGTTCGCCGTGATCAACTTGGCTGCCGCTGTCGACTCTGCCGACGCCTCGTTGCTGCACTCTGTGTTCCGCGCGTTGGAGGCAGACCTGCAGCTGGGGCCGTCGGCGTTGAGCTCGCTCTCCCTGCTGCAGGCGCTCTCCATGGCCGTCGCCGCGCCCGTGTGGGGCGTGCTCTCTGATACCTGGCCACGCCGCAGCCTGCTCAGCACCGCCGTCTTCGGCTGGGCGATCTCGTCGCTGCTGAACGGTTGTGCGACGGGCCTCGCCTCCTTTGCTGTGCTGCGCGCGCTCAACGGCGTCGCGCTCGCCGTGATCACACCGCTGTCGTTTGCGATGATCGCCGACATGGTGGCTCCAGCAAGCCGAGGCATGGCGTTTGGGCTGCTCACGCTGAGCAACAGTATCGGCGCGATTGCAGGCTCGACGTTCGCCACGTCGGTCGCTGGCCAGCGCGTCCTCGGCTTCGCCGGCTGGCGGCTGCCTTTCTTCGTCGCCGCGCTCCTGGCACTGCTGCTCGTGCCGCTCGTTCGCGCCTTTGTGCCGCATGGCGTCCCAGGCGGCCGCACGGCGAAAGGCGCCGGCGCTGCCGCTGTCGGCGGTGGCGGCGGCTGCAGCGGCGGCGCGCGCGCGCGCTCGTGGGCCTCCGCGCAGGTGCTGCTGCGCGACGCCGCGCGCAACCGCACGCTGCGGCTGGTCACGCTGCAGGGGCTGTTTGGCGCGGTGCCGTGGCAGGTCTTCGGCTTCCTCACGATGTTCCTGCAGTGCGCTTCTACCGCGCCTTTCCAGGTGTTTATGCCCCTCCCTGTAGGTGCTTATGCCCCCCCCCCCTTCTCATCGCA
>Ga0209713_10003155_pt1 | contig 10408 bp, 3 predicted proteins | sample ArcOceMetagenome_3_FD_187444 | JGI IMG/M metagenome (GOLD analysis project Ga0209713, IMG submission 187444) | Marine eukaryotic phytoplankton communities from Arctic Ocean - Arctic Ocean- Svalbard ARC20M Metagenome (SPAdes) (version 2) | ecosystem: Environmental > Aquatic > Marine > Oceanic...
GCCCTGCAGGTTGCCCGCCTCGGCGTCGCTCAGGCGGCAGGTGAATGGCTCCTCGCCCGGCACGTGCACGCTCCACTCGTGCGTCGCGCCGACGGCGTCGCGCTCCTCCCACCGGTGCGAGAGCGCCTGCACCGCCCGGTCGGGCTTCCGGCGCAGGCACCGGATGACTCGGTTGATGCTGACCATCTCGAGGATGATGCGAGGCAGCACGCCGGACGACGCCGGCACGATGAGTGGGTCCTCGTACAGGCTCGGCCGGGGCTCGGCCGTCACGCGAAGCACGCTCTCCGAGATGCCGAGAAAGTGGCAGAGCGCGAGCGGCGGGCTGCTGCCGCCGGCCGCGACCGCCAGCTCGAGGTACTGGGTGAGCGCCTTGGCTCGGGACGCTTTGAGCGCGTCGGAGTGGAAGAGCGCCCTGGGGACGGGGAAGCACTCGGGGAAGTCGAGCGCGGTCGTCTGCAGGCAGCCGAGCTGCACGTGCAGCTTGCGGAAATTGGAGTAGCGGTGGGCCGCGCTGAAGGCTTGCGTGCCGATGCGCGCCATCAGGACGTACTCGGTGTAGCGGCTCGCGGCGGCATACCGCGGCTCGCCCTTCTCGGGCGCGTCGCGCCAGCCCGTGACGCGGACGTCGGTCAGGCGTGTCATGTGCTGATAAAAGGCCAGGTTGGGCCAAAGCGCATACTTTTGCTCCGATATGCATGCACGCATCTAGCCAGTCGGACTAGCGCGAGCGCCCACTGGCCAGGGCCTGCCGTGCCATGACGACCCTGCAGAAGGTCGTGTGCCGCACGGTCTGCGGCTCGATCGAGCTGAACATCACGCTGACACCCAAGATCCTCGCCAAGCCGCTGAAGGCCGCGGTGATCGACCCGTTCCTCGGCGCCTTCAACAAGAAGAGACCCGGCGAGGCGCCGCTCACGGCCGCGGCGCTCTCGCGAGTGGAAATCGACGGCAAGGTCGTGTCGATCGACGCGCTGGCTTCTGAGCTGCTGACGGTGGAGAAGGCGCGAGTCGTGCTCTTTGCCGATGGCATTCCGGAACCGGCGCCGGATTGGCGCCAGGTCTTTGCCGATTGCGTCTCGGGCCCAGCGTCCGCACCCGCTCCGACACCAGCGCCGGTGGGAAGGTACCATCCACCGCCACGCCACGCATCTCAACCGCAGAGCGGCGGGTATTCGAACGCTGAGTCCTACGTCGATGCGTTGACGCTGACGATACCGGATCGGCAGCTGCTGGGAGTCGAGCACCCGTGCTTTGTGAGGGGCGACCCCGCGAGGGCGATGGGCATGCTCGGCGGTGTGGACGCCGTCGCGACGGCGTCGCGCGACGGCTCGCCGTTCCTGGAATGCCACCTGCGCCCCACCGACTCGCTCTCGCATCCGCTCTTTGGCGAGCTGGTCCGAACGCCCTCGCTGCTGCTCCGAGTTAGGGTCAAGCGCCCCCGTCCAGGCGTCGAGACGCCGCCCATGACGACCGAGGTGGTTGGCGTGATTCGGCACAGCTACCGCTTCGCCGGGCTGGCCGACTTCCAGTACACCAGCAGCCCGCAGCTGCTCGGTGCGCTCGCCAAGCTGCCTGCCTCCGAGGCGACGGCGCACGCTGCCGCCGCCGAGGCGCAGGCGCCCGCGGCGGCCGCGGCAGCAGCAGCTGCCGACGGTGCGGAGCTGCGCCGCCAGGTGGCGGCTGCCGACGGCGCGGAGGAGGCTGTGAAGCCGGGCTCGTGGATCGCCGACAGCGCGCTCAACGCGCACGGGCGCGACGTGCCGCCCGCGCTCTTCCTGTCGCGCGACCTGCCGCTCGACTTTCTGGGGCTGCGGCCGGAGACGTCCAAGCAGAGCAGGGACGAGAACCTCTTCGACGCCGACGCCCCCGAGTCGGGGGAGGAGAGGCCGCCCAAGCGGCGGCGCGCGCGGCGGCGCGCGGGCGGCACCAAGATGCACTTTGGCATCGTCGTCGACCACAGCTGCGCGCAGGTGCCGCAGGCGCCGCAGGCGGCGGTGCAGGAGCAGGTCGACGCCACCGACGCGCTCTACGTCGAGATGCGCGCGCGCTTCGCCGAGCGGCCGGTCTGGTCGCGGCAGGCGCTGCGCGCGTCGCTCAAGGGGATCGCGTTCTCGGACGAGCGGTTCAAGCTGATGCTGCCGCAGCTCGCGTACCACTTCTCGAATGGGCCGTGGCGGCTCTGCTACATCAAGCACGGCTACGACCCGCGCGCCACGTTCGACTCGCGCGTCTACCAGGTCATCGACCTCCGCCTGCCGCCCGAGTTTGACAAGCTCGTCCCCAAGAAGTGCGAGACGCCCGGCCGCGCGCCGCGCCGCATCCGCTACGCCCGCGCCGACCAGGACGGCGAGGCGGCCGCCGGGGGCGGCGCGGGAGGGGGCGGCGCGGGTGGGGGCGGCGCGGGTGGTGGTGGCGCCGTGAGGTCGGCGGAGGACGACGGCAACTCGGCGCCCGACGACGCGCGGCTGCCGCAGCAGCGCTTCGTCTACCTGCAGCTGTGCGACCTCAAGAACGAGGCGGTGCGCCAGCTCGTGCACGAGGAGGGCGGCGGCCACATGTGCCAGACCGGCCTGGCGACGGCGCCCGCGCCCGGCGAGACGATGGCTGGTGCGGCGGCTGGTGCGGCGCCCGGCGCTGCCGGTGGCGCGACGAGGAGCGACGGCGCGGGTAGTAGCAGCGCCGAGCAGGCTCATCAGGGCGGTGGTGGGCGCGAGCACTGCTCGCTGCGCACCGGGTGGTACTCGCAACGGACGTACGACGCGCTGCGGCACGAGCTCACCGAGACGATGCGGCGGCTCGCGCACGACCAGATGACGCGCTCCGACTCGGGCTCCGCCCCCTCGACCGCCGCTGCTACTGCCACTGCCGCTGCCGCCGCGTCGGAGGAGCGCGGCAGCGGCTCCGCTGCGTCGGAGGGTGCGGAGAGCGCGGGGGGTGCGGAGAGCGCGGGGGGTGCGGAGCGCGCGGGGCCCCGTGCGGCGCAGGACGGCGAGAGCAGCGCGGCTGGAGGTTCAGGAGGTTCAGGAGGTTCAGGAGGTTCAGGAGGTTCACGGGGCCACCGGGGCGCGCAGCCTAGCGCGCGCGCGGCCGAGCGTGCAGCCGAGCTGCTGCGAGCGGATCTGCAGCGGGCGACGGCTGGCGAGTCGCACGACCCGATGTCGACAGACGCCGCCACCGCATCGCAGGACGCCGACGGCCGTGCCGCCGGCCCCAGCCTCGGCGCCGCAGCCGTTGGCGGCGGTCCGTTGCCAGACGGACAGCCCGTCCCAGGCGCGGCGGGAGAGGGCGCGGGCGTCGACCTCACAGCGTTTGGGATCTTTGAGGACGCCGACGCGGCGGAGGACGAGGAGGGCGCCGAGGGCGAGGAGGGCGGCGAGGGCGAGGAGGCGGAGGGCGAGGACGAGGAGGGCGAGGAGGGCGAGGCGGATGGCGAGGAGGAGGGCGAGGAGGGAGAGGAGGGCGAGGAGGGAGAGGAGGGCGAGGAGGGGGAGATGGAGGTCGACGAGGGCGAAGAGGGCGAGGAGGCCGACGACGAGGAGGAGGAGGCCGACGGCGAGGAGGAGGAGGGCGAGGGCGAGGACGAGTGGGACGAGGAGGAGGCCTTTCTGCAAGGTGAGAAGACGGCGGCCGACGACGACGACGACGACGACGACGACGCCGACGAGCTGGCGTTTGCGGAGGACTGAGGGTATTCGAACGCGACAACCTCGCTGTTGAAAAACATTAACATTTATTATCGCATTCTTACAAACCGATTCTAGGAAAGCGTAGCGTGGCCGCGGCGGCCTTCATTCGCCATTATGGAGTATGCCGGTGAGCTCGACGCACATAGGCATGAGATGGGCACATTTGCGAGCGCGAGAGCTGCTTAGAGGTCTCGCGAGCGCGCGGGGTTTCGCTTCCGCGGACCCTCGGGGCCGGTCTCGTGGGGGCACAGGTGGCCAAATGGGAGCGTGCAGGTGAAGCATCCGCCCTCGTGCGGCATCTTGTGGCAGCAGAGCATCACCTCGGACGCAAAGGCGGGCTTGGCCCTCTTGGGCTTGCGGCTGCCGGGCGTGGCTGGCAGCTCGCCGACCTCACCTCGTGCAGGCGGCAGCTCCCCTCGTGCAGGCGGCAGCAAAATGCTCCCGCTGGAGGAGCTGGCAACGGGAGGGACGGGAGTGGCAGCGTGCGCCTTGGGTGGCGGCCGCGGCTTGGGCGGCGCGGCTTGTGCGTAGGAGACAGCGCCTCCGACATCGGCTTGCAGCCTCCACGGCGCGATGATGACGGGAAAGGGGAAGAAATCTGGCAGGCGCCGCGGCGACACGGTCCGTGTCTGCGCGTCGAGCTCCGGCATCAGGCACCCGGCAGCCTGCGGACGAAGCCGATGGACGAGCGCCGGTGCCACGCGGGCCGCACGGAGGCCGTCGTCAAACAAAACGTCCGCGTGTCCGCGCTCATCGAGAGCCTCGATGTGACCCGTGTAAAGCAGCTGATCCCCGCTCCAGGGCGCCTCGACCCGCTCGCCAAGCCGCAGCCGCTCGGGCTCGTGCTGCCAGGGCCGCTTGAGCCGCTCCTGCGTCGGAGGGTCGGGCGAGAGTCTCTCGGACGGAGTCTCGGACTCGCCGGAGCTGTGAACGACGACGAAGGCGTCGTCGAGGCTTGCCGGGAGCACGTTCATCGTCAGCGCGAGAGCGACACTCGGTGAACCAATCGCGAGTCCCGAAGCGGCGCGCGCGCACGCACGCGCGCGCGCGCGCGCTCAAGTATAGATTATTGTTTGAGTCCGCCGCTCTGGGTGGGGGGTGGGGGGTTACCCAGCGGACACGGCTAGGCTAGTACGAGTATGGAGCTTGGCTGGCGTGGGTTTGTCGACCTTAGAGGGATAGAACCACCATTTCTGGCCGACCGCAAGGCGAGTCTTCGAGGTGTTGAGCGCCTGCGACAGCAGCGCGCGCGCCACCGCGCGCGCGCGCGCGCGCGCGCGCGCCTCCAACTTCTTTGCTCATCGACACGTCGCGCCAGCGCAAGACACACCTTGTCGTGACCGGCGACGCCTAACACACGCCATGCCCACCAAGAAGACGCAGCAGGTGGACCTGCCGAGCGTCTTCGGGCCGGAGTGGATCCGCGGAGCCTACGGCCTCACCGCGCAGCGCAAGGGTGCGGGCAAGAAGAGCAACCCGGCCGATCCGCTGGACGTGCGCTACCTCATACCGCAGCCGCCGGGCAAGAAGGCGGAGCAGCAGCTGGCGGCCGCGGCGGCGAAGGCGCTGGGCTCGGATCCGAGCGACCGGGTCATCAGCGCCGAGAACCAGGGGAAGCAGCTCACCGGCCTGCGCAACCTGGGCGCAACGTGCTACATGAACTCGCTGCTGCAGGGCCTCTTCATGAACCCGGCGTTCCGCAGGGGCATCTACGCGTGGCGGCCGGCCGACTCGGCGCAGAACTCGGTCGCGCAGACGATCATTCGCGAGCTCCAGCTGCTCTTTTCCTGCCTCCAGCGCTCGCACACCACGTACTACGACCCGGAGAAGCTCAGCAAGACGCTCAACCTGGACACGACGCTGCAGCAGGACGCGCAGGAGTTCAGCAAGATCCTGCTCACGTTCCTCGAGGACCAGCTGCGCCAGTGCCCCGACCAGAGCGTCTCCAACCTCGTGCAGAACCAGTTCCAGGGCGAGTACTGCTACCGCACGACGTGCCAGACGTGCGGCAAGCAGTCGGACTCGTCGTCCACGCGGTACCCGTTCTACGAGCTCGAGCTCAACCTCAACCCCAAGGGCGGCGCGCTCGCGGAGTCGCTGGGCGAGTACATCAAGGCGGAGGAGCTGAGCGGCGTCGAGTGCTCCCACTGCAACGCGAAGCACGACGCGACGCGCCAGATGGCGCTGCTGACGCTGCCGCCCGTGCTGACGCTGCAGCTGCTCCGCTTCGTCTACGACCTCGCCACCGGCTCGAAGAAGAAGGTCAACGCGCCGGTGCGCTTCCCCGCGAAGATCGACCTCTCCACGTTCGTCGACCCAGCAGAGCGCGGCGACGATTACGACGCGTCCGAGTACGAGTACCAGCTGACCGCCGTGCTGATGCACACGGGCAGCTCGGCCAACAGCGGCCACTACACGGCGCGCATCCTCGAGCAGACCGGCGGCGGCGGCGGCGGCGGCGGCGGCGGCGGCGGCGGCGGCGGCGGCGGCGGCGGCGGCGGTGGTGGCGGCGGCGGCAGCGCGGCGGAGAATGAGGAGGAGGAGGAGCGCTGGTGGAACTTCAACGACGAGCTGGTGACGCTCGAGGCGTGGGAGCGCGAGGGCAAGAAGGGCGGCACGAACGCCGTCGGCGTGACGCTCCTCGAGAGCGGCGCCGTCGCCGAGGGCGGCGAGCGCTGGTACTCGTCCAAGACGGCCTACATGCTCAACTACACGCGCGTCAAGTCGCTGCGCGCCGCGGCGGCCGAGGCGGTGCCGGCGCCGCCCGAGCACGCCCAGCAGGAGAACGAGGCCGAGGTGGCCAAGCTGCAACTGGAGGTCGACACGTACAAGCAGAACAAGGAGGAGCAGGAGCGGCAGCTGGACGAGCGCAAGGTGCTGCACAGCGAGGTGGGGCCGCTCCTGGCGGCGGAGGTGGGCGGGCCGGGGGCGCGCTGGGTTGGCGCCGAGTGGCTGCAGCGCGCGATGAGCACGAGCATCGCCGACGTGAGCGGGCCAGGCGCGATCGCCAACGAGCCGCTCATGTGCGCGCACGGCAAGGCCGACCCGTGCAAGGTCGGCCACATGAAGCTGATCACCAAGGCGGCGTACGACGTCTTGACGCGCAAGTTTGGCGGCGGGGCTCCGGAGCTGGGGGCGGGCGACGGCGACCTTTGCCGCGACTGCTGCAAGCAGCAGTTCGACGCGGACGAGGAGAAGGCGGGCAACGAGGAGAGCGGCGGCAAGATGGCGTCGCTGCTCAAGCAGGCGCCCAAGGGCGCGGCGGGGCCGCTCTACCTCGCCGACAAGCACCTCGCCAAGAACTGGCGACGGTGGCACAAGGAGGGGCGCAGGGACGCCAGCGCCCACCTCTACTGCGCGTGCTCCTCGTCCGCGGCAGCGACGAGCGTCGCCAGGACCTCGAACTGCATCCTGCACCCGGACTCTGGGAAGCGCCTCAAGCCGGCGGTGGAGCGCATCGAGGTGGGCGCCGAGGCCAAGGAGGCGGTGGAGGCGCTCTTCCCGGACACCCACTTCTTCGGCAGCGGCGAGGAGGCGTGCCCCAAGTGCGCCAACGAGCGCGACGAGAACCGCAACCGGCGCAGCACGCAGAAGGCGCAGTTCCAGCGGCTCTTCGACGGCGCGCCGCTGCCGCCCGACTCCTCGCTGCCGTTGACGCTGGTCGTGCTGCCGGAGGGATGGCGCGAGAGATGGGTCATGTTTGTCGACGGCGGGCCGGAGCCGCCACCGCCGCTGCGCCCCGACGGGCTGCTGAACGAGCAGGGCCAGCTGCAGATCAACCCGGCGGTGGCCGACGGGCCGTGGCCGCGCGGCGCGACGGCGTTTGACGACGTGGCGGGCCACGCGTTCCGGAGTCGGCTCAAGGGGGCGCTCGCGGCGCAGTTCGACCTGGTGACCGAGGAGGAGTACGAGCGCCTCGTGCAGAGCAAGACGGCGCAGCAGGAGAAGGAGCTGCCGCGCTGCACGGTGGCGGCGCCGCCGCCGACCAACGGGCGCAAGCGCGGCGGCGGGAGCGGCGGGAGCGGCGGCGACGACGACGCCTTGAACGGGTGGACCTTTGAGCCGCCGATGTGCACCGAGAGCGTGGCGCAGTGGCGGCAACGGACCATCGAGGAGCTGGGCCGCTTCACCGACGAGCCGCTGACGGTGCAAGTGGTGCGAGAGCGCGAGACGGCCACGGGCTGGAAGCCGCCCCTCGAGGGCTACGCGGCCGACGACGCGGCGGCGGCCGAGGCGGCCGAGGCGGCGGCGGAGGGGTCGGCGCCGAAGCGGCCGCGCCGCTCGTGCCGCAGCAACATCTCGAAGACGGAGCTCAAGGCGAGCGGCACCGACACGGTCAACGAGCTCAAGCTCAAGTGCTACGAGCAGATGGAGACGTCGCCGTCGCAGATGTGCCTCTACTTCGAGGGCCACCTGCTCGGCGACGGCACGGCGCTCTCCGAGGCGGGCGTGCTCCCAAACTCGACGCTGCAGCTCTTCGTCGACGAGACCATCGAGGCCGACACCGACGCGGCGCTCGAGCGGCTCGGCGCGGGCGGCGCCAAGGGCAAGCGCGCCGTCGAGGACGGCTTCGTCGGCTGCGCGCTGCTCGGCGGCGGTGGCTGCGTCGACCTGTCTGCCGCCGGCAGCGCGCCCAGCGAGCCGATGGAGGTGATGTGATGTCGCGCTTGCGATTCTGGGTGTGAATTGGCGCGGCAAGTATAATGATGTATTATTCAAAGCATGCGTGATGACCCTACTTTACCGTACCGCGGGTGTCAGGAAGAAAACGCCTTCAAACAATATTATCACGAGACACCCGAGGAGCGGTGCAAAGTGCGGGGCACACAGAGGCAGAGGACAGCGTCACTTTTTGCGGCCGCGCTCCTCGACGTCGGGCGCCACGGCAAACGGCCGGAGCTGCAGGCGCTCGCCGCAGTCCTGCACGACCTTGTTCATCTTCCAGTCGGCGTTGAAGAGGAGCACGGGCCGGCCGTAGTTGTCCTCGAGCTGCGAGACGCCGTAGAGCTGCGAGTCCTTGTCGGCCTCGTCGACGGCGTCCCAGCCGGCCATCGCCCAGCGCGCGCACGTGAAGGGCATCGCCTCGAGCTTGACGTCGACGCCGTACTCCGACATCATGCGCGCCTTGACGACCTCGAACTGGAGCGGCCCGACGGCGGCGACGACCGGCGCGCTGCCGCCCATGTCGTTGCGCTCCTGCAGCTTCTGGACGGCGCCCTCGTCGAGGAGCTGCGAGATGCCCTTGGCGAACTGCTTCGACTTGGCGGGCGACGTGTTGATGCAGCGCGCGAAGCACTCGGGCGAGAAGGACGGGATCTTCGAGTACGAGATCCGCTTCGAGCCCGTGTAGATGGTGTCGCCGATCGCAAACGTGCCGGCCGGGTTGGCGATGCCGATGACGTCGCCCGGGTACGCCTCCTCGACGGTCGAGCGCGAGTTGGCGAGCAGCGTCTGCACCTGCGACAGCGTGAGCTCCTTGCCCTTGAGCCGCGCGTGCTTCACCTTCATGCCGCGCTCGAAGCGGCCCGAGCACACGCGCACGTACGCGAGCCGGTCGCGGTGCTTGGGGTCGAGGTTTGCCTGCAGTTTGAAGACAAAGCCCGAGAAGTCCGCCGAGTTGGGCGCGATCGTCTCGGCGTCGTCGTCGATCTCGCCCGACTCGAAGTCGCGCCCGGCGGCGCCCGCCTCCTCGACGGCGCGCGGCGCCGGCGTCGAGCCGAGCTCCATGAACGCGTCGAGGAAGAGGCCGACGCCGAAGTTGGTCATCGCCGAGCCGAAGAAGACCGGCGTCTGCTCGCCGCGCGCGACCGCCCGCATGTCGAGCGGCGGCATCAGCTCGTCGAGCATCTCGGCCTCCTCCATGAGCAGCTCGTACAGCTCGTCGTCGCCCATCTCGTCGCGCAGCGTTGGGTCGTGCAGCGCGACGCTCGTCAGCTCCGTCGCCATCTCGCCGCGCTTGGCCCGCTCGAAGAGGTGCACCTGCCCGCTCGGCCGGTCCAGCACGCCCTTGAAGCGGTCGCCCGAGCCAATCGGCCAGAGCACAGGCGAGCACGACAGCCCGAACTCCTTCTCGATCTGGTCGAGCAGTTCGAACGGCGAGAGCGACTCGCGGTCGAGCTTGTTCACGAACGTGAAGAGCGGCAGCCGACGCAGGTGCGCGACCTCGAAGAGCTTGCGTGTCTGCGGCTCGAGGCCCTTGGCGGCATCGATGAGCATCACGGCATTGTCTGCGGCGGCGAGCGTGCGATACGTGTCCTCGGAGAAGTCCTGGTGACCAGGCGTGTCGAGGATCGAGACGACCTTGTCCTTGTACTCGTACGACAGGACTGTCGACGAGATGGAGATGCCACGCTCCTGCTCCAGCTCCATGAAGTCAGAGGTGGCGCGCCGCTGATCACCCTTGGCCTTGACGGCTCCAGCCTGGTTGATAGCGCCGCCATACAGCAAGAGCTTCTCGGTCAGCGTGGTCTTGCCAGCGTCTGGGTGCGAAATGATGGCCAGGTTTCGCCTGCGTCCGACCTCCAAGTCGAGGTTGGTGGCAACGGCGCAGCAGCGTGGCGCCGCATGTCGGGTCGGCGTGTTAGGCGATATGCTGTAGCCCACGTGTGTGATGCTGAAGAGCAGCATCTTGCGCTCAGCTGCGGCGACTACGAGTGCTTGGCTATGCTTCTCACAATCCAGATCGAAAAGCATGCAAGGGTACGCATACTTGCTTGCTT
>Ga0209713_10003156_pt1 | contig 10407 bp, 5 predicted proteins | sample ArcOceMetagenome_3_FD_187444 | JGI IMG/M metagenome (GOLD analysis project Ga0209713, IMG submission 187444) | Marine eukaryotic phytoplankton communities from Arctic Ocean - Arctic Ocean- Svalbard ARC20M Metagenome (SPAdes) (version 2) | ecosystem: Environmental > Aquatic > Marine > Oceanic...
AGCCCGCCTGCACGTCGTTGCCCTTCTTGGCCGCCGCCGCGAGGAGCGTCACCTCCCAGTACAGCACGCCGCGTCGCGCGAGCGCAGCGGGCGCCCCGAACGTCGCGTACTCGGAGGCATCGACCGTGCCGCTGCCGCCCGCGTCGGTGTGACGAACGTTGTCACCGCCCAGCCCGCGCAGCTTGACCATCGGCGCCGCAGCCTCTGGTGGGTAGGCGGGCGCCACAGCCTTGGGCTCGGGCACGGCCGGTTCTGCCACGGCGGCCGGCGCAGCGTCGACAGGTGTGGTGGTGGCGTCGGCGGCGTCGGCGGCGTCGGCGGCGTCGGCGGCGTCGGCGGCGTCGGCGGCGTCGGCGGCGTCGGCGGCGTCGGCGGCGTCGGCGGCGTCGGCGAGCGCCAGATCCGTCGGCACGAATGGGTTTGGGCTCGGTAGGTGCAGCTGCTCGTGCGGCTGTGCGGCGCGCCACGCCTGCGCCGTCTCCTCGGGCACGGCCGCCGACGAATAGCGTGTGCCGTACCAGGGCTCCGCCTGCAGCTCGGCCCCGCTGCCGCCAGTGGCATGGCGCTTCGAGACATGGAAGAGGAGCACGCGCTCTGGCGAGAGGCTGGCCGCCAGCTCTGCAAACGGCTCGACGCGCCACTCGTCGCACAGGTACGGCCCACTCAGCAGCGCCTCAGGTGGGTACCAGGCGAGGGCGTGCGCCAGCCCGCTCGCCTCCTGTGAGGGAGGGTGGCTCTCTCGAAAGCGGAAGGCGAGCGCACCGAGAGCGGCGCACTCGGCCGCCAGCGGCTCGAGCTGCGCGGGCGGCGCGGCGCGCAGCAGCGCAATGTACTGGAAGACGAGCCGCGGGATGTCCTCAGCGGCGTGCGCGTCGCCCGCTTCGGTCAGCTCGATGCGAACCTCGAAGAGGCCAAAGTCGGAGTACGCGTGGTTCCCCTCGCCCGCACTCAGCGCGTGCGCCCAGCCGCGTGCGCGCAGCAGCGCGAGCAGCGACCCGCCGGCCTCGTGGCCCAGCAGGTGGCCCAGCAGCCGGTGCGGCTTGCTCCGCCACAGCGGTCGAAGCGGCGGCAGCGGCCAGACGAGCGTCAGCGTGCGCCGCTCACCCACCGGCACCGCCCGCACCGCGCGCTGCAGCTGCGCACGTCCGTACGGCTCCACGGGCGGCGGAGGGATGATGGCGGCGGGCCCGGTGGTGGCACTGCCGGGCTGGGCGGGCACCGTAGCGAAGAGGGGCACGACGAGCTCCTCGAGCTCCTCGAGGCTCTCGCGGCCGAGCACAACCAGCCGCATCGATCGCGCCGCGAAATGGGCGGCGTGGAAGGCAAGGAGCTTGGCGCGCGTGCCGCCGCCGCCGCCGCTGCCGACACCGCCGCCGCTGGCAGCCCCCCCGGCGTCGCGCAGCGTCGCGAGCGTCCCCGTGCCAAACTTGTGGAAGGCGTGCTCCGGCGCCGCGCAGTGCTTGAGCAGCTGCATGAGCCGCCACTCGTCGCTCTGCGCGTTGGTGCGGTGCTCGGAGTCGACGGCGTGCAGCTCGCGATCGGCGGCGCTCTCGGTGAGCCTGGGACAGATGAAGAACTGCGCGAACCGGTCGAGCGCCGCGGCCAGGTGCTCGTGCGCCACCTCAAAGTGGAAGTTGGTGTTCTCGAAGCCCGTGAAGGCGTTGCACGAGCCGCCGTGCTCCGAGACGAACTGCTGGTACTCACCGACCTCGGGATACTTGTCGGTGCCTAGAAAGAGCATGTGCTCAAGGAAGTGCGCGAGACCCGGCTGCTCGGGCGGGTCGGAGGAGTGGCCGACGCCCACGTCCATCGCCGCCGCTGCGACTTCAGCCTCGTCGTCAGATATTAGGACGACTTGGAGCTCGTTGGTGAGGCGGAGGTGACGATAGCGGCGACGGTCGATGGCTGGCAGGTTTGTTATGTCCAGGCGCTTCATTTGGGCAGGCTGGGAGGAGACGATGGGGGGTACTTGCGCAGGTCCGTGGGCTCCAATCGACGAAGCGTGGGATGGCGCATGCGTGCATACGAGTGTAACGGAGCCGAGGTGCGTAGTTGAGGTAAGCTAACAGCGTTAAACCGTTAAACCGCGTTGCTGTGACCCCTTGGCGGCTTAGGCTCAACTTGAGTTGTAGTGTTGTGTGTGCCGCGTCGGTCGCGTCAGTCTAGGCGCATTCGCTAGACTTTAGGCGAGGGGGATCTCTGGGTGCTTCGACCTCTCCGGCGCACAGCCCAGGGCGCGCGCGCGCGCGCGCGCACACGCGTCGCAAGATCGAGAAGCAACGCTGTCGGTGACGCCGCGGCTCCTCGGTTGCGCCCTTCAACCTCGACATGTCGCTCGCCACAATAGCCGGCCTCCTCTGCGCGGACTTCGCGCCGCCACGCGTCACCATCAACCTCGACACGCCGCCTGATCACCGCTGGGACGGCGTCGCAGCTGCGTACAACTCCTCGCTCTGGGCGGCACTCGCCGGCCTCGAGGCGATGAGCCCGGCCTACAAGCTTGGTCTGGAGCTCGCGCCGAAGCTCTTCTCCAAGCAGCCGGGCTCCATCCCCGACGAGCACTGGGCCGAGATGACCGGCATCGCTCGCGTCTCCAGGGTTCCCATTGGCGTGCTCGTTGCACTGAACACCCTGTACGACCTGACTGCGTCAGCGAATGTGCACGACAAGGCGTGCACGAGCGTCGTGGCGCAGGGCGCGGACGGCAAGCCGACGCACGGTCGGAACCTCGACTACGGTCCGCACGCTGTGATGAAGAACATCACCGCGATCGTCGACTATCAGTCCGGTGGCAAGACCAAGTTCTCGTCGGTCTCCTTCCTCGGCTGTGTCAACTTTAACACGGTGGTCGTGCCGGGTGGCTGGAGCCTCTCGCAGGACGAGCGCGACCAGGGCCAAATCGAGATGGACTGGTTCGATGCGTTCGTCCGCCGGCGCGTCGTCACATTCTCGCAGATCCGGCTGCTCGCGGAGACAGAGCCGACCTTTGAGGGCGCGGTGAACGTGATGCGCTCCGCCAAGCTCGATGCGCCGTCCTACTTCATCTTCGCGGGCACCCAGAGCGGCGAGGGTGCCGTCGTCTCCTCTGGTCGTGACAAGGTCGCGCAGGTGCGTCGCCTGCAGCCCGACAATGGCACATGGTACGTCCTCGAGACCAACTACGACGGCTGGGTGGACCCCGACCACGGCGACGACCGCCGCGACGCGGCGGAGCGCCACCTCGCGGCGGAGAAGGCGGCGGGCGACATCTCGGCCGACTCGCTGTGGCGCGTGCTCACCAACTCGCACTGTAAGAAGAGCGCGGGCGAGCGGCCCGTGCTCAACAGCCACACGGTCTTCACCGCCACGATGGACCCGTCCGTCGGCTTCGTCAAGGTGCAGGTGCATGACCCGTCGCCGCCGGCGAAGTGCCTGCCGGAGGTTGAGGTTGAGGATGAGGAGGGGTAGCGTGCGGGGGCGTGGTGGTGTTGCTCCTTTCTTGCTATTGAGCCTATTGAAAAGTCTAATGTTGTTTTCACGTAAAATCGCATTATCGACATTATGGAGTGATTCTCAAGATCGGCAGTTTTTGGGCGTCCTCGAGCCCGTTGTCCGACGGCCTTCCTAGCTCCACTCACGACCTCCTCATTCCACAGCTGCGATGCCGCACAGCTTCGATGTATTCGGCACGCCGAGGGCGGAGCGACCAGCTGGGCCTCGCGACAACGCAGCTCTGGCGCCGGCGGAGTCGACACAGGAGAGAGTCGGGCTCTTCCACCACACACGGACAGTGGCAAAGACGGGCGGCGAGGAGGTCGACGTCACGATGCATCACATTCAGAGAGACGGGAGTCACGGGAGGAGAGACGAAGCGCTGAAGCCGTTCGTCGGAGGCAGCATGATGCTCTCGCCTGAGCGGCCGCCCTCGCCGCCGCTGCTCTTTCGCCGAGCCTCGAAGGAGCAGCCGGACCAGCCGATGCTGTCTTCGCGTCGTCGATCGTTTAACGGCGGCTCGGTGGTGCTCGCCGAGACGCCTGACCAGAGCGCATCTGACGTCAGGGCGAAGGCCGAGGCCGAGCAGTGGCGGCAGCAGCTGGAGGCCGCGCACAGCATGCCTGCGGCCGGCTCGTCGTCGCGCTTGGGCTGATGAACACGCAGGTGACCAACAGGCATGGGCTCGGGCTTTCCAACGGGCAGTCCTCGCCCACCAAGAGTCGATGACGAAAGACTTCGCCGCTGCGGGTGGTTTCCGGGGCCGACTTTTGGTGCAGGTGCATGACCCGTCGCCGCCGGCGGAGTGCCGCCGGAGGTTGAGATTGCGGTTGCGGAGGGGTAGAGTGCCGGGGCTTGGTGGTGTTGCTCTTTAAGTCATGAAATCACAAATCGCATCGACTGATTGCACATCTCGGGTCCCGACCCCATCTCGCCGATGCCAGCACTCTCTTTCGGCGGGAAGGCCTCCAAAACAGCGCCATCGCGCGGCAAGAAGGGAGAGGCTGCTGCTTCGAGCGCTGCGTCGAAGCCCTGCAAGCAGGCGAAGAACACAGGCACGAGCAAGAGAGCCGTGGCGAGCAAGGGCGCAGGCCCGAGCAAGGCAGCAGCCAAACAGCCCAAGGCGCCCAAGGCACCCACGGTGAAGCTGAAGCCGGCAAAGCGCTCGGCTGCACAGGAGAGGCTCATGTGGGCTCTCGCACGCGGGCGCGCGCCGGAGAAGGCGGCGCCCGCCGAGGACGGCTTCAACGACGACAGCCGCCCAGCAGTATCGCCGGGCATGCGCATCGTCGGTGGCGTGGGGCTGGCGTGGCTTGTGATCGTCGCGCTGACCGCCGGGCTGCGCCATCGCGCGGCCTTCATGCGCCCCACTGGCTTCGTCGAGTTCGCCGGACAGGACGGCAGGCTGTACGCCAACGATGTCGAGTTCTCCATCAAGGGTGTCAACTGGTTTGGCTCCGAGGCGTTCAACGGGCCGCCCGGCGGCCTCGACAAGCACTCGATCGCGTGGTACATGCGCTTCCTCAAGTCGCACGAGTTCAACGCGGTGCGGCTGCTCTTCAACCACGAGGACGTGCTCAAGGACGACATCGTCGAGACGCCGCCGGAGGAGGCGTCGCTCTTCCAGGTTCGCTACCTCGAGATGTTCGGCGTCATCGCGCGCGAGGCGGCGCGGCACGGCATCATCGTGCTCGTGGCGTGCCACCGCGTCACGCCCGAGGCATGGCCGGGCGAGGGCCTCTGGTACGACACGAAGCGCGGCTACACGGAGAGCACCGTGCGCCAGAGCTGGAGCCGCGTCGCCGACGCGCTGTGTGGGCAGTGGAATGTCTTCGGCGCCGACCTGCAGAACGAGCCGCACGCGTCGTCGTGGGGCAAGGGCCTCAGCGTCGATTGGAACAAGGGCGCCGAGCGCATCGGCAACCACGTGCTGCGTGCGTGCCCACGCTGGCTCATCTTCGTGGAGGGCGTCGGATACACGCCGGGCGCGCCAGGCGGCGACGACCCAGGCGCTGGATTCTGGTGGGGCGAGAACCTGGTGGGTGCGCAGGTGGCGCCGGTGCAGCTGATCGACCAGAGCAAGCTCGTCTACTCGCCACACGTCTACGGCCCCTCCGTCTACCTGCAGCACTACTTCACCGCGCGCGGCTTCCCAAACAACATGCCCGCTGTGTGGGAGCAGCACTTCGCCTTTGCGCAGGGCCTCGGCACGCCCATTGTCATCGGAGAGATCGGTGGGCTGTACAAGGACATCGACCGGCAGTGGCAGGACTGGGCGATCCCCTACCTGAAGCAGCGCGGCTTCGGCATCTTCTACTTCGCGCTCAACCCCGACAGCGAGGACACGGGCGGGCTGGTCCTCGACGACTGGAGCGTGCCCGGCGAGGGCTCACTCGAGGCAGCCAAGCTTGAGGCGCTCGCGCAGCTACCGAGCACCGACGTCTTCGAGCTGTGCCCCGAGTGCAAGCCTGCCGATGCCGCCACCGATACCGACGCCGACGACGACGACGACGAAGCGCGGGGCGCCCGAGGCCAGGCCGACGTCGACGGCGGGGGCGGGCTGGGAGCAGGCGTGGTGGTGCTCGGCCTCGTCGTGGTGGGCGGTGGCTTCCTGGTGATGGTGCGAAGGCGGCAGCAGGCGTCGCAGCTGGGCCAGCGCGGCACCAAGGTGTCCACCAAGGACGAGGATGACGACCAAGGAAGGGGGTGGGCTGGGGGACATGCCGAAGAGCAGGCACAGCAGGTTGAGCAGGTTGAGCAGGTTGAGCAGGAGGCCGAGCAGGAGCACGACGATGACGAAGCGTCGCCCTCGGCGGGGGAACGCAGCTGCAAGGGCGCCAAAAAGGGCAAGAAGCCGCCGAAGCAGACCGGAGACGGCACAAAGGGGCAGGTCGAGAAGCCAAGGGTCTCTCGCAAGCGCAACGCGTCGTCGGCAGGACCACTCAAGCCTCTTGCCTCGAATGGAGACGCGTCCTCCAACGGCGCGGTCGCTCCACTGGCGGCTCTGCCGCCGCCACCGCACACTGTGCCTGCGAGCAGCTGTGCAGCTGCCGATGCAGCGAAGACGCTTGCCAAGGGCACGCGGGTGCGAGTGCATGGGCTGGTGGGGTGCGCGCAGCACAACGGGCTCGAGGGCGTAGTGGTGGCGAGGGCGGACACCTCGTCAGGGCTGCGCTTGAACGTGCAGTGCGACAGCGGAGAGAAGCTGCGCCTCCGTCCCGAGAATCTGCAACCCCTACACGCAAATATTTGAATTTCATATTCCTTTGAGTACTGTCACTCCTCCCCACGAAAGTATGCGGCCGCGCTGCTGGCGCCCGTCGCGCGCTGAGGTGACATGGGCGACGATGGCCTTGTCTTCGGCGGCAAGAAAAAGGGATCCTGTGCTAGAGCCGCGCCGAATCCAAAGAAGCCGGCAAACGACGTCGTCTTCGGTCGCAGACCAGCCGCTGCAAAACCGGCCGCAGCAAAGCCTGCGCCCAAGCCTGCGGCTTCAAAGCCAGCTCCGCGAGCCGCAGCTACGCCGATATCCAAGGCTGAAGTGCGACCCGCTCCAGCCAGGCCTGCAGCAAAGACGCCGACACCAGCCAAGGCTGAAGGTCCGAAGCCTGCAGCAATCGCAAAGCCAAGGCCATCAGCTCCAAAGCCCGTTGCCAAAGCAGCTCCAGCGATGATCACGCCCGTGGAAAAGGTCAAGAAGCCAAAGAAGGAAAAGAAGGAGAAGAAGGAGAAGAAAGCTAGAAGGCCCAAGGAGCCGAAGAAGAAGAAGACCAAGGTGGCGGCCGCTGGGCCTAGAGACACCAAGGACGAGGAGGGCGGCAGCTCAACGCTCAGCGCGTGGTGGCGAGAGTTGGCGCTTGCGGCCATTGTGGTCGGCTACGTCTTGGTCTATCTGGTGGCACACCCTGCGAGTGCCAGCGCAGACCAGAGCTCCGGCGTCATGGAGTTTGAAGGCCGCGGTGGCGTACTCTACGCCAACGGCGAGCCCTTCTCCTTCAAGGGCGTCAACTGGTTTGGATCGGAGGCGTTCAATGGGCCGCCGGGCGGGCTTGACAAGCACTCTGCGGAATGGTACTGTGACTTTTTGCAGCGCAACCAGTTCAATGCGATTCGACTGCTCTTCAATCACGAGCACGTGCTAAAGGACGACATCGTCGATGCACCGGCCAAGGCGCAGTTGCTCTTTCAGAAGCGCTACGTCGAGATGTTCAAAGTGCTCGCTCGCGTCGCAGCCGAGCGAGGCATCCTGGTGATGATCGCGTGCCACCGCATCAATCAAGACGCGTGGCCCGGTTCCGGCCTGTGGTACGATACCTCTCTCGGGTTTCCCGAGTCGCGTGTGCTGCAGTCATGGAGCAAGATTGCGTCGGCGCTCTGCGGGCAGTGGAACGTGGTCGCCGCTGATCTGCAGAACGAGCCGCATGCGTCATCCTGGGGCAAGGGCCTCGACGTCGATTGGAACAAGGCGGCCGAGCGCATCGGCAACCACGTCCTTGGCCTCTGCCCGCGCTGGCTCATCATGGTCGAGGGCGTCGGGTATACTCCTGGGGCACCAGGCGCGGATGACCCTGGTGCCGGCTATTGGTGGGGCGAGAACCTGGTCGGAGCAAAGGTGGCGCCGGTGCAGCTGCGCGACCAGAGCAAGCTGGTGTACTCGCCACACGTCTACGGCCCCTCCGTCTACATGCAAAAGTACTTCAACGACTTCAACTTCCCAAACAACATGCCTGCAGTTTGGCAGACGCATTTCGCCTTTGCGCAGGGCCTCGGCACGCCCATCGTCATCGGCGAGATCGGGGGCGACTACCTGGGCAAAGACAAGCAGTGGCAGGACTGGGCGATTCCCTACCTGAAGGGTAAGAAATTGGGCATCTTCTACTTTGCGCTCAACCCCGACAGCGTAGACACGGGCGGGCTGGTGCCCAAGGACTGGAGCGAGCCCGAGGAGGGCTCGGTCGAGTTTGAGAAGCTGCAGGCGCTTTCTGGGCTGCCCAGCACAGACGTGTTCGAGATCTGCCCAGCGTGCCGCCCGTCGAATTCACCTTCGAAGCCGGACGACGGCTCGTCGTCGGCGGAGACGGTGGCACCCGCGGATGCAGACAGCAGCGAGCTCGTCGACATTGTGCTGGCGGTGCTAGTCGCTCTCATGATGGCAGTCTTTGCCTTCATGCGCCACAGGGGCGGTTCCCGCCGTGCTGCCACCGTGCCGACCATCGCAGATGACGACACGAGCCTGGACGATGGCGCCGAGAGCCCAGCGCGCAGACCATCGGTCAATGGATTGGACGAGGCACCAAAGAAGATGGTGGATGCAGCAAAGGAGGAAGTCTCGCCATCTCCTACGCGAGCCGCACCTGCTCCACCGGCAAAGGCGGCTTCCAAGCCCAAGAAGCAGGAGCCTGCTGGGGCCGCATCAGAGCTGAAATGTGGAATGCGGGTGCGCATCACGGGCTTGGCGTCTGCAGCCCAGTACAACGGAATGGAGGGCCTCTTGGTGAGCTGCTTACCATCACCAGCGGGTGATCGCTGGAACGTGACGTGCGACGATGGCACGAATCTGAATCTGCGCCCAGCCAATCTGAAACCGTTGGAGAAGTGCTTTTCGTTTTGATATTCTAAAAAGTAATTGAATGGTTTATAGCTCCTCGTGAAGCCCCGACTCACCCTTTCCTACCAGGCACGTCATCAGGGTGCGACCGACATGCTCGCCGCCACCATCAGCGTCGTGTGTGGCGAGGCAACGGCAGAGCCGATCTCGCACATCGAAATGGCCCTGTTGGCCGTGGAAGGCGCCGCCGCCACGCGGGTTGACGGCGCCCGCGAGGTACGCCCACTCGCCAGAGGCCGTCGCGCACGCATCGCGCTGCTGCCCCTGCGTGTCGCAGCTACCCAACGCCTGGCGCGGACCGCCGCCTAGCCGCGCCACGTGCGAGTACGTGAGATCCTCGCCGTTACCGCGAGTATGCTGCAGCAGCGGTCCATACGTCGCATTGAAGACATGCAAGTATCGATTGTTGAGCCTCTTGGAGGTGACCGCCAGATTGGTGAGCACAGTCGCGGCCGACGGGTCTGTGCCGCGACCTCGCTGGTACCCGCTCGCCGCGCCACAGGCCCTTCCGAAGCCGCTCGGCCCATACAGCCCGGGCGACGGTGCGTCGGGGAAGCCAGGCTCGGCGACGACGGCGTCAATCAGCGCCTGCAGCATTGCCTCACCCACCACCAGGTCGTCGTCCATGTGCAGCAGCACCTCGTTGTGACTTTCGCGCGCCGCAAAGAAGCGGTGCGCGGTGTAATACTCCTCGTTGAGCGCCGTGCTGTCGATGTGTCGTACGGAGCTAGCGGCACATCTCAAGACCGCGCAGCCGTCGGCAGTGGCATCGTCGACCGCGCCGCGCTGCTCCCAGCTCGACCTGCTTCCGTGCGCGATGAGCACCTCGGAGCCGCTCCGGTGCAGCGGCTCGAGCTGCAGCAGCCAGATCAGCTGGTGGTGCAGGTTGTGTGGCCTGGCAAAGCTTGGCACCACCACGCTCACGGGCTGAGCGCTCCGTGGCTGGTGAACAAACGGCAGGTAGTGCGGCTGTGCAGGTGGTCGATGTGACGGACCGACCTTCACACGGCCCGCCTGCTCACAAGTGGAGCCGCCGGGATAGCCACCACCGCCTCTCAAGGCGTCCGCGCAGGGCAGCAAGAGCGTGAACTTGTTGTACGCGAGGCACGCGCCAGCCGACTCGCACCACACGCAGCGGAGGCCAGTGTCGATGCCGGGTGGTGGGGCTTGCCGGATGCAGTCGGCGCAGGTGGCTAGCACGGTACACGCCATCGCACAACGTTATGTTGCTGCTGCGCAACTTATGTTGCTGCTGCGCAACTTATGTTGCTGCTGCGCAACTTATGTTGCTGCTGCACAACTTACATACATATGTATAAATGTTGCCA
>Ga0209713_10003157_pt1 | contig 10405 bp, 5 predicted proteins | sample ArcOceMetagenome_3_FD_187444 | JGI IMG/M metagenome (GOLD analysis project Ga0209713, IMG submission 187444) | Marine eukaryotic phytoplankton communities from Arctic Ocean - Arctic Ocean- Svalbard ARC20M Metagenome (SPAdes) (version 2) | ecosystem: Environmental > Aquatic > Marine > Oceanic...
CACCACTGCAGGGGGCAAGAGGGCCGACGCAGCAGAACCTTATACGGTGAGCGCCACACCGCCACCAAATCCTCAGCGCAGCCAGGCGCGCGTCGCGCACGCCGCTCGTCCGCGACCGCCCAATAGGCGCTAAGGCTTGGCCTGACCCTGCCGTGCCGCCTGTGTTGCAGGGCGGCAGGATGGCCACGGCTAACTGGAGATTTCGACAGGTCTTCGGTGAGAAGGACTCCTCCGAAGACCCTGCAGATGGTACGCCGCGCCCAGCCAGCACAAAGTCAGCCTGGCGCGTTGCTCTGATCACAGCACTCTGGAGCTTGGGGTGGCGATGCAGCTGGCAGCAGGGGAGGGGGTCTTGGTGGGGTACCAGGGGCGAGAGGGCGTCTCTGGCTGTGGAGACCGTGGCGCTGGCACGCCGGCTGAGACGGTTGCGCGTCTGCTCGCTTCGCAGAGGACCTGATTAGCGCGGTCGAGTTCGATGGGACTGGGGAGTATCTGGCGACGGGCGACCGAGGCGGCCGCATTGTAATCTTCGAGTCGTCCGAGGTGGCGTCGGGGCCATCGGCGGTGCGCCGCGTCGCCCTCTGCCGCAGCTTGCCAGGGTGGCGACATGGAGCCTCGGACCTCCGCCACACCCCTCCCGCTCAAAACCACGCCGCCCCGGCCCGAGCCCAAGAGACAGCTTCCCCTGCGGTCTGCGCGGCCAGCCTGAGTGTCCTGGTGCGCCCGCCACATCGGCAGGACGTCGAGTATCGCTTCTATTGCGAGTTCCAGAGCCACGAGCCGGAGTTCGACTATCTGAAGAGCCTGGAGATTGAGGAGCGCATCAACAAGATCCGATGGTGCAAGGGGCGCGCGGGGCCCTTGTTCTTGCTGTCGACCAACGGTATGCCGCCGCCGCCGCCGCCTCACCCCGAGGCAGCATCGCGCGCCTGGCTGCCGCCGCCGACGCTCCCCCGCCGCGAGCCCACACCCGACGCTCACACCGACCGCCCCGACGCGCGCAGACAAGACGATAAAGCTGTGGAAGATCTACGAGAAGAAGGTGCGGATGGTGACCTCGCGGAATGTCGAGGTCAAGAACGGCCACGTCCCTCAGATCACTCAGCTGCGCATGCCGACGCTGCACCCGGTGCAGTCGGTGGCGACCGCGACGCTGAAGCGCACGTTTGCCAACGGGCACGCCTACCACATCAACTCGCTCTCCTTCAACAGCGACGGCGAGACGTACCTCTCCGCCGACGACCTGCGCATCAACATCTGGAACATGCACACGAACAGAGAGGCGTACAACATCGTCGACATCAAGCCCGACGACATGGAGGAGCTATCCGAGGTGATCACCGCGGCCGAGTTCCACCCGCAGCAGACGAACACGCTGGTGTACAGCTCCAGCAAGGGCGTCGTGCGGCTTTGCGACCTGCGCGAGCGCGCGCTGTGCGACCGGGGCGGCGGCCAGGTCTTTGAGCAGCCGGCCTCAGAAGGGGAGAAGTCCTTCTTCTCGGAGGTCATCTCCTCGGTGAGCGACGTCAAGTTTTCGCGCGACGGCCGCTACCTTATGGCGCGGGACTACATGACGCTCAAGCTGTGGGACGTCAACATGGGCTCGGCGCCGGTGCGCACGATCAAGGTGCACGAGCACCTGCGCTCCAAGCTGTGCGAGCTCTACGAGAGCGACTGCATCTTCGACAAGTTCGAGTGCAGGTGGGGGCACGACAGCAACCACGTCTGCACCGGCACGTACGACAACAAGCTGCTGCTCTGGGACCTCAACGGGGAGGGGCACACCGCGCTCGAGTCGGTCTCCACCTCGCCGTCGCGGCGAGCCTCGTTGAAAGGCAAGCTGGGCTTGACGCGCAAGGAGAGCGTCGGCGGGCGCAACTTCAACAAGAAAATCCTGCATCACTCACATCATCCATTCAGACCACTCGTCGCTATTGGTGCGCGCCTCTCCCTAGGCCCGCGACCCTACGCAGGCCCTGGCCCACAAGATCGAACGTCACGCGCCCTTCCCCACCCCCGACCCCTCAACCCCTCTCACCCATTCCCCATTCCGCTGCGTGTGCGCTCGGCAGGTGCGCGAAACAGCCTGTACGTATTCGCCGCGGGCACGTAACTGACGCGGCTCTTTTCGCTGATCGCAATGACGGCCGCGCTCTCGTTTGGCGCCTGGCCCATAATTTTGACGCCGCATCTCGGCACCGATGTCTGATGACTGATGTCTCATCCCCTACGATAGCTGGAAGCTGCGCTCTCGTTCGCCACCAGGACTGGCTGTTGAGTTTGGGGTGCGCTGTTTATGCCGTGATGGAGGCATCTTCGCATCTCCCAGTTTTCGTTTGGTGTGATATGCTGTAAATTGCACAAAACATGGCGTTCCCCTCCACAGTTGTAGCTTGTAGGCCTCCTCGTCCTGTGCAGGCCCGCTGCCACTGCCTCTCACTTTGTGTCTCTTTGACCCGCTGTGGCGAACGGGGAGAAGGAGGATATCTGCTTGCGGGTGCAGACCCAATGCCTTCCTTCAACGAAGCACTTGCGGCACCCGAGGACATGCCCGGGGAGAATACTGAGGCGCAAGTTTTGCCGGGAGCCGGGACTCCGGCGACGTGCGGGAACAGCGGAATAGCGAAGCTAGGATCCAGGCCGAGAGCCCGACCGCCGGAGCTGCTCCTCGGCATGCACGACCAAGGAGTTCAGGTGCTGTGCACCGAGGCCGGGCTCGGCGCCGACGTCGCCGCGCTGTTAGAGAGTGAGGAGATCACCGTGAGCATCCTTCTAAGAGCCTCGCTCGTCGAGCGTCGCCAGATCTTGCGCGACATGGGGCTGCGCTACGGCCAGATCATGTCACTCAACAGGGCGGTCGAGCGCCGGCAGCAGGAGCTGGAGCTTGACGGCGAGGGCGACGGCGACGAAGACGAAGACGAGGCCGACGAGGACGACGACGGCACAGCTGCAGTGGCAGCGCCGCAGCACACAGGCAGCGAGGCGGCGCCGCCGAAGCGGGCGGCCGAGCCGGTCGCGCCGACGCCCGCCGCGGCCGCGGCCGCCGTCGGCTCCAGGCTGCAGGCCGCGTCGCTGCTGCTGCGCGGCGCCGAGGTGCACACGCTGCGCGGGCTGCAGGTCTACCTCGGCAACGTGCTGCAGCATCCGGACAAGACGGGCTTCCGCACCATCCAGCTGGCGAACCCGCTCTTCCAGGAGCGCGTGTGGTCGGTGCCGGGCGGCGCGTCGGTGCTGCGCGCCGCCGGCTTCGCCGAGGGCGCGCGACGCACGCTCCGGCTCCTCGAGGACGCGCCACTCGAGCCTCTGCGCGAGGCCAAGGCGATGGTCGACGGCCTCCTCGCCGAGCTCTACCCGGACGAGGCGGCGGCGGCCGAGGCCGAGCTCCCGGCGGAGCTCGCCGCCACGCCGAGGCAGCCGCCGCCGCCCACGGCCAAGGTGGCAACGCCGGCGGCGGCGACGCCCTCGGCGAAAGTGGCGACGCCGGTGGCCAAGCCACCGTCGTCGTCGCCCGCAGCGGCATCGGCTTCGTCGGCGACGCCGGCGCGCCGCAGCAGCTTGTCGGGCGGCTTCAACGCGGCGGCAGCGGCGGCCGCCGCCGTCGCGGGCCTGGCGACCGCGGCGGCGGCGGCCGGCGCGGCCGCGGCCGGCGTCGAGGGCGGTGCGGCCGCCGCGACGAGCGCCGCGGCGCAGGAGGGCCGCGAGGCGGCGGTGCGGAGCATCGAGGCGATGCTGGCGGACGCGCACACGGCGTCGTGGGACGCGGCGCTGGCGGCGACGACGCCGATCGACGGCGCGAGCCTCTCGGCGCACGAGATCCGCTGCTGCCGCGGCTGCAACCAGGGGCGCCTCGCCGCGCTGGCGGGGCGCGTCGCGCGCACGCTGTGGCAGCTCACGCAGGCGGGCGCCGCGACGCTCGCCGAGGCGCGGCCGCGCGCGCGCTTCCTCAACGCGCTGCGGCTGACGACGCGGCTGCTGCCCATCCTGCTCGAGGACGGCACCGACGCCGGCGTCGCTCACCTGCTGTGGACGCGGCTGCCGGCGCCGCCGTTCCCCGAGGCGGCCGCCGCCGCCGCCGCCGCCGCCGCCGCGGGCGGCGCGACCGACCACTTCCACAGCCTGGGCGGCTGCCTCGTGCACGCGCTCCTGACGGCGCACTTCGTGCCGGGCTTCACGCTCCTCGAGGGCCAGGCGGCAGGCGGCGGCGGCGGCGGCGGCGGCGGCGGCGGAGGAGGCGGAGGCAGCTCGGCCGCCAACCCGTGGGCCACGTCGTCGGGCACGATGGACGAGGCGCGCGACGCGGCCATCGAGGCGTTGCTCGCGTGCTGCTCGGGCGTGCTGTACACGCCGCCCGGCGAGCTGCGGGCGGCGCCCAACTGGGTTCTGCTGTGCGTCGTGCACGGCGCCGACGCGCCGCTCAAGGCGCTCTTCCGCGCGCTGCTGTGCGTCGTCTTCTCGTACGACCCCGTCGGCTGGGGCATCCCGTACGCGGCGTCCTTCGTGGCCGACTCGCACCTCCAGGTGCTCTACCACGCCGTGCAGTGCCTGCTCGTGCTCCTCTCGCAGCCGCAGCCGCCGCCGCCGCCGCCCGCGCTCGGCGACGGCGCGGACGCGGCGGACGCGGCGGCGGCGGCGGCGGCGGCGGCGGCGGCGGCGGCGGCGGCGGCGCCCACCGACGACAAGGTGGGCCGGCTGCTGGCGGGGCTGCAGCGGCCCGAGACGCTCGCCTTCGTGGTGGGCGGCTTCGGCCGGCTGCTGCGCAACGCCTTCGCCTCGCAGCGCACCTACCTGCCCGGCTCGGGCGTCGCGCTCGACTGCCAGCAGGAGCTGCTGCTGCTGCTGTGGAAGTTTTGCCACGGCTCGCGCCCCTTCCTGCGCGCGCTGCTGGCGTCGCCCGACCTGCCTGACGTGCTGATGGCGCTCTGCTACTGCGTCCTCTCGTGGGCGCACGACGTGCCCAAGTCGTCCCTCGTCCACCTGTGCGTCCTCACGCTCCTCGTGCTCTCGGCGGAGCCCGACTTCGGCGCCGCCGTCGCCGCGCCGTGCCCGCACTCGCTGCCGCTGCGCGGCCGCGCCGCGCAGGCCGCGGCGGGCTCGCTCGCCGACCTGGTGCTCGCGGCGACGTCCGAGGTGGTCCTCGACGGCCACGCGCGGCTCGAGTGCGTCTACCCGGCGTCGCTCGCCGTGATGGCCAACCTCGCGCCGCACCTGGCGACGGGCGTCTCGCACGCGTCGACCGAGCGGCTCCTCGCGTGCCTCGGCGCCTTTGCGCGCCCCGCCTTCCTGCTGGCTGGCCCCGCGCGGCCCGACGGCCTCGTCGCGCTGCTCGACGTGATCGACAGCACGCTGCTCCACCAGCCGGCCGCCAACGCGCCGCTGCTGCGCGGCGTCGTGCTCCACGCCAAGCTGCTGCAGGGCCTGCCCAAGATGGCGCTGCCCGAGCATGGCGCGGGCGGTGCGGGGACGGGCGGCGGCGGCGGCGGCGGCGGCGGCGGCGGCGGCGGCGGCGGCGGTACCGTGCTCGAGGCCGAGGCCGAGGCCGACGACGCCTTCGTGCCGACGGCCGCGTGGATGCGCTCGTGGCAGGCGCGGCTGCTCGCGTCGACGGGCGCGATCCGCGCGGCGCTCGACGCGATCCTGCCCAAGCTCAGCAGCCGCAACGTCGGCGGCGAGCTCGACGTGGATGCCGCGCTGCGCGCCACCTCGCTCGCGGGCGTGCTGCCGGCGGCGCCGCCGGTGAGCGTGCGGCGCTACCAGCCGAACGAGTACTCGGGCGTGTGGATCACGCAGGTGCTGTGGGGCGTCGTCTACTCGCGCAACCAGCACCTCTTCGACGCGCGGCGCGTGCGCCTCGTGCAGGTCGTGCAGGTGGGGCAGTAGCGCGCGCGCGCGCGCGCACTCGGGGCGAGACGGAGAGGCTGCCCCGAAGGACAGAGGGAGAGAGAGAGGTGGGGCTGGCTGTGCGTGAGGGAGGGTGCGATGACGGGGCAGGGATGGATATGACGATTGATCGGTAATCTGGTTAGGGTGTGCGTGCCGTGCCTCCTGATGTGAAAGATAATGTTCACAGTTCTGGCATGAGTTCTTGGCACCTGGAATAAAGGCCAAAACACCACCAGAATTCATTTGAGCGTTATCTACGCGGCACATCACCAGCCCCCGATACGACCCGAAGCCCCTCCTCGACTTCCCGCCTCTTCTGCCGCGTCCGGCCCCACTCCTGCGGGCTCGGCACCTTGCCGGCCTTGGGCAAGATGTCGAAGAACGCGTCGACGTACGTGATGCCGGCGCGGTGGAGCATGAACGCGAGCGTCTTCTCGAGGCTGCCATGCAGCGTCGAGTTCTGGCCGACGCTCAGCGCGCAGCTGCCGTCGCCGCAGCGATTCGGGTAGCGCAGGAAGCGGTGGTCGAGCATCTCCATATGCTCGAGCTCGGCGGGACCGAGGAAGCCGGCCGCCGACTTGCGGTGCCACTCGAGCGTCAAGAACAGGTCCATCTGCTGGCCGACGCCCGAGACGGCCAGGTCGGAAAGCATGTCGTACTCGACGCCCTCGACGTCGATGCGCATCACGACGGGCGTGCGCGCGCCGTGGCGTGGCAGGCAGACATCGCGCAGCCAGCTGCTCATGCGCACAGTCCGCACGGGCCGCGCCTCGCCCGAGGCCGGCTTCTGCGTCGTGAGGAACGAGCCGACGCCTTTTGCGCCGCCCGCGACGGTGAGCCACATCGGCCGCGCCACCTGCTCGGGCCCGCCGACCGCGGTCTCCGTGTAGACGGTTAGGCTGTGAAAGAGCGGTGCAAGCTTCTTGGCCGCCGCATTCAGCCGCGGCGTGTGCTGCGGGTTGGGCTCGAAGCCGTAGGCGCAGATCGAGCGGGCCGACCAGCCGTCACCGACCGCAGCCCTCATCGTCTCGCGCAGACGCGCCTCGGGCTTGCGGTGCGCAAACGCCTGGAGCGAGTCGCCGATGTTGCTGCCCACGTCGAGGTAGACGAGCGAGCAGTTTGTGAGTGCCATCGTTAGGTACGGAAGAAGATGATGAAGTTCTGCATGCACAAGCGCCGCGGGCGCCGCCGCTTTCTAAGCGGCGCAGCCCCCGGGACCGGAGCAGATGAAAGAAAAGCACACCAGACTCTAGAGATTGGCAAAGGCTAGAGGGTGTAAGGGCAGAGATGTAAGAAACCTTCTATGCACAAGTGCAAAAGTCTATTCGCGTGTCGGCTATGAGGACTTGGGGTCCCTTTTGGGGAGGGGGTCCGTGCGGGTAACGGGGTCCGAGGTGTGTAGTTGAGGGAAGCTAACAGCTTGAAACGCTTGAAACGCGCCGAAAAGCCTGACAACCAAGCCCTCGAGGCGGCCTCAGATCTCATCGTGGTACTCGTCCGGCACCGCGGAGCCCGCCTGGACCTGCGGCAGCTCGTCGTCGTCGGTGCCCTTGCACGGCTTGCCGCGGATGGCCCACGTCGTGAAGTTGACCTTGGAGAATTGTGCCATCTTGTCCTGGAACGCGGGCGTGTCCTCCCACGGCATCTTCTGCTGGTAGTTGGTCCCGGCCGCGCGCCAGAACGCCGCGTCGACGGTCAGCTTGCGCTTCTCGGCGAGCGCGCGGACGGCGGTCTTGACCTCGGGCATGCGATAGCCGTCGCCAGCGAGCGTGCCACCGCAACCCAGCACCTTCCACGCCTGCTCCAGCTCCTGCTGAAAGGACCCGCTGTCGGTGGGCGCGTTGATGTACGCCACCGCTGGCCGGTAGCCGTTGACGCCAAGCCAGTGCGCCGCAGCCTTGGCCTTGGGTGCGAGGAGGGGAAAGGGAACAACACGAGAGGTCGCGTTCTCCGGGTACGTGCCCCGCCTTTGCATCCATATCGAAGTCGCGCCATCCGGGCGCGCCGTCGCGACGTTCCGAAGGTATGAGTAGTACTGAGTGTCATCGCTCACCTTCGCCGTAGTACTGAATGTCTCCTCCCGCTGCAGCATGCCGACGATGCCTGTGCTGCTGCGCCAAGTGTCGACAGAGAGGACAAAGCCCGCCCTCCCTTTGCCGCCTGCGTAGGCCAGGGCGTTGGCCAACGCAATGGACGTCGCACCAAGAAAGGGGCGCACCTCGAGCACGACCGCCGGCGAATCCGAGGAGGGAATGGCATCAATGAGTTCGGTGAGGAAGCTCGGCGAGGTGAAGCACGTGAGCGGGTTCCACTTCATGCAGCCACGCTGAGGGTCGTACTCGAACACCTCGCCCAATGGAATGTTCATTGCGTCAAGCTTCTTCACGAGCCCATCGTTCCACAGACCGTCCGCCCCGTGCACGCGCTTCAAGACTTGAGGATGCCCGATTGCAGATGGCGTTGGAGACGGATTTGATTTCGCGTAGGCCAGCCCGTGCTGCCACGCCTTGGACACGGAGACCCACTCGCTCATGTCGACTGCCGATGCCGAGGCGCGTTGCTTTTGAGGCTATTGAGGCGACGCGTTTCCTAGAAACCCCGTCCAGAATGAATGCACATCGGCGGTATGCGCAAGTTGCGCGCCCGCTGGCGGCGTTGTGATGGGAGCGGGTTTCTCAGGGCTGGGGTCCTTCCTCTACCACCGCCTATTCGGCGGTGGCGAGTTCAAGGTGGTGATGGTCGGCCTCGACAACGCTGGCAAGAGTACGATTCTGTACCGACTGTGCGCCACCGCCTCGCCGAACCTAACGCGCTGGGCCATGCCGACGCCAACGCCTGCTGCATGCGCCTGCGCAGGCACCTGGGAGACGTCATCCAGACCAACCCGACCGTCGGGAGCAACGTGGAGGAGGTTATGCACCGTAATGTGCGCTTCCAGGTCTGGGACCTCGGTGGGCAGGACAAGCTGCGCAAGGTGTGGAGCACCTACTACGTCGGCGCGCACGCAGTCGTATTGGTGATCGACTCGATGGACCGCGAGCGGCTCGACCTGGTGCGCGAGGAGCTCAACGCCATCGTCGCGCACGAGCACCTGCTTGGCTCGGCGCTCCTCGTCCTGGCCAACAAGCAGGACGTCGAGGGCGCTCTGACGGCCATGGAGATCTCGCAGCACCTCAAGCTGCACGCGCTCAAGCAGCAGTCGTGGCAGATCCAGGCGTGCTCGGCGCTGACGGGCACCGGCTTGCAAGAGGGGATGGACTGGATGGCGCACACGCTGCGCAACAAGCGATGACGCGCCGGTGGGCTGTCTGCGCGCACCCCCTTCCCCGCCGCTTTTGGATGCTAAGAAGTAAGATGGGACGTCTGCCCCATGAGTGATCGCTAGCGCTAGCAAGCCGTTCTTTGAAGCTCTCTAAGTCTCTCTATCGCACACGGCGGTGCCATCGTCGCCACCCAGTCCACACGCTCCCCCGCCTAGCGCCGCATCACAGCGCTGACGGATCGAGGCGCGTCGGCAGCGGCTGGAGAGCCCCCATGCCCATCGCGTTTGGATCGGGGCCGCCCATGCCCATGCCCATGCCGCCCATGCCGCCCATGCCGCCCATCATCGGCGGGCCCGAGGAGAGGTTGCGCAGCACGCCACCCTTGAGGCCGAGCGACGGCGCGCCGATGCCGCCCATGCCGCCCATGCCGCCCGCCGCCATCGCGAGCTGCTTGAGCTCCTGGATCTGCTCGCGCTCGCGCTGCAGCTCGAGGAGCGTCTGCGAGAGCTGCGCAATGTCGCCCGCCGACGAGCCCGTCGCGTCGATGGCGCCGCCCGGCGCGAGGCCGCCGCTGCGCCCGCCGCCGCCGCCGCCGCCGCCGCCGCCGCCGCGAGGGCCGCGCGCCCCCTTTTTGGCCGACGCGCCGCCGTAGCCGAGCGCGGGCGTGCTCGCGGAGACGCCGAGGCTCGAGATCGTCGACGACGAGCACCGCGTGCGCCCCGGCTCCGGCCCCGACGCGCCGCCGCCGCCGCCGCCGCCGCCGCCGCCGCCGCCACCACCGGCGCCGCCGGCGCCGCCCCTGATCGGAGCGAGGGTGGTGCGCGGCAGGCAGGTCTCGGCGGAGGCGCCGACGATGGCGCGCGCGTCGAAGCCGCTGTTGAGCGACGCGAGGAGCGGCGCCGAGCGGCCGTGCCCCGGCACGTGCCGCTCACCGCCGTGCTGCCCGTACTGGCGCTCCATCGCGATTCCGCCGGAGAACTTCTTGTTGCCGCCCTTGCCGCCCTTGCCGTCGCCGCCGCCGCCGCTGCCGGGCGGCGGGCGGAAGCTCTCGGGCGATCCCGGCTTCGACGACGCGGCGCGCGAGCCGGTGGGCGACATGTCGCCCGGCCGCGGCGAGCGCGCGTTGGTGCGGCGCTTGTCGAGCCACGAGTCGATGGTCGAGTCGCGGAAGGTCTTGTCGATGTGCGCCGACTGCGACGACTCCTTCATCTTCTCGCCGATCTTGACGAGGATCTCCTCCTCATGCATCTTCTCCATCTGCG
>Ga0209713_10003159_pt1 | contig 10401 bp, 6 predicted proteins | sample ArcOceMetagenome_3_FD_187444 | JGI IMG/M metagenome (GOLD analysis project Ga0209713, IMG submission 187444) | Marine eukaryotic phytoplankton communities from Arctic Ocean - Arctic Ocean- Svalbard ARC20M Metagenome (SPAdes) (version 2) | ecosystem: Environmental > Aquatic > Marine > Oceanic...
GACGGACCGATCGATTTCCTTCATGCCACTCCCAAGCATCTTGACATCTTCGATACTTGTTATCAGATCCACATTGGCTTCCCTCGAAAGCGCAGTTAAAGGATTGTCTGTAATTCCATGAATCCACGACGCTCCCATATCTACGGCAACCGGCGATCCATCCGATTTTTTGAAGGAATCATAATCAGTGAGCAAACGCCCACCGATACGATCCCGAGCTTCAAGAAGAATGACTTCCAGATTGAGCCCCTCTGACTTGGACAGACGGATCAATTCGTGAGCGCATGCCAAGCCAGCGATGCCGCCTCCAATGACCCCCACGCGGAAGCACGTTCGTTGATCCATTGGAAGCAAGGTCTCTACAGACACAGCGGCCGACGACGCAGCGATCCCACCGCCCTTCTTGTCAGGCTTAATATTGAGCATATTCATGATTTGACTCTGTCCACACTCTAGATTGGCAAGTGGGTACCACGGCGGAAGAGCAGCACTACGAAGGAAGGCATCCATACCCATCGAGAGCCGATAGCTCCTGGTGCCGTGAGATGCCTTGCTGGTGGTAACGCCATTCATTACACCATGAGCATCTTCAAAGTGGTAATAATATTTGCCAACCCAACCTCCTCCAGAACGACACGCTTCCCGAATTACGAGAGCCTTCTCTTGGTCATCTTCAGAAGCAGCTGATATGGATGCGTACGTCGCGACGAGTTCCCGGTAGGGCTGGCCATTATTTTTGTCCGTTGAAGAGTCCGCAGGCTCAACCAATCGAAGTTTCTCAACTGCCCTGTTATCATCACCCAAGGCGAAGCTTTCCGAGATGTTCTTGTCATTACTAGACGCAGTACTGGTGTCGGTCTTTTGCCTCTTTGCCTCAGGTTCTTGATCTTTGGTAGTGATATCGTTGTCGCCGTCATCATCATTATTGCCCTCAATTCTAGATGCCAAAGATTTCATCCTATTGTTCAATTCGAGTGAGCTTGCCTCATTGATAAAGTACTGCTTCGTTGCTGCCTTGAGCGCATCTTGATCGAATAGGGCACCGTAATATCTTCTATTTTGAATCAACGCCGATATATAACAGCCATCTCCTGCAGCTGTAGCGCTACTACCGCCATTGTTGCTTCCAGATGCACCACTATTCGGTGTGGACGTATCGTGATGTTCTGGAAGGTATAAAGCAAATGGATCTTCACAGGTTACATCTTCGATGGACGCTTTCTTTCGCGGTTTGCCACGCCTACCCCGTTTCCGGGTTGACCTCCCCCCTCCATCTCCCTGTTGTAAGTACAGTACATGTAGCAAGAAAGTACCGGTAACGCAATATGACGAATGCAATGGTAAGATGATGCAATGATATCCGACGTGAATGGAGCACGACGACGGCACAAACCTTTCGCAATGGTGGACAGGATTCATTATGAAACGGTTTAAAGTCATAAACCAAGAATGTGCGCACAATTCAGTCAGTTACTTACGTCGACGGAACTCGACATGCCACTAAATCAATCGGGCAATTATGGTTCAAAGGAGCTCACTGTGGGCTTCGAACGCGGCGGCAAATACAATCAATTGATCAGATACCAATATAAAGACAATATGTGATTATTTAGGGAGTCTAATGGTCTCCCTAACACACATCAGAGGACGTTTAGAGTGCCGGTGGAGCCAACGACGCGGTGTCCGTTTCGGCTTGTTGCTTTGCTCGGGCGGATCGGCGTTGCGTTGGAAGTGGCGTCTCGTGTCTCGTGTCCGTTGTTCGTGTAGGCTTAGTTCGTCCTTCGTCCGGCCCAGCCAGCATCGAAGTACTACGTACTACGTACCTAGGTACTAGTAGTAGTACCTAGGTACTCGTACTACGTAGTAGCGCGCAGAGCGGAGAAGAAGTAGGAAGAATAGTAGTAGGATTAGCCATGACTATTGTCTCTCGAGTACTGGAAGATGGCGCCTACGCGTCTTCCTCGACCGAAGGTGACAGTGACTATCAACCGGCATCCGTGGCGTTCCTTTCTGCAGCTGCCATCTGTGTCGTAATCGTTCTTTGCTTCTTCGTCTTGGTTCTCCTGCAATACAAAAGAGAACGAGAATATCTTGTTGCCTCTGGTCGCGGCAAAGACGTTGACTGGACGGCATCGCTCACTCGATCCATACTGGTAAACTCGGACAACGTCCTGGCCAATTCCGATGCCGATGTCAATATCCGCAAGTCATCCATGATGGATGCCCGATATAACTTCCAGACCATATTCCTGGCTTTGGTTCAGGCGTCCATATCGATGGCAATACTGGGTGGTATACAAACGAACTTTAATGCGACTATTCGAATAGTCTTCTATGCTGTCTTGACTTGGACAATACTGATTGGAATTGTGGGAATCCTTTGGATGTCGTATGTTTCCGAGACCATCGGTGAAAATGCCTCCGACGAAGACAACAACGACGACGAGCACAATGATCGTCGTCGCAAATTCATCAATAAAACAAATCCAACAGATACGATCCTCCACAACCTCAAGAATGAGCTGCGCGGGAACCCGCTCGTCTTTGCAAAGCATTTTATTGAGTTGAGCTATTTCAAGCCCTTGATCAAAACATCGGAGCTAGTTGCAGGTGATATCTATCAGGACATCGGGAGAGACGGAAGCCGAACGCTATTGCTAGGCCTTGGCCAGATAATTCTCCTTTCCATGTACGCCTTCAATATTGTGGACGACGGCGAGCCTGATCTCAGCAGCCAGAGGCTCTACAGCTTCTACTGTTGCGGTATCTTGATGCAGATTGCCTACATGTCGGGACAAGACGTGTTGCTCAAGAGCATTTACAGTCACTTTTCTTTCTGGGGGAATGCGCTGCGGGCAGCGCGAATGAAAAATACGTACTGCTGGGAGCCGCCCAAATATCTCATGTATCATCGACCTCATATGGTGCTAACATTTGGAAGTGTGCGAGGATTTGGGAACGAGGCCACCATTCGGCTTTCCAATTCGGCCTTTTTCTGGCTTCGGTTCCTTTGTTCAACTGTTATCAATGTGGGCGGGTTGAATCTAGTCACATTATTGCTTCCGCTACAATTGGCTTCCAATGATGATCCGCTGAATTTTGTAATGGCAAGCGTCGGTGCGTATTATATTTTGGGAATCGACGACTACGGCGAGCCAATGCGCTACAATTTGGTCATGCAGAATGATATGCCCGTCAAAATGGCAAGAAGTCAGAGGCGATCTGACGATGATGGAGGTTCTGTGATGAGAGTGGAGATGACCAGCATTGAAAGACAGCGTGGAGACGAGTTATCAGCGTTCAATGCTGACGGACGGGCGGCTCCTCCTGCAACAGATTATCGGCATTTGACCTGAGAGGGGAGAGAACAAAGAATGAAGGCATTATTGTGAACATCTCGGCAAGCATGGGTTCTGACCAGTAAATCATCTAATAATGTACGAAGTCTACGTGTACAGGTAGGAATTAGAGATCTCTTACCGGTACGACACGTGTGTAGATTGATCTAAAATTTGCGGGCCTGCTGCTGCTGCTAGATCTACTCTCTACTAGATCTAGATCTACGGTAGTAGGTAGGTACCGCATGCTTTTTTGCTGCATGACTCGACTCTACTACGTAGTACGTACGTACGGTACTACCGGTACGTATAGTATGTAGGGTTTCAGTGACGAAATCGTGATGTAAACGCCGGAGTCGAAAATTTTCGACAACAATCGATCGCCAAGACATCTTTCCGAATGTTTGGCGATTGAAAGTGAAGATTGTATCGAAGATACAATCTGCATGACTTGCAAGCAAGAAGGATAAAAGGAAGAGGCAGCAGAGCAAGAGGCAACTTTGATACATTGTCGCCTTCAGATACATAGGCAAAAGGGAACCTGCAGGAATATTTGCTCGTCGATATCTCTGTCAAAAGGGTTCAGGAAGTTTCTCCTCGCGGGAGTCAAAAAGGTGAGGAGCAATCTTGGCACGTGTTGTGTTCGATTCGATTAGAAGTGACTGAATTTCCAGCCACATACAATCGATACTCAAGGCAAAGACGGCGCCCATCCTTTGGGGAACGTTTCTTCGTCGGTCCTTTGTGTTGTGAATGACAAAAGAAAAGGGCAGTGTGGTGGCCTATCAACAGCCTCTCTGATCATTGTGGGCAAACCTTCACTGATCGGGTTCCACTCCAACGACATTCAACATATCTTTAGGCGTTCTTTCCTTCTCACACCCACATATCACTGCAATCGCTCGAACGCTCCATTGTATTGTCCAACTCATATCCTCACTCACTGATCAACACCAGCAGTCCCCAAACGAAGGAAGGTTACGTATCTAAAAATGATTTCAGCTGAAGCCCCAGCAGTCGCACCGGTCGGTCCCAAGCCGGGCGCTGGTGCCATCAAGCACGAGTTGTCGTCGTCGTCGCCTCCGCCGATGACGGCGGCAGCTGCAGTGCCACCGGAAGGTGCCACGCCAACAAAGGGCAAGAAGCACCCGCCGATCATCAGCACGGAGGAGGATGACAACGCGAAGTCTTCCGGGTCCAAGGCGGCGGGGACCGAAGACTCTCGCTCCGCCTTCCGACAGGCGCAGACTCCGAAGCACTGCAACAAGAACAAGGCTGGCGGTGACGGCGGAGCCAATAATGCTGTTGGACATGGTCCACACGGAGTTGGACCAGCCATGACAGGACCTCCGCCGTCCGGTCATCAATGGGCGCCGGCTGGCCACCATCACCAGCAGTGGTATCCTCATCCCCATCACCATTCGCATGCTGGGGCAGGTTACTACGGTCAGCAACAGCAGCAGCATGCCCGGTATGGGCCTCAGGGCCAGCAGATGCCACCGCACTACGGAGCGGGTGGACCGCCCCCTCCGCATACACCCAATCCCCACATGCCTCCCTACAACTACAAGGCCGGTGGTCCTCCTCTTCCACAGACGGTATCGCCCGGAAGTTACCGACCTGGAAGCGTCGGCAGTGGTAGCGGCTCGGCCTCGTGGGAGCAACAGCAGCAGCATGTCGCATCGTTCCAACACCGTCAACAGCGTGCCCACCCCGGATATCCTCATCCTCCCATGGGCTATCCCCCCGTTGCCCCGGCCCTAGGCCTTCAAGGCAGATCCCATCCTTCGCACGTTCCTCACCAGTTCTACCAACAGCAGCAAAAGCAGCAACAGCAGCAGACGGACCAGGACACTGCTGCCTTCTCCCGCGCCGTTTCATCTTCGTTTGAAAACCTTAGGTCGAAGGGATCCAACGATGGTGACAGCAAGGATGACGGAAGCAGCGGCGGCACCAACAAGCCAGCGGCACTCTCCCGCGACCTTCATGCCTACAAGACTGCTCAGCAGCAGCAGGAGAAGGCCGCAGCCGCCAACAGCGACGAGGCCAGCGCCGATTCCTGGGGTATGTTACACCAGGTCCAGTCCGTCGACGAGGCTCAGATGAAGGCCGCCAACGAGGCCAAACAGAAGACCGCGAAGGCCAACAAGGAGGAAGCCAAGGAAGGATCCAAGACGCCAACCGACCAGATCGAGAAGGGACGAGCAGTATCGGCCCTATCCCATCTGAGCAAGTCTCCCGGTTCCCTGCTCGCGTCCGACACGGATAAACTTGACGCCCTCAGCTGCGTCGCCTCGGTTCAAGAACACCTCGACACCTCTGGCACCGACGCCCCTGATCTTCTGCAATGCGGCTCGGGCAGCTCGGGAAGCCTTGGGTTATTCGCCACGCTCGCAACCTCAAGTTCTCGGCATGCGCGAAGAAATTCTCTGGACCATCCCATTGCTCCTGATGACCTCATCGGAGCTGGTTCCAAGCGCAATCGCGAGGAGCGGGGAGACGACGAAGGAAAGCGCTCCGATGATCTCGGCGAGATCCGCACCAGGCCCACTAAGAAGGGCAAGGCGGATCCAATTGTCAAGGCCAGCAATTCGATGGGAGACAAGGATGCCGAACTCCTCGATAAGGGCAAGGCAACGCCGCTGAGCATAAGCTGCACTCCTCCAGGGTCTCCAGTCAGTAAGGTGAAGCAAGCTCCCGTCGGCGCCGAAATTACTGCTTCTTCGAGCATTGGCTCGGCAATCGGAGGTCCGAAGCTGGCATACCTAACCGCGTCTCCAGGTATGCCAAATTACTCCTTCTCGATTGACTCCATGCCTAGCTTCTCCAAGGAAGCCGGCAAGCTACCCAACTACGGAGTCGGTCTTCCCCCCAGACCTGCTTCTGCTAGCTCGGGTTCCCTTGGACTTGGCCTTCCCATGCAAAAGGCTGGTACTGGCAGCCACAACGAGATTCCTCCTTCTATGCCATCCTGGGAAATTAACGGTCAGGACTCATTCGTCGGGAACATGTCCGTTGGATCAGGGGCATCCGGAGAGCACGGAACTGGTCTATTCTCATCCTTCAGCTTTACCAATGATTATCACATGTTGACTCAGGCGGGCCTTGTACAGGGACCGCAGGGTTCCAATGATGCAAAAAGGGAAGACCAAGTCGGAAACTTTGCCAAGAAGAAGGATGGTAGGCCTCATCAGCATCCCTCTATTGATTCTCGCAACCAACCCCTACCAGAAGGTGGAGGAGGTCTCATCAGCCGCACGGGTACCTTCGAGTCGGCCTACACCGCGTCTTCCATCCCTACCGCCCAGTCCTGGCAGTCTCCTGGGGCCAACCAATATCCACCCCACGCCCCATCCTGGTCATCGGCAAGTTCTGGCATGTCCTACGCACCTCATATGCAAGGCTACGGGCCTCCCAATAGATCAATGTACTCCCCTCAAGTTCCCCCCAATGCCTACCTTCCACCTTCGGCAGAGTTCCGTGTGCCACCACAGGGTCAGATCGGCAAAGGTCCTCCTCCTCCAGTATATCTAATGCCCTCTGGTCCCCACGGTGCCGGACCTCCCCGGCTAGGAATGGGACATCCGTCGATGATGATGGCACCCAAGCCGTACATCAAGGGCCCGACGGGGTCTGTCTTCAACTGGACCAAAGGGGACGATTCCAAGCTGGTCGAAGTCATGAAGAAGTACAAGAATCCTCGTGATTGGGAGCCCGTTTCTCGAGAACATGCAAGAGGCAAGACCGCCAAGGAGTGCCACGACCGATGGGTTCGCTATCTCAAGCCTGGAGTGCGCAAGGGTCAGTGGACGGATCAGGAAGATGCGATTGTCGTCGACGCAGTGTCTACATCAGCCGAGCAGCCCTTCACTCGGTGGTCTGATTTAGCCTCGAAGCTGCCCGGCCGTGTTGGCAAGCAGATCCGCGATCGTTGGGTGAATCATTTGAATCCCAACATCAACCATATGCCCTTCTCGCGAGAAGATGACCTCCTTCTGTGGAATGGCAACAAGGAATTCGGCAAGCGGTGGGTTGAGATTAGCACCAAACTCTTCAACTCATCGAGATCGGAGAATCACATCAAAAATCGTTGGTACTCGGCATCTTTCAAGAAGTTCATCGCCAACGAGTTCGGTTCTGATGCCTATGCCGCGACCGCCATAAAGCCTGCTACCAAGTCCAAAGCAAAGGCGTAAAGAGGCCCAAGCGGAGATCCGCTTCAACACTAGATGTATTTGGGGAAAGCATTCAGTTTTATTTTGATTATTTATTTACGTGATATTAATGTCGGCGATAGTACAAATATGTACCTAGGTACAAGTATAAGTTACAGTAAGAATATGAACACACTTGTTATAATACATATGGGAATTTTATCTACACTTCTGTGCTCTGCGTTGCCAGATCAGGAGCATTTCGAAGGAGTTTATATATGTTCTCCACCCTTTTCGCCTCATCGTGAGGCTCAGAGACGAAGGCGTTCGTCTCGGCAGGTGGTATCGGTGCACAGGCCGCTACCATAAAGGGATATAGGCCTAACTTCTTTCCCTTATCGACAGTATACAGAGCTTCAGGATGAGTCTTGATAAGTTGTTCGATGCCCTCGTCCCATGCCAAACCATTTTCAATGGCAATGGTTAGGGGAAGTTTGCCATCGGCGGAAGGAGATCTCGCAGCAGTTGGATTGATATGAAGAAGCCGAGATATTATATCCCTTCGCGAAAGGTGCCTGCAGAAAGGAGTGGACAATGCCAGCGTCAAAGGAAGATTTCCGAATTGATCCCGGACCAACGCTTGCTCAGGATGTTTGTGTAGAATGAAAGATACGATATCACGTGGAATGTGGGCATTGAGGGCCAGTGCCGCATGGAGGACGTTGGTAACGGACAGATCGATACTCATTCCGTATGGATTTTTGGCGATTTCATCCTGCTGCTGCGCTTGTTTCTCCAGTGAGATATGGTGATACGCAGCCTTGAGCAGAAGTACAGCTTTATTCCATCCAGCCGTATTCTTACCCCGCCCTCTTTTGTGAGCGTTCATGTACGTAGCTTGCTTCCAAACCAACTCCAGAGGTGTATTGGGAGTCGAAGAGGACGAGGATCCATAACTTTCGTTGGTTTTAGGGTGCTTCTTGACGTTCGCAGTGTGCCTCATGGATCGAAATGTTAATTCTGGCTTCGCATTGGTTCGACTTCGCCTGATGGACGCTGGAACCAGCGGTAGTAGTGCAGTTGAAGGGTCAGCCTGTAGAAGAAGAGTCAAAACTTCGGCACTTGCCCTCTTATCAACAGCGTGAAACAACGGACTTCTTCCATATGTATCTCGTCTGTGAATGGCAGCAGGGCATGCGTCGATGAGGAGCCGCAAGACTTCGATAGAACGTATGCCATAATGGCAGGCAAAATGCAGAGGAGTGGAACCTTCGTAGTCCCGCTTCCTAGCTGCCTTGGGATAAGCCTTGATCAGAGACCTTATGGCATCGGTGGTAGGGCCACCGCTGCAAGCCCAATGCAATGGCAACAAGCCATCAATGTCTCTAAGTTTGGCTTCGCGGCGCCCCTCACGAGTGGCACACCGTTGTATGACGCTTTCCCAGGCCTGGATTCGAACAAGATCCTTGAGCGTTGATCCTTGATGTTGTCGTGTTGGAGTCGGCAGGGGTGCCGGGAGACAAGATGATGTTCGAACGTTTGGACAACGAGAAGAGCAGTCGCGATGGCGGCGGCGACGACGGTTCCGGCGAGAGCGCAACCGATGTCGACGAATGCGATCGTTGCGGCGCCAGGGATCGAAGCAATCGGAATCGATGACAACAGACACGGCATAGTAGATCATTGTGAAGAATGCCCATGCCAGCATCACATTGGTTTCGATGGAAGTCGTCGAACCAGGTGGCATGCAGTCCGATTCGACGGCGCTAAACGATAACATTGATTGCTGCGTATTGGAAGAGAATTGAATTGCTAATCTGGTGGTATAATGAGCAAGTGTGATGGGCTTGTCATCATTGTTGTTGTCATTGCAGAGAATGTTGCGATCAAGGATAACAGCTCAGGCGCAGAAAAAGATCCAACAATAGCGACAGCTTAGATTCAGGTGTCAAAGTGATCGCCACCTCAGTTTGTTGCGCCGATTGGCTTGCTCGCTTTTCTTGCCAGATATCGCCCGCTCCACCTGGAGCGCCCACATCAGACACGTCGGCTCGTGCCAACGCAGACAAAACGCAGAAGCCGCGCGAGAGCTTTTACTGCCTTTTATCTCCTTCTTCATGTTCTGGCGACTGGACTGCAGCCGATCGATCGGGCTCATAACCCGTCGCGCGTTACCTCCTCGCCACTCGACCTTCCACTCTTTCCTGAGAAGGTGAGCGAAACCATGGACTGCCTTTGCGCGCGGCTCGCTCTGTGTTTTGATGATGATACCAGGCCGATGTTCTGTCGATTGATCTGCCGTTTGATGGTTACAACGAGCGGGAAAATAATGGGCGCGTGTTGTGTTGCTCTTCTTCCTGCCTCTCGTTTCAATGGTTCTTGTCTGGTCGTGTGGCTCAGTTCGTTTGCCCTCGGACATTGCCAATAATTCCAACAACCTTTTGAGATCGACAGCGTGGGCCCATGCTGTCGATCCCAATGCTTGCGCTGTGCGAAGATGTATCGGTCCCATTCTAGAATCTCTCATTCATGTAACTAACATTTTTCTCTTCGCCTTTCGATTGTCATTCCTACCGTACCCACCCACCCCTCTCTTCGATAGGGTTTTGTTTTGAACGTTTGTAATGCAAAATGGATCAAAGTACGTACCGCCGCACCTGAGAAATGCTCAGGGTGGAGGCGGATCTAGCTCTTCTGGAGGTGGCGGAGGCCAGGCCGGATACGGCGGCTCTCGCAGCTCTTATGGTGGCGACCGCGGTGGCGACCGCGGTGGCGACCGCGGTGGCGACCGCGGTGGCGACCGCGGCGGCGACCGCGGCGGCGACCGCGGTAGCTACCGCGGCGGTGGGGGCGGAGGCGCCCCTCAGCCCTCCAACTCTCGCTGGAACAACGTAAGCGGCGACGGCGAC
>Ga0209713_10003163_pt1 | contig 10399 bp, 7 predicted proteins | sample ArcOceMetagenome_3_FD_187444 | JGI IMG/M metagenome (GOLD analysis project Ga0209713, IMG submission 187444) | Marine eukaryotic phytoplankton communities from Arctic Ocean - Arctic Ocean- Svalbard ARC20M Metagenome (SPAdes) (version 2) | ecosystem: Environmental > Aquatic > Marine > Oceanic...
ACTTGTTCTGGAGTGATGTATCCGTCCTCCAACATAAAAGCATATAAAAATGGCTTTAGTATGGATCCCGAACTTCTTGGAGACGAAATTACATCTACTGAACCTCCGTGCTCTCTTTCTTTTACATTGGTATTTCCTACGTAAGAGATTATTTCTCCCGTATTAATATTTCCTACAATTACTGCTGCATTAAAAATATTATTCGATTTTAATCTTTGATGATGCAAATCTACCAAATTGATAACTTGAGTTTGTAGATTGGCATCTATAGTGGTAGTGGTTCTTTGTCCTCTTTTATTTTCATTTATCACTTTATTCAATAAATGACTCGCCAATTGGGGTAAGGGATGTGGCTTTTCTGGAAGGGGTTCTTCCATGGCAATCTCCATGGTTTCTTTGTCTATTTTTCCTTTAGCGTAGAGACGTTTCAGTAATCTATCTCTTTTATTTTTTAAAGCAGTTCTGTTTTTCCCTACATGAATTAAACTGGGAGCATTAGGCAATACAGCTAAAGTTGCAGTTTCTGCCCAAGACAATTTATTAGGACTCCTTTGGAAATAACGCCAAGATGCAGCATCCAATCCCACAACATTCCCTCCCATGGGTGCATTAGAAGTATAAATGGCTAATATTTCGTCTTTGGTATATTTCGCCTCTAACCGAGTTGCCAAAATCATTTCTACCAATTTCTGATAGATTGTTCTTTGCTTATTTCTCGACATTCGGATTACTTGCATAGTGATGGTACTTCCTCCACTCACTACTTTACCATTAGCTACATTTTGTTTTATTGCCCTCGCAATTCCTCTTGCACTTACTCCAATGTGTGAATAAAAAGTATGGTCTTCAAACTCTACTACGGATGCTTTAAATTTATCTGGAACAGAATCATTGTGAGGAAATCGCCATTGTCCATCTCCTGCTATTAAAGCATTAAGAAGCTTTTCATTTTTATCTAATAAAATAGTAGAAGTAGGTTTATTAAACAAAGTACTAGGCAAACAATTCCACCACCAAATGAATAGAATAAAAAAAAACGCAAGTATTATATACTTGCGTTTTTTAATAAATCGAATCAGTTTTTTAACTAATTTTTTCAAAATTGCTTTTTATTGGAATTGTAATGAATTAAAACCTCAACAAAACAACTTATTTTTTGCTAAATATATTGTATTTAAGTATACAATATATTGCTCTAAATCCATCTCTCCATCCAATATGCTTTCCTTCTTCGTAAGTTCTTCCGTAGTAAGAAATTCCTACTTCGTATATTCTAATGTCTTTTACTCTTGATAGTTTTGCTGTAAATTCGGGTTCAAACCCAAATCTTTGCTCTTTCAAGTTAATTAATTGTGCTATGTCTGTTCTCACCAATTTATAACAAGTTTCCATGTCTGTTAAATTCAAATTAGAAAACATATTAGACAATTTGGTCAAGAATTTATTTCCTAAAGAATGCCAGAAAAACAAAATTCTATGAGGGTTTCCTCCCATGAACCTTGAGCCATATACTACATCTGCAAACCCTGTAACAATTGGTTTTAACAAATCATTGTATTCTTCTGGATCGTATTCCAAATCAGCATCTTGAATAATTAAATATTCTCCTTTTGCTTCTTTTATTCCTCTGTGAAGTGCTGCCCCTTTCCCCATGTTTTTGGGTTGGTGATAAAACTGAATCTCCATCTCTGGATTCAATTTTATATAGTTCTCAACTGCTTCTGTGGTATTATCTGAAGAAAAATCATTGACAATAATAATTTCTTTTTCTATCCCTCCAACTAAATCAACTGTCTTTACTTTATCCAAAATTAAATGAATGGTAGCCCCTTCATTGTAAGCCGGAATAATTATCGATAATTTCTTGAAATTCATAATTCGTTACCTATTTAGGTACAAATATATAAATATTTACAACTTGCTTAGTCCCTTTGCCTCTAATCTTTTTTACCTAAAGGATACAAGTTTTGCCCTAAAAATGTATCGGGAAATTTCTCCATGTCCTCAAAGCCCAATTCAATATCCCTCCCACTACTTGGAATATAATTAGTTCTGAATACATAATCCCAAACACTGAGACTTATCCCAAAATTAGCACCATTTTTTCTGTCTTTTGGCAATTCTTTGGCGTGATGCCAAATGTGCATTTTTGGATTGTTTAACAGGTATTTTAAGGAACCGTAATCCAAATTAAGATTAGCATGATTGAGATGACCTATTGCAATATTAATGTAATAAATTACAAATACACTGCTAGGTTCAAATCCTCCTATCAATAGAAAAATTAAGTATTTAGCAGGTGTGTAAAATACGTTTTCCATCCAGTGGTAACGCAAGTGGGCTGCAAAACCCATTTCCTCTACCGAGTGGTGAACTTTATGAAACTGCCACAAAAAATTGAATTTATGAAGCGTCCTATGAACCAACCATTGTACAAAATCCATTGCCAAAAAGAAAATCGCAATTTGCGCCCAATATGGTAATTCTCGGGCATCAAACAAAGAAATTACTTCTGTATTTCCTCCAATCAGTTCTGTGAATCCTTGGGCAGTGATTGCTGCTAATCCTGCAAAGAATACCAATTTAAAAAAGTAAAAATTAAAGAACATATAAAAAGCATCTAACCAAAAATCTTTACGGATAACTTTTTGATTCTTTCGCCAAGGAAAAGTAACCTCCAATCCCCAAACTAATAAGGACAATAAAACCAACAACCAAAAATAATTTTGATACCAAGGTGTGGCTTGAAACGAAATTTCATTCCACATATATCCACCAAATCCTTTGAGGCTTTCAATAAATAAATATACGTATTCCACTGTTTTTATTTTAGAACCAAAATTATGATTCTTACAAGTAAAGGTATGCATCTTTTGTTGCAAATGCTCTTTTAATGAATAGTTTGGATATTTGAGTTAGTTTTTACTATAAAAATGGGGGGAGTATTATCGTGTTAGCCCGAGTCTACTCAGACAGAAGAAAGCATGTTGTAAGCATATTCCCTTAGGGCTGGCGATAGTTTTGAAGCTTTTAGCTTAGCAAAAAATTCTTTTTTCTTGGTTTCATTTTGTGTTAATTCATAGTACTTTGCTAATTCAAAATACAATTCTGAATTAAAAGAGTTAAATTCATATGCTTGCAAAAGGGAATTAAAATCTTTGTTTTTCGCATCACTATTCAAGTAATTGGTGTAATGCATATCAAATTTCATCTGAAGCGTGAATTGTCTTTGCGCATCTGTTTCTTTGTGTTCTAGTTGCACTTGATCCTTGGTATTCTTATCTAGAATGACAGAATATTTGGAAACAGCTTTTTGTGTGCTCCCTTTTTTTTCTGCACTTTGGGCCAATCCAATTGTGGGTATCATTAAGATAAGAAGAAGGTAATAAATAGGTTTCATAAGTATAAAAATAAGGTTTCTCTTTGACTATTGGTACACTTAAGAATAAAATAGGTTCAATATGTGTCAAAAAAAAACCATCAACTTCAATAAGTTGATGGTTTTAATATTCTGTTTTTCTCTACTTAGTTTTTTACCAAGATTCCTGTAGCAATAAATATTGGTTCAAAAACTGGTGCAATAACTGCATCATGTTTAGCTTGTAATTTAGCTTTTTTCTCTTCAGTAATGCCTTCATCTTCCATTTCATCCATGATGTAATGTTGTAAATCTGCTATCGAAGTTGTATCCATCATTGCTTCTCCTGTAAAGATTGCTTCTGTTCCTATTTCAGTATCAGTAGGAATAGTAAAATGATCTTTGAACATTACTCTTACATCAGTAGAATCAGGTAATGTCACGATTACAAAACATCCTGCTTTTGCGCAAATGCTAGATAAATTTGTTTTTAATGTATAATTTGCTGTTTCTCCATTTGAGAATACTGTGGCAAAACTATCAATGCTAATTGCTGCTTCATCATTTACTGCTTGAGTTCCAAAATGAGTATAACCATCCATTTCTTGAACTGTTACAATAACCTCTTCTTCAGTTAGTACTTCTTCATCAGTTGATGTTTTTTCTTGTGCTTCTCCACAAGAAAATAAGATTGTTCCTGCGAACAATAGGGTAATAAATTTTTTCATTGTTTTTGTTTTCTTTGTAATTAAAGTGCAAATATAAAGGAATAACTAATTGGATTGAATTTTTGAAAATAAAATATCACAAAGATTTAAACAAAAAAAAGGCTAGAATATTATTCTAGCCTTTTTTTGTTTTATAAAATCGAACTTTACAATCCTCCTAAAGTTATTCCTGCAGAGAATGGCATTAAATTTAAAACTCCCTAACTAGGAGAAGCATAACCTTGATTCATTTTAGTTAATCCATAATTAATATAAATCCATTCGTTTAAATTCATGTTGGTTATTATACACGTAAGACGTGTTTAATGATTTAAAAAGTTACAATAAAATTTACTATACCCAACTTTTAACTTAACTCAATCGTATATAAATTGAAACAAAAAATAAATTTTTAATATAACTAAGTGTTTAAATGTGTTACATTTGAACAAATAAAACTAATTTAAAATGAAAAAAACATTACTTTTTGCCGGGTTATTATCTATTAACTTTGTAATGAATGCTCAAACAGTTAATGATACAAACATAGCAGAATATGGAGATACAATTTTTAATGCAATAGACAACTCCCCTTCTATTTCTCTTGGAACAACAGGAGCAGGAAATACATGGAATTTCTCTGGATTAATAACAAACAGTATTGATACAGTTGTTTTTTATCATCCCTATTTTGTTGCAGGAAATGCAGCTAATTCAACTTTTCCTTTAGCAACTCATGCTATTAAAGAAGATACGAATTTCGTGTTTTTACATAAAAAATCGACTTCACTAGAATTAATCGGCTTATCTAATGGAACAACTCATGTAGCTTCAGAAAATTCCGAAACAGTAATTACATTCCCAAGTTCTTATGGAACTACTTTTAATGATATTGCTAGAACGCAAACTGTGGTTTCTGGAGCAACTGCTGGATATCCTGTAGATTCTGTAAGAGTTATGAGTTCTACCGTTATTAATTCTGATTTTAATGCATCAGGATCTTTAACAACTCCATTAGGTGTATTCTCCGCTATCAGACAATATTTGATAAGAACAACTAGGGATACTGTTTATGCTAAGATTTCAGGATTTTGGAATCCTTCACCAATTGTTACGCAACAAAACACAGCTTACAGTCACCAATATTGGTCGGATGCTGTAAATGCTAAATTTCCTTTAGTTTCTTATGATTTAACATCTGCTGGAGCTTTATCGGGAACTGTTTCTTGGACAAGAGGAGTTGTAGAATTGAATAATGTTGGAACTAAAGAATTGGTAAGAAAATCAATTAGCATTTATCCAAACCCAGTTCAAAACACACTTACAATTGATAACCTAGATGCAATAAACAAAATCATAATTACAGATATTACTGGTAAAATTGTTTTTAAATCTGAAAAAAATAATCAAAAAAAATTGACTGTTGATTTCTTGAACAAAGGAATTTACATCTTAACTATTGAAACAGATACTTACATTGGGACTACTAAGTTTATCAAGTAAGACAAAACATACTGCATAAAAAAAGAGAGTCTTGGAATTTCCAAGACTCTCTTTTTTTGTTTAAACTTTTTTTTTAGGAAATCACTCCAGATCCAAGCAATTCATCTTCTATATACCAAGCAGCAAACTGCCCTGCTGTAATTCCTCTTTGAGGATTTTCGAATGTGATATACAATTCATTTTCTTTTTGAATTAATTTGGCTTTTTCCAAATCTTGACGGTATCTAATTCTTACCAAACACTCAAGCTCTTCAACAGCTTTAAGTTTTAAGTCCGTTCTTATCCAATGGATTTCTTTATCTATTACTTTCAATGCTTTTCTGTACAAGCCAGGATGATTATCACCTTGTCCTACATACACAACATTTTCAATTACATCTGTAGCAATCACAAACAAAGGGAAAGGCGTTCCTCCTACTCCCAATCCTTTTCTTTGTCCTGTTGTAAAATAATGTGCTCCGGTATGTTGTCCTTTGTTTTTACCGTCTTCTACTGCATAAACAAACGGAGCTGCCAAATTTTCTATCTCTGTTTTTGATTCGTAAGTTTTATACTGCTCAAACTCCTCTGGAATCTCTATTATTTCTCCTTTTTTTGGTTGTAATTGTTGTTGTAAAAAGTCAGGTAATTTTATCTTTCCTACAAAACATAATCCTTGAGAATCTTTTTTATTCGCAGTAACCAATCCTTGCTCTTGAGCAATTTTTCTTACTTCACTTTTTTGTAAATCTCCTATTGGGAATATTGCTTTGGATAATTGAAATTGATTCAATTGGCATAAGAAGTAACTTTGGTCTTTGTTTTTGTCTTTTCCTGCCAATAATTTATGCATTTCAACTCCATTAATTATTTCAGAATCTTTTCTGCAATAATGACCTGTAGCAACAAAATCGGCTCCTAAGTTAAGAGCGGCTTCTAAAAAAACATCAAATTTTATTTCACGATTACACAATACATCAGGATTTGGTGTTCTTCCAGCTTGGTACTCTGCAAACATATAATCTACAATCCTTTCTTTATATTCTGCACTTAAATCTAACGTTTGGTATGGAATATCCAATTGCTCTGCAATTGCTAAAGCATCATTACTATCTTCTACCCAAGGACATTCATTATTGATTACTACGGTTTCGTCATGCCAGTTCTTCATGAATAATCCTATGACATTGTATCCTTCTTGTTTCAAAAGATAGGCTGCAACACTAGAATCTACTCCTCCCGATAATCCAACTACAACTGTTTTTTGCATTTTTTTAATTACTTTTTATACTGCAAAGTTAGGGAATTCTTTTTTACTGTGTGTTTTATGCTAGAAAGGATTCTCGAGTTATTTAGTTGCCGTTTTCTAGTTCCTGATTTTGGATTCTCGAATTAGTCTTCGTCTCTAATTAGATGAACAAAAGTTCTACTGAACGGAGTCGAAGTGTTTTCATTCCTACTATGTCGTATATTAAAAAATCTCATCTCTTTTTCTTCAGAAAAAAACTACAAATTATCATTCAACTTCACAATTCCATTGTTACCAAGAATAATAGGCAAATCAGAAACTCTATTTTCTTCTGGCCCATTTTCTAATTTAAGAACTCCTCTTGGGCAAACCGCACTACAAATACCACAACCTACACAAGATGAACGAACAATATTTTGCCCTTTTTGAGCGTAAGCTCTCACATCAATACCCATTTCACAATAGGTGGAACAATTTCCACAAGAAATACATTGGCCTCCATTTGTAGTAATTCTAAATCTGGATTTGAATCTTTGTACAATTCCCAAATAAGCTGCTAATGGACAACCAAATCTACACCAAGTTCTGTTTCCTAACATAGGATAAAATCCTGTCCCAATAATTCCCGAAAATACAGAGCCAATAAAGAATCCATACCATTTACGGACATCAAACGAACTTAGTCCCAAAACGGTAGACTCTCCTGTGAAGAAAGTATACAAAACGAAAGCTGTCATAAGAATTGCAAAAACCAAAACTGCATGAATCATCCACCTCTCCAATTTCCATGCTTTCATAGATTTATCGGATAATTGACGGTAAGGATCTCCCAAAGTTTCTGCCAATCCTCCACATCCACAAACCCATGAACAATACCATCTTTTTCCAAAGAAATAGACAAAAACAGGTACTCCAACTACAAAAAGAGCAATTCCCCAAACCAACATAAAGATTCCTAAAGTTCCTTTTTCTAGCATTCCATTGATATTCCATTCGAAAAAGAAATCATAATCAAGTGGCCACATATTTGCAAAGTTGAAGCTATATTCATTCAAACTCGCTAATATCTCTGGGATTAAAAAAGCAAATCCTAATTGGAAGAACATCACAGAAATTGTTCTAATAATTTGATACTTATTGTGACGGTATTTTATAATCATCCTCACTCCCATAACCATCATAGCAAGTGTGTACATTAATCCATACAAAAACCATTGAGAAGCTTCCCCTCCTCCACTCAAAAACTTTTTAAGTGGATCTACCATTACAATCCAAGGAGTGATATAATAAGGAAACCAATAGAGTAAAACATAAAACCCTATTAAAAACGTTCCAACAATTATTCCTATCCAACCCCGGCTTGTTGCTGCACTTTTATAAATTCCATCATTTTTTATTCCTGGATATTTTTTTAAATCTGGCAAAACACTAATCACAACACCAATAGAAGCAAATATTAACGTCAATAAAAACAACAACCACCTATTTTCTGTTACAAAACCTGTTGTAGATTTTTTTGTGATTTTAAATAAATACTCAGAATATTTATTTTCATCAAACCCCATTGAATTGATTACACTTTGATCAATATCAGTTTTCTTATTGGTAAGAATATCGTTTAATTCTTCTTTGTTTTTAAGTTCTCTTTCAAATACCCATCCTAAATTCTCTGTAATTAATTTATGCTTGGCACTGTCTTCTTTTGTTGCTTCGGAGAAAGTTTGATTGACAGACTCTAGACTAAAATCTAGTTTGTTATCGAGGGTAGAATGGTAAATAAGTGTTGAAATATCTTTGTCTGAAATTCCAAATTCATTTACTATTCTTTCGTTAGATTGATTCAGCATTTTTTTCAATTCTGCAACAAAAGAGAACTGATTAGAATAAGGTTTATTACTTATATCTTTAAAAACGTCCGCTTTTTTGGCAAACTGATACTTTCCCTTTACACTTTCGGATAAAGACTCTGGAGTTAATTCATAGTTACCAAAAGAAAGCAAAACGATAAAAAAACCGAATGAAATAATAAAAATTGCTAAACCGATTTTTTTCATGAGACTTGTTTTAATTGAAATTACTTAAAAATAGTAACTTAATAGTTCTTAAATCGAATCAATACTCCAAACCATACAGTTTTTAAATGTTATTTTTTAGTAACTTTAAAATTATACAATCAAACCCTTGATTATGAAACTAGTTTACTCAATATTATTCTCTACTATTCTTCTTTTCGGAAATTCACTTTCACAATGCGATACTTCCGTCAATAAATTAATGTTGGTAGGTGATAGTTGGGCAAAATTTTCTTTTGATTTTGAATCTATCCCAACTAACTTAGACCGATTTGGATTTACAAATATCGGAATGTATTCCGACAATAACTTATCCATAAATGGAGCCGTTTCTGATGATTTTTTAACACCAGCTGGGAAAAATGCTATTCAAAATGGATTTGCCAATAACCCTGAAATTGAATGGGTGAATTTAAGTATTGGAGGTAATGATATTTTGAATAATTGGAACAAATCAATGGATACTCTTGCAACAGATTCTTTACTGGATGTAACAATGCTTAAAATTGATAGCATTATTCAATATATAAAATCTACAAAATCAACTGTGAAGATTTACATATCAGGATATGATTTTGCAAATTTTGGAGAAGTAATTATGACTTATGCAGCCCCAACTTTTCATCCATTTTATTCTAGATGGAACGGGATGGGCAAGCCTGATTTTGAGGAAATGAATAAATTATTAACTCGAGCTTCATTAAAATTTGATGTTTTGGTATCGGGTAATCACAATGTGTTTTACAAAAGTGCATTGGGGCTAATGCAATACCTGTACGGACAAACAACTGCTCTTGGAGTTGCACCAGGAGGAATTTATCTTCCCAAAACGGTTCCTTTGCCTGGAGGAAGGTTGGATTACCCAACTCCAAAAATAATGATGAATGATTATGTCGTTTTTAAAGATTGTTTTCATTTAAGTAACGGAGGGTTTGAGATGTTCTACAAATATCATTTTGAGCAATATTATTGGGGTGAGTTAAGAAATAAAAAAGACATCTCTATTGTTTCTGAAGGAGGAAATAAGGATGGGGGAATTACTTCACTCTCTTCTATAAGTCCTGCAAATGTAACCGTTGGAAACAATTCAACAACAGGAGTATCTAAAGGGATTGTAAGCTTTAATACGAGTTCTGTTCCTTCATCTACCGTGATTCATAGCGGAAATTTATTTTTGTATCGAGATAACTTAACGGGATCTTTACCTTCTTTTAATAAAGTAATCTTAGAGGTGAAGAAAGGAAATTTTGGAACTTCAACTTCTTTAGATTTTGGAGATTATGCTTCTATAGCCGATAAAGTAGACACAGCTTGTGTATTTGGTACTGTGAAAGAAAATGGGTATTGGCTAAGAATAAAATTACCTACAGGTTTATTAACTGAAATTAACACGATTGGCTCTACGCAGTTCAGAATATCTATGATTGATAGTATGAATGGAAGTACTCTATTTTATTCTACGGGAGACTCCATTAACAAGCCATTTTTAGATTTAGAGTATTTTAATCCAGCTTCTGTGGCCGAAAACCAA
>Ga0209713_10003164_pt1 | contig 10399 bp, 7 predicted proteins | sample ArcOceMetagenome_3_FD_187444 | JGI IMG/M metagenome (GOLD analysis project Ga0209713, IMG submission 187444) | Marine eukaryotic phytoplankton communities from Arctic Ocean - Arctic Ocean- Svalbard ARC20M Metagenome (SPAdes) (version 2) | ecosystem: Environmental > Aquatic > Marine > Oceanic...
AAGTATTCCTAACCAAGTAAATCTATCATGCCACGGAAAAGAATGCAGAGGCAGAAAAGTCAAGCGCAATCAATTGGCTCTGCGTCACAATGGGCGCTAACTGGAGCGGCGAGTGGACGTGGCAGCCGAAGGACAAGCGTGTGTTCGGCCACGTGCCTCCATCCACGTCTAAACCTGGGCCGAGCTCGCTGCCGCCTCAGCAATGGGTCGCCCAGGGTGCGGACAGCAGAGCAATTCCAAACGCGCAGCCCCTGACACAGCCCCCCATGCAGACGAGAGATATGTGGGGTGCGCCCTTACCAACGGCTACAATTCCAGTGGGTCAGCCGGTGGGTGCACCACGCGACCGGCACGCCAGTGGCACCAGAGGTCCCGGTCGCTGTTGGCACGCCCGTCACTCCTGAGGGCAAGCTGCAGTGAGCCGACGGGGCAGTCATGGTAGATGTGAGCATGTTGGATCGCCTTTAGACGAAACTCATAATTGTAATCTCGAGATCACGCTACACACGTTTCGATACGGCGCGGTAAAATCTACCGGCTACGGGTTGAAATCCGGCTCGTGGACGCCGTCCTCGAGCCACAGCTGGCCGGCTGGCCTCGGCGCATCCTTTGGAGGACCGTTGCGGGTGAGCCAATGGTGCTTCAGGTTGCGGTACCTGCTCGCGGGCTCTCCGATGGGGTGGAACGAGTCTTCTCCCGTCTCCGGATCCAGCAGCTTGCAATCTGTCTCCCATGCCGCGTCGCTCTGGGCTTCGACTGTGCAGTTGAGCCAGGTCAGGCTGCGGGAGATTGGGCGCTGGAGAGGATTGGCGCCTCGCCAGAGTGACGCGTATCGCACAAAAAGCTGCACCTGGTAGTAGACCACCGCGTCCTCCGACAGGACCCCCTCCATCAGCCTGGCCACCTCGATCGTAATCTTGCGCGCCTTGGCGTCGTTCTCTCGCGCCCAAAGAATGGCGCTGCTCAGGTTTGACAGTGTTGAGGACACAGGCACGTAGTGCTTCCACGGTTCGAGCAGCGGCTCAAACCACTCGCCCACGCCCATCTCCTGCTTCAGCGGCGTTGCACCGCTCAGCAGCACGTGGCGCAGGCGATCTGCCCAACCTGCGATGCCCTCGACGTGCACCATGTAGCGGAAGCGCCGGGCTTGCTCTGTCATGGGCATCCCCGCCGGTCTGTCTCTCGAGGCGACGGCCGTGCAGTTTGGGTCAAAGTTGTTTCGCTGGCGAAGCAGCTTGAAGCGCACATCGAGCAGCTCCGGGTGGCGGCATTTCTGGTAGGCGAGAGCAACGCGGCCCGCCCGCTGCCAGTTGCTCGCGACGACGCGCTCCTGAGCCAGCTCGCCCCTGCTGCTCCAGCGCGTGTTGTACACGTGGTGGTCGGCAATGCTGCCACGCCAGACCGCCTTGGGCTGTCGACACTCCCACAGCCGGGCGTGCGCGTGCCGTTGCGCGCGTAAACGGGACATTGTTGCATCCCACTCGCCGAGATCGGGATCCCGAGAGCTCAGCACGTTCCACTGCACCGACGGGATCGTTCTCGCCGTTTCGCAGCAGACCGAGGTCAGAAGCGGCAACGAGCGCGTCCCGGCCCCTGCCTCAAAGAGGCCGTGGCAATAATCGTCGCTGCACAGCCGAAACTGGAAGTCGGGAAGCCGGTGCTGGCGCAGAGCAATGAAGAGCAGCCGCAGCACTGTGAGCTGTCGCCCGCCTTCGGACGTCTTGGCGCATGCGCTGAGAGCAAGTGTAAAGAAGTGGCTGCCTTCTGGGATCTCCAGAAAAACACGGCCACCGACCACGCTGACGAGTGGGCATTGGCGACCCTCGCCCAACCCGAACCACTCGACAGCCGTCCGATTCTTAGGCTCGTGTGTGCGCAGGTTCTCGGGCCAGATCCCGTGCTTGAAGGGCCGCAACCAATGCGTGATCAAATTGTCGATCTGGCGCTTGAGGCGCCATTCCAGCGGCTGTCGCGGTGGGAGTATGCCTGCCGCCTCAAGCTCGCTCCGCCATGCGGGACACCATGTACTGTTGGATGAATTGCTGGATGGGTCACGAGCTGGTGGCAGCTCTGGTGCAACATCAGCCTCTGTCGGGCACGAACTCTGCGCCGACTCTGCCAATCGGCGACCAGATTCAATGGTGGGAGGCATTTGCATCAGCCCACACTATTCGCGTCGGAATGCAAAAAGAATGCCAAACTTCTCACGGATGGTGCACATTCCAGATGAGTTCTGTGTGTTGTGCTGAACGCTGGAGCCATTTGACATGCAGTCCACGACGCAAAGCATAGAAGGGTATCGTGGGACTGCCTGCGTTGGCAAGGCTTGCTTCTCACCGCAGGATATTGCATCGCAGCCGGGTGGTTGGCGCAGCTTCTTGCCGACAACAGGTCCGCGAAAGGGCGAGTGCCGGTCAGGCTGCCAACAGTTTGTGCCATTAGGGCTTTCAAAGTGCCCGACAGGAAATTCCAGTCATCTCGAACCATGCCGCATGCCCACTCCAATCAATCAGCGATGCTCCCATTCCAAGGGCGAGGAGCAAATGCTGCTCGAGCTGCTTGGTGCACAAACCAATGGCACCTTCCTTGAGATTGGCGGCAACGACGGCTTCTCCACGACCAACACGTGGAGGCTCGAAGTCTGTCATGGCTGGCGAGGGATTCTGGTCGAGGGCCATCCGCAGCTCTTCCAAAGGATGCGTGCAAAGCGGCCTCGTGCTCAGTCTTGGCATGGCCGTCTGTGAGCGGCATGGCTTCGTCAACTATACAAAGCAGGTCGCCTCATCCCTGAAATGGACCATCACGCCGTTTTGGTAATCCTGATTGCATGTATATCTTGGTGCAGGCTGCCGTGACGTCCGGGATCACCACGCTGATGGATACGACCCACAAACGTCGCTATCGGGTGAATAGCACGGACGTCGTGCCGGTGCCTTGCGCGCCGCTCGGCGATTGGCTGCTTCTGCTGCGCGCCACCACCATCGATTTCTTCAGCTTGGATGGTATGCGTCTACCTGTCACTACTGCCCAAATGCGTGCAATCTCTCATGCTCGCTACCTTGCTCGCAGTGGAAGGGTCAGAGATGACGGTGCTCAAGACGTTGCCGTGGAAGGCGCTGTCGCTTGGGGTGCTCGTGGTCGAGTGCAAGATGAGCTGGGGCTGCCGCTCTCCCAAGGAGACTGGTATCAGCAAGTTTGTCACCAGCCAAGGCATGCGCCAACTCGGCGCATTTCGCGCACGCCACGACATCTGGGATTTGGTATTCGTCAACCAGAGCCGTGTCGCAGCACTCAACATGACGCGCCTCGTGGATGAATGGTAGAGGTGACACAGGCGTATGGTTATTTGCTCGTTGTGTTGCGATGGTTGATTTAGTTACTTTTATCACACCGCGCATGATGCGTGCCGGACATCGGCACGACTCTGTCGGCGCGAATTCGGTACGTAGTTCTACTCTCATTTTGGCTGGATCGCGCCACGCGTGAGCGTGGGTGACAACTTGAAGAACTGGTCGGCCTTGAAGGTGGGCGATGCCATCTGCAGAAGCGGCTGCTTGCGGCTTTCTGCGGCCAGCCGCGCCTCCTCCTCAGCCGCACGCTCAGCGGCATCCGGATATCGAAAGCACGGCATGCGCAGCGTCTCGTTGTACGTAGTCGTGCCCATGAACATGACGGTGAAACCAACGATCTGACGGCGAGGCATGTGGCAACGGGCGGGTCAGCGGATCGGCGACTGGGTCGGTGGATTTCCGTGTGGTGAGATCTAGGCTGGCAGAGTGGCGCCGAACCTGGAGCAGGTGGAAGCGTTCGGCGCCGGTGGCGATGCCAAAGAGCCACACGAGGCCCGTGCGCGACGAGTCGAGTACCTGCGCCGAGAGATACGGGCGGGGCGGATGAAGGCGGGGCGCCGATGCGGGCGACGGGGCTGTGACGGCGCGTGCAAAGCAGGCGTGGCGCACGACGCGGTAGGCGGCGCTGGAGGTTTTGGTGATCGAGATGCCGAAGAAGTTGAAGAAGGCGATCGAGAAGGCGTTGCTCGCGAGCAGCGCGACCAGCACCGGCGAGCTGCAGATCTGGCTGAAGGCGTCGACGCTGTCCTCGATGGGCACGCCGGTCGCTCCGCCCGTTTGCTGCAGCACGGCGAGCACGCACAGCAGCCCCGCCATGCCCCATATGCCCTCGCACCCCACCGCCTGCAGCGCGGGCATGTTGTGGCCGGTGACGAACGTCTCCTCCAGTACCATCTGCAGCGCCGCAAACAGCTGCGACCCCACCACCAGCACGTCCCCCAGCAGTGGGTTCGAACCAGCGCCGGCGGCGGCCTGGCTTTCGTCCGGCTGCAGCACGCTCGTGCTGCCCACCACCAGCGCTCCGGCGAAGACCAGGCTCATCCCGCACCACTGCCACGGGCGGGTCGCCCGTCTCAGCAGCACCCGCGACATCACGCCGGTGAAGATGACCACCGAACCACGGAGCATCTGGTACGTGGAAGCGTTGGTCATCGTGAGCCCGGCGTACATCGTGCTCGTCCCGATGATGTCGCACCAGGCCGGCAGGGCGAAGCTGGCAAAAACCCGGAGCGGCAGGCGGTGGATGCGCTTGCCACGAATGTAGCAGTCGGCGACATAGTATAGCATGCACGAGATCTCGCCCGAAAACATGGCACCTGCCTGCACAAATGGGTGGTTGAAGATATGCCCTAGGCTCGATGTCGAGAAGGCCGCCTTGCACGTCAGCGTGTTGGCCGTGCCGGAGACGAGCATGCCCACTGCTAGCCCAAGCTGCTGGTAACGCCGTCGTAGCTCTCTAGCCTCGGTCTCGGACAGCGGCTTTGCTTGGCCTTGGCTGCCTTTGTTGTGGAGCGCGATAGGCTGCATCGCAGGTGCGTCGGCTGTGGCCGGTCGGTCGCAGGCCGGCCGACGGCTCCTGCGACGCGTTCGTCGCTATGCAGTGGATGGACTCTCTGTTGAGGCTATTACTTACCAATGGGCGACATACATGCCGATCTACATGCCTGTTAAGCGTCTAAGCTGTCGAAGCAGCTGTTTAAGCTGTTTGAGCAGAGCTCTCGCCGTGATTCCCAGTTTAGTAAACTGTAGCTCTGCATGTTCACACATGCAAAACTCGTCGGTCGTGTGATTGTTGTGTTTTTGGAAGCTAACAGCAGGAAGCGAAAGATGGCCTCCCGCTAAGTCTCCACGATGCCACCACCACCGGCTTCCGAGACCGATCCCGCGGCGGTGCGCCGCCAGCTGGCCAACAGCCGGCGGCTCGAGATCGAGCGCTCCCGCCACAACCGGCTCGACAGCAAGAAGTATGAGGTCAGGAAGGAGACGCTGCTCCGGTCGCAGATTGAGAGGTCGCGCCGGCAGGAGGCCGTGGCCATTGCCGCATCGACGGCCACTGGTGGCGACGTGCCGGTCCTGAGTGCAAAGGCCGCGGCAAAGGTGCTCGACCAGCTGCGCTTCAGAGCCGCCCAGAAGGAGCAGGAGCTGGAGGCGCTGCTGGTGACGGAGCGAGAGCTGGCGGAAGCGCAGGCGGCCACGGCAAACGCCGACAAGGGCGTGCGTGCCGAGCTGCCCGTGCTGCAGCAGCGGCTGGGGGAAGCTGCCGACGCGATCGAGGCGGTGGGTCGCGAGTCGTCCGTCCACCGGCACATGCTCTCGACGCGGACCAAGGGGATGCTCGCGCTGCGCGCACAGCACAAGAAGCTTCTCCTGCAGCTGGCCGACGTCAAGCAGGTGACGCGCGAGGCGGAGGCGGCGCATCTACGAGCCATCGCGCTCGCGGAGCGCGCCGTCGTCGACCTGAAGGCCGCGCGCGCCGCCCTCGTGGCGGCGGCCGCGGCGGGCGGCGGTCGAGGTGTCGAGCAGCGCGTCGTCAGCCTGCACGCGACGCTCCGGGCGCTGCAGGCGCCCGATGAGGCGGCGGCCGACCTCGTCGACCTCGTGCGCAGCTTTGCCACCGCCCGCGCGCGCGCCAAAGAGAGCGTCGTCGCTCAAGTCGATCAGCTGCGCGTGCGCGAGGCAACAAGGCCGCGCGACGAGGCGGCCGAGAGGGCGGAGGGGGAGGCGGAGGCGAGGCGGACAGCGGCGTCCGAGGCGGCGGCGGCGGCGGCGGCGGCGGCGACGGCGGCGGTGGTGGCGGCAGGCGAGGCGTCTGATGATGCAGCCGACGGCAGTGGCGGCGTCGCGCCGCCTCGGCATCGGCATCAGCCGCGCGCCGCGCCCTCGTCTTTGCCGCCGCCACGGAGCGAGGAGGAGGCGATGCATGCGGCGATGCAAAGCAGCCACGACCGCGCGGTGGCGCTGGTGCGACAACTGCGGCTGCGCATGCAGGAGCGCGATGCGCGCGTCGCGCAGTGCGCCGCGCTGCAAGCGGAGGAGGAGGCGCGCGAGGCGGCGGAGGTGGAGAGGCTGCAGCAGCAGCTCGCAACGGCGCAGCAGGCGGTGGATGGCCGCAGGGTGGAGCACGCCTCGGCGCGGCACCGGCTGCGCCAGCTGGGACCGATGGTGGTGGGCCGACTCACCTCGTCTCTACTCTTTGCGATGACGCCGCAGATGCTCGCCGCCATCGGCCACCACCACCACAGCCAGCAGCAGCACCACCACGGCGGCGGTGGCGGTGGTGGCGGCGGTGGCGGTGGCGGCGATGGTGGCGGTGGTGGCGGCGGTGGTGGCGGTGGTGGCGGTGGTGGCGGTGGTGGCGGTGACAGCGACGCTACGTTCATGACGACGACGATGCCGGAGGAGGAGGACGGCGGCGGCGGCGGCAGTGGTGTTGGCGCGCCGCACAGGCCCTCACGTGCGAAGCCGCCGCGCAGGCCGGCGCGGACCGGTGCGACTACCACTTCCCGCGCAGCACGCAGCCGACGCATCGAGACTGCGGCGGACGGCGCAGGGGCAGCCGCGGCGGGCGATGCCACCGGCAGAGGTCGAGGCCGAGGCAGAGGTGGCGCAGGCGGCGGCACAGGCGGCGGCGCAGGCGGCGGCGCAGGTGGCGCAGCGCAGCCACCGCTGCCCGTCGTGATGCATCATCTGATGGAGGCGGCCGAGAGAGCCGCGGAGCTGGCTCGGTTGGCGACGCTGCCGCCGCCGACGAGCCCCGGCACAGCCTCACCTCCTTCACCTCAGCCGTTGCCACCGCAAGCGTCGTCGCCACCGCCACCAGCCGCCTCCCCGACACCGGAGCCGCCACCCGCCGTCGACGACAGCAGCCCAAGCGCCGCCTTCGCCGCAGCGGCTCCTGATTTGCCGCCTTTGCCAGCCCCAGAGGCCAGCGAGGAGCCTCCAATGCCGTCAGAGGCACCGGCGTCAACAACAGACGCGAGCAGTAGAGATGGAGATGGCCGGCCGGCCGGCATCGGCAGCACAGGCGCTGCGGCGAGATCCGCACGCGCAGTAGTCAACAGCGGTAGCAGTAGAGCGAGACGCGTCGGTGGTGGGTTTTCATGACCTCATGAGTTGCTGAAGGGTGTATCAACCTTGACTACAGTGGAGACACGAGACACAAGACACTGTTCACGGCCCAACAGTGTCGTTCCTCGAGATGGTGGCGGGGTCATGTCGGCGGCGGCTGCTGCGCACTCACGCTGCCCGACCGCTCGCTCTGCCGTTCGCTCTGCCGGCCGCTGAGCTCGCTCTGCCGCCTGCTGAGCTCCGCAGTCTCGATGAGGCCGCCCCACATCTGCGACTCATCCTCCACGGCCGAGCTCGAGGAGAGTCGGTGTGAGACCCTCGGCGGCGGCTTGGCCGACCCAGCGGGGGGATGCGGGTAGAGTGGCGACTCCTCGGGCGGCCGATGCGTTGGCGCCGAAGCGGCCGTGGCGGGGGGGCGGGGCGGCTTCGGCGGCTGCGGCGTCCACGGCTGCGGCGGCGGCGGCTGCGGTGGCGGAGCGGCGGCGGTGCCGAGCGCGGCCACCGCACTGCGGCGCGCCGCCGCCTGCTGCTGCTGCATCTGCTGCGCGGCGGCGGCGGCGGCGGCGCCCTTGCTCCTGGGGCCTCGCGCCGAGCCGAGGCGCGGGAAGCGGCCACCGCCGCCCTCCTGCGCGAGGCTCGCCTGCGCCAGAAAGTCGAGCTCGGCGTCGGCGGCGACGGCGTCGCGCAGCTTGGAGAGCCGTTGCTCCTCCTTTGCGAGCCCCATGTCCCGGAAGAGGAACGTATGGATCTCGCGCCGCACGCCCTCGAGCTCGTGCCGGTGCACGCGCGTCATCGCGATCTCGCTGATCTGCGCGCGCAGCGGCGCCACCTCCGCCGCCTCGGCCTTGGTCGCGAGGCCGTCGGCCATCTTGGCGCTCATCGCGGCGCCGATCTCGTCGGCGCTCCGCTCGAGCCACGGCATCACCTCGTCCCGCGTCGAGCGCAGCACGCGCTCCTGGAGCCACAGCAGCTGCCGCTCCGAGCGCTGCCGCTCCCTCGCCGCCACCCAGCCGCGCCACGCCAGACCGAGCAGCGAGCCGCGCGCATAGGTCCGGAAGCGCAGCCGGCGCATTCGACGGCACGCGTCGCGCCAGCTGCCGAGGCGGCGGCCGAGCTTGAGATCGGCGACGAGCCGAGCGCACCGCTCCGCCGCCTGATCGAGCCTCCCCGCCTCGCGCTTGCCGAAAAGGGACCACCGCCCGAGCGCCCTCGCGCACAGCGCTCGCTGCCGCCGCTCATCGGCGCGGCGCGCCGTCTGGCCAACGTGGGCGTCGCGCCGCCACCGCGCCACGGCGGCGCTCACCGTCTGCCGCTGCGCGCGCAGCCACGCCGCCTTGAGCGCGCGCTGCGCCTCGGCGAGATCGCGCCACGCGCGCAGCGCGCGCAGCTCCGAGCCGCGCACGAAGAAGAGCGCCGCGCGCTGCCTCCGCGCGCGCTCGTGCGCCGACTGCTCGGCCTGCAGCTTCCTCCACGCGCCAAAGTGCGCCGCGAGCGCGCCGCGCAGCCGCGCGGCGAGGCCGGTGGTCAGCAGCTGCCGCAGCTTCTCGCGCCGCTCGTCGATGAGATCGCGCCACGCCGCGAAGCAGCGCCGCTGCCACTCGGACATCCGCAGCATCACGCTCCGCAGCACGCCCCCCCGCTCCAGCAGCTCCGCACCCATCGGCGGCACGGGCGAGAGCGCGCGCGAGCCGTCGCCCTCCAGCAACTGCGGCGGTGACTCGTCGCTCGCGTCGCCGTACGCGCCCGTGAGCGGGATTATCGCGCTCGGCCGCCGCGACGCACGCTGCGAGCCCATGCGGCTACGCTGTCGCGGCGTGCCGGGGCCGGCGCTGCCGTACACCGAGCAGTTGGCGGGCGAGAGCGCCTCCGAGAGCGCGTTCGCCAGCAGCGCGTCGGCACCATCGGGCGTCGAGAGCGGCGGCGGCGCGTTCCACTCCGCCCCGGCGCTGCCCGGCCGCGACGGCCTGCGAGCGCTGCCCGGCCGCGACGTCGCGGGCCTCGAGCCGGAGCTCGCGACCGCCGCCGCCGCCTCGTCCGCAGCGGCCGGCGAGGCCGCCGCCGCCGCCGCGGCCGACGCGGCCTCGGCGGCGGCCGCCGCCGACGCGGCCGCGGCGGCGGCGACGCGGCTGAACGCGTCCGCATGCGACGCGACGGCCTGCACAATCAGGCTGAGGACGGAGACGATGCGCGGGTCGACGGGCAGCATCCCCTCCAGGTCGTCGAAGTGGACGGTGCCGTCCTTGCGCCCGAAGAGCTCAGTGAGCCTCGCCCACGAGCGCTCGTCGTCGCCCGGTGCGCAGAACTGCAGCGCGGCCGCGCCGCGCTCCCAGCCGTCGCGCGTGCACTGCTGCTCCTTCTGGAAATCGAAGAGGTGCGCGAGGAGGATGAGCATAGGGACGTTCGACGTCATCATGTCGGGCGGCGGCTCCTCATCGATGGTCGCCGTGGCGCCTGACGTGGCGACGACGCTCGCAGCCATGGGTAGGTGAACGAACAACTCGTTGTGTGCTCTCTACTGGTACCCCCTTAAGATTGTGTGAGAAACAGCAACATCGCATGCATTTCCGCGCGGGCGCCGACCCGCGGCCGCCCTAGCGCACTACCCTGGTAATCGCTGGCAAACGCGTCGCCTCAATAGCCTCAATAGCCTCAGCGTAAACAGCGTAAACAGCGTCGCGCTGCGCGAGCAGGCTGCTGGTCTCTGAGTATATTGCACGTCGGTAAGTTCACGTGTCGCTCGTGATGCTTGAAATGTGCACAAGAACAAGCATCAAACTTTAGGCTGGGACTGATGACTGTGTATGTGATTCTCGACTGCCGGCGAAGCTGCTCTGGGTGGTGCACCTCCTCACGCGACGGCAACGCCGAGAGCTCACTGAGTTGAGATGACCACCGTCTCGACGATCCCTCGACTAATGTCCCGCCGCCACCTCTCGACGCTGCCGTACCGCATCCGTGCGCCGCTCAGTCGGCTCCAGGCC
>Ga0209713_10003165_pt1 | contig 10399 bp, 8 predicted proteins | sample ArcOceMetagenome_3_FD_187444 | JGI IMG/M metagenome (GOLD analysis project Ga0209713, IMG submission 187444) | Marine eukaryotic phytoplankton communities from Arctic Ocean - Arctic Ocean- Svalbard ARC20M Metagenome (SPAdes) (version 2) | ecosystem: Environmental > Aquatic > Marine > Oceanic...
CGCCGCCCGCCCTGGCCTTCTTGCGCGCCTCGACGTGCTGCCAAAGGTGGCCGCCCGCGCACATCTCCATGACGAGGTACACAAACTTGTCCTTGTCGGGCTCCGACGAACCGAGCAGCCGCACGACGTGCTCCGAGCCCCTGCCCTTGCAGAGCCGGCTCCAGAAGTAGACCTCGCGCTGCACCTCCTCCTCCGCCTCCTCGTCCGCCACGTGCGCGCGCTTCACGGCGACGCGCGCCCTCGTGCGCAGCTGCGTCGCCTCGAGCACCACCGAGTAGCCGCCCTCGCCAATCTGCTTGCCCAGCCGGTACTCCTCGCCGCCGAGCTTCACCGTCGCGGCGCCGCCGCCCCAGCCGCCACCGAAGAGCCCGCCGAAGAGCCCGCCACCGCCGCCGACGTTCGCCTCGGCGGGCTTTGGAGCGGCGGGCTTGGCGGCAGCGGCCTCAGCGGCCGCGGGCTTGGCGGCGGCCGCCACGGGCTTGGCGGCGGTGGAAGGAGCTTCCGGCTTGGGCTGACCAGACGCCACGGGCGCCGCAGGCGCAGAGGGGCCCGCTGCGCCCTCGGCGCGCAGCACGCCAAACGCGTAGCTTCTCGCCTCCTTGGGCAGCGCCGCCACCAGCTTGGCGCCGCCCAGCTTGCGCCCGTTGACGCTCACGATCACGTCGCCGACGCGCCACTCGCCCGTCGCGTCGGCCGAGCTGCCCGGCACGACGCGCTTGAGCACGTTCAGGCCGCTCACGTCGAGCCCCAGCCCGTTCGCGCCGCCGCGCACCAGCCGCAGGTTCAGCAGCCGCACCGGCGTGCCCGCGGCGGCCGCGATGGCCACCTCCTGCGTCGACAGCAGCCGGCTGACAGAGAGCGCGAGCTTCTCGTCGCGCCGCTGCACGGCGAGCTCGTAGCTCTCACTGCCACGTGGAAGCGCCTGGCCCAGCGATTTGCCGCCCAGCTGCACGCCGTCCACGCCGACCACCTCATCGCCGGCCTCGAGCAGCGCATCGGCCGCAGCCTGCCCATCGGCAAGGCACTCGAGGATCGTGGTGCCCTTGGTGGCAATGCCAAGGCCGGAGGCACCGCGGCGGAGCCTCACGGTGAGCAGAGTGGTCATTTTCGTCGGCTCGTGCACGGGACGACCGCGGCGGGCGGAGTCCCGAAGCCCTTTTTTACTTTTAGTTTCAAGTTTGATGAGTGGTGTGTACCACCCTCTCCGCCGACAAGGGAGGAGCAAGTCCGGGGTATCAGTCAAAACACTTTCGGTACAGTACTGGCGCGATATTTACATTCCTGACGGGGCCCCAATGAAGTGCAGGCGGCCGCCGTGGCCGTGGCCGTCGGTCACTCACGCGAGCGCGCCGCGCGCCTTGGCCTTGATGATCTCGAGGATCTTCTCGAACTGCGCGACCTTGTCGTGCTCGGCGAAGACCATCTCCTTGCCCGTCTTTGCCATCGCCGCCTGCTAGGGGGAGGGAGGGGCATGAGCACCTACAAGGAGGCGCAGACGCACCTGAGAGCGTCGGGGCGGGGGTGAGGGGGGTATCGTCACCTGCTCCTCCTTGGAGACGCCGCCGATCTTGACGATGGCGTCGGCGAGCGCGTCGACGTCACCCGAAGGGAAGACGTAGCCCGTCTTGCCGTCGACGACGACCTCGGGCATGCCGTACTTGTTGGTGGCGACGCATGGCTTCTCCATCGCGAGCGCCTCGAGCAGCACGTTGGGCAGCCCCTCCTTGCCCGTCGACGGCAGCGCGATCACGTTGCACCCTGCGACGGCGCCGAGGGGCCAGGGGCGGAGGGAGGGGCGGTGCGTGAGTCGGAGGCAACGAGCAGCAAGGTTCGGCCTCGTTACTTTAGCTCGAGTGCGGTGCGTCGAGGGGGGCGTCGTGTGCGGGCGGCGCGGCGCGGCGCGGCGCGGCACGGCGGCGGCTCACGCTCGAAGACGTAAAAGGGCTCCTTGGTGAAGTCGCAGAGCGAGACGTTCGGGCCGATGCCGAGCTCGTCGATGAGGCCGGTGAGCATCTCCTTATCGGGGCCCTCGCCCACGAGCAGGCAGTGGATGTTGGGCAGCCGGCCGTCGTCGATCAGCTTCTTGGCCGCCTTGAGCAGCAGCGACTGCGCCTTGCGCTCCTCGTACGAGCCGATGCACCCCACCTGGTCGGGGTTTAGTCGGGGTCGAGGGTCGGGTGGGTCGGGAGTCGGGAGCCGTGAGTCGGGAGTCAGGGGCCAGGGGCCACAGGAGTCAGGGGCCCGCGTCCGGGTTGACTCTCGGTGAGTGTGTGCGGGGCTGTTCGAGCCGAGGCACCCACCACGTAGGCGTTCTCGGGCGTCGCGCACGGGTAGCGCTTGAGGCACTCCTCGGCCATCTCGGGGGTGCGCTTGAACTTGGTCGTGTCGGTGCCGTTGTACACGTTGGTGATCAGCGCGGCGGGCACGCCCATGTGCTCGACGATGAAGTCCTTCGTGTACTGCGCGATCGTGATGACGCAGCACTGCCCCGCCTCGAGCAGCGGCCCGCCGTAGAAGGCGGTCTTGTACGTCGGGTCGGGCGTGCCGGTCTTGGCGATCAGGAAGGTCTTGAGGTTGGCCTCCTTGATGCACTCGCCCATGAACGAGACGTTCTGGAACTCGCCGCGCTGCTGCCGCACGAGCGTCACGCACACCTGCGCCGGCGTGAGCAGCTCGGTGAAGAGCGGCTTGAACTCGGCCGGCGACGCCGCGATCTTGTCGGCGTCGTACGTGACGACCTTGACGCCCTCGATCTTCTCGCAGTCCTCGATGATCAGCGACGCCGACGGCAGCAGGAAGGTCACGTTGTGCCCCGCCGCACGCAGCCGCGAGCCGCAGTTCATCAGCCACAGCTGAGCGCCGCCGCGGATGAGCAGGTCCTCCTGCAGGAGGATGTTGAGTGGCTTCTCCTCGCTCGACATCTTTATCAGCTCCTCACCGATGAACTTGAGTGGGTTGGGCACCTTGAGGTTTGCTGCCTTGTTGACCGCGAGGCTCAGTCCCTCCGCGACCTTGTGCTCCTCGAGGTACGCCCTGATCTCAGCCGACGCCATGCACAAGAGTTGCCCCCAGGGACGCTGAACACGACACTCGAGACGAACTGGATGAAATTATAGTTTCGTACTTTTACACATAGTAAGAAACCCTTTGATTGTTTCTTTTCACAACGGCCGCGCCTCTGGGATACACACAGACCATAACCCGCTCCCCCACCTACTTCTAGGAGAGCTTGCGTGCCTCACTGATGCTGCCGGCGAGGACGCCTGCTCGTCGGTGGTGTCGCTCGCTGCGCGCGGCCGGAGCTGCACTCGGGCTCGACGCCAACCAAGAACTCGAGCAGGTGCGCGGTGCCGAGTTAGGCGGGATCTGGATCGAGGAGTCGACCTGCAGGATGGGAACATGTGGGGTCGTTGCCGGCGCTCGACGATGACGTGGTGGAGGGGAGGAACAGATGTTGTGCACAACAGGCGATGCGGGCCCTTTGTTGTTGCCCGACCTCGTCGAGGGGCGCCGCGCGGACGCCGCCGACAGCCTCCGGCCTGCGCCCTGCCCTGCTTCATGCGTAATACGTGTGCCATGCGGTGTGCCGGACCAGCATGTCCGTCACGGCACTGGCGTACAGATGGGGTGATCCGATTGCCCGCCACGCAGTCTGCACTTTCGATACCACTGCTGGGTTTTGGAAGTCGCACGTAGCTGCGGTCATGACAATGTCGACATGCATTGCAAAGAGGCGAAGACGCAGTATTTCGCACCAGATCTCATGGGGTAGCGTCATCGACCGAACCCCGTAGAGAGCCTCGATGCAATGGGGGTCTTGCGGGGACAGGCAAGCAAGGCTTGAGGGTCCGTCACATGAACTCTCCCTGGCTTTGCTCACAGCTCTCGCTTCCACCGTTTCCGCCCGATGCGCCGTGCTCGACGGACGACGTGATGCAGCACGGGTCGCCATCAAAGCCGAGTTTGGTGTGAAGTGTGAATAGAGCTGCCGTCTGCAGCGGCACCTCTCCCCGAGCAGACCGCGGCTCCAGCTCGAGGAGCCGAGGAGTGGGATATAACTTGGACGCCCAGAACTGCCGGATGTTGGCATGGCTCGGCCTCACGTCGTCGATTCTCCTGGCCCTGGCCCTGATCCTCAGCGGCCTTTACAGCCGCCGCAGACTCCGTCACATGCACGGACTTCTGCAAGAGCAGTGGGTCATCGTGCGGGAGCTCAACACGATGATAGATGAGCTGAAGGATGCGCTTGTACACGCCCGGAAGAGCGAGGCGGAACCCATGACCACTCCTGATGCGAGCACGCGAGCCCGGAACGTATCCATGAATGATGCGCAGCGCTGGAGCGTGGCCGGCTGGCTGCGATCGCTGTCATTGCATCGGGTCGTTGCGGAAGCTATGGGAGCCAACCTCGATTTCGAACAGGTCAGATCATTATCATCCGCAGACCTGGAGGCACTGCTTCGGGCCGGTGGTATCACTAAGATGCTTCATGGCACAGTCTGGAGGGGGATCCAGTCTCTGGGCTTGCAGGAAGCGTCCACGGCCAAGCTTCTCTCTGAGAAGTTTTCGATATCTGGCGCCTTTGAGATGGCGTACGGTGGAATTGACATCTTCTTTGCTGGCCTCGAATCGCTCATCGGCCCCCCTCTGCTAGTCGACGGCTCGTTGCGCCGCTCGCTTCAGAGGGAGCATATCCACTCCCCCGATAGCACAGAGAAGTTCACTTCGAGCAATGGCGTCACCACGACGTCCATGATCGAGTGGCACGTCGTCGTAGACCCCGAACCTGCCTCGTTGTATCCGCAACGGCGCGGCAGGATGGGAGACGTGATCCGCGAGATTAATCCTCTCAGCAAGTACGTGAAGAAGATGGTCGGCATCAACGAGCAGTTGCGAGCAATCGGCCAGGAAGACCTTTTGGAGGAGGAAATGCTCGCTAGTCGCCTGTACACAGGGTGCGCTTAGGGACTGACCTGCGTACCGCCCGGCTCAATTGTCCTCATGAGCCTATGCTGTTGTTGCCGGCAGGCCGATGTACGAGAAATACAACATTGTCTTGCGCTCGTTTAGCGGCGTGACGTTCCTGCAGAACCGGTGCGCCGAGCTAACCAAGGGGAATAAGTACGCGTCCACTCTCCACACCATCACGTCGGCTGTACTGAAGCTGTCGACGCTCACTCGGGTCGGCAACGTTTGGCGGGGCTTCATCGGGGCAAGGTTGCCGCCGTCCTTTTTTGAGCCAAACGAGCAGGGTGTCCTCGGAGGCATTGAGTTCGGCTTCACCTCAACCACGACAGCTCGCGAGCAGGCATACATGTACGCACAAGGCAATGCACAGACTGTGTTTGAGATGCGCATGGGCATGATTTCGAAAGGTGCCGACCTGAGCTGGCTTTCGCAATACAGCGCGGAATCAGAGATCTTGTTTCCACCGCTGCTCGGCTTTGAGGTGCGCTCTACGCGCGTTGACGGCTCCACTCTCGTGGTTGAGCTCGACCTATCGCTCAACCTGCTCAATGAGAAGATCGAGAAGACGATTTCGCGTCGACGAAAGCTCGTCGTAGACATGGGTGAGCGGCTCCGCATCGATCTGAAGCATGGAATGGACGCGAACGAGCAATGGAGCATGCTTGATGCGATGGCTGGTGCGGGCGGCGACGCGCGGGGGGTTGCTTCGTCCGTGCTGGAGGCGTGGTTGACACCACGGGAAAGCCAAGAACCGGCTTTCTACAACGATGATATGAAGCTGACCGAGACGGTACATCAGGCTGTGGAGGGCTACGCCAAAGTCTCACTGCTCAGTGAAGAGCTGGTGCGTATCAAACACCTGAATGGCGATGCAAAGCCAGTCCTCTACGCGGCAAAGCACCCGCACTGGGACGGCGACTCAGTCATTCTGCTCCGCCGCGACGGCTCCTTTCAACGTGGGGTTGAACGCACGCATACCGCAGGCACATGGTCCATCAATGGGAATGCGCTCGGCCTTGCATGGGACTCGTGGGCGCCAGAGGTCCTGTACACGAACGATGAAGGGAAGAGCTTTGAGGCCGCGTCTGGGTTCCAACTCTTTGGCGGTGAGCAGCACGAGTGGTTCACGACGCGATTTGCCCACCAGCGGCCTGACACGGTCGCCGTTCGCGGCGACTTTGCCCGCACGCTTCTCGAGTTGGAAGCACTCAGCCTTGCGAAGAGCTTTCTGGTACCGACCGACGGCTGCACGCTAGCCGCACTGCTCTTGCTCTCTGGCAAGTTGGTGCGGCTCGATCTGGGAGAGAACAAGTTGGGCCCAGCTGGCGCCGAGGCCATCTTTTCCGCGCTTGCAAACAATCAAGTGCTCACCGACCTCGACTTCCGGCAGAACTGCATTGAGGATGTGGGGGCAGTAGCGTGCGCTAGGATGCTCGAGCGCAACCGCACCCTGCGATCGATCAATCTGCGGGGCAGTCGCATCAGCGATATTGGCGCTGTACCGCTGGCGCACGCACTTCAAGGTGCAGGGGTGACGCTGACCAGCCTCAGTTTGCGTGGCAACTTCGTGAAAAGTGCGGGCGCTGAAGCCTTTGGGGACATGTTGCAAACGAACACATCGCTCACGATGCTCAACCTCGAGAAAAACACGTTGGGCCCCGGCGCGATGTCCATCGGCAAGGGCCTCTCTGCAAACCCGAACTCGTCACTTCGTGATCTAAATCTCTACTGGACTACCTTGAGCGACGAGACGGTCCAGCAGATCGCATCTGCTGTAGCGACCTGCTCGTCGATCATAACCATCAACCTGAGTGCCATACAGGGCGGAGCCGTCCTCGACACAGCAGGCGTTGCCCTGGCACGTGCGATGGCTGAGAGCAGCTCCTTCCAGTCGCTCAACCTTTCCCGCACAAAGCTCTCACTTCGCGCTGCCAACGCGCTGAAGGCTCCGGCGCACTTGCTCGGTGGACTTGTCCGGCGCACTTGCTCGGTGGACCTCACCGACGCTGAAATCGTTCACGAACGTCTTCAGCCAGTTCAAGACCATCCATTGCAGCAGCAGCAGGAGCAACAACAGCAGCTTGCAGGTGTGGCTGCCTCCACTGCATCAGAGGCCGACAGCCAGCTTTCGGCGGCAGCTGTCGAGGCGGCCGAGGCGCGGCATCGCAAGGAGCTGATGGAGGTATCGATCCAAATCTACAGCGACAGCATGTAGGCGCATCGAATCTCGACCTGGTTAGTGGGCGACGGGCGGGGGTGGCGGGTGAAACACGAGAAAAAGGCAAACAGCGAGAGAGACAACCAAAGAGAACCAGTTACGCGGGCGAAGGAACGAATTCGAGGGAAAGAAAGCAATTTGGGGGGAAATCTAGCGAGGGCATAAAAGCGAGGGACGTGAGAAAGAAAGCATGAGCAAGAAAGCGAGCAAAAATGAATTCATTTCTAATAGGTTTGTGCAAGCTGTTTAGCCGTAGGAGCCTTGTCAGCTTACAGTTTACCTCAAGCTCAACGAACAACGATAAAGTACTTTACTTTACACACTTCGGACCCCAAGCCAATATTGGACCCCAGCAATTCTTCATAGCCGGACCCGGCTTGTGGCCCGGGCACCGTCTAGAAAGCCAGCATCCTCAGCCGACGGCGTGGAGATAAGCCACGCAGACTCATTGGCCGAGGCCGCCGTCTCCGCCCGACGTCCCTCCGTCGTCGCGGTCGGCGCCTATGCTTTTGAGTGGCTTCTCCTCACTCGACATTTTGATCAGCTCCTCTCCGATGAATTGGAGTGGGTTTGTCACCTTGAGGTTTGCAGCCTTGTTGACCGCGAGGCTCAGTCCCTCCGCGACCTTGTGCTCCTCGAAGTACTTCTTGATCTCAGCCGCCGACCTGCGCACGTGTTGCGTGGGCGGGCAACAGCCAGTCAGCTCGCGCGAGCATGCGATATCTGCGCGCGCATGCGATCATAGCGCGAGCATGGATCTTTGCGCGAGCATGGGATCGGGGCCAATGCGGTGGCCACGCACGAAATGGTTGCCGACGATGAAGACCTCGAAGCAGCTGGAGGCGGCGTCGCCTCTGGAGCCGCGGCAGCAGGAGGTGCCGCATCAGGAGCTGCTGCAGCTGGAGCCGCTGCCTCCGCAGGCACGCCGATGGTGTTGGCGTTCTCCTCCTCCACTGGGGCAGCCTCCACCGGTGGAGAGGCCTCAGCAGGTGGCGCGTCGTCTTTCAGTCAAAACATCGTTACAAAGGCGCCCGGAGGTGTGAACAGCCCCTGTCTAGGCTGTTTACATGTAGGCGGCGAGCTATCGGATCGCCTCCTGGGTAATAGCCTCCTGGGTCACAGCTAGGAGCCTGAGGGGGCAGGCCAGACCGGAATGCAGGAGGGATGACCCTCGGGCCACGCGGCTGGAGGGATGACCCAGATGTAGGATGGCTTGGCGACGTGCGCTGATGTATCACCGTGCGCGTACTTAGGTACATAACCGTGAACTTGCCAAGCGTCTGCAGACTCCAGCCGGAGGTGCCGGCATATATAATTTCTCCGCCGCAACAACCGCGTGGAGTCATCATGTCCAAGGCGCCTTGGTGGCAAGGTGGCAGCACGCCAGGCTCATCGTCGCCCATGCACGCCTTCCTGAGCGAGATCAATCTGGAGATGCATCTGGAAGCGATGGAGCGAGCTGGCTACGACGACGTGAGCGACTTTGCAAACTTCACCACCGATTCTCTCGAGCGCCTTCGAGTTGCTCTGGCGAAGCAGAGTGTGAAGGACGGCCACATCGACAGGATCGCACGCCACGTCGCGCAGCGAGTGCGCGGGAGATCTCGACACTTCAGCATCGTTGAAGGCGCTGCCGCCTCGTCTGAGAACACGTTACGAGCCAAGTTGGTGGAGGTTGACCTCATGAAGCTGCACGCGATCGACGTGCAGAACCTCTCGTTCAAGGCGCAGATCTGGGTCAAGCTTGTCATCGCTCAAGGGGCATGCGACCCGCAGAGGGCGCACCTCATCCCCGACGACGACAACCTCGAGCGCGAGGTGTTCCCCAAGGGAGCAGATGGCAAGCCGACCTTCCGGCCGTCTGCCGGCTGGTACATGGCGCAGGTCGACTTTCGCAGCGCGCTGGACTTCAAGAGGGTGGACGCCAAGATCAAGGTGGCCGGCGACGATCTCCACATGGAGATGCGGTACGAAGGCGTCTTCTCCGAGACGTACGAGCTTCAGGACTTTCCCTTCGATCAGCAGGGCCTGACGATCAACCTCAACTTCAACTGCCGCGTGGGCGGCCCGCTGCCGATCGAGCTCGAAGTCGACGAGAAGTGCCCGCCCCGCGTCTCACTGTCGTGCATCCAGGTGTGCCGACCCGCGCGCGAGTGGGAGTTCGAGGAGGGCCTGTGCATCCGTGCCTTCGTGCTGGGCGGCGAGGGCATTCCGGAGGAGAGGGTCACGGAGGGCACCAACGCTCAGCCCCAGAACAAGGCGGACCGCATGTTCCCGGCCATCTCGTTCACGGCGCACGTGAAGCGCAGACCGATCTACCACGTGCTCAACACCGTCGTGCCCATGGGCCTGTTCTCCGTGCTGGCGCTCGTGCAGGCGATCAACGACAAGGACGACGCGAGCAACGTCAACAGTCGCTCGTCGGCGACGCTCGGGCTGGTGCTCACGGCGAGCGCGTACAAGGTGGCCATCGCCGGCAAGATGCCGCCCGTCTCGTACCTCACCTGGACCGACCTTTACTTCATGTCCAACTTCTTGCTGATCATTGCGATGGCGCTGCAGTCGCGATGCCTCTCGCAGATGCAGACTCCGAACGGAGACGTCGACCCCGACACGCGCCTGGTCGACCACATCAGCGTGGGCGTGCTCGGCGTCATCTGGCTCGGTATCCACGTGTACTTTGGGCTCGACGCAGCGCGCAGCTACCGCGGCGCCCCGCGCGACGACAACCTGCGCGATCGGAAGTACTGGGTCACAGCCGCCCCGTCCGCCGCAGGCCCACGGAGGAAGCCGCCAGGAGCCCACGCGAGGCGGGGCCCCTCGCCGACAGGCGGCGTGAAGTCGGCCACCAACCTGATCGATCATGATGGCGGCGCTGATCCAACGCAACGCGTGAGCGCTGCTCCGATGAGGGAGGCGCTGCTGGCCCCGCCGGGGCGCATTCATTAAACGGTGTTACGTCTATGCAGTTTTCACAGAGTTTACACAATGCAAGTGAAAACCACTTTGTTTAGAGCTAAAAGTACTCGTAGAATCCTAGTATGCAGTTTTCTCAGACTTTACACAATGCAAGTGCGGCGGCGGCGGCGACGGCGACGGCGACTGCGGCGGCGGCAGCGAGCTTAGTGGCGACGGCGGCGGCTTAGACGGCGATCGGCGACGGCTGTGTGTGTGTGTTAGGCCCCCCCCCCCCCCCCCCCCCCCCCCCCCCCC
>Ga0209713_10003166_pt1 | contig 10399 bp, 1 predicted proteins | sample ArcOceMetagenome_3_FD_187444 | JGI IMG/M metagenome (GOLD analysis project Ga0209713, IMG submission 187444) | Marine eukaryotic phytoplankton communities from Arctic Ocean - Arctic Ocean- Svalbard ARC20M Metagenome (SPAdes) (version 2) | ecosystem: Environmental > Aquatic > Marine > Oceanic...
GTGTCACATGTTTTGCACCGTTTTTGTTTGGAGCCAGGCACGCTGTCATGAAAGTGTCGAATTTCGTCTGCCAACTGTTGTCACACTCGGCACCCCACCCTACGAGGTGCGATTGGTAGACCGGATACAGACAAAATAGTGCCGAATTGACGAAAGAAAGATTCTCACAGGGATCAGGAATGCCTCGGAGTCGAACCTGAGGCTGCCGCACGCCTTCGGCATCTCGCGCACGATGCGATCTGGACCCCGATTTTTTCTTCTTCGTGTTGTCCTTGGCCGTATTCTCCGCCCATGCCAAGGCTCGCTTTGGACAAAAGATGCCGTTCTCATCATACCCGTGAAGAAAGGACATCAAGTCGGCAGGGAATTTCAGATTCCGAAGGCGCCGAGACCAAGATTCTTTGGGCTCCACAAAAGGAAGAAACCGCAACCTGTCAGGGTTGCGCACCCGTGTCAAGGCCACGTACAGCATGAATAAGTCGAATCCCATAAATGGATTTTGGCTCAAGTCAATAATGACGAAATCGAGAGTGGATCCCTGGCCCTTGTGAGAGGTAATGGCAAACCCCAACTCATATTTGAGCGAGGACTGCGGAGCAACGTGGCGAGGAAGGATACGTTTGGGCAGCGCCCCCGGATTGCTCATTTCTCGCGAGACAAAGCCTGGAAGTAGGATCTTTTTGTCGTCTCGCGAGTGCGCTACCGGCGCCTCGTCCATGGTATTCGGATTTTTTGAGAGCATGTCGTTCTGAACTTCCTTGGCAACCTCAATCGGAACCAAACCATACTCGTTACCTTCGTTATGAGGCAAGGTTGCGTACGCCCATGGCTGTCCGTCTGGAGATTTGATCAACACATTCACATGAGAGGGGCGCAAAGTTAGCCTTAGAATTCGGCATGCACCATTGGTCGAGATCGGATTCCTCGTCGCCATTTTAATGTCGTGTAGCACCGTCATTTTCATCTGGTTATACGTACGATGTTTTTCCGATTCACGGTGCTGGTTATATGGATTGATGAAAGCTAGGCTGTGTAGCCGAGCTCTGGTGCCATTTGCTAGTCCTTTTGGTGGAGACACATTGTTGGTCAGAAAACAAGGGGCATTGGCGACAAACATGTCCTTCAGTACAGGACTCGATTCAAACACGTACTCCTTGTCTAGGTCACCCAAGTCGTTTAACTCTGACTGTTTCACGTTACATGGCCACCACAGTAGCGGGGTTTTCTTGAATTTTGCCCAATTTACAGCTTGACTATAGTTGAAATCGAATCGTTGCGCATTGTTGGTAAAAATGTACGTAGGAAAGAGCCAGCCAGGGTCCGTCATTACGTTGGTGTCTGTCACATCATGTGGGCCTCGAGGCATCTGTCGTTTCGCAATGTAATCGATAACCTCATCACTATTCAACGGGTAAACTTCAGTGCGAAATCGCTGTAGCATCAGATTATGCATTCGATCGTCTTCATTTTCACCTTGTGCCTGCAATCGATGCTGCTGTGTCAGCTCCCAACGCACAAAAGTCTGGAACAGAGAGATTCCACGATCTAGTGGCAGCTCTCGGGACGAAGTGCTTGAATCTTTTTCCCGCAATCTCTTCATCACGCTGGTGTACATCGCATCTTGTTTGACAGGGGGAATTTGGAAAAAGTCGCCAACGAGCACGACAACCATGCCACCAAAAGGTAATTGTTTGTAGACGTGGCCGTTCTTCTCGTCCAATCCCCGAATACTCCTCATGTGCTGGTCAATTTTTCCAAGCATGATACCACTTAACATTGAAATTTCATCGATTAAATACACGTCAGCGTCCTGCAGCTCCTTAATCAAGGGGCCTTGTGCATTGATGTCACCACTCTTCCATTCATTGGCCTTGTCCGAGCCAAATCTGACGTTGTGTCGTTTATGAAGCGTCGTAGAAGCTGGCGTAAGAGAAGCTGCAACTCCAGTAGTTGCCGAGCACGCCACCTTGCACAGACGTTGCGCATGCTGGATAACATTGGTTTTGCCCACACCAGGTCCACCATGTAGGAAAAAGAGCGGATTGGGCAAGTTTTGCTGCTCTTGATCGTTCAATTGCCTGGCATCGCTAAAGTACGACTGTCGACATTCGACAGCCTCGGTTAGAGCGTTCAACACCCTTTGTTGTTCTTCGTTCGTAGGCTTGGGACCCGTTGGCACGGCTCGTTCCTCCGTGTCGTGATTTTCATTCGCAAAGGAAGCATCATGTACTTCATCTTCATTATCAGTGTCATCTCCATGTGCATGCGTCTCTTCTCTCTGTGCAGTAAAGGGGTTCTTGTTGTTGTCCGTACGGGCAAGCTCTTCCAGCACCATTTTGAACGTTTCCTCATACGACACGTTTCTACCACGTTGCCTTGGCCTCTTGTACACAAGGGACGGCACGGCGGGGGGTTCATAGTCGTGTTCCATATTACTGTCGTTTTGGTTTGTCTGTGCGTGCTCCATCGCCGACTCGCGTGTTTGATCCAGCCAGTGTTTCCGATTTGCCAAAAAATCCATTTGTTTACGACTTGTTTCGACAAGTCGGAATGTATTGTCAATTTTGTCTTCACAGTCCTGAAGCCTCTCCTCGAATTCGGTAGCGAAGGCGTCGTTACCTTCGGAAAAGTCTACCGCCGCATCCCTGGGACCTATGAAGGCAACATCGTGACCTGCGGACTCAGAAAAGGTATGTTCTTCGCGCTGCTCATCCCAACGTGTTGCTGCACGGCTCCGATACGCGGACAACATAAGGCGCACCGTTTTATTCAGCGTCTGGCAATCAATAATCGCCTGCATCATGGCCAAACGTCCACGGTCCCATACGCATGTGGATTGTTCCAGCTCGTTCACAAAATCCACAAAACCGTGAAAATTCAAAGGCCGATTTGGCCCAAATCTCGGATGATCCCACGGAGCAAACAAAATCAAATAGTATTTTCCAAACTCGTCGAGCTTTTCGTTCAGTTTGCGATGTTTTTTGGCTTGGTTGGCAGCTTGTTCGTTGACGGTTGGGAGCCGCGGCGGCAATTTTCCGGCAATAATCGGAGTGTGTTGTAGTGAAAACAAAACTTGACTGTGTGGACAATTGTTGACATTAAAGGGATGATGCGGATCGAAATCAAAAAAGGGCGATGCCTTGCGGCTTGGAGCACTGGGTTTGAAGTAGCTGCCGTTCGAATACACATAGCTGTTCCACTCCACGTTTTGAATGTCCATTTTCCGCCACTGGTGTTTCGTAAACGTTTTGATGAACTGCACGTCCTTCAGGGCATCTCGTAAAGTCATGTTGACAATTTCTTCTCCTTCTCCTTCTCGGTGTGAGTCTCCCGCATTTACCCAATTTAGTCCTGTTGGTTTTGTTTCTCTGCGCGCGGGCATGAAGTACGCATCAGACACGTGCACATAAGAATCCCAGCACAATTCAGAAATGTTAAATCCCAGCCACTGGCTTTTCGTAAAAGTATGAGTTTCCGGCACGTGTCGAAAGCAATCTTCCAAGGCACCGTTTGAAATTTTTTGTCCGTGCACCGGACAGTCGTTTCCAACAAATTTCCATTTCAAACCAGTAGGATTGTCCGTTTTGTCGTCTTCTTTGATATCATCTGTCTTCCGTGGCCCATCTACCACACTTGCGTACTCAACAATGTTCAAAAAAGTTAAAACCTTGCCTCGGTACGCATAATTGATATGTTGCGGTACGGCCAAATTGGGCTTCTTGCTTGAGAAGGTCAAGCCAGTGTTACGATCCAGTACTTCAACATCGGGCGGCATGGCATACGTCGGACACAGCCCGTATCCGATCCGGGTGCGTTCCCTCCCCCTGTACGTGTCGTCGGGTGTCTGCATATGAGCCTGGGGATTTTCACGGTCGTGCATCTCTGTGTCGGCGCCTTCTGCATCTGTCTCATCGACAGCACCGCTCCCGCTGTATGCTTTGCCATCGAGGTCGACATAGTAAGGATCCTTTGCACGATTCTGTACCACATAATCATGAGTCACGGTAAAGAAGCATTTTCGAAACGTTTCCGAGGTGAAAAACACAGGGAGCTGCAACAGGCACTGCGCAGCCTGAGATGCTGAAACCTCCATTTTCTTCATCAACATGTTATTAAACCGTGCCAAAAAGTGCTTAGCCGTGCGAGAATTGGTGCCAACATCGTCCTCCCGCGATTGAAAGGTACGACTCAGAATCTGCTTGCGCACTGAAGCCATCAAAGCAAACGTGGTGGCGATAGTAACCTTTCGTTTTCCTAAATACGACGTCATGTACGCGAAAGCGTTGCGGCTATTGATCGCTGAACTTAGCCACTGCACGTTACTCTGACTCTGTGTGCACATGGCCAAGACATCATTGGTTTCCACAACGAGACCATTCCGCAGGCCAAGTCTTTTTCGCAATGTTTGTATCATATCGTCCAACGTGCTTTCGTATGCATCTGAGACGTGCACAAAGTCTTTGTTTAGGTCTAAGTCATGATCTGCGCAAAACTTGTGAATCTGTGTCGTAATGTCCTCGATCGTGACTGTATCGAGTTTCGGCCTCAACAGATCTACTTGTATCACACGTTTGTCCACGTGTAAAGGTCTACATCCCCTAGCTGCCTCAGGCAGATCAATGTCTCTGCGATTGCTTGATTTCGGCAGTGACACCGTTGGCTTGAGAGTGGGAATCCAGCGCTGGTCTCGTTGCAGAGTGTAGGAATCGGTGGTCAATCGCATCTTATTCGTTTTTGTGTCCAGATACTGTGGCAGCACAGAAGTGTCGATTTCAACGGCATGTGTTTTCTGACACGTTGCTTGGCCTCGTGCCATGCGGCACATGATACACCCGATTGCTCCCTTGTGACACGTTGGGTGATGCGCATGAATCTGCCACAAACAATAAGAGTCACTGCAATTATCTGCATCATTTCAATGTAATTCTGATCAAGGCAAACAGAGTATTAGGGACTGTCATGTAGCGGGATCATACGACACACTCACCTGACATCTACAGCACATCTGACACAACTCGTGCGAAAAGGCCGGAGACGCTGACTGTGCCCGACCAATATCTGAAGCATCGCGGGCTCCGAATCGTGGCAGAACAAATCTCTTCTCATACACCACCATTTTTGTGAGACAATCACGTATGTGATATTCTGGGGGGATGTGCGCGAACATGTGCGACTCTATCACTCTAGCAATGAGCTCCATGACCGGTTTGTTTGCAGCGGCTGCTTGAATGATCATGGGACTGAGGTCGGTCCAGACTGAAAAATGCGAATGAGTAGCATCCCGACCAGAGTTTTCTGTGCACCCTGCCGCTGCCTTGGCGTACCCCAGAATGCCTTTGTTGCGAAATTTGGGATCTCGTAGTGCACGATCCTGGCCCTGTAATATACTTTTACGACTAGTGCTAAAGGTTGTCGGTAACCCAATCAGGATTTCAAGCACCGCCTGTAACATGCGTCTGAACATTTCTACACACCCAACGGGATGATCGGTCGCAAATTTGATCAAGTTGACGGTCGAAAAGTTGAAAGCCTCAGAGCGTTGTGCTACTGGAATGTCCATTCTGATTTCCGCATTCTCGTCTGTGGCTTGCAATCCGCGGATTGGAATTTGTGCCGTTTCTTCCTTTTCAAATATGTCCCCCACGTCACAAGCAGCCGCCGCGCCAGTCGAAGGCTGCACAGAGGCACTTGCCGGAAACATGCCACGTGCTCGAGTCGGTAACGAAAATCGAAACGACAGTACATCGTTGTTTGGACTGACGGTGACAAGGTATGAAGGTTCCCCGAATCTGTGGAACATGGCGTATGTCTCCGTTTCAAACTGCTGTTTCTCGGCATCACTGAAAGGCATTTTTTCTCCAGTTATTTTCAGAAACGGGTTCACGACGCGCAACACTTCCTCTGCCTCGGTGCTGTGGGGATTCCTTGCGGCATTTCGTGCCTTTTGTAGGAACTGTGCATCTGTGATATATCGTCCAAACCACTCCGTTGTTTCTGGCCGATCTTTGAGGACAACATGCGCTGAGTTGTTGTTCAACGATACAATGTGACGGTTGAATACGTAAAACAAGAGATGTGCATTGGACGCAAAGGCCGTGGTGAACTGCGACACGAGATGCTTTTGCAACGAAACGGGCAGTCCATCCTTAAATTTTTCAAGACCCGTTCCCAACGGAAATTCATATGGGAACCCTCCGCACATGATTTTGTCGAATTCATACTTTGTATGCATTAATTCATTCGACCTAGTGGCTATGATCTCAGCGGCCCGCATCGAGGATTGTGCCGGTAAAGTGGCTTGGCTGTCATCACCGAGCCCGATGCTCGTTACTCGTGTTTGGGGTGTGTCATCATCATCTGAAGTATTGCTGGCGTGACTATTGCTGGCGTGACTGTCGTCCTCCTCAGACATCGGTTCTCCGTCTCCTGGTATATCGGGAACATCCAACTTTCCATTATCTTTGAAGAAGTTCTCAACGGCTGTCAAATGCTGAGCCCTTTTTCCAGTGTTGTTATTTTTGTTGGTCAGCTGCACATTGGTGTTAAAAAAGTATAATTCTTCAGGAACTTTTTCAGCTTCGTTTTCACTTATGGGCGCATCGGCGTTTTCGTCAGGAACTTTTTCAGCATCGTCATCACACATGCGCGCATCGGCGTTATTGTTTGCCGCAGATATGTCATTCTCGACCGAAACAAGGCGTCGGTGTCTCCTGGGCTCCAGTTCATCATTCGGGTCCGTATGCAATTGTACATTGATGTTCTCTTCCAAGGCACCTGGCGGGTGAAGAAAGAGGCGGTGGGCTTCAGTCTCACGCTCTCGACCGTCAATGCGAATGCCAAATGAAGGCGGCTGCAAGGTTTGGTCAATAGACTGCACTTCCACCTGTTTGTAGACCCCGTCTGCTCCATCTCTGTACCAATACACACCACCCTTTTTGATATCCTTCGGATCCAGCCCAATTCTATCACGATGAATTCTATGACGCGGTCTTAATACAATTTCTTGATCCGAATCAGAGGATGTCCTAGAACCTGACGGTGACAAGTTCACTGGGGCCGCAACCATCGACGGCATCTCACAGTAATTGCCTGCCATTTGTGCCACCTTCTGCGCCAGATCCGAGTTGACATCACTATCTTTCTCTGACCATCGACCGACTGGAGGCGGAGGTTGAGTTCCGTTAAGGATCACATCTTCACCAGCAGTGTTCTGAGATTCGCAAGTATCCTCCCGTGATTCAACCATCTGTGTATCCCCGTCAAGACCAAGACCGGTGGGACCGGCATGACCTCCGGTTATGTCACTAGTAAGTATTTGTTCTGCCGCTTGTATAGACGCGTCGTCTTCAACATGCATGTTTGCCGTTACGTGTTCTCGAAACGCCTGCTGGAATGTCGCAAAAGACTCTTCTCGCTCAATGGTTTCAAATTGGGTCGTGTCTTGATATCCCGGTGTGTTACGGTGGTGAAACCACAAATGACGCAGCAAATATTTTCTATTCACTTTGAGATGCTCGCCATTCAGCATCAGTGCGGCCAGTTGATCTTTCTTCTTTTCTCCATGTGGACCCTCCACCATAAAGTAAACATTCACCCGATTCGAAATGTCAGTAGCGGATAGCATTTTCCATTCGATTTCCTCCGGTTCCGGCGCCTCATCCCCCGATGCTGCTCTCTCGTTTTGCGCTTCCACACGCACGTCCATGTGAATATTCTCCATGGCGACGCACTGACCTTGTAACACCATCGTTTTGTGCCCTTTTCCGACGTGACCACCGACACGCATTGATTTGCCAAGCCACACCTTGACCGTATATTTGAACACAGGACAAAGAATGCGGACCTTTGCCACTATCATTTGTTCGATTAGACTAAGCGGCGGCAAATTTTCACGCACATCTGTCACACTTAGGCCATCGTTTGGTGGTGGAAGCTGGTTCACGCGCTCTGAAACTCCAAAGTCAATTTTGTTACATAAAGAATACCAGTCAACCGGCATATCTTTCCCCTCGGGCTGGACCAAGTGGTGCCTGCACTTTGAACAGCAATCCATGCTAATGGCAGATGAAGGTAAATCAATTTCCACCAATTCCGGGTGCAGCGCATAGTAAGAGGCTGTTTTGTCGTCCCAAAATCTGGAACGAATACATTGCTCCAAACGGTATCGTTTGAGGTTTTCAGGCGATAGATGCCAAGGCGGACGGTCCAAGCTGTCCCGAATTTTCTTCCGCTCATGTCGCACCTGATTCAAGGTTGGCTGATCCAAGGTGTGATCCTGGGATAAAGACTGAAAATACCTATGTTGACGGTCGGCTGCGTTTAAAACCACCTTGTCCACATCCATACGTAGACGTTGGTACATCGCGCCTGCCTCGTGTGGTTTCACATGGACACGTCTTGGACGCGCAGTGTTATCAATAGCATATGGAACATACGAACACGGACAATAGCCCCCGCCTCCCTCCTTGTATAAATCATCTTCATACGGAAAGCCTTGAGGGAAGGTGATCTGCGCAAAACCGTGCTCCGCATCACACTCAAGGCCCCGTACTCCACAAGACGCACAACTGATCAATCGAAGCTTTTTGCCAACTTTGGCATGGTACTGATTCATCAGGTCTTGCTTCTCGGCTGTCGACACGTAAGCACGTTGAATCTCATCAGTAATTTTGATGAGTGATGCCACCCGTTCTTGCTGCACACAGGGATTGTCGTGTGCTTGCTGCGACACAAAATAATCCAAATAGTCTGACACTGATTGCGGTACCGATTCCAGACGCTCGTACACGTTGGCATTACTGGCACACGGCGTAAAGTGAATGATATGAATGGGCGTTGTCTCGAGAACATCTGTCTGATACAACTTGGACAAGAATTGCACGAGTCGGGCGTGGCCAACGGAACCTACTCCAAGGTATCCATGGCGACGTAGTACAGCGTCTGAGACATTAGTGATTTGAGGTAGAAACTCCAAATTCGTCACACGAACATGTACTACCCTTTTCTTTCCAACCTCAATGGCCAAGATACTGCCAACAAAAATTGGCACCTGGCGTTCTTTCAGCACAGCCAGACACGATTGATCTTCGGTTTCAATCATTTCCAGAAAGCGGACGCAGATTTCGCAGCCATTTTCCTCGAATGTGACCATGTCTCTATTGAGAGAAAGACGCGGCACATCTTCAGATGGAATATTCATATTTTGCAAGGTTCCGAAAGTGACTTCAGCATGACGATGCATGCACTCCACAAACATGTCCCGAAGGACGGCACTAGACACAACAGTAGGATCTTGCTCGAAAATCAGTTGTTTGTGTGCAGGGTGCTCCCACAGAGATGTACACATAGGAATGAGACTGTGCATAATCTCCCCATCCAACGTCTCAAGACAGATGTCATCTGTCCACTGCCGCGCTGCCTCGATTTGCATGGCGGAGGGATCATGCTGAAGAGCCTCGATGTACATTTGCAACCTTTTTTGAAAACGATGATGCGAACTGCACAATTGTGCTGTTGTATTGGCTTCGTTCTCAGGCATCAGATCGTCATTGTCAACAGACTGGATAGAATCACTACACCACAACATGAGAGATTGGTGAAATTTTTGGCGACATGTGTAATAGAAGGCGTACATACTCTCGGAAACGTCATGAGAAAGGTATTCAATCTCCAGATCATCTTGGCGGCTGTCATACTCGAGCATCACAGTATCTTCCATGTCTGTGTACAGAACACAACAATGAGTTGTTACCTATTTGTGATGACCGGTAGAATAAGATGATGGGAAAAACAAAGTGTGTGACCCAGCATGGAGAGGGTGCTTCTAGAGCGAAGGAAGAGGGGAAGAGAAGGAGAAGAAAAAGAAGCACAAAGAGAGAGGGAGTGAAAAGAAAAAAAGAGAAGGAGAGAGGGAGAGAAGAGAAAAGGACAGGGATAGGAAAAGGAAGAGAGGGAGAGAGGGAGAGAAGGAGAGAGAGAGAGAGAAAGAGAGAGAGAGAGGAAAGAGAGAGAGAGGCAAAAAGGGAGAGAGGGAGAAAGAAGAGAGATAGAAAGAGAAAAGGAGAGACGGAGAGAGAGAGAGAGGAAGAGGAGAGACAGATAGAGAGGGGGAGAGGGGAAAAGGAGACAGCACAGCGAAGAGAGGGAGGAGGGAGAAGAGAGAGAAGAGAAAGAAAGAGATAGAGAGAGAAGAACAAAGAAAGAGGAGAGGGACAGAGAGAAGGACAGAGAAAGGAACAATACGAGATATTAGACCTGCATTCACCGGGAATGTAGCAGCCTCCATGTTGTCGCGACGCCATTGTAAAGCATGACGGCATTCTGCAGCAATTCGAAGCCACTTGGCTTGTGCAACCAAACTGGCAAGGACGTTATATACACGTATGACGTTCAGATCAGT
>Ga0209713_10003168_pt1 | contig 10397 bp, 7 predicted proteins | sample ArcOceMetagenome_3_FD_187444 | JGI IMG/M metagenome (GOLD analysis project Ga0209713, IMG submission 187444) | Marine eukaryotic phytoplankton communities from Arctic Ocean - Arctic Ocean- Svalbard ARC20M Metagenome (SPAdes) (version 2) | ecosystem: Environmental > Aquatic > Marine > Oceanic...
GGCAACGCGCGACGCTGCGCGCGTCGCTCCCATCGAGAGGCGTGAGAGCATATGCACACACCGCAGTCCGATCGCCGTGGTCTTGAGAACAAATCTCTGGCCTTGCCAACACAGCGCGAGGAAGCGACACAAGATAGTGCAAAAAAAACACAAAAAAACCTCTTTGCAGGCGGTCAAATTGACAATATGGCTGCCGATCCCACGGGCCTCGCTACTCATGCGGCAGCTCAAGCTGCAAGCTGCCTACGGCTTAGTAATTTGAACGCTTTTGAAACGAGTCGAAAAGATGCAAGACTTGTTGTAAGCATTGGCCACGTACACGAAGAGTACAAGCGCGTGTACGGTTTCGACACAGGCGCCATTGTCGCGTGCCGAGCTGCATCCCAATGGGGGACGACCGCATATCGACTACCTCCTCGTCCACCTGCATGAACATCAACCACCTCCTGAACGCACCAGCGCTCCAGCCGCACAGGGCACCGCCGTCCTCGTCGTGGAGACGTTGGTGCTGCCGGCAGTGCATGTGATGACCAGCGTCGTGAGCCAGTGCTTTCTGCTCACCAGCCAGGCCATCCGAGCTGAGATGCCAATGCTCTCGGCGTTCCTCGTGAGCCTTGCTGTCGGCTTCGCCACCTTTCTCACGCTCTACATAGTGCCGCCGGTCGCGTTCTTCCTGTTCAAGCTTGGCATGCTTTACTTTGCGATCTTCGCTGCGTACATGCTCTTCTCCATTCCCGCGTATGGCAACCCGACTGCAAAGGGGGTGGCCGCCAGCCTCTTTGCCGTCGCGTGCAACGCGGGCGTGGCGTGGCTGATGAACCACCTCGCTGGGACGCTGGCCGAGTTCACCGGCAGCGGCAACCAGCTCACGGAGGCCATCACCAAGCTCGCAGTAAAGTGGCTCGAGAGTTAGCCGTTTCAAAAAGATACTATTCTCTCTCTCAACCGCCCTGCATCAGTTCCCTCGCGGTCTGCGCGGCCGCACGCAGCGTCTTGAGCGGGAGGCCGTGCTCAGCGGCGAGGCGCTCCTCCTGCGCGGCCGTCAGGCCGGCGAGCGCCGCCACCGTCGCCACGCCCGCCTCCGTGAGCTGCGTGGCACGCTTCGGCCCGATCCCGCGCACCGTGCTGACGGCCGCGTCGCCCGACGCGCCAGCGGCCGCCAGTGGCGCTGCGGGCGAGGGCGGCGGTGCAGACCGCGGGCCTGGCTCCTGCAACACAGCCTGTGCCGCTGGCTGCGCAGCCGCCGCCTGCAGCTGCTCACGTCTGCCCTTGGGTGCTGCCCCCTTGGCGCCAGCCGTGCTGGCGGCGGCGGCGGCCTCGTCCAGCTTGGCCTGCCGCTCGGCGTCGGCCTGCGCCTCGACCTGCTGCGTCGTGAGCCCCGCCCGCTCCACCTGCCGCACGAGCATGTCGTCGATGGCCGCGCCGAGGCTCGTCTGCTCGGCGCGCCGCGCCATCTGCAGCTCCTCCGCCGCGCGCTCGTTGCGCAGCTCCCATGCCTGCTGCCGCCGCTCGCGCGCCTGCGCGGCATCCGCCTCGCGCCGCCGCCGCTGCTGCTGCGCGCGCGCCTCCTCGAGGCGGAGCTCGGCCTCGCCCATCGCGGCCACGCGCGCCTGCTCGAGCCACATCTGCGTGCACCGCCGCCGCACCCACTCCTCCGCCGCTTGCTGCACCATCAGCACCGCCCCGCCGCCCTCGCCGCCCTCGCGTCCCAACAGCACCTCGCGCAGCCCGAGCTCGTCGGCGTCGAACGGCTGCCCCGCGACGCTCAGACGCTCGAGCAGCATCGCCTCCGCCCGACGCGCCACCACGCGCGGCGGCTCACGTCGCACCTCCTCCTCGCTCTGCCACGCCTCCTCGCGCTCCTCGTCCCGCGCGTCATCGGCGCCGGCGCCGCTCGCCGCCACCACCAGCTTGACCGGCTCGCCCACCACGCTGCGGGCGGGCCCCGCCTCGAGCTGCGCGGCCGCGAGGCACTCGAGGGCTCCGAGCAGAAGCGACGGCACCGCCTCCGGCGCGGGCAGCACCGGCAGCGCGATCTGCAGCGTGGCGGCGTCCCAGAGCGACGGCAGCTGCGCCGCGAGCTGCTCGCCCAGCCGCAAGTGCAGCGCGCCGAGCGCCGATGCCGCGCCGTCGCCGTCGGCCGCCGCACCGTGCGGCACGCGCCGCAGCGCCTCCAGCAGCGGCCCGAGCTTCGGCGGGCACTCGTCGGCATCGGACGCGGCGAGCAGCTCGGCCGCCTCGTTCCACGCGGCTGCCTCGACGCACGCGCGCAGCGCGAGCGCCGCGGCCTTTGCGTCGTGCACCCGAGCCACCGCCATCTCGTCGTACAGCAGCGCCGCCCACTCGCCGCCGCTGCCGCCACCGCCGCCGCCGCACGCTCGCAAGGCGGCGTGGTAGCATGCTGCGCCGGGCGGTATGCCTGCTGTTCGCAGCTCCTCGAGCAGCCCGGCCGCCTCCTCGCCGTCCGCGCAGCTCGCGATGCTCCGCTGACAGGCGTCGCGCCGATCGGCAGCGCGCAGCTCGGCGAGCGCCGCCTGCGCCTGCTGCAGCTGCTGCAGCAGCTCGGCCTTCTCGGCGTTGTCCGTTGCGGCGTTGAGTCGCACGTACGCCTTCGAGACCTCCCGCTCGCCCTCTGCGATGGACGGCACGGCAGCATCGTCGGCAGCGGTGGCCAGCGCCAACGAGCGCGCCGTCACCGGTCGGACGCTGCGAGCTGTGGCGGCTAATCGGCTGCGGCTGGAGGCCACGACGAGAGCGGCGTCGGCGGCGTGCAGTGCGAGGGAGAGGGAGAGGAGGAGGCCGCGGAGCAGCCCAGAAGTCATCATAATCGTTTGTTTTCGGTGCACCGTAGCATTGCGCATGTTTTTTGCATGCCCGGACCGTGCGTTAGTTTCACCTCCTTCGTTAAGACCATCAAAAATCTATTCAAAAAGTATTTTGTTGAGGGAAGAGGAGAGGAGAGTGGCGAGTGGCAGATGCATGGAAACAGGGCGGCGAGCCGCACGCTGCGCGCCGCCAGGTACCTCGCCGCTACGCAGTGTAGTCCTCCCATGGCACACCTTGCGACAGGTACGCCATCATTTGCTTCTTGTTGAGAGGCTCACCACCGCCGCCGGCGTCTGAGAAGGTGCCGAGGCCGATGCAGACTGTGCCGTCATCATGAATCGTAGGGTCGATCTCAACCTTGTCTGCGTACTCGCACGGGCCGAGCACCAGCCTGCACGGCGCGAATGTTGGTTGGTCTGTGCGAGCCTCGAAGTATGCGTGGTCGTCAAAGAGGCAGACAGTGCGCGGGCCCCAGGCGACGAGGATGCGTAGATTGGTCGTGAAGCGCTCGTAGTTGTGATCGCAGAACCAGTCAGGCGTCTCCTCCCAGATGCGCGGGTACGCACGCTCGCACGTGTCAGGCCCTGCCAAGGGTTTGGCCGTCATGTCCTTGACGTCTGAGAAGAAGCCGACCCAACGGACGAGCGGAAGTTCATCATAAGTGGCCGTGTCCTCCTCATCTGACCCCTCGTCACCACTGAATTCGCCCGGATCCTCGTAAAACATCTTCACAGTCTCACCCGCCTCGTTGGTCTCGATATGGATTTCGCCGTCGCAGCAGTCGAAGGGCCTCTCCGACAGCGGGCCAGCGTAGGGGCGCCGTGGGCGATTCGACTTCAGCGAGACCTCGACCGTGAAGACAAAGTCTGAGAGCTTGGGCTGCGACTTGACGCGCGGACGCTCGAGCCGCACTTGCGAGAGGAAGAGCTGCCTCCAGCTGCTCGGATCTCCCTGGATGCGCACGACTCCCGCCACACCGGGATAGCGCGCGAGAGTCAAAAGCTCCCAGATGCCATTCTGCTGGCGCTTCGTGATCGCCAACCAGGCGTGGCACAGGAGCGACATGGCGTGCAGGTCCCGCAGAACCTGGAGCAGCTTCTCGCGCGTGATTGAGGGCACTGCGGGCGGTGGGATGGCCTTGTACAGCAGTTTATCGGCGTCTGAGAGTTTCGCGTGCTCGAGCTCGCACAGGTCGTACGTTCCTGTCTTGTCGGGCAGCTTGCGAGAGTACCGCGTGCCAAAGATGGGCTCCTCGCCAGACTTGTCGCATTTCACATCCGGGTGAAGGAGAAGCGTCGTGTAATAGCCGAAGTTCTCGTCATAGCGACGACCACATGCCGCCACGCTCCTGATGATGGCGCAGATCAACTCCTCCGGTAAGTCCGCCATCGAAGCAGCGACGTTAGCCATCAGCTGCTGCGTGATGCCAAAAAAACAAAAGTTTACTTGTGCATACTTTAAGTCTTAAACTCTTGCATGCTTTTGGTTGCACTTGTGTGCGCCAGCCCGCTTGCGGACTCCAAACGAACTCCCGCCACCGCGTCGATGCACGCTGGTAGAGGGTTAGGAGGAGGAAACACTGCGGTCAATGATTTCGTGAAGGGCGAAGACTTTGCCAAGCTGTTCCGCAAGAGAGGCTCCGATGACGACGACGACAACAGCGACGACGACGAGACAACGACCACCGCTACCACCACTACCTCCACCGCCCCTTCCACCGCCAGCGTCGCGGCCGGCGACCCCTTCTGCTCGGGCCCGATCCTGGCGGCGGTGCAGGCGGCCAGTCTCTTTCCGGATTGCAAGACCTTTGTCGACCTGACGCTCCTCGTCACACGCGACGAGTGCTGGCGCCGCTGGCACGCCCTGCCACAGCCGCCTTCCGACGAGGCGCTGCGCGCCTTCGTGACGGAAACCTTCAGCGCCACGCCCGGTGAGGGCCAGCTCGAGCCGTGGTGCCCACCCGACCACACGCCCTCGCCGCCGCTGCTCGCGCAGCTTCCGAACGGGCCGGTGCGCGAGTGGGCGTCGGCGATCAACCTGCTGTGGCCACAGCTTGGGCGGCGGCCGGCGGAGGCGGCGGCGCGCCACCCGGAGCGGCACACGCTGCTGCCGATGGAGCACGGCGTCATTGTGCCGGGCGGCCGCTTCCGCGAGGCGTACTACTGGGACTCGTTATGGGCGGTGCTCGGGCTGCTAGAGTGCGGGATGGTCGGCACCGCGCGCGGCCTCGTCGCCAACCTGCTGGCGTGCGTGCGCACGCACGGCTTCGTCCCCAATGGGCTGCGTCGGTACTACCTCAACCGATCGCAGCCGCCGATGCTGCCGCAGATGGTCGCGGCGATCCTCGCGCACCTCGACGCGCAAGCCAGCCCCGGCGGCGGCCGCAGCCGGCCCGCGCCCGCGGGCTGGCAGACGGGCGCACAGCCGGCGGCGGCGGCGACCGCGGGCGAGGACAGCACGGCGGCGGCGCGCGAGGCGGCGCTGGCGCTGCTGCGCGAGGCGCTGCCCGCGCTCGACGCCGAGTACCGGTGGTGGATGCGCGGCGAGGAGGAGGGCGGCAGCGCGGTGCGCCTCGCCGCCGACGCCGAGCGCGAGGCGGCGACGCTCAACCGGTACGTGGTGGACGCGGGTGGCGCGCCGCGGCCGGAGTCGTGGCGCGAGGACACGGCCACCGCCGCCGGGCTGCCGGCGGCGCGGCGTGCGGCGCTGTACGACGAGCTTGCGGCGTGCGCCGAGTCGGGTTGGGACTTCAGCTCGCGCTTCGCCGCGCCACCGCCACCGCCGCTGCCGGGCGACGGCGACGGCGACGGCGAGGGCGAGGGGGCGGATGCGGGCGGGGAGGCGGGGGCGGACGTGCTGCGCGGGCTGCGCACGTCGGCGGTGGTGCCGGTCGAGCTCAACGCCATCCTGTACCGCAACGAGCGCGTGCTGCAGCGCATGCACGCGCGGCTCGCGAAGCTGCTCGGCGCCTCGGCCGAGGCGGCGGTCGTCGACGCCGAGGTGGCAGTCGAGGTGGCGGCCGCGGCTGGACGCGGCGGCGGCGGCGACGGCGACGGCGACGACGCGGCGGCGGCGGCGCGCGCAGCGGGCGTGGCGGCAGGGAGGGTCGCAGCCGCGGCGGCCGAGGCGGCGGCGGCCGAGGAGGCGGCGGTGCGGTACGCGCGCGCGGCCAAGGCGCGGTGGCGCGCGATGGACGAGTGGCTCTGGTCGGAGGCGCACGGCTGCTGGCTCGACCTCGACTGGCGACGGCGTGCGGCGCTGCCGTCGCTCTCGGCCGCGTGCTTCACGCCCCTGTGGGCGGGTGCGCACGCCGACGAGCAGGCGGCGGCCGCGGTCGCCGCGCTGCGGCGCAGCGGCCTGGTGCAGGCGGGTGGCGTGGCGACGACGCTGCGCGACACGGGCCAGCAATGGGACGGGCCGAATGCGTGGCCGCCGCTGCAGCAGATGCTCATCGAAGGCGCGGCGGCGTGCGGGGCCGAGGGCGGCGCCGAGCTGGCCGAGCAGATCGCGCTCGCGTGGCTACGCTCCAACCATCGCGGCTGGGCGCGCGACGGCGTGATGCGCGAAAAGTACGACGCGGGACGCCCCGGCGAGAGCGGGGGCGGGGGCGAGTACGAGGCTCAAGTTGGCTTTGGCTGGACCAACGGCGTCGCGCTGTGGCTGCTCCGCCGCTATGGCGACGCGTTTGCGCACACGCTGCGCGACAAACGCTCTGTGGGCGACTGAAAGCCGTTCGTTTTACACTTAGGGTCGCTGTCGGCCTAAAAAGGCAGCCGACGCCATAGCAAACAAAAGCATGCGCTTGTCGTCGCGGCTCGTGCACGTGCTGCTTGTCGCGGCCACCGTGGCCGCGGCCCTCCATGCAGAGAAGGAGCCGGAGACTTACATCTTCAGCCTTACCCCGAAACGAAAGCAGCAGCTCCGCAAGAAGCACGCGAAGAGTGACAAGATGCGAGGCGAAGCTGCGCGAGTGAGAGCACTCGAATCCAAAGTCAGCGCCAGCTCGAAACGTGTCAACATGAGAGCTGCATTGCCGGCGTCGGAAGCTGCAGCGGAGCTTGGGGTGCGGAACTTGGCGTCTTCCGGCCGCTTCGAGGAGGCCACCTCCGTGACTTCTGTGGCAGCGCTGCCGAAGACTCAGACCTTGCCGTCGATGAAGGCTGAACCAGCGCCGCCAGCAGCTGAGTCGGTGGCGCCTGACATGTGGCAGTTTGCGTCTTCCGGTCGCTTCGAGGAGGCCAACTCTGCGGCAGCGCCGAAGCCAGAGCCCTCGCTATCGATGAAGGCTGAACCAGCGCCGCCAGCAGCTGGGTCGGTGGCACCTGATGTGCGGCAGTTCGCGTCTTCCGGTCGCTTCGAGGATGCCAACTCTGCGGCAGCGCCGAAGCCAGAGCCGTTGCTGTCGATGAAGGCTCAGTCAGCACCGCCAGCAGCTGGGTCGGTGGCACCTGATGTGTGGCAGTTTGCGTCTTCCGGTCGCTTTGAGGAGGCCACCTCTGAGACTCCTGCGGCAGCGCTGCCAAAGACTGAGCCGTTGCTGTCGATGAAGGCTCAGTCAGCGCCGCCAGCAGCTGAGTCGGTGGCGCCTGACGTGTGGCAGTTTGCGTCTTCCGGCCGCTTCGATGATTCCACCTCGGTGAGTGCTGCGGCGGCGCCGAAGACGGAGCCGTTGCCGTTGATGAAGGCTGAATCAGCGCCGCCAGCAGCTGAGTCGTCCTCCTCGAAGCGCACGGGCGACCCTGATGTGCGGCAGTTCGCGTCTTCCGGCCGCTTCGATGATTCCAACTCGACGAGCTCAGCGAGAGCACCGTCATTGAATGAAGATGGATCATCCTCGCCGTCATTGAATGAATCAGCGCCGCAAGCAGCTGAGTCGTCATCCTCGAAGCGTCCGGGCGACGCTAAGATGCGGAACTTCGCCTCGTCCGGCCGCTTCGACGACTCCAGCACGGTGAGTAGCTCAAGGGAAAATGCGGTGAATACGACCAGTGAGGAGACCGGTGAGGTTGTGGTGGACGCTTTCGACGAGGAGGCGGCCATGGAGGCGGTCAACACGACAAACGGCACGGATTTGTCACTCGACGCCTCGGCGTCGCCGGCCGTGGCGGTGCACAAGTACATGTTCACGTACAACGGCGCAGGCGCGGGCGCAGATATTTGGCTCAGATATGGCATGATCTCATCCTTGCTCAAATGGCAGTCATCGGACGGCCATCTCATGGAGCTCCGCGGCGTCACGTCTGCTGGTGCTGATGGCCAGCCGACGTTCAAGCACCTCGTTGTTGCTAGGGCCGGCAAGTCCATCGTTGAGGCGTTCGCCAATAATGCGTCGGAGACGAAGAAGGGCTGCAACCTCAGAGGCATGACGATCAAGGTTGATGGCAAACAGGTGCCCTCCCCGTCGTCAGGAGAGGCGTTGAACCTGACCACGGCGTCAGGCCTGTACCTGTCAGTCTTGACCGGCGCGGAGAAGGACGCGGCGCTTGAGATGGAGGTCAAACGTCTTCAGAAAGAACTTGAAGAAAAAGCAGCGGTGGGCAAGTTTGTGGTGAACATGTTCGACAAGGAGACGGCCTTCGAGGCGGTGAACGTGAGCAACGGCACGTTTCTGTCACCGCCCAAGGACATCATGCACATCGTGGTGGACGCTTACGACGAGTTGACCGCAAAATTCAGCAACCGTACCCTCCTCTTCACACGGCACGGCGACCAGGCCCAGGACACTGGTCTAGAAGGCGCCGACGGCGCGCGTGCGGAGGATGAGGACCTCCCCGAAATCTCACTCGAGCAGCTTGAGATTGATACGGGAGCTGATCTTCACCTCAAGACGATTCAGATTGTGTCGTCAATCGCGAGCAAGGTCGACGAGCGGAATGAGCGAGCGCAGAACAGGGTCCCGCACAACCATCTGACGGTCAGCTTCCCTGCCGGCCTACCGGACGGTTGCTCAGGAATGCTCGCCGAGGTAGCAGGCCTCAGTCCACTTTCGCTGGAGACCAAGGCTGCTCTTGAGCCGCGAAACTAAGAAATATATATCATGCCTCTCCCTGACCTCACTCTGACACGCGCGCGCACGGGGTCATTACACTCGGAGGACACCTCTCTCTGTCTCTGTCTGCGACACTGCGCAACACTTTTCCCGGACCATGCTCCATGCTCCTACTCGCCCTCTCTCTCTCTCTCTTTGGTCTCTCTCACCCACATGCCACCCGTCTCCACTCGGAGCTGCCGCTCACGCATCCTTGGCCTTGGTGGCCGGCGTCGGCTCCACCGTATGCGTCCCTGCCACGTCCACCATCAACTTGCCCTTGTGGCCACCCGTGAACATCTTGATCATCGCCGGGACGAAGGCGGGGACGCCCAGCTCGATCTGCTCGGTCATGAAGATCTTTTTGCGCCAAATGAGCCACAGCATATGGATCATCGCCAGCGGCACGCGCGAGAAGAACTGCATCACGTTGAACCCCACCATTGTCGCGCCGCGCTCGGCCAGCTTGAGGTAGTTGGACGGGCCCTGCACCGTGCCCACGTTGAGGTTGCCATTGTACTGCGAGGACGCGCCGCAGATAACGACGCGTCCCTTGGCCCGGATGCGCTGGAGCACGGCGTCGAGCGTCGCGCCGCCGACCGTATCGAAGTAGTAGTCGACGCCGTCGGGGCAGAGCTCGTCGAGCTGCGCGCCGACCGACTTGTCCTTGTCCTTGTAGTCGACAGCGCCGTCGAGCTTGAGCTCTTCGAGCAGATACGCTTTCTTGGCGTCGCCACCGGCGATGCCGATGACCCGCGCGCCGGTCAGCTTTGCCAGCTGCGCGGCCACGCTCCCCGTCGCGCCCGACGCGCCGCTGACGACGGCGGTCTCCCCCTTGCGCGGCGCCTTTGCGACCGAGTGGATGCCGACCCACGCAGTCAGGCCGCTCGTGAGCCCCAGGAGACCCATGAACGTCGTCGGTTTCACGCCTGGCAGCGAGAGCGATGGCATGACCATCGCTGTCTGCTCCTTGCTCAGCTTGGCCACCGACTGCGCGCCGAGCATGCCCGATACCCGCGAGCCGCGCTTGAGCTTCTTGTTGGCGCTCGCCACGACACGGCCGTAGCCGATCGCCGGAACCGTGTCTCCCAGCTCGATCGCGCCGTGGTATGCCTCCGCGTCGAGCATCGTGCGCAGGAACGGAGAGCATCTCACACTGCACGATGGCCTCGCCGTCCTTGAGGTTGGAGCAGTCTATCGTTTCCTCGACGAACTTGAAGTCCTCTAGCTGGAGCATACCCTTGGGCCGCGACACCAGAGTCCACTTCTGATTAGAGAGCGCCGTGGGCTCTGCTGATGCCTCGGCGGCCTGCTTTGCGAGCAGTGTGCCCATGACGGAAATCTGCAGGGAGAGGCTGCAAGCGCGATGAATTTGCTTCGAACGCACCGATGTTCGGCATGCACGCATGCACCACTGGAGCTTGGTCATCGCACGGAAGGCAGACGGCCCCGAGGGTTGCGTTGACAGCTGAACACGTGCAAGTCCAAGGGGAGAGTCCGTTTATGCTTAAATAAAATAGAATAGAAATAATCGGTCGACAGC
>Ga0209713_10003171_pt1 | contig 10393 bp, 5 predicted proteins | sample ArcOceMetagenome_3_FD_187444 | JGI IMG/M metagenome (GOLD analysis project Ga0209713, IMG submission 187444) | Marine eukaryotic phytoplankton communities from Arctic Ocean - Arctic Ocean- Svalbard ARC20M Metagenome (SPAdes) (version 2) | ecosystem: Environmental > Aquatic > Marine > Oceanic...
GACGACGGCTGGTCGGTCGGCTGCCGTGGCCGCGCCCCAGTGGGTCGTCGGGCACGGCAGCAGAGCGAGCGGCGAGGATGCTGACGCGAGGGCTAGCATGAATGCGCGACGCGCATAAAAAGCCGCAATCCACACGGAAGTCTTCGTTGTGCGTAGTGCCCACCGACGCGCGCGCCCACTCTTGTCACTGCGACCGACGACGCGGAGTAAGCGGCCATGCCCGGCGCCGAGAACCGCACGGCCGACTTCCGCGACGCGGTCAAGCGACGACGGTCGCTCCTTGGCCTGCCGACGCCCGCGGCCGAGATCCTGCCTCCGGCCAAGAAGCGCGCCGCCTTCACGACCGACGCGCTGAGCTGCTTGGAGAAGATCGCCACGATGGCCGGCTTCCTGCGAGACAACCACGCGGCCTACCTGCTCGACGACGAGCTGCGCGGCATGAGCGAGGCCGAGCGAGACGAGATCGACGCGGAGACCCAGCGCTTCCTGAAGGCGTGCAACGACCGCATCGACGGGCTGAAGCAGCAGGCCGTCGCCGCCACGGTGAGAGAGACGGCCGGTGGGCAGCTGCAGACCCACTACCAGGCGATGCTTCAGCTGCTGTACGAGCGGCTGCAGGAGGTGGCGCAGGTCTTCGACGTGCACCGCGGCCACCGGCTGCAGAAGGCCGTCGATGCCAAGGAGGCGAGGCTAGGCGCCGCCGCGGCAGCGGCGGTGGAGGCGGAGGCGAGGCGCGCAAGCGGCGGCGGCAGCGTGGCGGCGGCCGCGGCCGCGTCGTCGACGGCGCCGATGGAGCCTGCGCCGTGGGGCGACGACGAGGTGCTCTCTGACGAGGATCTCGACGAGCAGGAGCGCGCGCAGCTGCTGCTCGAGAACGAGGCGCTCCAAAAGGAGCTGAGCTGCCTCTCGCAGCAGGCGCGCGAGGCGGAGAGCAAGGTAATGGAGATCTCCAACCTGTCACATCTCTTCGCGACCAAGGTGCCTCGCGCAGCCGCCACGACGGCGCCCTCGCCAGGCCCGCGCACCCGCCGCGCTCGCAGCAGCCCGCGCCCAATGGCCTCACGCGTGGCCCGCACACCGACCCACGCTCGCGCAGGTCGAGCAGCAGTCGAGCGACATCGAGCAGCTCTTCCGGCAGGCGGAGGAGACGTCGGAGAACGTCGTGCGGGGCAACCAGTACATCGACTCGGCCGCGAAGCACTCGCGCGACTTCCGGCTGCTGGTACTCGCCTTCCTCATCACCGCGTCGTTTGCGCTGCTCTTCTTGGACTGGTTTTATGACTGAGGTGTCTAGGTACTTTGATTTCTGGGGAGTTTGACCCCCCACCCTGCCTCGTCCCTGCCTGCTGTCTCCGACTAGATTTCGCGCCGTCACGCTTCGTGCGAGCCCGATACGGACGTCAGCGGCGAGCTCGACATTCCATGGCCGCCTCATCGAGTACTCCATCTTTCTTAGTTGAGCCTAATAGCGAGGGTGGCGGCACTGAGGAGCATGGTAAGAAGCGCTCGCGTGTGCAGCAGTCGCGCGAGGAGGGCGGCGAGGCCAGCACGCTCAAGAACTTCTCGATGCGGGTCGCAGAGAAGGTGGAGAGCAAAGGCAGCACGACGTACACGCAGGTCGCGGACGAGGTGCGTCATACCACACGCACACACCCTGCGTGCGGCTCCCACTCGCCACACGACGCAGCGATCGGCCCGCTTGGACGGCTGAGCCTGACGCTCGCTACGCCTTCACATGTCGCAGCTCGTCGACGAGTTCGTCCACTCCCAGTTCACGGACACGGAGCAGGGCGCGACAGAGGAGCGCAACGTGCGACGGTACGCAGCGCAGCCGGCACCATGCGACGCATCGGCACCCATGCCTCGTGAGCCGACGACCCTCGCGGCTCACGACGACCCTCGCTGTTGCTCGCACCGCAGGCGCGTCTACGACGCGCTCAACGTGCTGATCGCGCTCGACATTGCGGTGAAGGACGCGGCCAAGGGCATCCACTGGAAGGGCTTCCCGGACAAGCTGGCGGACAACCACGCGCTGCGCAAGGTCAAGTCCGACGTCGAGGCGCGCGTCGCCCAGAAGGAGCAGCAGCTCCGCGACGTGCTCTCGCAGCACATCGCCTACCAGCAGCTGCTCCAGGGCAACGTGCAGCGGCACGGCGCGTCTATGCCAGAGAGCGCAGTCCCGATGCCGTTCATCATCTGCCACACGAGGGCGGGCGGCAAGACCGACTGCATGATGAGTCCGGACAGGCAGCACGCCATCCTGTCGTTTACGGACGCCTTCCAGCTGTACGACGACAACGACCTGTTGCGCCTGCGCAAGCTGCACCAGGTCGACCCGGTGAGCGCGCTCCCGCGGTACGTCAAGCCCGAGATGCTACGGTACGCCGCGCAGTGGCCAGAGCTGGAGACGCAGTACGCCCAGCTGAGGGCGCAGCAGCTGCCGCGGGTGGAAGCTCAGCCGCCGCGGCCGCGTGCAGTGCCCGCCGGCATGGTCTCGCCGCTGCCGCCGCCGCCGCCACTGATGGCAGCGTCGCCTCCGTCGGCCAACCAGTGACCGACGTTGACATCATGGGATCGCGAAGCTTTGGCAGCTCTGCGCTCCATACAAAAGGACCCGCACGGCGGGCCCGGTTTTCCTCTCGCTATTCCTGCGCTTATAGTACCTGGCAGACCCGCCCGTCAAATGCCTCGCTAGAGTCCACGCCCGAATCGTATCGTAAGAAAGTATGATATGCCTGAACCCAACACGTCTACAGTACCATGGCATGCCTAGACATCGACGGAGAGACCAGAGCCAGAGTTTTCTGCCGCCGAATGGGGACGGCATGCGATGGCGCGTTGCTGCGTCGGGCGACCTCAGTACTTGAGCCACGGCGGACGCAGGTCGTACTCCTGGAGGAAGTCCGTGAACGTCACGGCCTCGGGCCTCTTGATCATGGCGGGCGGAGAGCGCACCTTGCGCTCCGGCCAGTGCCATTCGTAGTCGCACTTCTCGGGCGGCACGACGACGCCTGGTCGCTCGACCGGGTAGTAGGCGGGCGAAGGGCAGGGGCGCGTGTTGGCGGTCTGGCGCAGGTTGCCAAACGAGCGGTGGGCCTCGGCGAGGCAGCTCGGCGCGTCGGGCGGGCCGAACGCGAGGTGGTAGGTGCTCTGGAAGCGCACCGCCTCGGCCGTGGGGTCCTCGTACATGTTGCTCCGGTAGTTCCGCTCCCACACGCGGATGTTCTCGGCCGACGCCCTGGGCGGGAAGTTGAGCAGCAGCGCCTGCGGGTTGGGATCGCCGTCCGCCGTGACAATCTTGCGCTTGCCGAAGAGCGACTTGCCGCGAGTGCCGCCGAGGCTGCCGCCGAAGGGCAGGTGGCCGCCGTCGTCGAGGTGCGGGGGCACGTTGCCCGGCGTCGTCGAGATCACCTTCGACTCCGCCAGACGGATCATCTCGTCGATCGAGTCGCCCTGAGCGACGCGGCTGGCCGCCATGCCGACTTCTGCAAAAAAACAGCAGCGCGAAACGTCTTCGTGACGACCCAGGCCGGCCGAGGCCTCGGCCGCCGCCTCGGTCTCGAGCATGCCGGGCATGTCCAGCACGAGCGCCATTCTCGCGCCGCCGGCCTTCCGCCCGGAGACGGCGCCCGTCACTTGGCGTGGCGGGCCGCCGCTCCACTCGTCGCGGCTCTCGTCCACCTCCTCGGCGGCGTGGCCAGTCTCCTACACGCTGCCGCAGCAGAGCTCGTCGGCCGCGCTCGCGTTGTGGCCTGCGATACCGGACTCCTTTGCGCGCTGGCCGGCCAAGGGTCCGCCCACCGCGACGCTGACCAGCTTCCCAAAGCGCTTCACCTTCCGCGTTGAACTGGCGGACGGCGAGTCCAAGTGCGTGGTGTGCTCGGAGAAGCTGAAGAAGGGCGGGCCGCAGGTGATGATGCGAAAATGTGAGGGCTTTCGCCTCATGGGCTACCGGTGCGTCACCTGCGTCAAGCCGCACACGCTCCGGGTGGCCGGCGGCGGCTCGATGGTGGAGATGGACCAGGTGCGTGCCATGCCCCGTCGCTCTCCCCTCTGCACTTGTTCACCCGCTCCGCATCCGCCCTGCCCTACCCATCGCGCGCTGGCGCCGCCTAGCAGGCCTGCAGCCTCGCAAAAAACACAGCTCGCTTGTGCTCACGCTGTGAAACACCTGCCGTCACCATTCGCAGGCACTGCCGCAACGCGTGAGGATGCAGGTCCAGATGGCCTTCTACAACACGGAGCGTAAGGACTGCTATCGCCATTGATTTTTGTTTGCCGGTTGGGCGAAGGTTTGTTTGGTCCGGGGCCGCGGGCACGGCTCGTGTGTATGAGCCCGCTGGCCGTAGGGTCCTCCTGGGGTCCACCCCCTTTCGTTTGGTTGCGTTAGCGAGCTCTGTCTCTTTTTTAGGTCTGTATTTGCAAACGCCTGACACCCGGCGACGCTTTAGATACTTAGGCCGGGTCACACACAACCACCGCACGCTCCGAGCTCCACGCAACTTTGCCAAGTGATCGCGTCCCTTTTGCTATCGCTATCGCTGCTCGCGCAGCCCGGCTGGGCTGCCGATGAGACGACGAGCAATCGTGGTGGCGGGGCTGCTAGTGGCGCTAGCCTTGGGTAGCAGCGACGATGCTGCCCCGTCGGAGACGAGACCTAGCCCCGACGAGGCGGAGGCGGCGGTGCCCGAGATTGAGGCAGCAGTAATGGAGGAGGAGGTAACCGAGGAGGAGGGCGAGTCTTCTGCCGCGGCCGCGTCCAGCATCGCCGCGCGTGACGCAGAGCTGGCAGCTGCGCTATCTTCCGCTGCAGTCGTGGAGGAGGATGAACCTCCTGAGGTGGCGCCCGACGTGCCGGAAGCAGACGCAGAGGAGGCGCCCGAGCCTGTGGGCCCGGAGGCTGCCGCGGCAGCGGACGAGCCGACGGACGACGACGCGGATCCAGCAACGAGCGAGGGCGATGCGAGCGCTGCCGACGAGGCGGAGAGCGCAGCGCGTGACGCGCAGCAAGCCGAGGCGGACCGCGCGGCGCTGGCGCAGCTGCAGGACACAATGCAGGAGAACGGCGTGAGCTCCGCGTCTGAGCTGCTCGAGCTGGCGCGCGAGCTGCGCGTCGGCTCGGAGACGCACAGCAAGAGGCCGGCCAAGGCGGCCGCCCTCCTGGGCGCGCTGGCGGCATGCGGGTACGGCATGCAGGGCGCGGGGAGCGAGGCGGCCAACGACACGGCGACGGCGGCCGCGGCGGTCGAGCTCGGGCACATGCACCTGCTGGCGGAGGGGGTCAGCCGCGACGAGGCGGCCGCGATCGGCCACTTCCGCAAGGCGGCCGAGTTTGGCGACCCCGAGGGGCAGCACGGGCTCGCCGTGCTGCACGCGACCGGCTTTGGCACGCCGCAGCACCAGCCGCTCGCGACGACGCACTACTACTTTGCGGCCGAGGGGGGCTCGGTCGCGGCGCAGCTGGCGGTCGGCTACCGCCACCTGCTCGGCGTGCACATGCCGAAGCAGTGCCAGAAGGCGCTGCTCTACTACAACCCGGTCGCCGAGAAGGTGGTGGCGGGCGCGCAGCGCGTCAAGGCGGGGCAGCTGATCGAGAAGGTGCGCCTCACCGTCGACAGCCCGCGCGGCGGCTCGAAGCGCGGCGGCGCCGACGACGACGTGATCCAGTACTACGAGCACTCGGCGCAGAAGGGCTCGGTCGACGCGCAGCTGACGCTCGGCCACCTCAACTTCCACGGCGCGCGCGGCCTGCCCGTCGACGCCGAGCGCGCCTTCGCCTTCTACGAGAAGGCGGGCGCGGCGGGCGACCCGACGGCCTACTCGCACCTGGGGCACATGTACGCGCAGGGGATCGGCGTCAAGGGCGACAACGCGACGGCGCTCGAGTACTTCCGCAAGGGCGCCGCCAAGGGCCACCCGCCCTCGCAGAACGGCCTCGGCTACATGTACATGCACGGCTTCGGCGTGACGCAGAGCCACAAGAAGGCGCTCGAGTACTTCAAGGCGGCGGCCGAGAAGGGCAACGCCGAGGCGCAGTTCAACCTCGGCGCGATGCACATCGCCGGCCTCGGCGTGCGCAAGGCGTACGACAAGGCGCTCCACTACTTCACGCTGTCGGCGCACCAGGGGCACACGCTCGCCCTCTACAACCTCGGCCAGATGCACCTCAACGGCCTCGGCGCGCCGCGCTCGTGCCCGGTGGCCGTCCAGTTCCTCAAGGCGGTCGCCGAGCGCGGGCCGTGGGGCAGCCAGCTCGAGCGCGCGCACACGGCGCTGCAGGACGGCGAGCTCGAGGCGCCGCTGCACCTGTACGCGGCGCTCGCCGAGGGCGGCTACGAGGTGGCGCAGTCCAACGTCGCCTTCTTGCTCGACCAGCACTTCATGCACCGGCCGGCCGAGCCGCTGCTCGGCATGGAGGCGGAGCAGGTCGCGGCGCGCGCCATCGAGATGTACCGGCGCGCCGCGCAGCAGGGCAACGTCGAGGCGGAGCTCAAGCTGGGCGACTACTTCTTCTACGGCTACGGCACCGCCGTCGACCTCGAGGCGGCCGTCTTCCACTACCGCGCCGCCGCCGAGGCGCGCAACGCGCAGGCCATGTTCAACCTGGCGTGGATGTACGCGCACGGCCACGGCCTCTCGCGCGACTACCACCTCGCCAAGCGCCACTACGACATGGCGGGCGAGACGGCGGCCGAGGCGGCGGTGCCGGTCATGCTCGCGCTGTGCGAGCTCTACTTCCTGCAGATGCTCGACGCGGGCCCCTCGAGCGGCAAGGGCGGCGGCGCGATGGGCGGCGCCCTCGGCGGCGTGCTCAAGTCGGTGGCGGCGGCGGGCGGCGCGATGGGCGGCGACGGCCTCGAGTGGGACACGCTGCTCATCATCGCCCTCACCGCCGTGCTCGTCTGCGTGCTCATTGCGCAGCGGCAGCTCGTGGCACGGGACCACTAGAGGAGAGCTCCACGGGGATACACCTGGGTGTCAGTGAGGGGACTGGCAGCGAGAGGCTCTGTGCATGCTCGTCTGTCTCCTCAATAGCGGGGTTTTCGCGAGCAAGCCTGCGAGCAAGATAGTAGAGATGCTAGAGAGATGTGAATCAGAGACAATAGAAATCCACCCCACATACACTCTCTGTCTACTGTATGCTAAAGTACCCTACTTGCGTACAACGGTCAACGGGCCCAGTGGGAGCTCACTTGCCCGCGTCCTCTTTTGCCTGCATCTGCTGATTCAACGCGAGCTTCTCCTCGCGCGCATCTCGGTCCTTCTCGACATTCTTTCTGTAGGCGTCCCTGAGCTGCGCGTCCTTGACGTCCCGGTACGCCTCCCGCAGCTTGCGCGTCGCGACGCGCGAGTCCATCTTGTGCTTCTCGAGCGCCTCGATGACCGTCTCGCGGCTCGGGTGGCCCAGGTCCTCGCCCATGTGCACGATCTCCGCCACCTTTTTCATGAAGGCCGTCCCCTGCTCGCGGTCGCCGTTGTACCGCTTGAGCGCGCCCGCAATGTAGAGCTTGTCCTCGACCGTCGCGCTCCCCTCGACGCCGATGGTGACCATCAGGGCGTCGTCGCCCATCAGGCCGGTGAGGCCCTTGAGCAGCGCCGCCGCCAGCTTGGTGCGCTCCTTGCTCTCCCACACGAGGTCGAGCACCAGCTTGATGTCGGCGCGCGACGGGTTGCCCAGCTCGCCGCCCTGCTTGGCGAGCGCCGCCACGTCGATGAAGAGCGCGATCACGCGGTCGGGGTCGTTGTTGTGCGCGTCCATCGCCTGCTCGACCTCCTCGCGCGACTGCACGCCGAGCTCGATCTGGCGCGCCATCAGCGTGCCCATCGCCTTGAGCCAGTACGTCGCGCGCTCGAGCACGTAGCCGAAGCGCAGCAGCGCGTCGTGCACCTCGGCCTGCGGCGGGTCGCCCCACGCGATCTTCTCCCTGTTGAGCGTCGAGAGCGACGCGACGAGCAGGCTCGCGCCCGTCTCGCCGCGCACGTACTCCTCGTGCTCGAGCGGCCGCAGCTTGATCAGCGCCCTCTCGTGGCGCAGCGCCCAGATCATGTCGGAGCGCTCGACGCGCGCGCGCTCGTCGCCCTCGACCTTGTCGCGCTCCGCCGTCATCAGCCCGAGCCGCATCAGCGACTCGACGGCCTTCCCCTCGTCCATCGGCGGCTCGACGTCCATCAGCGCCCACTCGGCCTCCGAGCGCGACGGGAAGCCGCACTTGGCGGCGAGGTGCTCCTTGGGCGGCTTCTTCGGCTGCTGCTTGGGCGGCTTCGGGTTGGTGAGCTGCCAGACCTTCTTCATGAACGTCGTCGCGAGCGCCTCGTCGAAGCCGAACATGCGCAGGTAGCGCGCGCAGTCGTCGCGCGACGGGTGGCCGTTCTTGCCCGCGAGCGCCGCCAGCGAGAGCATCGACTTGAGGAAGGCGATCGCGCGCTGCGCGTCCTGCCCGAGCTCGCGCACGAGCGCCTCCACCTGCGCGCGCTTCGGCTTGCCCAGCTCGTCGGAGCGCTTGAGCACGAGGCCGGTCTGCCCGAGGAAGTGGATCGTCTTCTCCTTGTCGCGCCCACACTCGCCGTGGTAGAGCGACTCGACGTGCTCGCGCTCCTCGAGCGTCGCCGGGTACGCGTGCTCGAAGTCGGCGCTCATCTGCTTCGTCAGCATGTCCTCGACCTGCGCCGCCGCGAGGATGTCCGCCATCATCTCGACCTCGGCCTTGGTGCTGCGCTTCATGCCCGACATGACGTGGCCCTCCTCGTTCTTGGCGAGCACCAGCTGCCTCTCGATCTCCTGCCGCGTCGGGAAGCCGAGGCCCGACGCGAGGCCGCGCCGCTCGGCGATGAAGTCGGCGTTGCGCGCGACCTCCTTGCCGTACGTGAGGAAGAAGGCGCTCGCCTCCTCGTCGCCCGCGCACACGTGCAGCGCGTACCGCACCTGCGCGCGCGTCGAGTGGCCGCCGCGCTTCGTCACGAGGTTGTCCTCGTTGCGCCGCAGGTTCTGCAGGTTGCGCACGCCCTTCTCGACGCTGTTCTCCGCCCACAGCAGCGAGCGCAGCAGGTCCTCCTCGGGCGGCTTCGTCCGCGCGCCGAAGACCTCCTTGCGCTTCTTCATCGCGTCGAGCATCTCGGGCCGGTGGAGGACGCACCGGTCGAGCAGCTGGTTGATCATCGGCCGCCCCTGCGGCCCGCCCTCGTCGGGCAGCGCGACCATCGACTCGCCGGGCACCTCGAAGACCGTGCCCGCCGGCGCCTTGACGCGCGCGTTCGACTTGGCCGTGTACCGCGACTTGTGCAGCGCGGCGTACCGCTCGCCGGCACCCTGCGTCGCCTCGGCGTCGAGCTCGGGGAGCACCTCGCCGCGCGGCTGCTTGGTGCCGAGCACCTCGACGACGAGGAAGTGGCAGCGCTTCGGCAGCTTGCGCAGCGTCAGCAGCGACGACGAGCGCTTCGCCAGCTCGAAGAAGAGCGGCGTCGCCTCGAGCGGCTTGCCGTCGTTGAGCGGGTCCTTGGTCTTCTCGCCAAACTCGGTCGGCTCGATCGACCCCGACGGCACCTGCACGCCCTCGTGCGTGAAGCCGGGGAAGTCGAGCTTGTAGCCGAGCGGCAGCGTCCCCCACGGCGTGATGATGCGCTGCACGCCGCGCGACAGGTCGATCACCATCCCTCGGTTGGTCATGCCGCACGCCGCCTTCGGGTACGCCGCGCCCGACTGCGCCGCGTTCGGCTCGCACAGCTTGGTGAACGGCAGCTTGAGCCCGGCGTAGCCGCTGATGCTCGGGCTCGACAGCAGCGCCAGCAGCTTGTGCAGCCCGTCGAAGGCCACCTCGTCGTCCTGCTTCGAGTGCCTGACCTCCACCTTCTTCTGCTCCTCCTTGAGCGTCTCCTGCACCTCGCCCGTGTTCATCCGGTCCATCAGCGAGTTGTAGTACTCCACGAACTCGTCGAAGTCCACCTGGCCGTCGTTGTCCGTGTCCGCCTGGTCGAACTCCGTCTTGACGAACTCGTTGACGGCCTCCACGTCGAATTTGAGCTTCTCATTCTTGAGCATCGTCACCAGCAGGGTCGCCAGCTCCTCGGCGTCGATGGCGCCGTCACCCGTCTGGTCGGCATCCGCGAAGGTGTTCTCCGCGATCCGCTGCCTCTCGGCGGCCTTCGCAGCCTCCTTGGCGATCTGATCCGACTTCTTCTTGGCCTCGACCTCCTTTTTGCTCGTCTTGACCTTGTCCTGCGCCGCCTGGCTCTTGTCGGTCTTCCGAGCGTTCCTCCCACGCACAGCAGCCTGGAGGACAGCCGCACTCTGGTCCTCCCGACTCAGCTCGGCCGGCTTGGGAGGCATCGTGCGCTGCGCTGGCTGCCACCAAAAGCTATGCGCGCGATCGCGGAGCGAGGGTTGAGAAACGTCGGT
>Ga0209713_10003173_pt1 | contig 10392 bp, 6 predicted proteins | sample ArcOceMetagenome_3_FD_187444 | JGI IMG/M metagenome (GOLD analysis project Ga0209713, IMG submission 187444) | Marine eukaryotic phytoplankton communities from Arctic Ocean - Arctic Ocean- Svalbard ARC20M Metagenome (SPAdes) (version 2) | ecosystem: Environmental > Aquatic > Marine > Oceanic...
ACGCACAGAGTGGGCAAAAAAACGTACTTACTCTCGTACCGTGTCCGCGTGCCCACTAGCGAATGCTTGCGTCCCTTCCTTCCTCTCTTTCGATACTTTAGGTCATTGCTTTGCCTAAGCTATTCGCCGGTCACGAGGGCCCACGCGGGGGAGCGGGTATACCGCAGCCTGGACTTCGGGTCCTGGCGATCGGGCCGCGCGTCCAACGGCCAAATCCATCGCCGCTCAGACAGCGCTCACCGTAACCTAGCCTACTATCCGCGCAGCAGAATGGCGGCCAACAAGCAGCTGCGGCTCGCGGTCACCAAGAACAACGTGCAGAAGGTCCAGACGCTCCTCAAGGACGGCAGCGTGACCGTGGACGCCGACGTGCTGCAACTGGCGGTCTCTCGCGGGCACACGGCGATGCTGGACGTGCTGCTCAAGACCGGCCACGCGCCGACGACGGAGGAGGCGGCCACGCTGCTGATCGCCGCGGTCCAGAGCGACAGTGCGCCCACCCTGCAGCAGCTGCTGCAGGTCCTCCCGCCGGCGTCGCTCAACGGGGCCGTCCGTGAGTGGAGCCCGCTGATGCACGCCGTCAAGCTGGGCCAGCTGGCCAGCGTCGAGGCGATGATTCGCGCGGGCGCCGCCGCCGACTACCGCATGCCCACGACGGGGGGCACGGTGCTCATGGTGGCGGTGCAGTACACGCACCCGGCCGCCGCCGGCCTGCTCCTCAAGGCCGGCGCGCCCGTCGAGGCGCGCGACGCGCAGGGCTGGACGGCGCTCAAGTGGGCGGCGCAGAGCGGCAACACCGAGATCATCGGCGCGCTGCTCGACGCCGGCGCCGTGGTCGAGGCGGCCGAGGGCGAGGGGAGCGCGCTGATGGTGGCGGCCGAGAACCTGCGCGCCGAGGCCGTCGAGCTGCTCGTGGCGCGCGCCTCGCCGCTCGAGGCGTGCGACGCGCAGGGGTGGTGCGCGACGTCGATCGCCGCGGCGTCCGGCCACGCGCGCATCCTCAAGTGCCTGCTCGAGGCGGGCGCGAGCGTCCTGAGCCGCACGCACACGTCGGCGCGCACGGCGCTGATGGCGGCGGCGCTCGGCGGCCACACGCCCGCCGTGCAGCAGCTGCTCGCGCACGCGAGGGCGCAGCTGGGCGAGGGGCTCGACGAGGCGGCGGCGGCGGCGCGCGTCGTCGAGCACGTCAACGAGCGCGACGCGCAGGGCGCCACCGCGCTGATGCTCGCGGCGAAGAACGCGCACGCGGCGACGGTGGCGCTGCTGCTCGAGGCGGGCGCCGACGGCAACGCGGCCGACGCGCAGGGGCACGGCCCGCTCGAGTACGCGAGCAAGCGCGGCGCGCTCGACGTGGCGCGCGCGCTGCTCGGCGCGTCGCCGCCGCCGACGTCGCAGCTGCTGGCGCGCGCGCTGCCGATTGCGATCAAGGAGAGCCACGTGGCGCTCGTGCAGCTGCTCGCGGCCAACGGCGCGCCGCTGCAGCCGCACCTGATGCGCGCCGCGGCGAGCGGCGGCACCGAGCAGCTGCTCGTGCTGCTCAAGGCGGGCGCCGCCGACGACGTCGACCAGGCGTCGGAGGCGATGATGTGCGCGAGCTGCGCGGGCCACCGCGGCATCGTCGCGCAGCTGCTCGCGTCGGGCGCGTCGGTGCTGCAGACGGACCGGCTGCACGGCCGCAGCGCGCTGATGCTCGCGGCGCAGTACGGCCACGCGCCCGTCGTCAGGGCGCTGCTCGACGCGCAGGCGCCCGCCAACGCGACCGACGCGAGCGGCGCGCGGCCGCTGCAGCTGGCGGTGCGCGCCGGCCACGCGGCCGTCGTCGAGGAGCTGCTGCGCCATGGCGCCAAGCTGGGGCCCGCCGCCGACGAGGGCACCAAGCGGGAGGGCGACGAGAGCCACGAGGCGCTGCTGCGCGAGGCGGCCGACTCGTCGGTGCGCGCGCTGCTGCTGTCGGAGATCAAGCGGCGCGCCCTCGAGAGCGAGCTGTGCTCGCTCGAGCAGGCCGTCGCGTCGAAGCGCTCGAAGAAGCAGCGCAAGCGCGAGGCGATGCGCGCCGCCAAGCAGGAGGCCGAGCAGGAGGCCGAGGCCGAGCAGGAGGCCGGCGAGTCCGCCGCCAAGGCCAAGGCCGACGACGACGACGACGACGACGCGGCCGAGGAGCCGCCCGCCCAGGCCACGGCCGACAAGGAGGCGGACAAGGACAAGGAGGCGGCGCAGCCCGCGAGCCCGCCACCCAAGGCGGCAGCGCCACCAGCGGCACCAGCGCCGGCGCCCGCGGCCTCGTCGGTGCCCTTTCCGATCTCGGCGGCGCTGGCCAACGACGACGACGACGACGTAGATGCCGATGCGGCGCTGGGCTCGGGCTCGGGGGTGGACGCCGCCGCCGTGCTGGGCGAGTTGTTGGACGACGACGTCGACGACGAGGCGGCGGCGCGGGACGAGGAGACGTTTGGCTCGCCGACGGCGGGCTTCGTGCCACCGCAGGACCTGGTGGCGGCGGGCGGCCGCGTGCAGGCGCAGTCGCTCGACATGGAGGCGATCGCGCGGCAGTCGCTTGGCTTCGCCGGGAGCGACTCGACGGAGCAGAGCGTCGAGGGGCTGCGGCAGCAGCTGCTGCAGCTGCAGCTGCGCGTGGCGGCCGAGCAGCAGTGCGTGATGCGCGAGCAGCACATCACGGCGCGGATGTGGATCGAGAAGAGCCAGGCCGAGGAGGCGGCCGAGGCGCTGCAGCAGCGCTGCGACGAGCTCAAGACGCAGCTCGGCTCGTGGGAGGCGTGGAACCTCGCGCAGCGCCGCCAGCAGCGGCAGCGCCGCCAGCAGGCCGTGCAGCGCTGGGACGAGGAGCCCGAGCTGCTGCTGCGCCATCTGCTCGCCGACCACGACTGGCGCGGCACGCCGCAGGCCTGGCCCCTCGAGGAGCGGCGGCGGCTCGGCAGGACCCTCATGGCCGCCGCCAACCTGCTGCACGCCGACTCGCCCGTCACCGTCCGCCCGCCCGGGCTCTGAGAAGCGGGGCGGGGGGGGTGTGGTGGGGCGCGGCGTGTGCAGGTCGAGGTGTGAGACGCGGGCTTTGATTTGTTGGCTTTCCGCGGTGGGTCTTTTTCGGCGAAGGATGGAGTCGACAAGTTTCGGGGTGTCGTTACAGCTTGCGAGTTCGTTGAGGCGAGGAGGAGGATTGCGGCGCGAGAGCAGTGCGAGGCTATGGAATTACGGACGCGACGGAAGTCCCCAGGACACACACAAACCTACGCAGAGAGTTGAGGGTTCGCCTGGAGTCATCGCTTAGACGTGACGTTGCGTAGCTGGTACAGTCCGTCGTAATAAAGCCTAAGCCTAAGCCTAAGTCCCCGGGAGCCCTGCAGAGTCCCCCTGAACGTCGCCGCCCCGGCCCAGCCGCATCAGACTTGGAGGCTCAGGAGGGAGAGCAGCAGCCCCACTTGTCGCTCGGCTCTGGCTGTGTGGCAGCGAGCGTCTGGCCAGCCAGCGTCGGCCAGCCAGGGTTCTCCAGTTAGGCGCCGTCCGGCCCAGATGGAGGAGGACGCTCTGGAGTCCTCCTCTGAGGAGGGCAGCAGCCTGGACGAGCCGTCCTGGGTGTCCTGGTTCTGCATGCTTCGCAACCACGAGTTCTTCTGCGAGGTGGACCCTGCCTTCGTGCAGGACCGCTTCAATCTGTACGGCCTCAAGGAGATCGTCGGCCCGCTCTACGGCGAGGCGATGACGATGATTTTGGGCTATGCGCCCACAGGTGCGCATTCTTGCCCGCTGCTCACCTACGCGTGTGGCGGCCGCGCGGAGGCCCAGGGAGGGAGAACGTCTGGCATCCGCCTGCCCGCGTGTTGACGACCCCACCCCCTTGCACGTCGCAGAGAAACAGCTGTCAGACCCGACGCAGCGCATCCACAAGGTGCTCGAGACTGCGCGGATTCTCTACGGGCTGATTCATGCTCGCTACGTGCTCACTGCACAGGGGCTCACGGACATGGTGCGCCGCCCAGATCGAACTCGACAATCGTGCGGGTTCCGAAGGCAGCGGAGAGCAGTGCCAACGGCGCACCGCCGCGAGCTGCACCGTTGGGGCGACGCTGCAGATTAGGCTCCCCCGGCGGGTGGCCCCCTGGTTTGCCACCCTGACGGACGCGGTTCGCCCTTCGCCTGCGCAGAAAGCAAAGTACAAAGCGCACGAGTTTGGGTCGTGTCCGCGCACGCTCTGCGAGAAGCAGACCGTGCTGCCGACGGGGGTGAGCGACACGGCATCCCTCAGGTGAGACAAAACCCACCCGAGGCCCCATAGGGGGGAGCAGTATGCCACTGGCACCGCCGGCGCGCCCGACTTCTCACCCTCCCCGTGTGCTCGACGCAGTGGGGAGAACCCGATGAAGCTGTACTGCGCCAAGTGCCAAGAGCTGTATGATTACAACGTGCCGGGTGGCAACTACATCGACGGCGCCTTTTTCGGGACCACCTTCCCGCACCTGTTCTTCCAGACATATCGGGAACTGCGCCCGCCGCCGTGCGCTACCAAGTACGTGCCGCGTGTCTTCGGCTTCAAGGTCCACAAGGCGGATGAGCAGCAGCTGTCCCCGGCGCAGCGCGAGGAATGGCCCAAGAGGCCGAAGAACGACCCGGTTTCCGATTGGGATTCCACCTAGGAGATCGCTCGTGCGCAGATAGTTGTCTCGGCGACCCCCTGGACCGTGCGTCGCTCCGTTGTACTACTACAGCACAAAAGAAATCCTAAGCTTTTTTGGTTTTGATCGGTTCAGCATAATCTCGTCTATGTCGTGCGGCGGCCGCCCCGCGCGACGCGAGAGGGGAGAGGCGCCGCGCGCGGACGTATATCTCCACCCCTCACTACCACTCCCCTCGTTGGGAGGTCTTCTGGCTACCACACTCTCACCGCGCGGTGAGAGTCCCGGTTGCCAGCCTGCTCACCGCGCTCGGCTGCTGCCTTTTGACTCCGGGAAAGCGTCAAGCAGCAAGCGATTCGCGATGTACCCTCCCCACGCCGCGTAGCCTACGTCATTCGGATGCATGCCCTGGCGAGCGAGGCGAGCACAGCTGAGCAGCATGTTGCGTGGGCACGCGGGCCTGAGGCGGAGGCGGCGCACATCCTCGCTAAAGTACTCGAGCGGCGTGTGCGGCGGCTGCTCGAGGAAGCAGACGTGCGGCTGGCGTGGCCCATCGGGTGCGTTGGCGGCGGCCGCATGGCACACCTCTGCAACAGCCTGCTTTTGCTGCTCCCATGCGGCCGCGGACTTATGCACCAAGGTCCGCAGAGGCCAGAACCGATTGAAGCGTGGAGACGCGTCGATCGGCATGGCCGGGAGAAGTATGACGCACTCGTGCCCCACGACTTCATGAATGGCGTGGACCAGCTCGTGAAGCGACTGCCGGAAAGCGCCCGGGTGTCGCCGCGGATTTGCATACAAGAAGCACGACTTGACGTCGTTGAGGCCGCAGAGCACCACGACAGCATCCACGCGCCCACCGGTCTGCGCACACTGCTGTACCTCGCGTCGCAGCGTCGGTATGTAGTCCTTGAGCAGCACTGGAACATCGGCACCGGTGTAGCCCAGCGCAGACCACGCCACCTGCTCGCCAATATTGCGCGCGATCACCTCGGCGGTAGCGCGCGGCATCACCGGTCCTTCGCCAACCTCTGCCCTGCAGCCGACACCCGTCACGACTGAGTCGCCCATGAAGACGATGTTTCTCCGCTGTGTCGGCTTGCCAGGACCAGCTCCGACCACGCCGGCAGTCGGCCCGGTGGCGTCAGGCGGCAGCTTGAAATTGACCTTGACATACCACGCCTGCGAGGCGAGCACGCCGACGGCACCACCACCGGCATATGCACTGTAGCGCAGCAAGCGGTGCATCGCGCGCGCGCTTCGCTTCGCCATGAAGTTCTGCATGCGTAATGCACGCTACACTTTTTTTCAATTCTTAACATCCTGAGCATGACACACGCAACACAACAATAACCACCAGAACAAACCCACCAGCTGATTCCCCGACACTAGATAAGACGCGCGACGCTTTTGTGCGCATCTGGTCCCCTGCATGAGACGCATGATCACTTGATCAGCGATGTCGCTGTCCAGCCCTTGCGCCGCTCTCCCTCGCGCGAGGCGTGGTCCAACGAGCGCCCACGCGTCTGGTCTCGCCTGTTCGCAGCGCATTCGAGCCGCAGCCTCATTCGACCACTGCGCCTCAGCCTCCCTCGTTGGCGAGCTTGTAGGCGAGCGAGACGAGGGCCATGCCGAGCGCCTGCAGCGGCGTGTACGGGTAGCCAAAGTCGAGGATGTACTCGTCCTTGGCGGCCTTGCCAAACTGGAGCACCACCCGCTCGGGCGCCTCGGGGCTGACGAGCTGGAAGTTCTTGACGGAGGCCTTCGAGACGCGGCCGTTGAAGTTGAGCGTGTGGCGCCCCGTGACGGGGTTGGGCGCCGTGTCCTTGTTGGCGAAGAACATGAACTGCTCGGCGTCGAGCTGGTTGGCCCTCGCGAGGCTCGGCAGCGACAAGTCGGCCGACGTCGGCTTGAGCGCGCGCGGGTGCTGTCCCGACTCGTCGAGCTGCGGCATCGTCACGCGCACGCAGCGCGGCTTGGCGGGGCCCACCACGTTCTGCTGCGACGAGATGAACGCGAGCTCCCTGCGCGCCTCGCCGTCGCCCGCCGCGCTCTTGGCGAGCTTGTCGGGCCGCATGCCGCAGTCGTACAGCATCCACTCGGTGCCGATCAGGTTGGAGCGCAGCTTGCCCACGTAGTTGGGCCCCTTCTCGAGGTCCTTCGGGTCGCGCGAGATGAGGAATGAGTGGCCCTCGCTCATGACGCCCTTGCGCCGTTTCGCCGCCAGCGCGAAGACGTCGCCGTCGTCGCGCTGGATGAACATGCGGTACGTCGGATAGAAGCCGAGGCCGGACCGCTCGCGCTTCACGAGGCACTGCACCATCGGAGCGCCGCGCTGCGCCGGCTGCAGCAGCCAGGACGCCGGCATCGTCACACCCTGCTCGATCCGTGGCGTGCAGAACGGCGACGCGTCGGCAAACGACGGCAGCGCCGCGCCCAGCTGCAGTTTCCGCCGCTCCTCGAGCTGCAGCTGCTGCTGCTCGAGCTCCTCCTGCTGCCGATCCATCTGCTGCAGCATCTGGCGCTGCTCGGGGTCCTGTGCCGCTGCCTCGTCGTTCGCACGCGCGTCGCCAGGCCAGACCTCGCTCGGGCCGGCCTCCGAGGACGACGGTTGCGCGTGCATAGCCGCTCCCGTCAGGACCACGTCCTCCTTGCCCGAATCCTTGTTGGACTGCCTCGCGCGCGCGAGGCGCGCCGCCATCATGCCGGTGGCCGGCGCGGCCTGGTTAGCTTGCGCGGCCTGGTTAGCTTGTGCCATGTTTTGTAAAGTGGGTCTCCGGTTTGGGCCGTTAGAAGCCTCCTCCCTCAAGTTTCGAAGATTGTGGAGCTAAACAGAGGGGGTGAAGCAAGTTGGAGTTTATTGGAAGGATCACACACACACACGCACGGTCACTCTCTCTTCTTGAGCAGGGACTTGGCGCCCTTGATGGCGCTCGCGATGTCGTCGGCGACGGCCTCCAGCGTGCGCCCAGTGCCCGTGAGCGGCAGGAGCATCGCGCGGTCCGCGACGTGGTCGAGGTTCTCCTTGACCCAGCTGTCGTGCGCGGCGCGCGTCCGCTCGGGCTGCACGAGCACGCCCACGAGGTCGGTCTCGACGGCATCGGCGCCCAGCTTGTACAGCCTGGCCTCGGCACGCAGCACCTGGAGCGTGCGGCCCTCGCCGGTCATCTTGATCGTTCCCTGGGCACCGTTCTTCTTGATCCACTCGAAGGCGACCTCCTTGCCCGCGTCGTCATCGAGCTCGGGCAGCCGCGCGCTCACCGTCAGCTGGTGGCACGCGCCCTGGACGACCATGGCGATGTCATCGGCGACGGCCTCCAGCGTGCGCCCAGCACCCGTGAGCGGCAGAATCTGGACGCGGCCCTCGAGGTCGAGGTGGTCCTTGACCCAGCTGTCGTGCGCCGCGCGCGACGCCTCCTCTGGCGGCGTGAGCACGCCAACGAACTTGGTGTTGAAGGCCTGCTCGCCCAGCGAAGCAACCCTGGTAGAAGCCTCCTCTGCCATCGCCATCGTCGCCTCCTCAGCCGCGCGAATCGCCGCTACCTCCGCCGCGCGCTCAATCGCACGCATGCTGTCGGGCTCGCGGCGCCTCGGCTTCTCGTCGGTATCGGGCGCCAGCTTGGGCAGATGGTCCGCCATGCGCCCGATGCGCGCCTTGGTAGGCGTCGTGTCGATCGTCACAGAGTTGGTCAACGTCTTGCCAACGGCCATCTTCTTCTGGTCTCGTGTGGGTTCGGCTCGTGTGTGGCGATTGTGACGCCGAGATCACCGAGAGTACAAGCCGAGTGAAGGTCGGCGTCCGGCCTCAGTAACCCGCTCGCTTTCCCGCGGGGGTGGGCCTGGCCGCTACCTGGCCGCGCAGATACGCGCCCCGTCGCGTGAGCGCAAAGGGACTGGACCATGGCTAGGAGCTACTCCTCTACTTCCCCTTCAGCTCAATGTACGACGCGAGCCGCGCCTCGAGCTGCTCGTTGAGCGCGTCCTTGTTGCGCGCCTCGGTCTCGATGGTGTTGGAGGCGGCGCGCTGCTGCTGCAGCAGCGTCGAGGCGAGCTCGCTCTGCTCGCGCAGCAGCGCCTCCTGCTTGCGCGCGAGGTGGAGCCGGTTGAGCTGCGCCTCGCTCTCCTTCTCCCACGCGCGCTGCTGCCGGCGCAGCTCCTCGGCCTGCGACCGCGCCGCGCGCAGCTCGTCCTCGAGCGCCTGCGATGCCGCCTGCGCCGCGGTCGCCTGCGCCTCGGCGGCCGCCTGCCGCTGCTCCGAGACGGCGAGCAGCTCGGCGGCGCTCTCGAGCCGCTCGTGCAGCGCCTCACGCTGCGCCGCCTCCGCCTCCGCCGCGCGCTGCAGCGCCTCCACCTCGCGCTTGCTCAGCCGCAGCTCGTCGGCCGTCGCCTGCAGCGACGTCTGCGCCGCGTGCAGCTGCGCCTCCGCCGCGTGCAGCCGATCGCGCCGCAGCGCCGCCTGCACCGCGTCGTCGCCGCCGTCGGCGGGCACGGCCGCCGCCACCGCCACCGCCGCCTCCGTCTGCGGCGCACCACCGCCGCCACCGCCACCGCCGCCACCGCCGCCGCCGCCGTTGGCCTGCCTCTTGCTCGCGAGGCGCGCCGCCTCGGCCTGGCCTCGCAGCCGCGCATTGAGCGCCGCCAGCTCGGCCTGCCGTGCGGCCAGCTCGCGCCGCAGCGCTCCGTTCTGCGCCTGCGCCGCGCCCGCCGCCTGCTGCATCGCGCCGGGCAGCGCGTCGCTCCGCTCGGCGCGCCGCCTCGCCGCCTCCGCCTCGGCGATTGCGCCGGCGGCCTCGGCACGCGCGGCGGCGAGGAGCTCGGCCTGCTCGTCGAGCTCGGTCTGCTTGAGCCGCAGCGACGCCGCGTCGAGCTCGCGCCCGCGCGCCAGCAGCTCGCTCTGGTGCTGCGCGGCGGCGGCGGCCGCGCGCGCCTCCTCGACGCGCCGCTGCAGCAGCTTGCCCTCGGCGTTGCGCACCTTCCACTCGCCCTCGTACGAGGCGAGCCGCGCCTCGAGCGCGCCGGCGCGGTCGTCGGCGCGCACCGCAGTGCGCCGCGACGCCGCCGCCTCCTGCTTGGCGACGCTCGCGGCGCCCGTCAGCTCGGACGTCTCCTTGAGCTTCGCCTTGAGCATCGCGATCTCGCGCGCCGTCGGCGAGCGCGCGACGTCACCGAGCAGGTCGAGGTAGGTGGGCGCGCCGTCGAGGATGCCGAGCGCCGCCACCGCCACGTCGCGCTCGGCCTCCGCGCGCTTGCGCTCCTCCTCGTGCGTCGTCACCAGCCGGTTGGACAGCTCCGCCTTGACCTGCAGGTCGCGGGCCGCCTCCGACTCGCGAAGCTCGGCGCCGTGCACGCGCTCGAGGAGCTGCCGGAGCAGGTTGCTCCGCACGGCCGCCTCCTTGTGCGCAAACTCGAGCTTCGCCTCCAGCAGCTTCGACTCGTCCTTGGCCACCTCGGCCTCCTCGGCCCGCAGCGCCAGCAGCTCGTCCGCCTCTCGCAGCCTCGAGGCGCACTCGCCTCGCAGCCGGTCGATCGCGTGCTCCCACTCGGTCTGTGCAACGGCAAGTCGCCGCTCCCAGCTCGCCTGCTGCAGCGCGTGCTCTCCCGAGAGCCGCGAGTTGGCGAGCTGCACCTGCTGGCTCATCTGGGCGACCGCGAGCGAGCACTCGGAGAGCTGCGCGCCGGCGGTGGTGCGCAGCCAGCCGACGGTGGCCTGCGCGTGCTCCAGGTCCTGCGCGAGCGCGCTCGCTCGCTCACGCTCGGCGGCTGC
>Ga0209713_10003174_pt1 | contig 10392 bp, 6 predicted proteins | sample ArcOceMetagenome_3_FD_187444 | JGI IMG/M metagenome (GOLD analysis project Ga0209713, IMG submission 187444) | Marine eukaryotic phytoplankton communities from Arctic Ocean - Arctic Ocean- Svalbard ARC20M Metagenome (SPAdes) (version 2) | ecosystem: Environmental > Aquatic > Marine > Oceanic...
CGGGCACGCGCGTTCGTCGCGATTGTAACAAGTCCGTTTCACGCGAACGTGCGGTGCTTTACCACAATTCGTTTCTGACGCACTTGATTTCTTTAACTACACCTCTCGCACCGCAAGCCGATATTGTGTCCGTTAGTTACTTACTTACTTACTTACTCCGTTAGATACCTCGGTTGCAAATTAAGTGTGCAAGCAGTCAAACTTGAGCGCGGTGTGTTGGTGTCGTACAGTTGTAGGTGCCGCCAGCGGATGCGTCCTGAGAAGCGCCGGCTCCTCCGCAACCGTCGCCGCCAGGACATGAACGAAACCGTCGGATATTGTGGACAGACCGACGGCGGCGGCGACTGCGTCAAAGGGCATCTCGGCGCGTGGGGCGGAGCGGCCACGCGCAACCTTCAGACGTGCCTTTCCAAATGCAACGACTGTGTGCGCTGCTCGTACATCTCCTTCTCGAAGGAATGGTCCGACTGCAGCTGGTACTCTGCCTGCGACATGACGCTCACCGAGATTCCAGGTCAGCGGCCCGGCGCTGGCAGGGCGTTCACCACCTACAGGGTCAAGGACGCTGCCGCTCCACCAGCGGGCAAGGCTTGCAGGCGCCACTTGGATTTGCCGATGCGAAGGGAGACGCTTCAGCCGACCTGCATGTCGGGTTTGGATCAGGCCCAGCCTGTCGTCGTCGTGACGAGCACGAGCACGTGGTCCTGGGCAGAGGCTGATGAGCTCGGCTTCGCAGGCACTGTCCTCGAGAAGCCGCTGGGCGCGCCAGTCTGGGTCTACCACGAGCACTCGTTTGACCTTGAGCGAGGGCGTACCAGCCCGCAAGCGATCCCACGAGCGCCATCCCACCGACACGACGTGTGCTTGATCGACCTGTTCTCGGTGATGCCAATCGCCCCGCTCGTGGTCGCGGACACGAGCTGCATCGACGCCTTCTACCGGATCGCAGGCACTCACGAGCCCATCGAGTACTCGATCAAGACGCCAGGCGCCAAGCTGCTCTTTCGCAGCGTTGCGGCCCTCTACCACGCTGCAGTCACACTACCGCGCGGCAGCGCGCTCCTCTGGGCAGACTGGGACGCCGTACCGATCCAGCCGCTCACGAGCCACTTCTGGGACTTCGTGCGATCGTACGACGTGACCTACGTGCCGTATGTCGACGTGCCTCACGTTCCTGGGATCATCTGGCGTGCCGACCGCATGGGAGGCAAGGCGCGCCGCCCATCCATTCGGCTCAAGGAGCTCACAGACCCGGAATGGCGCGTATGGACGCCTGTGATTGGGTTTAGTCCCAATGCGAGGTCGCGCGCTCTTCTCGAAGCAATGCTGGCCCACTACGACGGCGACGGCGCATGGGTGACTCGTCGCTGCCTCTGTGAGGGTGGAAGCGTGCATCGGCTTCCGTGCGCCACCGAGTGGTTTGGAGAGAATTTGTACTTTGATCCGCAGTACGCGTGGTCGCTTCATCTGCACTGGGCGGCGCACAGCCCTCCGCATCGAGCGCTGGTTGGCCTCCGGCAGGGGTGGTTTGGCGCTGACAACCATCGCAAGCACGGCGGTGCGGGCAACTTGTACTATGCGGCCGATGACTGCCTGCTTTACCGTTATATCAACTTCCAAGCAGCATGCCCTGCGGCCGCACCGCACATCAGTCAGTTCGACATCTTCGAGTACTTTGATCACATTCGCTTCGATGGCAACGCCACGCTCGACTCGAGGAAGGGTCCGTTTGGCAGCCGATACTCGCACTGGTCGTCCGCCAAGCTGCCCGACTGGCCCGAGCTCAAGCTACCGGACTCTAGCCATGGGGGCTGGATGCACTCGCGCATCGCAGAGCGCAACAAGAGCCTCGCCTTGGGCCAGCCCCTCCCTGCGCTCGAGGCTGAGTTGTCCGGATGCTCAAGCAAGATTCCCACGCCGAAGTGGTGGTGAACGAGCTGGCTGGAGTACGTTTGCGACTAGGTGTCTGAAACTGCTTTATTGGATTTGATTTTGAATGTATGAGGTAAATTAGAGGGTCTGATGATACGCGGCTTCGTCCTGCGCATACGAGGCTTGGCTTCCCCTCATCAGCTCGAGGGGCGGTGGAGCCCCCTGCAACGATGCTGGCGGTAGCACCGGCGGCGTGTTCACAGACAAGCCACGCGGCGTGCCCGGTCTGGGCGAAAGGGCGACATCACGGGGCGACATCACGGCCAGACCAAGGCCACCGACCACCGATTCTTGACCCCCAAAGTCGGGCAAATTCTTCTCGTCGATCTCCGGCACAGACACCTGCCTGTTCAGCAGAGAGCCTGCGCTCGATCTCTGTGACAGACGCCTGCGAGAGGAGGCGCGAGAGGAGGAGTCATACCGACGCAGGTGTGACACGCTCTGGAGAGGTAAGCTGCATAAGCTGCGGTGAGGAGAGAGGCAGAGCGCAGGCTGGGTACCAGGGCCACACCACATGCCATGGGAGCGCGTGGGGCGCACCTGCCGCGGCCGCTCGAGTGTTCCGATAGACTGGATCTGCACGATTGGCGCCCGTGGAGCCCGGCCACTGGCGACGGTTGCGCGAGCGAGGCGGAGAGCGGCATCGAGTCAACCAGCGTCCGCGCCAGGCCGGCGTTGACGCCGCCGCCGAGTTCCTGACGGCTGCCCCTCTCGTTCAACGCCTCGACGGTGGCGCTCATGCCGTCCAGGTCGGTGCTGGGCGGGCGGCGGCTCGTGACCGAGCTGAGCGAGCCGAACTGCGACGAGCCGGCGTGCGAGCGGCGCACGCTGCGACCGAGCGAGAGGCGCATGCCGCGCGACGGCCGGAACGACGCGGCGGAGAGGCGACACGAGCGCTGGCCCGAGTTGCCGCGTGGCCGAGACATCTCCGACCTCGTCAGACAAGAAGCTGCAGCTGGGCTCGCTCTGCTCGGGCCTCACCTCGCTCTGCTCCGACCTCTCTTTGCTGCCGACGGGCAGGCTGGGGCAGCTCTCCGACATGCGACGGCTTCGTTTGCTCACCTCGGCGAGCTGCACCCTGCCGCTGGCCGGCTCGTGCTGCTGCCGGCCGGGACCGGGCGGCAGGCGCATCGCCACCATCGCGAGGTCCTCCGCCTGCAGCTCCATCGAAATCGTCTTGAAGGTCGGCCGCAACGACGGGTCGTGGTCGCAGCACGACTTGAGGAGCGCCGCGAGCAATGAGCCGTGTGGCAGCGACGGCGCCATCTCGCCCTCCATCACGAGGCGCAGCACCTCGCCGGCCGGCCGCTTGTGGCCCGAGTAGACCTGCTTGTGCGTCCACAGCACCTCGACGCAGCAGCCGAACGACCACACGTCGACGCTGTGACCGCTCCATCCGCATCAGCTCGGGCGCCCCGTAGAGCGGCGTGCCCGCGCGCGTCATCGTCGCGTCGTCCACCTCGCGCGAGATGCCAAAGTCGGCGATCTTGGCGTTGTAGCCGTCGTCGACCAGGATGTTCTCCGGCTTGAGGTCGCGGTGGATGACGGCCGGCCGCTGGCTGTGCAGGTACGACATCGCGCGCGCGACGCCGACGGCGATGGGCAGCTTGTGCGCTCCCCACGAGAGGGCGGCGCCCTGCTCGTGGCGGATGATCTTGTCGAGCGTGCCGCGGCTGCACAGCTCCATGACCATGTAGACGGTGACGCTCTCCATCTCCCACGCCGTGCCGAAGAGCTGCACAATGTTGGGGTGGCGCAGCGTCAGCATCAGGTCGCACTCCTTCTTGAAGGCCGCCAGGTCGTCGACGGTGATCCGGTTGCGCAGCAGCCGCTTGACGGCGACGGGCGTGCCGCGCCACTTGGCCGAGTGCACCTCGCCGAAGGAGCCGCGGCCGAGCAGCTTAACGTGCTCGGCGCCCATGTCGATCTCGGCGGGGTCGAAGGTGGCGCGGCGCATCGGCTCGGAGAGCTTCTTCTCCTCGAGCGTCTCGCGCAGCAGCCGCTTCTCCTCCTCGGTGCCGCGGATCATCTTGACCGCCTCCTCCTGCGACGCCTTCAGCTCGGCGGCGCGGCGCGTGTTGAGGTGCGAGAGGCCGCGCTTCTTCAGGTAGTCGGAGCGCATCTGGATGTCGGCGCGGCGCCCGCCCAGGAAGAGGATCAGCAGGATGCCACCCAGCGCCACCGCGTCGCGCAGGATAGCGTTGAGGTCGGAGCGCGACTCGATGTCGTTGAACCACCAGCGGCAGAAGCCGTACCACAGCGCGGTCACGAGCACGAGCAGCAGCAGGTAGCGCGGCGCGAGGCGCGTGTACGTCGCGAAGAAGATCGTCGAGAGCAGCAGCAGCTCGACCTGCCGCACCTCCTCCTGCACCGCGTAGCAGCCCGTCTGGTTGGCGATCGGCTCGAACTGCCCCTCGTCGCGCAGCCGCACCTGCTCGTCGGTGTAGCGCCCCTGCAGCTCCAGCTGCGCGTCGCGCGCCGCCGCCGAGGCGCCGCCGTTGCCGTGGAGCAGCTGCAGGTAGCGCGACGACGTGAACGCCTCGAGCACCGCCATCAGCGTCCCCAGCAGCAGGTACACCAGGTCCGAGTACAGCAGCGCGCACGGCCGCCGCGTCCGCCCCAGCTCGCCGCCGCTGCCAAAGCTGCCCTTGCGCTTGCTCAGCGAGTTCCGCTCGGCCGTCGGCGCCGCGCGCGACTTGTCGGCCTCCGAATTCACCGAGTCCTTGCGCAGCTCGGCCGAGGTCTTGCCCGACGAGTCGAGCGAGTTGATCCGCTCGCTGCTTCGGTTGCTGAAGCCGGCCGTCGTGCGCATCGTCGCGATCTCCTGCGCGGCGCGGCTGCAGCCGCAGCACACGCACTGCCGCAGCAGCGTGAGGATCAACCCCGGCCCGAAGAAGGCGGCGGTCACCAGCCACATGGCCGCGGTGATCAGCAAGATTGTGATCGCCTCGGCCTGCGCCGCCGAGCGCGCGAGCGAGCCGTCCCAACGTGTGTCGACGAACAGCTCCACGCGCTGCGCCAGCAGCACCACGCACAGCAGGCTCACCACGAGCGACGCGTTCAGCTGCGTGCGCGGCAGGCGGCGCGTCTTGTACCGATGGAACTCCTTCTCCGTGATCGGGCCGCCCTCGACGAACGAGGGCGAGACGGCGAGCCACGCGCGGCGGTACCACGGCGCGTCCTCGTTGAGAGAGTTGAGCAGCTTGCTCGAGCTCGCGCTGCCTCGTCGCACGAGCGGAACCGGCCGCCGCGTAGACTCGCTGCGCAGCGTGCCACTGTGCGAGTCGTTCGCCTTGTCCTCTTTTCTCCCCTCGTCCTGCTCGGCGATCGACCACTCGTCTAGACCTGCGACGTTGGGGAGCGGTTGCCGTCGGTGGGTGCCCGAGGTGGCGTGAGAGGCGGCGGGTGGCAGCACCACCTTGCTGACAGCCTCCGATGTGCATGTCAACAAAGGTGTCGATGTCCATTGGTCTCCTCGACTTCTCGGTGCAGCTGCACCTCCCACTGTTCCACCTGAAGACGTCCCTCGTGGAGCTGCGATTCAGCATCGACTTGCGAGACGTGCGGCACGCAACGCTGCGCTCTCTGATCGAGACGCCTCGCCTCTGGGCAGACGGAGGTCCTCGTGATACCTCGCACCGGATCACGTCGGCACTGTTTGCCTCGTCGGACACGATGGACGTGCGATTCGCGCTGGGTGGCGTCGCGCCTCTGGGGCTCTGTATTTGACACTGCACTCGCTGCTGCAGCGCGTTGAGGGCGAGGCTATTCTCCTCCTGCGAGCTGCGACGGGCTGACACCCTGGACACTGGCGCTGGTGAGTTCAAGCCCAAGTCTCCAAATCGCTTCTTGATCTCGGCCAGGGCATCGGCGTCGATCTGTGGCGGCGACTCGCCGCTGGATTGACCCTCGATCGCCTCCATCTGCGGGCTCTGGAATAGCCCTGACCCGGCGAACTCCGCGCCATGTTGAGCAGGAGTTGAACCACTTGCTGACCGCGTGCCGTCAGTAAGTCACTCTTCGCACTACCAGCGCATGCTCGGGGCGCCTCGACAAAACCACCCCAGACTTGCTGGCGGCTGACGCGCGCACCCCCAAGGCTTCTACCTGGGTTACAAAGCACCGCACGTAACGAGACTTTGCCAAGACGCGTGCTGGAGCCCGCAACGAACACGGGAGCTGGCGCGCGCGCGGCTAACCAGCAAGCAGCAAGCTTGTGTGCGAGGCTAACAGCGCGTCATGTCGTCGAACGAGCTTGGTCGAGGGCCCATGGCTCTGTTCGGCATGCTGCAGCGCCGGCGGACAGGCAGCAAGGCGATGGCCCGAGAGGAGGAGGCGGTGCCTAGGCTCGTCGACCAGCTCGCGTCTGCCGAGCTCGAGCAGGTGCAGCACTCGCACCAGCTCGGGAGCCGCTCGGCGCCCGTGTCCAAGCCCGAGCTGAGCGAGGCGGCGCTGCAGGTCATCGCGACGGTCCTGTACTCGCCCGACGAGCTGCCTCGAGTCGTCGGCTTTGCCTACCAGCAGGAGGGCCTGCGTGCGATGCCGCGCCTCGCTCCCGTCTGCTCGTTTTGGCGCGACACGATGTTGACCGTCGTGCGCCGGTGCGGCGGGCTGCGGCTGTGGGGCGGGCTCGGCCCGATGGCGCCGTGCTTTGGCGTCATGGGCCCCACGTACCCGCTGGTGGTCTCGCCCACCTGCGTGGCGGTCGGCGACGTCGGGCCGATCAAGACGCACGGCGAGACGCGGTCCGGGCGGATCAAGCTGGTCACACCGCAGGGCGAGCCGCAGCGGTCGGTCGGGGTCGACTACCCGCGCGGCATGGCGACCGACGGCACGCACCTCTTTGTCGTCAACAGCCTGCGCGACACGCTGCAGAAGCTGCGGCTGAGCACGGGCGCGCTGCTCGAGGTGGCGCAGGGCGACGGGCGCATGTTTGGCGCCGAGGGCGTGGCGTACAGCGACGGCGTCGTCTTCGTCTCCGACGTGGGGCGCGGCCGGATCGGCGTCTTCGACACGCAGCCGGCGCTGAGATGGCGGTGCGCGTACGGCTCGCCCGGCCAGAGCAAGCCGGGCCGGCCGGCGCCGGGCGGCCAGTTCCAGCGGCCAACGGGGATCGCGGCGCACGGGCTCGAGCTCTTCGTCGCCGACACGTCCAACCACCGCATCCAGGTGCTGCTGACGGTCGACGGCCACTTTTTGCGCTCCTTTGGCGGCACGGGGCCGGGCGAGCGCGGCGAGGGGGAGCGCGCCGGCGAGTTCCGGCTGCCGCGCGGCGTGGCGGTCGACCCGACGGGCGCCAAGCTCTTTGTGGCCGAGCAGAAGCGCGTGCAGGTGCTGACGACGCAGTTTGGCGTGCCGCTGCAGGTGCTGCCCATCCCCGGCGCCGGCACGCTGTGGGGCATCAGCGTGGGGCCGCAGTACGCGCACGTCGTCGACAACTTCAAGCAGCGCGTCACCGTGCTCGAGGTGTGCAACGAGGGCGTCAGCTGGTGACGAGACGGCTCGATGCTCGCGAGTGAGAGAGTTTAGGTTATAGACGACATGTCAGAGCTTTTTTTACTATGACCGAAAAGTCATGGTCACAGCCGCTGCAGCATGCATTTCACGAGCGAGGCGACCGACGCGGCGAGCTGCTCGTGCGTCTCGTCGTTCGACGTCGCAAACGGCAGGTGCACGAAGTAGGCATGCTTGAGGCGGCACTCTGGATGCGTCGCTGCGTGCGTCGCTGCGTGCGCGACGGCCTTGAGCGCGCGCCAGTTGGTCTCATTGCAGATGTACGAATTGGCGGGGCGCGCCATCGCCGTCTCGACAGTGTGGCCGCCGGGTAGGCGCGACCCCTCCAGCGCCGTCACATTGGCGCGCATCGTCTCGTCCATGAGGACCTGCGGCGCACCGGCGTCCATCGTCTGGCCTGCTGGCTGCCCAAGCGCGTCGTTGCCGAAACGCGCGTTGTACGCACCGCATTCCAGCAGAATCGTGTCGTGGTTGTCGTAGACTCCCAGGCCCATGTGCACCACGAGGTCGAACGAGAGCGGGTCGCATGCGCCGGCCGTGCCCCACACGACTGGCAGGCTCTGGAAGCTGAAGTCGGCCTCCACCGACTGCAGGGCGCGCACGAGCGGGCCCTCCCGCACGACGGGCGGGCTGGCGCTGGGCGGGCCGAAGAGCAGCCTGCAGCTCGGGTTGTCGCGGCAACGCCAGATGTTGTTCTCGAGCTCGCGCCAGTCGTGGAAGCCCGTGATCAGCACCCGCGGTCGACGGCTTTCTGGGGCAACAGAAGGTGCCTCAGAAGGTGCCTTCTTTTGGCTTTCGTAGAAGTCCATCCATGCCTTCGCCCGCCGTTCGGCCAGCGGGACCAACGAAGGCGCCTTCTGCTGCGCCTCGTAGAACTCCATCCACGCCGCCGCCCGCTGCTCGGTCAGCGAGGGCGGAGGAGGCTCGCAGTGACTCGTGGTGGTGAAGCTGCTGTAGGCCGCTGCCGCAGCGGCAGCGGCGACCGGAGAGGCAACCGCGGCGAGCGAGCGGAGGCGAGAGCGGAACATTAGTTCTAGCTTCCGCCGAGCGTTGCGTCAAGTTTGAACTTCGGCATGCTCAAGGGCATGCATCGCCAAAAACCTAACTGGGATTAGCTGGCAACGGTAGTCTCAATCGCTTCCATGGCCTCCGTCGAATCGCCAATGGCCTCCATCGAGCCGCAGAAGCCGTCCGCGCAGCCACCCAAGCCGAACTGGCGGCTGCCCGTGCTCCTCCTCTCGCTCGGCTGGGCGCTCGCCTTCAGCGTGCTGACGAGCGGTGCGGCGACGCTCAACCTCGCTGGCGCGCAGCTCTCCAGCGAGGCCTTCCACTCCACGGCGCTGGCCGTCGTCACCTTCTCCGCCGGCTTCTACAACCTCGTGCTGCCCAAGGAGATCGCGAGCCTCGGGCGCTGGCGCAGCTACCTCTTTGGCGCCGCCACGGGCTGTGTCGGCTGCCTAATCTCGATGGCGGGCTGCGAGGCGTCCAGCATGGCCATGCTTTGCCTGGGCGGCGTGCTGACGGGCGTCGGCCTGTGCCACGGTCAGAACTTCCGCTTCGGAGTGACGCTGTGCTTGCCCGACCCGGAGCTCGCGCCCGTCGCCATCTCCTGGGTGATGGCAGGCGGCATCATCGGCGCGCTGCTCGGCCCGGAGTACGCCAGGCACGCACGCGACTTGTTGCCGGCCGAGTACTCCGGCGTCTTCGCCGTCAGCGCCGCTGCGTTTGGCCTGCTCTTCTTGCTGCTGCTCGCGAGCGCCGGCCCGCTCCACGCGTTGCGCGGTCGCGTCAACAAGTCGGACCCGACCTCCGTCGCAGATGCGGATCGTCGACGACCGCTGCGTGTCGTCTACGCGCAGCCGCGCGTCGCGGCGGCCACCTTTGTCGCGGCGATTTCGTATGCGGTGATGGTCTTCCTGATGGCGGCGCTGCCGTTGTCGATGAAGGACGTGGGCCACACGTTTGACGAGATCTCGGGCACGATCCAGGCCCACATGGTGGCCATGTTCCTGCCCAGCTTTGGCACGGGCCATCTCGTGCGCCGCTTTGGGGCGCCGTTGCTCGAGGTGGTCGGTGCGGCGCTGATGGCGGCGGGCGGTGCCGTCATGCTGGCCTACCCGCGCACGCTCGGAGGCTTCGCCGCCTCTCAGTCGCTCGTCGGCGTTGGCTGGAACTTTGCCTTCGTTGCGGCGACGAGCAGCCTGCAGAAGCTGACCCGGCCGGGCGACGAGCGCACCGCCGTGCAGTCGGCCAACGACGTGTGCGTTTTCGGCCTCAGCGGTGCATCGGCGCTGCTCGCGGCCTCCGCCCTGGACGAGATCGGCTGGAGCAGTCTGCACACGTACGTGCTCTTCCTGACATGTGGCGCCATCGTCGTCGCCGTCTTCGTGTCCGAGGCACTGGCACGGCGAACGAAGAGTGACGCGAGGGTGGCGGCTGGGAGCCAAACGTGTACAAAGTAGAACGAAGGTCAAGTTATACGCAAAGTTCAAGAAACGCAGATAGTCGATATAATGCCTCGGTCTCGCGCCGACGTGTTCCGGATCTCTAGGTGGTGTACCCCCTCAGTTGGTTGAGAAACGGTTTCCAGATCAGTGTGTCTGGTGTTCGATTCCCGCCGGTGGCACCAATTTGAAAAAAAGAGGAGGTCACCGGTTCGAATGGGCGGGACCAAAAAACGGTTGGCCCACTGAGGTAGGTGTCGATCGTGGCCTAATGGCAACATCGCCCTGCGGGCTGGCCGTAACGTCCGTCGGAGCGTCCGGCTGAACACCGGAGTTTCGTCAAAAAGCACTAGAGGCCGCCCGGACTGTGCGATTGCGGCCTCGAGCGCCGAAGGTTGGATTAAACCGACTTCTTCAAGTCGGACATAACCAACTCCTCGGTGAAAACAGGGTTCACGGTTAGAGCGATGCCGGCCGACCGGGGGGGGTCCCGGCCCCCTTC
>Ga0209713_10003175_pt1 | contig 10392 bp, 9 predicted proteins | sample ArcOceMetagenome_3_FD_187444 | JGI IMG/M metagenome (GOLD analysis project Ga0209713, IMG submission 187444) | Marine eukaryotic phytoplankton communities from Arctic Ocean - Arctic Ocean- Svalbard ARC20M Metagenome (SPAdes) (version 2) | ecosystem: Environmental > Aquatic > Marine > Oceanic...
TATGGAGCGTGCCGCGCTGAAGTGGTCAGCCGTGGCTGTGAAAACCCGAGCGTCAGCGCGTTCCCTCGCGAATGTTCAGACTTTAGGCCGTACCCCGTACAATGTATGCTAATTGTTGACTAAACTCAGCCCAGCAAGTCCAGCTGCTCCACCGAGAGCTTGGCAAACTCAAACTTCTGCATCTTGACCAGCCCCTTGCGAACGAGACGGAGTCGCGCCAGCGTGCTTCGGCACTGGCCGGCCTGGTTCCGTGAGAGCGGGCCAAACCAGCCGCACGCTGCGAACGAGGCGAGGTGCATCTCGGCGGCCTCCTCGCAATCGACATTCCACAGCTCGTGCAGAGCCTCGAGCGAAGGCGCCGGTGACTCGTCCATGCCACGTTGCACCAGCACCTCGCGCAGTCTGCCGGTCCGTTGCCTGAGCGAGCCCTGCTCCAGCCGCGCTGGTGCCAGGGAGCGCTCCCGCCGGCGCGCCTCGATCTGCCGCGCGCGGTGGGTCGTGACCGCGTCCCAGGCCGGCCCACCCGCGGGTGGCGGCACCCTCACACGCTGCGCTCTGAGCGTCTGCAGCTGCGCTCTGAGGTCGAGAACGGACTGACGGATGGCGTGGATCTCCTCGACGCACGCCGTCGCCTCGTCCATCTCGTCGCGACTCATCGGCGCGTCCGAGTAGGTCGTCACGTGTGCGACGTTGAAGCCGTGGCCAGGGCGGGAGACGCAGAGCCCATCCGCGTGCTTCAGCCTGACCCGTCCGATGCACTTGGCCTCGAACCATGTGATTTGCTCGCACTCTTGGCAGCACATGCGGATCTCCATAATCTTCAGCAGTGGCACCCACTGCAGAACGGCGGCTCCGCGGTTGTACGCGGAGTTGTTCACGACGAGAAGCTGTCCCAACTCGCCGTCCCACTGACGAAGCGAGTGCTCGATCAGCGATCGCGTCTCATCGTCGTCAACCGGCATCTCCAACACGTCGCCCGGAAGCATCAGCTTGTTGCGAGCGCAGGAGAGCAGGGGCACCGACCGTTCGACGACCGCGGGTGCGCATGCAGCGGCGAGCATCGCGATGCTCGCACGAGGGCGGAGGACGCGCGCGTGCGCTACGACCATGCCAGCGAGCAAGAGCTTCGACGCTCGCTCGTGCTGCGGCGACACGCGTAGAGCTGCGACGCCAGCTCTTGGCCTTGGTGTCAGCGCAAAGACAGCGGTGCCGACACCGGAGTTCACCGGGAGGGGCGTCACCAGCGCATGAAAAATAGCCGCTAAAAAAGAAATTTATGCTTTCAAGTTCGTAGAAAAAAAAGAAGAAAAACCTCTTCTCTTTCAAGTTAGTAGCAAGGGGAAGAGGTTTTTCCTTTTGCCTTTATCTGTAGCGTGCGTGGGTATGCCCCCCTGGGTGCCTCGCTGTGTCAGCGAATCAGTGTCAGGAATGTCTGCGCAAGTGGTGCGCTTGATGCGGCGGGCCATGCTCTTCCTACTCATATGGCTGCCGTGTCTACGTGGCCGCCGAGCACCGCCTCGCAATATGCAGATACGCTGCCTGCGGCGAACCTCGCGGGCGCGCCCAGCGGTGGCCGCTATCAGCAAAGAGGATGCCGAGTCCAACGCCAGGCTCGTGGAGGCGCTCTTCAGCGACCCGGCAGCCGCACTGAAGATGTCAAAGGCCGAGAAGGCCGAGAAGGTCGAACGCATCTTCGAGGCGGCTGCGGAGGTGGAGAAGATAGCCAAGGACACTGGCACTCCGAGCCACATGCAGCTTGACTATGACGACGATGGAAACCCGCAGCAGCTGCGCTTCGTGTATGTGGACGAGCTGGAGTGCATCGGCTGCACGTATTGTGCGCAGATCGCGCGAAGCACGTTCTTCATGGAGGACTTTGCGGGCCGAGCGCGCGCCTTCGCGCAGGGCCAGGACGAGCCCGACGTTGTCATGGAGGCCATCGACTCGTGCCCGGTCAACTGCATCTCCTTCGTCGACCTGGAGGACCTGACCATCCTTGAGACGGAGCGAGACGGCGTCACAATCGATCACAGGTCGATCGGAATGAGCGGGGACGGATTTGCCCGCAGCCGCCAGGCGGAGACCAAGGCCAAGCTGACGGGCGGCCTCATGTGCTGCAACAACTGCCCGTCGCGAGGCTGCAAGGATTGCCCGATGTACGGCGTGGGGCTGAACCCGGCCTACATGGCCAGGGTGGAGGAGCAGAGGGAGCGCAAGGAGGCGAGCGGCGAGGCGCAGCGCAAGCGCGACGACGCCGACAAAGCAGCCAAGGTCGGGGCCATCTTCGGCGGCGACGACTCGCTCCGAAGGCCATGGCAGGTGGGTGACCGAGCCCTCGTTCCTGCCGCTGTGTATGCCGACTACCCCTGCGAGGAGCAGGCTGGGCTGGGCTGGCTGGTCGAGCTGCTCTGGGTTGGCCAGGCCGACGGGCAGAGCACCGCACGGGTGAAGTTCATTGAGGCGGAAGGCTACGCCGACCTGGACCTGGCGACATCCTGCCTCGAGGCAGTCCCGCTGAGGAGCGCGTCGGCGTCGCAAGAGGGACGGAGCGCCGAGGAGTGCATAACCGAGTCGGTGACCGTGCAGGAGCTCGTTGACTGCGCGTCTGACGACGATGCAGTGCAGCCACCCGACGTGTCGGATGAGCAACAACGCGAGAGAAAGCTGCAAGCGCTGTATGCGGAGCCCGACCTCGACGACATGATAGGAGAGGATATCTGGTCCCCGTGAACGTCGGTTGTACACTTTTTTGTTATTTACACGTGGTTTCAGCTGTGCCGACTCCTACGGTCCCGGAGATGCTCACGAGTGTGCCTATACATTCTCAGGTGCTTATGCTTGCACACGGTGTGGGTCGGACGGACCCGATCACTCCTTCAGCCAGGACCACGGTCCGAACCCCGGATCCGCAGAGAGGAAGCGCACGTATTCGTCAAAGGAGAGGTTTCCATCCCAGTCGGTGTCGTTCATCTCGATCATAGCCGCCGCCGTGTCCAAGTCGCCCACGAAGCCCTCCTGCGATGCGATCTCGGTGAGGAGTTCCCCCTTGGCGACGAGCCCATCGCCATCAGAGTCGATCACCGAGAACGAGTCACGCAGCAAGACCTCGCGGACACCAGCAGCAGCGAGCTCGATGCTGATCATGTTCCTTGGGGTCGTCCTCTGCGCGACGAGTTGCGTGGCGAGCATGTGAGCGCAGTGCGCGGGAGCGGCGGCAAGTGATTGTGCTCAAGCACCTGGGGCATGAAGTCGTCCTGCTGGGACATCGCGAGACGCGGGCCGCTCATGGCCGGCTGGTAGGCCAGCACCATCGCTGTGACGCTTGAGAGCATGATGGCGCAGTGGCCGCGGGGTGCCTCGGCGCGGTGACCGGATATGACAGTCGACCGTATTGAAGAAGGTTTGTGTCGATGGTGTTTGGTGTACCCTGTGTTTGACAAATTACAAATCCCTAGCATACCGCGCGAGCACACCAGCGATTGCGGCTGCTGCGGCAGCACGCACGAGTGGATGAGCGGCAACGGCAGACACGGGGTGACTCGTGGATGATTCATCGACATTTGCCATATCGCGCGCCACCGCGTCCACCCACTGCTTGTGGGACGCGTACATCGACCGAATTTGATGGACGGGCGTCCACATGACTCGACGGATCTCCTTCGTGTCTGCCACCTCGAGCACAAGTCCGGCCGCGATGTCGTCGGGCGCGTGAAAGTGAACGGCTACGGTCTCGATCCATGCTTCATCGGTTGTACGCCGATCGTCGACCGGGCCCTTGTACACGGTGCGTCTCTTACACTCTTTCAAAAAGGCGTTCGACGGCGCCGTTGGGACGAGCTGCTTCTTCTGTGAACTCCGAGTACAGTGTCTTGGCGACGTCTTCTCCAGGGTTCACCATGCCTCCCGGCAGAGCAATCATGTCGCAGTCGGACCGGACGACGACGACGACTTCTAGATTTCCCGTCACGGAACTGAACCGCGTCACAATCGGATCGGCGGCATGGTTTGGCCCATATCTACCGAGCAAGCCACGTCCACGTATCCCAGTACGCCCGCCTGGAAAAAAGAAAGCGCTGTCTCTTTGCGTCGTAGAAGACTCCCGATTCAGACAGCTCGGTTTCCTCGCCACCAACAAAGGTCTTGCGTTTCCCCAAACACACGGGGTCAACTGTTGAAGCGTCGGCCCACACTTGCCACCGGTCGGCAAGTTTTCGGCGTTTGCTAGCACGACGGGTGATGTGAACTCGGGGACCGACGAGTCGTATTCTGCATCGCGAGACTCCCACGGCTGCGCGTACGTTGTCAAACGCGCGGGATAGCAAGCGGGGCGCTCGCGTCGTGCAATCGTGTAGCTCATTTTTTCGGACATCGTTTTCGAAAAACAAAAGTATGGATATATATGTGAGCTTGCCGCAGCCCTCGCATCGTTTGATTCCGCCTCCGGCCAATCGCAGAAAGCAATGTACGGCGCGGCCTTGGCGGAAGCTGCTCGCGGTTTGCTTGATGCTAGACCCGGTGGGAGCGGACACTCGTCCTTTTACCGCTACGACGACTATGTCCGAGAGAAGGAGGCTGGCGGTTGCATGCAGTCGACCAAGCTCGACGACGGGTTCTTCGACCTCGGTGGCGGCCTCGGCGGCGGTGGTGGCGGGTCCCCTTCGTCCAAGATGCCGCCGAGACTCAAGAAGCAGCCATCATCGGGCACCTCCATGAGGTCGACCAAGCTCGACGACGCGTTCTTCGCCGGCTCTTCCACGCGCCTCACCGCGCAAGGCGGGTCGTGTAGCTCGCTTGGCGAGAGGTCTGGGCCGCCCATGATTTGACCAATGCTGAAAAAAAAACGGTCTGTAGATAAGACGGGAAAACCTATGGCTATACACGCCAAACCTACAGACCTACAATCGAGCGAGAGTGAGAAAGTGACATGACCCCCACCCACCCACCCATACCAATCGCCCCCGTGGCGCCACCCGAGCTACCCGAGCTCAAGCGCCCTCACGCCCGCCCAGCCCATCGCCCTCGCTGGGAATGTTGTCTTCGCATGTCTGTCTGTCTGATATTGCGCACCGCGCGATGCCCGCGCGTTCGAGGGGGGAGGACCACCCACCTCCGTGAGAGCTAATGCAAATTTCGACGTTTTCGCCCAGCCCCCGTGTCCGGGCCCTCGACCTAGGAGTCCGCCTCGCCGCGTGTCGCCGCCATGGCGATGCGCCACGTCAAGGAGCAGTTCTCAGACTGGTACGGCGACGCGCACGCGGGCAAGGACACCGACTCGTCGCTGGGCTACGGCTTTGTTCCCGACGCCGACGCCTCGCGGGAGTTCCAGGCCGACGGCACCTTCTACGGCGCCGAGCACGCGGGCAAGGACACGCACTCGGAGCTAGGGCCGGGATTCGTGCCGTCGGCCAAGGCGTCGCAGGAGCTGGGCTTCGAAAACTACTACGGCGACGAGTATGCCGGCCGCGACAACTACTCACGCCTCGGCCCAGGCATGGTCCCGATGGAAGGCGCCAACGACTCGCTCTACGGCGAGGGCGCCGTCGGCGGCGCCGACCGTAGAGGGGCGAATCACATCGGCACGTCCGAGGAGGACGAGGTCGCGTGGCTCCAAAACCAGTTCGGGGCCGGGAAGCAGCGCAAGCGCGTCATTCCGGCCAACCCTTACGAGGACTCGATGATGAGGTTGCGCACGCTCGCGCGGAGCAAGGCGCTCGACATGACCGACGCCTTCTCGGAGTACGCGGCGCCGGGGCGCGACGGAAACCTCGGCGTGATGCCGAAGGCGCGCTTCCAGGCCGCGATGGGCTTCCTCTTCGCGGGCGACATCTCGCGGGCGCTCCTCAAGGAGATCGCCCTCAAGTACGCCGCGGGCGACGTCGACTACACGGAGGCGGGCGGCTTCACCAAGGTGAAGTGGAAGCAGTTCGCGATCGACTTCGACGAGACGCCGTGCCACGAGGCGGCGATGTCCGACTTTGACGAGGTGCTCGCTGACCCGCCGTTTTACGCCGAGCTGCGCAAGCTGCGCAGCGCCGCGACCAACAAGCGCCTCGACCTGTCGGACGCGTTCGTCGAGTACGCCGGCACGGGGCGCGAGGCCAACCTCGGGATCATGGCGAAGAACCGCTTCCGCGCGGCGATGGGCACCATCTTCTACGGCACTGAGCTGACGGGGAAGACGCTGACGGGCGTCTGCAAGGTCTACGGCACGGGCGACGCCGACCCGACCGAGCCGGGCACCTTCAAGAAGGTGCTCTACCGCTCGTTCGCGGCGGACTTCGACGACCGGATCGAGCCGATGGCGGCGCCGCCGAAGCCCGACCCGACGGCCGAGATCGTCGGCGTGATGCGCGAGATGAACCTGCACTGCAACCACCACTCGATCGACCTGCAGGAGGACTTCGAGGAGGTGCTCGGCGGCAAGCAGAAGTGCTCGTCCGACGTCATCTCGCGCACCAAGTTCTCGCAGGCGCTCGGCGTCGTGATGGGCACGGCCGCCTCGCCGTACCAGCTCTCCGAGCCCGTCATCGACGCCATCTGCGCCGCGTACGCCGCCGGCAAGCAGATCCGCTCCCGCCCCACGCAGTACGGCGCGCAGTACGAGTCGGTGCAGTGGCGCGAGTTCTGCGTCGACGTCATGTCGCTGGAGCACCAGCCGTACCTCGCCGCCCGCCCGAAGTTCCGCTGATGAGTCGGGGGGGCGGTCGCCGCCGAAGGCTGCGCGGTCCAGCAGAGAAGGATCGCACGCCGCTCCACTCTCCGCTCTCGGACCTCCTCGCGTTGTTAGCTCGCGTGTACGCACACAGTTCTCTTCTCTCCCTGCATCGTGCATGTGTGTGGCTTTGTTGGATCAGCACATTCGTATACAAAAGCCAGCAGCCCTGATCAAAACCGCGATGGCCATGACTCCAAATTACGATTTCTGGGCGCTCTGCTTGCATACCTTTGAGCAAAGCTTGAATTCATCAAACTCCAAGCGTTGCGCAACCATCGGTGCGCAACTTACTGGTGTCTTCATGTTCGCGACGCTCCTACCCCCTCTAGCCGCCCTCTCGGAGCCGCTCTGTCGGACCCCCGGCCTCCTGACACTAGATGACCTCGCCCACAAATACGGGTCGGGCAAAGCCGTCAAAGCTCTCGGCGGCAGCGCCTTTGTCGGTGGCTCGCGCTTCGATGGCGGTGGGCACGGCTTCGCCCATTCGTACGCTCGTGCCCTGGAGGAGCGCCGCCAGAGCGTGGCGCGGGTCATGGAGTTTGGCGTCTTCTTTGGCGCGTCGATCCTCATGTGGCGCGACTACTTCCCGCGGGCCGAGGTCGTCGGCGTGGACACCTTCGCCGGCAAGCTCGGCCACGGGCCGCGCTTCCCAAACGCCACTCAGTTCCTCGACCTCTGGCGGAGCGGCGGCGCGGGCGAGCGCATCAAGCTCGTGGTCGCCGACCAGTCCGACGTGGCCGACCTCGAGCGCGTCGCGACTGAGGTGCAGCCCGGCGGCCAGTTCGACCTGATCATCGACGACGGCTCGCACAAGAACCGCGACCAGCAGCTCACGCTCGCGCACACGTTCCCGCTGCTCAAGCCGGGCGGCATCTTCGTGCTCGAGGACATCCACACCTCGCTGCAGAAGCTGTACGACGAGAAGCGCGGCTCCAACGCCACCTCGCTCGCGGTGCTCGAGCGCTTCGAGCGCGGACAGGGCGTCTCGTCCAAGCACATGAGCCGCGCGCAGGCGCTCTATCTGGAGCGCCACCTGGCGGGCTGCGTGCGCATCGTGCCCAAGGGCGCGCGCTCGGTCCTCTCGCAGACGGCCATCTGCTGGAAGCGCGAGGCGCCGCTCGCCGAGCCGGCGCCGCCGCCCAAGCCCCTCGAGCTGGCCGTCCAGCGCAAGCTCTACGCGCCAGACGAGTTCACCGGCGGCGTCGGCGACCAGCTCAAGGTGAGCAGCGAGGCGCGCTGCAGGAGCAAGAAGTAGGCTGCCCCCACTCTTTGACTTAGTCCTTAACTATGAGATTCTATGGTAAATAATTTGCGCGATTATGTACGCATGCTGTTTAGACAGTTTTGGGCTTTGGTGTTGCTTCCCTCGAGTAAGCTCCACGCGGGGCAGCACACCAAAAAACGTATTTTATCCTTTTTTTCACTGGTCACCGACCTTTGGTACGTGGTTGTGCCCCCAGGTGTCGGGCTTCTCGCAAAAAGGAGCGACATAAACACGCGATCGACACCCTAACAAAAGATGCTCCGGGTTCTCTCCTTCCTGCTCGTGCTGATCGCGTCGGCGTCGGCCCTGGTCGTGACGCCAGGTCGCCACGTGGCCGTGCCCCGTGCGGCTGCGGCGTCGAGCGTGCAGATGGGACCGGCCAAGGATGGGCCGTTCACGCCGTTTGTGCTGGGCGCCAAGGTGCGGTTTGCACGGCACACATACAGCCAGGCAGCTTCCTTGTGTAAGACAGCCTAACCGACCCCCCGCCCACGCTTCGCAGCTGGTGCTCGGTGAGCAGACCTTGCTCAAGTACCGTGGCAAGGTCATCTCGATCCACTCGCAGTGAGTGCCTGCATGTACCGCACACGCACGACAAAAGGAACTGGAGGGCTGCCGTCTAGGTCCAACCGAGGAACTGGCGTGTGTGCTCCCAAGGTCCAGACGCAAGGAACTGGATGGTCCGCTGCCGAGGTCCGAAAGGAACTGGCAACGCTGGATACCACCGAGGTCCAGTCGTCGAGCCTTGCCACAGAGGTGTGCCGCAGATCTGTCTCTCAGCTCTCGCCCACCGCCGCAGGATCATCGGCGAGTTCTGCGACGACTTTGGCGTGCCCAAGCAGATGAAGGCGGCGCTCATCAAGAAGGCCAAGTTCGTGGGCAGCGACCTCGGCTTCCTGAGCTGAGCCCAGGGCCAGGGCGTAAGATAACCGTTAAGAGAGGCACGGGCGCAGAGGTTGGCGAGTCGTCACCCTGAGTTTTGTGTGAGATAGCGATGCCAACGTATCAGCTATCCGAACCAGCAAGCCGTGTGAAAGCCGTCATTCGATTTTTGAGCTATGAGTGCATAGGTATGCACGAAGTCGAACTTGCGGCCGTCTGTCGGAGGTGTGGCGGCCCCTCGTGGTGCGCATATTATGACCGACGTCGCCCAACTCGTACGCGCGCACGCCGTCGACAACACCATCGTCGTCACGTTCAGCAACGACCGGCAGCGCCACATCACCGAGAACTGGGTCTACCACCTCCAGCAGCTGGGCGTCGGCGGGCTGCTGGTCGGCATGATGAACATGCAGCCTGAGCAGCCGTCGTACGTGGCGCTCGCCCAGAAGCTGCGCGCCAAGGGCGTCGGCGTCTACACGGTCAACTCGCGCGAGGTCCGGACCCAGCCGCAGGGCGGCCGCTGGTTCCACGTGCTGCCGCTCCTGCGCACGGGCTGCCGCGTGCTCCTCTCCGACTCGGACGCCGTGTGGCTGCGCAACCCGCTGCCGTACCTGCGGGCACTTGAGCAGCGCCACCCGCGACTCGACTTTGCCGTCTCCTCCGACGCGCAGGACGGCACCGACGGCCTCCGCCTCAGCGGCAAGGGTGGCGACGGCAAGCGGGGCGGGCGCGGCGGCGGCCGGGGCCGCAGGCGGCACCGTGGCGGAGGCGGCAGGGGCGGCAGGGGCGGCAGGGGCGGCAGTGGCGCCGACGGCACGGCGGCCGAGCCGTCGACGCCGGCCGTCGCCGACGAGCTCGCCGACGAGCTGGACATCGAGGACTACGGGCACTGCTGGCAGTCGATGAACATCGGCATCATGTTCTTCCCGCCGGGAGCGCGGCCGGGGTCGCTCAGGCTGCTCGAGGAGGCGACGGCGCACCTGTCGGCGCCGGGCAACCTGCGGCGCGTCGATCAGGGGCCGCTCAACTACCGGTGGAAGCACGGCGCGGGCAAGTGGCGCTGGCCGCGCCAGCTGCACAAGGTGCGCGACGCGACGGGGAGGCGGCTGTGCGGCCTCGTCGACGGCAACGTGACGGGCGGCGTGCTGCCGTCGGCGCAGTTCTGCAACACGCTCACGCACGACGTGCTGCAGCTGTGGCGCAAGAAGAAGCTCGGCGGCGACGTGCGGCCGTACGTCGTGCACGCCACGTGGATGCGCAACCAGGCCGAGCCGTTCAAGCTCGCGCGGCTGCGCGAGGCGAAGCTGTGGCGCGACGCGCCGACCTGGTACGCGGCGCCCGCCTCCACGGCCACCGCAGCCGTCACCGCCGCCGACGACGGCAACCGGGGCGACGCCGCCGCCGCCGCCGCCGCCGCGTCCGCCGCCGCGTCCGCCGCCGCGAGCAGCGGCGTGCTCGGCCCGTCGACGCCCGCCGCCGGCTTCGTCACGTTCAGCCTCGACCTGCCGGAGGCGCTGCTGCACGTGCCGCG
>Ga0209713_10003177_pt1 | contig 10390 bp, 5 predicted proteins | sample ArcOceMetagenome_3_FD_187444 | JGI IMG/M metagenome (GOLD analysis project Ga0209713, IMG submission 187444) | Marine eukaryotic phytoplankton communities from Arctic Ocean - Arctic Ocean- Svalbard ARC20M Metagenome (SPAdes) (version 2) | ecosystem: Environmental > Aquatic > Marine > Oceanic...
TGGGGCGGGCGAACGTAGCTCCCAGGTGGGGGGCATGAAGCTCGCGACATCGGACTTGCTAGGGGGGGGGTCCGGACCCCCCTAGCGGCTGGAGGTAGTTGCTAGGGTGGGGTCCCAACCCCCCTAGCTGCTGCTGGTCGTTGCTAGGGGGGGGTCCCGGGATGTCGCGAGCTTCATGCCCCCCCTGGGAGCGGCGTTCGCCCGCCCTTGGTCTCATTTCGCTGCGAAACGCAGAATCCTAAGGGCGTGTAGCGAGCCTTGATGATAGCGAAGAGTTGTAGCGACGAGCGCCGCAGCGACCCGCGCCGCCGCGTCCCCGACCCGCGCCGCCGCGTCCCATGGCCGACGTGGATAAACGCCACGGCGGCGAGGCCAACCCGTCGGACTCCGGAATGCAGCCGAGCGCCGGCCAGCCGCCGATGATGGGGACCTTCCGGCCCAGCCGCCGGCCCAGCCTCGAGCGCATGATGACAGGAAACCTCTCGATTGTGACAGGTTTCAGGCAGCACTTCGACCTCTCCGTCGTGAGAAGAGTGCGCATGGCCCACCTGGCCCGGCGAGACTGGCGAGTGCGCGTGTTGCTGCTCCTCGAGGAGCCGGCCAGCTCCTGCGCGGCCCATGCGTGGGCGCGGGTGCTTGGGGCGCTCATCCTGACGTCGTGCGGCCTGCTGCTGCTCCTCACGAGCTCGCTCGATGAGGACGAGGCGCGCCCTTTCGTCGCGCTAGACCGTGCCTGCTCCGTGACGATCTGCGCGGAATGGGCGTTGCGTGTCGTGCTGTACATCTCGCTCGCGTTTAGGTCGCCTGCAGCGTCGAAGGACAGCTTCAGCTTCAGTGGCGCCGGCGGAGCGACCGAGGTGCTCGGTGGCGGACGGGGCCTGCTCTGGCTCATGGTGCGCGCCCGGCCGCAGCCGTATCCCGGTCTTAGAGCCCCCCGGCCTGCCGCCCGCGGCTGCCAGCAGCCCATGCAGCGCCCGCTTCTCGCCCCGCGCCTCACGCACCGACGTGTCGACGCGCAGGTGGACACCGTCGCGTCGATCCCGCTCATCACGTTCGCTGTCATGTGGCCCTCTACCGACGAGCAGCTCGGTCTCTGCGCGGTGAGATGCCGCGCGGCCGTCGCTCAAATCCTCACCCCGCCGTGGCCCTCGTCTTCCGTGCGACTCACCTGTGCTTCTGGCCGCCCCGGAACAGCGTGCCGCCTGTGAGCTCGTCGCGTCGCTGCGCCTCTTTCGCCTCATCTCGCTCGCACGGCACTCGAATGCCTCGCACATTCTGGTGGACGTGCTCGCCGAGTCCGTCGCGGCGCTGATGGTTCCCTTTTACATGCTGTGCGCCGCGTCAGCCCCCTCTCCCCCTCTCCGTCCCCACGCACGCACGACCGCCTCTCGGGCCGCCCGCACGCACGACCGCCTCACGGGCCGCCCGCGCCGGTTTGCCGCCGGCACAGATGTGTCTCGTCGCTCTTCTTTGGCGTGGCCCTCCGCTACCTCGAAAAGGAGTTTGCGGGTGACGCGTCTCGCATCGCGTCGATCGCCGACGGAGTCTACTTCATGTGCATGCCCAGCCCCAGCCCCAGCCCAGCCCCAGCCCAGCCTCGCCATTGCGCACGACCAGGCGCCCGCCCCGCCCCACGGCGCCTTTCTTGAGCGGCGCGCGTCTCCCACTTTGCCGCGCGCACGCGCACGCGCAGGTGGGTGACCTTCTCCACCGTCGGCTACGGGGACATCTCGCCGATCTCGGAGCCGGGGAAGATCGTCACGCTGCTCGCAATCACCGTCGGCCTCCTCTTCTTCGCGATGCCGCTCTCGATCGTGGGGCAGTCGTTCGCCAACGCGATGGAGCACCGCAACATGCGCCTCGTCGTGGTGGCGCTGCAGGAGGACCTGCTCTCGCGCCGCATGGGCCCGCACGGCCTCCGGCAGAAGTTCGACGAGATCGACGTCGACGCGTCGGGCGAGCTGGACGAGGCCGAGTTTGCCGACTTCCTCAAGTCCAATTCGCACCTCCGGCGCCTCTCGCCCTCGCAGGTTGCGACGCGGCACGGCATGCCTCCCCGATCCGCGCCACTGCACACGCTTACGCGTATTCGTCTCTCACCTCTCTTCTCCGTCCGTGTGCCTCTCGCGTCACAGACGCACATCATCTTCACAAAGCTCGACTATGGCCGCAACGGCACCGTCTCCTTCGAAGAGCTCTCCCGCGCCGTCTTCCCGAATCTGGACATCTTCGACCATGGAGGCACTTCCGCGTCGCCCGAGCCGTCGCCGTCGCCGTCGACCTGCGGAAGGCGGATCGGTCACGAAGTGCTCTCCGCGGCCGGCGCCGAGGTCGAGGAGAGCACCAAGGAGAGCGAGGCAACGGACACTTCAAACGAGTCTTCAAAGGAGGACGAGGCCAGCGCGAAGCGTTGTGGTGGCGGGGGCAGCACGGGCGACGGCGACGCGCGCAGCACCAGGCTGAGCAACGGCCGGCCTCCTCTTCAACGGAGCATCAGCGACGGCGTCGCTACCGCCGGCGGCCACAGCTTCGTGCGGCGCGTGAGGCGCGCGGCCGCAGTCGTCGACCAGCTCACAGCGCCGCCGACCCCGGGGACGCTCCGTCGGCGCTCGCCAGACGCCAGCGGGCGCGTCACGCCGACGGGTGGCGGCGGGATGTCAGCTGACGACGTCCCTTACATGTCGCGCCTGCTGGGGTACCTGCCGGGCTCCTTTGCGAGCGTCTCTCCCTCATGCCGCACCATGCCCGCCTCCTTGGCCTTGGCGGGAGGGTACGATGGCTACGGTGGCGCCGACGCCGCCTCCTTTCGACGGCAGCGCCGGCGGCGCGCCGCCACGTCAGACGCGGTCGTGATGGCGCCGGCCATGCACGAGGCTCGCAGGCAGTTTGAGCGCTCGTGCGCCGCGGAGGGCATCGCGGAAGGCAAGGGCGGTGGAAGCGGCGAGGGTGGCGAGGGTGGCGAGGGCGGCGGCGGAGACGGCGGAGGTGATGCGGAGCGCACGAGTGGCGCAACGCCCGACAGCGAGGGCGTGAGCCCGGTCGCAATCCACCCCGCACGCCTCGCCGCGCGCCGTCGCGCTCGCTCGGGCGATCGGATGCCGTCGCTGCAGTTTGCGCCCGACACGTACTATGTGACGCGCGACGGCCACGGCGCAAACGGTGGGCTGAGTGGCCAGCTGATGGTCCAGGCCAACGGCGCAACCCTCGTGAGAACTCCGTCGCCTAGTCCGTCGCCGAACGCCCTGTACTCGCCGCTGTCGATGCGCAAGGCGTCTGGGGACTTTCGGCCCATTGAGCCGGGCGGCGGCGGCGGTGAGGCGGCCGCTGCGGTGGCGGCGGTGCAAGAGGTGCGCTCGGACGTGAAACGGCTGGAGACGCAGATGGAGGCGCTGGCGGCGCAGGTGGCGCTCGTGCTGAAGGCGGTGCAGCCCCAGCCGCCGGGCGGGGGCGGGGAGGGTGAGGGTAGCGGTAGGAGTGAGGGTGTTGACGTACGTGTTGGCGTGTGACGTGTTGGAAGGGATTGTACACTTTTTTCTCATAAATCTCGTTGCTTTGAGCGATTTAAACATCCCAGGGAATGTGGTTGCCCTCGCCACCCTGAGCTATGCCTGAGCTACGACCTCGGCGTCTTGCACCGGTTGCACGAGTTGCGGTGGCCGAAGTTGACGTTCATGCACTGCCGGCAGCGCCAGTTGCCGCGCTCGCCCTCCTTCGGGCAGCCGTTGACTCCCGATTGCGGGATGCCGCCCTTGAACGACGACGACGCAGGTGGCGGCTGCTGCGGCGGTGGTGGCGCGGCCACGCCCGGGGCCGCGGGGCCGCGCCAGCCGCCACCTCCTGCGACACCACCGTAGCCACCACCTCCGCCGCCGCCGCCGCCGCCGCCGCCGCCGTAGGCACCGCCTCCCCCGCCGCCGCCGCAGCCGTAGCCGCCGCCACCAGCCGCGGCGGCCGACCCATAGCCCCCTCCGCCAAAGCCGCCGCCGCAGCCGCAGCCGCCGCCGCCTCCGCCGTACGGACCGGCGCCGCCTCCTCGGCCACCTCCGCCGCCGCCTCCTGCGCCCCCCTCGAGCTCCGCGAGGAACTGCGCATCGGCGCTGCTGATGGCCGCAGCGCCACCACCGCCGCCGCCGCCTCCAGGCACGCCGCCACCGCCCTCGAGCTCCGCAAGGAACTGCGCGTCTGCGCTGCTAATCTGCGGAGGCAGCGGGGCCGCCGGTACGCCCGCCGCGGGCATGGCCGGAGGATGATTATGGGCAGGAGGCGCAAATGACGGCGGCATCTGCGGCGGATGCTGAACCGCTGCGGGCGGCTGCCACACCGGCACTGGCACCGGCACGGGCATCGGCGGCGGCGGCGCGCGCGAAGCATGCCGCGCGGGCGGCGGCAGATCCGACTCGAGCGCCCGCAGAAACTCGGCGTCGGCCGCCGAGATGCGCACGGACACGCCCGCCGAGGCGGCGGCGGCCGCAGCGGCGGCGGCGCTGTAACGACCGCCGCCGCCGCCGCGACCAGCAAACGCGGATGGCATCGGCGGGTGGTGCGGGTGCGGCGGCGCGTGGTGGTGCGCCGTCGCGCCCACGCCGCCGCCACCGCCGCTGGCGCCGCCCGCGTCCGCCTCGAGCGACGCAAGAAAGTCTTCGTCCTGCCGCGTGAGCGCCGCGCCGCCCGGAGGCGCACCGCCGCCAACGACCGACGGCCCGGCGGCACCGCCGCCGCCGCCGCCGCCGCCACCGCCACCGCCACCCTCGGCAGCGCGTGCATTCTTCTCGCGCTCGCGCCGGCCGCCGCGCCGGCCGCCGCGCTCGCCACGCTCGCCGCGCTCGCCGCGCTCGCGCTTGACGCCGCGCTCGCCTCCATTCGGGCTCGGCGCGCCCGCCTCCATGGGCTTCGAGAAGCTGAAGCTGCCAGCCGTGCCACCCGCCGCGCCGGTGCCGCCGCCCAGCGGGCCCATCACCGACAGCACCGAGCCGCCGCCGCCCGCGCCGCCGCCGTCCCCTCTGCTCGGGCTGGCGCCGCCGCCAAAGGCAAAGCCGCAGCTCGCAGCGTGAGCGCTGCCGCAGTACCCACTGGCGCCGCCGCCCCAGCCACCGCTTCCGTCGCTCCGGGAGACCGGCGCGGCTGCCGGCGCCCTCGACGGCGACACGGGCGGCGGCATCGCGGACGCGCTGCGAAAGACCTCGTCGATCGGCGGCCCGGGGGCGGCCGCCGCTGCAGTGGAACTGGAGCCACCGTTGCAGTGCGTCATGAGCGCCGATGCAAAGTTCATGGGCGCCGGGCTGGGCGCGGCGGCCGCCGGAGGGGCTCTCGCTGCCATCGTAGCCGGTGGCAAGAAGGGCGCGCCGACGGCGGCTGGGGCAGCAGCGGCCGGCGCCTGCTCGGCGGCGAGACCTCGGCGCAGGAGGCCCTGCACCAGCCGCTCGGCCAAGCCGCCTGGAGCGAGCAGCGGCGCCGTCGCTGGCGAGAGCGCGGCCACAGCAGCCGGCGAAATCGTGGGCGCCGTCGCGGGCGTGAAAGCGGGCGCGGTGGCTTGCTGCGGCTGAGCCGGAGGCGGCGCCGCAACGGTGGTCGCTCCCCAGGCGAGCGCGCCGCCCGCGCCCGTGAAATTGGTCAGCTGGCTGGCTTTAGCGCCGGGACCGCCCGAGTCGGCGCGCAGGCGTGGGTCGGTGGCGCGGCCAACCATGGGTTAGCCTGTGTCGTGCGTGTCAGGCGAGCGTCGTGCGTGTCACGGCGATGACAGCGACCTGACAGATCGACGGCGCTCCTCTTGACCCGCGGGCGGCAGGCCTACGTGCCTGGCGCGGTCCCCCCGTCACAGGGGTGCAGACAGACAGCGAGAACGAATTTTGGACACACCAACTGAGGGTGCCGGCGCTACCGTCCATGGGTCACAAGGACCAGCACTGTCTCCCCGCCCGCCCAACCCGAACCCGCACAACCCATCTACAGCTGCAGGTAGACCTGCCGCCAGAGCGCCAACTCGCTGGTGTGCACCCCTTCGTAGCGAAAGTCGTGTAGATTCGCGACCATTTAGTCAAGCCAAGTCAAGCAAGCAAGATGCGGGCCCCATTCTCTGGCCTCAGTGGGTTGGGTTCGTCCTCTCGGCTTCAGCGCCACGAGCGCGCTCCGCACGTGTATGTCAGCCGCGCGTGCATCTCTCGATTGGCACACGTCTACGCAGCATACACGCTGACTTTAGTCGATGGACCAGGAGGATGAACCTCTGCTGAAGCAGGCGAATCAGCTGCTGAGCGCCGGCCAAGCCAGGGGGAGTCAAGGCGACGCCACGGGCGCGTTGCAGCTCTACGAGCAGGCACGGGCGTGCGGGCGGCACATCAAGAATGTGCGGTTGGCCAAGAACGTGGAGTGTGTTGCGGTGAGCAGCCTCGGCAGCACCTACTTCAGTCTAGGGCAGCACGAGCGCGCGGTCGAGCACCTCAGGCAGTCGCTGGCCATCGACCGCGAGATTGGCGACCGGCCAGGCGAGGGCAGCGACCTGGGCAACCTCGGCAACGCCTACAACAGCCTTGGGCAGCACGAGTGTGCCATCGAGCACCTCACGCAGGCGCTGGCCATCCTCCGTGAGATTGGCGATCGGCGGAACGAAGGCGCTGCCCTGGGTGGCCTCGGCATCGCCTACGACAACCTGCAGCAACACGAGCGCGCGGTCGACCACCACACGCAGGCGCTGGCCATAAGCCGCGAGATTGGCGATCGGCAGGGCGAGGTCAACCACCTGGGCAACCTCGGCAGTGCCTACGAGGGCCTGCGGCAGCACGAGCACGGCATCGAGAACCGCACTCAAGCGCTGGCCATCAGCCGCGAGATTGGCGACCGGCAGAGCGAGGTCATGTGCCTTGGCCACCTCGGCAACGCCTACAACAGGCTGGGGCAGAACAAGCGCGCAGTCGAGCTCCACACGCAGGCGCTTGCGATCAGCCGCAAGTCTGGTAACCGGAATACTGAGGGCACCGACCTGCGCAACCTTGGCACCGCCTACGACGACCTGGGGCAGCACGAGCACGCAATAGAGCTCCACACGCAAGCGCTTGCGATCAGCCGCGAGATTGGCGCCCGGGAGACCGAGGGGAGCTGCCTGGGCAGCCTCGGCAGCGCCTACTACCGCATGGGGCAGCACGAGCGCGCCATCGAGCACCACATGCAGGGGCTGGCCATCGGCCGCGAGGTTGGCGACCGGGAGGGCGAGGGCAACAGCCTAGCCAGGCTCGGCAACGCCTACGAGGGCCTGCGGCAGCACGAGCGCGCCATCGACCACTACACGCAAGGGCTGGCCATCAGCCGCGAGGTTGGGAACCGGCGGACCGAGGGCAACGCCCTGGGTGGCCTCGGTAACGCTTACGACCACCTGGGGCAATTCGACCGCGCCATCGAGCACCTCACGCAGGCACTGGCCATCAGCCGCGAGGTTGGTGACCGGCAAAGTGAGGGCAACTGGCTGGGCAGCCTCGGTGTCGCCTACTACCGCCTGCGGCAGCACGAGCGCGCCATCGAGCATCACACGCAGGGGCTGGCTGTGAGCCGTGAGGTTGGTGATCGGCTGGGCGAAGCCGTCCGCCTCAACAACATCGGATTCGCCCACCTCGACGGCCTCAACGACCCGGCTGCCGCGCTGCCGTGGCTCCAGCAGGCCCGCAGCACCCACGAGGATCTCTGGGACGCCCTCGCCACCGACGAGCGGCGTGTCTCCTATGGCGACACCTTCTCTCAGGTTGCCCGCGGCCTGCAGCGCACCCACGCCCGCCTGGACCAGCCGGCAGCGGCGCTCGAGGCGGCGGAGCACGCTCGTTCGCGCGCCTTTGAGCTGCTCCTCGCACAGCAGCGCCTCGCTCGTGGCGTGGCGCTGCCCGCCGCCTTGGCTACCGGTGATGCCGCAGCGCCGCAAGGCAGTGATGCGCTGCTCGAGGTGGCAGCGCGACAGGGCGTGACGATCGTGATATTCTCGCAGCTCTACAAATCGGAGCTGCTGGCATGGGTCGTGCGCGGTGGCACGCCCCTCGCCATGAAGCAGATCGACATCCCCGCCTCCGAGAAGTCGATCACGCAGCTCACCGAGCTGACGCGCCGCACCATCGGCGCACGAGCCCGGCAGGGCCAGGCGACGGCTCGCTCGGCGGCCGAGCAAATCAACCCCTCGGCGCTTGCGCCGCCGACGGTGGACGAGGCGGCGCTCGGGGAGGAGCTGGCGGCCCGCGGTATCCTCATGTTGGACGACGATGACGACGCCACCACTGCAGCACCCACCCCGGCCAGGCCTGCCGACCCCGTCACCGAGCTGCTCCGCCGCTGCCACGAGCTGCTCATCGCGCCGCTCAGCCTCGTCGACGGCGAGCCGCTGCTGCTCGTGCCCGACCGCGACCTGTACGCGCTGCCGTTTTCGGCGCTCGTCGATGCCGACGGCAGGCACCTGATCGAGTGCCACACACTGCGTGTGGTTCCGTCGGTAGGTACCGCGGTTGAGCTCGAGAAGCGCGCAGCTGGCCGCGACCGACCGATCAAGCCCTCGGCGCTCGTGGTGGGTGACCCGACCTTTGGTGCAGAGCCGTCTTGGGCGTTGCCCTTGCCCAGTGCACGCGTCGAGGCGCGCCGCGTTGCGTTCCAACTCGAGGAACACGGCTATGCAGACAATGTCGAGAGGAAGGTGGGAGACGCCGCAACCAAAGCAGCGGTGGTGGCGGAGATGGTCAGCAGCGACATCGTCCACCTCGCCACACACGGTGAGCCGGACGGCGTGCTTCTTGGAGGCCCAACGAAAGCCGAAGGCAAGCTTAGCATGGGCGAGGTGCAGTCGCTCGAGCTGCGCGCGCGGCTGGTGGTGCTGAGCGAGTGCGACTCGTTCCGCGGCAAGCTGTCGTCTGACGGCGTCATCGGCATCACGCGCGCCTTTGTGGCGGCGGGCGCGCCGACGCTGGTGGCGTCGCTGTGGAAGGTGGACGACGTCGCGACGCGCGAGCTGATGGAGCGCTTCTACGCGCGGCTGCTGGCGGGCGGCGCGATGGGCGACGCGACGGCGGCGATGCAAGGCGCGATGGTGTCGATGATCCGGGACGAGCGCCGCGGGTGGAGCGTGCTCGAGTGGGCGGCATTTGTGGTGTACGGGCTGTGAGCTTTTAATTTACTTTCTCACATTGGAGCAGCCATTCATGGTCTCGGTGCCTGTTTTGATCTCTGCGAACGCGAAGGGGGTCCGAGTTCGGCTAAAGGGCGCGCGCACGGGGCAGGTGGGCGGGGGCCGCACGCGGAGATGTGGGGTGGGGCGGGTGGGGCGGTGATGGGAGGGCGCGGGCGGGTGGCGGCGACGATGTCCGGGGCGCGAGTGCCCGCTGATACGCGGTTTGCACCCCTATGCAATGCAGCATGCAGGACTTGCGCAACTCAAACTATAGACGGCGCATGCCTCACACCCGCCTCGTTGACCTCCCGCAGTGCCCGTGGAGCGGCACGGCCACCTCGCTCAGCCGCGGCCTGCGCCTGCCGCCCGACCTTGGCTCGCGACCGACGTGCGCGGTCGTCGGCAGCGCCGACACGCTGAGGCTGGCGCCGCAGGGCCAGGCGATCGACGCACACAAGCTGGTGTGGCGGCTGAACAACGCTCCGACGTCTGGCTTCGAGCAGCAGGTCGGCAGGCGCACGAGCGTGCGCGTGCTCAACCACGTCGCGGTCGAGAAGTGGGTGATGCGAGCGCGGAACCGCTCGAAGCTGCTCGCGACCACCGACGGCGACGAGTACGACCGGCTGCTGTGCGCGCCGGGCGAGACGGAGTTCGGGTGCGTGCTCTCGCGCGCCAACGCGGCCGACCGCACCGCGAGCTTCGAGAAGAAGCTGCAGGTCTTCCGGCAGCTCTACCCGAAGCACACGCTGACGACGGCGAGCCCCGAGCTGCAGTCGCACGGCCGCACGTGCAACCATCAGCTGCGCGGCACGCAGCCGTCGGGCGGGCTGGTGGCGGTGCTGCTCGCGCTCGCCGTCTGCGCGCAGCCGCTCGACCTGTACGGCTTCTGGCCGCACTGCTGCCGGCCGCGCGCCGGCTGGCCGGCGATGAACTACAAGTACTCGCAGGGCAACCGCACGCGCTTCGTCTGCTGCTCGCAGCACCGCGAGAAGTTCGAGGTCGAGTACGGCTGGTACCAGAGGCTGCAGCGGCTCGGCGTCGCGCGGGTACACTCGACGCCGCCCGGCCGCGGCGGCGGTGGCGGCGGTGGCGGCGGCGGTACGAGCGACGGCGGTGGCGGTGGCGAGGTTGGGCGGTGGCGGCGGTGCTTGCCGTCCCACGAGGCGAACGGGCTTGGGAGTTGGAGCAGCGGCCGTGGGAAGACCTCTTCAGTAGGTCTCTGGTAATACGTGACGCATGAAAACATACAAGAAACCAAAA
>Ga0209713_10003178_pt1 | contig 10389 bp, 7 predicted proteins | sample ArcOceMetagenome_3_FD_187444 | JGI IMG/M metagenome (GOLD analysis project Ga0209713, IMG submission 187444) | Marine eukaryotic phytoplankton communities from Arctic Ocean - Arctic Ocean- Svalbard ARC20M Metagenome (SPAdes) (version 2) | ecosystem: Environmental > Aquatic > Marine > Oceanic...
CTTCATCGGGAAGGGTTCGATCAGCTCGCGCGTGAACCCCGCCTCCAGCGCGGCCGCCGCGAACGCGAACACCAAAACGCTCTCCCCCGCCAACAGCGCCGCCTCCGCCCACGACGCGAACGTCCCGGCATCGCTTCCGTGCAGGTACACGTCAGCGGATCCCAAACCCCTGGCCAACCCGAAAGCGCCGACCACGCCACCCTTGAGTTGATCGTTCCCGAGGTCGTCCCTCACCGCGTACCTGTACGTCACTCCGAACACCGCGCACGATAGGAAGATACCGGCGACGGACTCCAGCGTGACGATGCCGCCCGGGGACTGGGAGACGGTGAGGGGCAAGGAGAGGAGCGCGCCGGATACCGCCGCCGCGGTGGCTGCCTTCGTGGATTCGATTCTCTCGGCGTCTTCGTCCACGTCGTCGGCGACTGTGCTGCCCCACTTGCGTTTGGACGTAGGTGCTCCTCCCTCGGCGTCAGCCTCCGCCATGAGCTCCTGGCGTTCACGCGCGATCGTCGCCATCTTGGTTTCCGCCGCGAGCACCGCCGCGGCGGATGCTTCGAGGTCCGCGAGCGCGGCTTCCTGCGCTTGCTCCATCTTGGACGAGGCATCCTTCGCGGTGGCGCCGATCTCCAAGGCGATCTTGGCCTCTTCCTGGGCCATCTCGGCGTCCACCTGGATGGACGCCATGTTCCTGGCCTCTTTCGCGATCTTTTTTTCCTGCGCGCGGACCTCCGGGTCGTCGTTCACCGCCGCGCGGATGGCGTCGACGTCCACCATGGCCCCGACGTCCAAAACCTCCTCATCCTTCTCTTCACCCGAAGCGCGGGTCAGCACGAGTGGGACGCGGGTGTGTGCACGGCGGTGGGTGGACGGGACGAGTGTTGGGTTCACGTGTCGTCGCGAGGATGAAGAGGCGGCGGCGGCGCGCGGGACGCAGCGCGTCGATGCCGCACCGTGAAGGCTCAGCATGGCCACGGCCGTGGCGGTGTCGGTGGATAATGAAAAGCGGCGACCCAAAACCGAGGGACCTGCCGTTCGAACGGTATTAGATCACCAAACTATTCTCTCGTACGAATATGTATTCAAATACGATAATGTAACAGTAAATACTTTGATTGCTTATACAGAATCCAAACATTTCGTCGTTGCCGATTTTTTCTCTCGAGACTCCGGAGGACTACAAAGCTTCACCATCGCTCCGACCCGTCGCCCTCTTTCGCTTGAGCGCAACCGCTCGTAAGCAACAGCGACGCCAACAGTGAGTTCCATCCCGTCGTCCCTCGATCCACGACGTCGACGTGCGCCGCGCCCGCGCGCGTCGACGTGCTCGCGAACGCCGGAAAGGCTTCCCACGTCGTCGCGGGGTCCTATTTCCTCATCTTAGGGTTTGAGGATCCCGCGCCGGGGGTCCCCCCGTGGATGCGCGACGCGACCTCTCAGATCGACCGACGACACGACGCTGACCTCGATGAACCCTTCCCCTAACCCCTCGCAGTGCCTCGCGGACCCAAGAAGCACCTCAAGAGGCTCAATGCCCCCAAGCACTGGATGCTTGACAAGCTGGGCGGCGTCTTCGCCCCCAAGCCCTCCGCCGGTCCCCACAAGACCCGCGAGTGCCTTCCCCTGTGCCTCATCCTGCGCAACCGCCTGAAGTACGCGCTCACCTACAAGGAGGTGACCACCATCCTCATGCAGCGCCTCGTCAAGATTGACGGCAAGACTCGTGTCGACAAGTGCTACCCCGCCGGCTTCATGGGTGAGTACCGCGAAGTACCGCTTTCCTCCCATCCCATCGCGCGATTTAGCGGAGAAAAATAAGACCCGATGGCTGACCGTTAACCCCATCCCATTTCCCCCAACAGACGTCGTTTCCATCGACAAGACCGACGAGCACTTCCGCCTCATCTACGACTCGAAGGGCCGCTTCGTCGTGCACAGGATCTCCTCCACCGAGGCCCAGGTGAGCGTCCCATCCAGCCATGGATTCCACGCGGGTTTTTACCCTAAAACCGCGAGCACAGCTGTGTTTTATTCTCCCCCCGCGCTCTCCACAGTTTGCTGACCGTCAGTCCCGTCCCCCGATCCTCCCCTTCTTTTAACAACAGTACAAGCTGTGCAAGGTCAAGGCTAAGCGCCTGGGAGACAAGGGTGTCCCGTGCGTCAACCTCCACGACGGGCGCACCATCCGCTACCCCGACCCCGTCATCAACGAGTCGGACACCGTCATGGTGGACATCGCGACGAACAAGATCACGGACCGCATCAAGTACGACGCCGGCTCGCTCGTCATGATCACCGGAGGCCGTAACCGCGGTCGCGTCGGCGTGATCCAGAGGCGCGAGAAGCACAAGGGTGCCATCGAGATTGTCCACGTCAAGGACGCCGGCGGTCACGAGTTCGCCACCAGGAGCTCCAACACTTTCGTCATCGGGGAGGGCAACAAGCCCATGATCTCGCTGCCCAAGGGTAAGGGTCTCCGCCTTACCATCGTGGAGGAGCTCGAGAGGCGCAAGGAGGCTTAAGTGCCTCGCATGCGGACGTACGGCGGCGGTCGGGGCCGGCGCGCCCTCTCCGCCGAGCACGTCATCGCGGGTGTTGCTTCAAAACTGAACTATAATTTGGCGTCTTAAACGGTGTAATGACAAAGAGCCGCGAAGGCGGACTTTCATTTAAAACTACGCGCGATGAACAACTCGAATGCATTAACACTGAATAGGCTACGTTTCGGTCAGTACTCTTGAACGCACGAGGGCGACCACTTAATAAGAGAGATTGCCCGTCAATCGCGAGGTGCGCACAGCTGTGTCGTCACAGAAACGCGTCCTGGTCCACGGTGCTCTGATCCTGCGTCTGACCGAGGAAAGCCTCCGCTTCCTGCACCACGCCCTCGTTCCCGCACGCCATGCCGTAGCTCAGCGCCTTCGTGTACGCCTCCCGCGCGCCGCCCACGTCCCCGCCAGCCTCCAGGCACTTGCCCTTGTACGAAAACGTGGTTGACAAGATTGCGGCTTCGTGCTCGTTACCCGCGCCCATCTTCTCAGCCTCGACGATCTCGTCCATCGCCAGCTTGTGCTTGCCTTCCTCGATCAACGTGAGCGCGATGCGATTATGCGTCGCCGCGACGAACTCGTTCTGCCCCAACACTTCGAATCGCTCGATGGCCTGCCGCATCCGCCGGCACGCGCCCTTGGCGTCGCCCTCCGATCGATGAATCTCGCCCAGCGCCATGAGCAAGTCGCCCATGCGCCCGTTGAGATCAGCCTTCATGAACGGGGGCATGCCGGCCCGCCCGTCGTGGGGCTTGCACAGCGCCAGGCCTTTCTCCAGCGCGGCTTTCGCGTTCCCGAGCTGGCCTTTCGCGACGTAGGCGTCCGACAGCACGCGCATCGCGAGGCCGTGAATGGTGGGAGGAGCCACGACTTTAGCGCACAGCGCATCGGTGCTGTTCATCATCTTGATGGCCTTATCGAAGTCGCCGTCGTCCAGCGCGCCGCGTGCGTTCTCCACGGACCGCATGACCAGCGCGGGAACCTATCGAGTGTGGGTTGGATTGGGAGGATCACGGTCAGCGATCGGTGGCGCGACGGAGATGACGACGGGCGGCGGTGGGGTTGGGGCGAAAAAGCGCGAGGTCGAGCCGCAACCGCACTGTGGATAGGCTTTTACTTGCGGGTCGGATGCGGGGGCGGCCGCGGGCCTGAGGGAGGGCCGGTTCGGTGGGGTCGGTCGCACCTGCTGGGGGTTCAGCCCGTTCACGTTCTCTAACGTCGCCATGACGCTCGTTTTCTTTTCCGTCTAACGCCCGAAGTCCGCCGCCTGTCTTTGCGGTGAGGTCCTCTCTCGGTGCCTCTTGCCGCACTCGAGGTTTTTGTCGCTAACCGCCGAGGGCTTAGCGCTCCTTTACTCTCCCTGAACCCGCCGCCGTGGGGGTTTCGCGTGCTGAGCCGCGCGAGTGTCGAGCAAAGCCCGTCGTTCGCGTGGTTGCGATGCGGATCTCGTCGTCAGGTGTCAGCCCGCGACGTCTCCAAGGTGTGAGATGCGAGGTCAATCATTGCGGATAGTGGAGATCGTCATCCGGGTGGAATTATATTCGAATTATCACATTTGAGGTTGAGAATACGTATGCATTCCAGTTGTGAAATGATGTGTATAAATATGATATATTTTGACTCCGTTAACCCATACGCGAGGGGTGTTGAGTGCGTCTCGGAAGCGACCCAATCACTTCGCGTGGCGGTCGACGGGCGACGGGGGTCAACGATGGTCACCCCCGCGGACATCCTCGCCACCCTCGGATGCGTCTGGGCGGCCGCCACCGCGTCCTCCCCAACGCCACACACCGCGCACATCGACCTCTGGTGGCAGCCCGCGGGTTCGCTCGATGACGCTCGGCAATCGTGCGCGGACACGCCGAGATGCACGGGGGTGTGGTGGAACCAGCGCGACGCCGTGTACCGCCGGTTGTCCGGCGCGGTATCGACATCTAGCGCCCGGAGCGAGCACGCGGATGCGTACAGCGTGCACACGAACGCGTGCGACGTCGCGACGTTCAGGGACGCGCTCGTCCACTCCAAACAGGACGTCGTCTTCGTCGTCACGACGGTGCCGCGGAAAGGATGGGGAAGGTACAAAGGGAAGAAGTACTTCGCCGCGCATTTAGACACCACCCTGACGCAGGCGCCGACCGTGCCGATCATCTACGTGCAAGGCGACGACGCATCCAGCGACGAGGCGACGCGCATCGTCGGCGCCGCGCACGGCGACGGCGACGAAAATGGGAAAGGGAGCACGCCCGGCGTGCCTCGACCGGTGTTGTACGTGAGACCGCCGCCGTGGCCCGAACACCGGTGGAAACCGCCCACGAAGAAGCACACGCACCCGAAGTGGTTCGCGAAGGAGAACTGGCACTGGTCGTGGTCCGTGCTACTCGCGCACTTCGCCGGGGAGGGCATCGGGAAAGGATGCGAGAAAGGGGCGAGCACATCCGACGGGGAAGATTCGACGGCGATTGGTTCTTCAGGATGCGGCGGTCCTCGGGTCGGTTTCCTCGAGGACGACGTCATCTTGGCGCAGAACGCCATGACGGTGCTCGGTGACTTGCCGGTCAAACCCCCGGACGACGTCCTCGGTGTCTCGCTGTGGGACGCGGACGACAAGCCCTTGTGGCACAGATGTTTCAACTGTTACTCGAAAGCGATCGTGTACGACCGGGGCGACGCTTTGACGTTGGGGACGCACGTGAGGGAGCACTTCTGGGCGGCGCCCGTGGACTGGCTCGTGGATGACTACGGGCGGGATGTGTTGAAGCGGTACAACCGGTGTTTAGTTCCGAACCTCGCGGAGCACATCGGGGATATAAGCAGTAACGGCGTGGATCGGTCTTGGCAAAAGTCGCCCAACTTCACGCCGACGGCTAAAAGGTCAAAGTATCGACCGGTGCCCGTGCCGGACTACCCCGTGCGGCACCGATAGAGACACTAGCTAGCTAGTAGCACGCCGTCATTGGCGAAATTAATTGACACTTAGGCTATTTACATCACGAGCGCCGTCTAGAGCTACATAGCTATCGGGTCTCGCTTTTTACTAATAAATCGTTCAGCGTCCGGCCATGCGTCGGGCTTCTTCCGCGAGCCCTCGGGTGCGCGCCGCGTGCGTCTCCCTCGCGGCGGACGCGATGCGCCTGTCGCCGTCCGTCGGCTCCGGAGCCCGTCCTCCGGCGTGTGTCGACCGACCGCGAGTCAGCGCGAACGGGAATGCGTCGGATGTCAGCTCCGATGCCAGCGCGTCGAGCGAAGGGAAGCGTCGCGGGTTCATCAGCTGCGCCGCCTCCGCCGCGGCTGACCAGTCGCGGTCGAACCCGTCGCCGTCCTCGGTGGCGAGCAGTCTATCCTCGCATCGTTGCTCGCCGGACGCGCCGTCGCGCTCGCGCGTGACGCGCCGGCCTCGGTCGCCGACGGTCCGCGCGACGCCGTGCCTCTCCCTTCCGGTCGAGTCCCTGTACGATCTCTTAGTCTCGGTGACCGCGTGTCGGCCGTCGTGCACGCCGCGCGACTGGGCGGTGTACTCGAAGTGCTGCGCGGGGGTGGTGTTCGCGTCACCGCCGGCGTCGGACCCGCCGCTCCGGTAGCTGTACGTGTAGCTGCTGCTGCTGTATCGCACCTCGGAAGAAGAGTTAGAATTATTGTTGTCCGTCCCGGCGGGGCGTGACGCGAGCGCGGCGCCGCCGCTCGTTCGTCGGGGGTCCATCGCGCCGCGGGTCATGGCGCGCTCCATCCGTCGGAACTCGTCCAGGATGTCCCCGCCGCCGCCGAGGAACATCGCCGATGATGAAACCTCCTTTTGCGTCTCGAAGCTCTTGGAACAATGCGCCTTGGTCGCGTCAGCCTGTCGGTGAAGATACCTTGACTGAGACAACAGAACGTCGGGCGCCCCCGCCGATACCGCGCGTACCCGTCGGCGAGGGATGATGTCGGCTCCCCCTCGGGTGCGGACGGGTGGACCGGGCGGCGACCACGCGGCATCGGGTAACATCGCGAGCACCCCTCCCGGCCGACGCTTTCCGGCATCCGAGTGGGCGCCGCGCGATAAGAACGACGACTCCGCCCTCACCGATCTACCCTTGCTCACCGCCGACGACCTGCGCACCCGGTCCCCGTCGCGGCTCGCGGGGATGACCGAAGCCGCCGAGACCCGATGCCGCGATCAGGCGTGCGAGCTCCTCCGCGTCGTCGCAAACAAACTCCGCCTACCGCTCCCGACCACCCTCGCGGCGCTCACCATCATCCTCCGATTCTACCAACGACGATCGTACGGAGAGTACTCACCGCAGTTGGTCGTGCCCACGTGCCTGTACGTGGCGAGCAAACTGGAGGAGACACCGAAGCGCATCAGCGACATCGTGAACGTGACGCACAGGGTGATGTACCCGTGGCCGGGAGACACCGTGGAGCTCCTGCGCGTGCTTCCGCCCGTCAGGGTATGGCTGCCGTCGAATACATCATCGAACACATCAGACGGAGATGACCCCGCTCCGGATGCGAAGGGCGGCTGGTACTTTCCAAACCTGGACGTGAGACTCGCGGACCAAGCCGTCGCCACGTCGTTCGACCGAAACCTACGGATACAGGGCGGACGAACCCCGCGGGATCCCGATCGCGAATGTCCCTCGGCAATAGACAGGGCCAACGACGCTGCAGCATATAATGATAAACCATTTGGTGGCGTCGGAGGTGCGTACTGGTCACAACGCGCGGATGAAGACGAACGAGTGGTTCGATTAAAATCCGCCGAGGATACCTCCCCGTCGCTGCGATGCCTCACCGGTGAGCCGTACTACCGCGTGAAGGAGATCGTGTTGGAGCTGGAGGCGGAGGTGCTGGCCGGGGTCGGGTATTCGCTGGAGACGCCGCAGCCGCACCGGGTGTTGCTGAATTTATGCGGGCAAGCGGGATGCGGCGTGGGGCGGGCGCAGCTGGCGGCGAGCGTGTTGACGGACGCGTGTTTCAGGACGACGATGTTGTTAAGGCGGAGCGCGGGGGATCTCGCGGCGGGTGCGTTGCGTTGCGCGCAGGCGTTTTACGGCGAGCGCGACGTTCACACGGCGGGCGTCCTCATCCCTCCTCGGAAAGTTAAGGTGGATGGGGTGGATGAGTTCGAGCGGGTGGATGGGTGGATGCGGGTGCTGGGTTTCGACGCGAAGATCGTGGAGTTGATCGCGGGTGAGATGATGGCGGTGCTCGAGGCGGAGACGCCGCCCGTGCCGGTGGTGGTCGCCGGCGGTCCAGTGTAGACGTACTTAGTTTCCGAAGAGTTTATTACAACGCAGATGTGAAATAGACGAATAGTCGATGAGCAGATGAGACACTCAAGGCGCGTTGGCTTGTGACCACACGGACCGGTGCGCGAGGATAGAGTCCAGTCGTGCGTGATTGTGCCCGTGTGCGATGGACAAGTTCATGGACGTCTTAGGGGACCTTCCCTCCGACTCGTCCCTGACCAGCTCCGACGAAGAGGATGAGGGCGGGAGGAAGAATCTCGCGTCTTCAAAGCCCGTCAAGGCGAAGGAGGTGACGTACGAGGATCTCGTCAAGCGAAGCTACGGCAGCGCCGTGGCGGCCATCGACGAGGACGCGAGGCGGCGAAGGGATGACGCCAAGAAGGCGAGCGCGGCGGCGAAGGATGATGACGACGGGAAGGGGAAGAAGAGGCACACGCGGGGCATCGCGTCAGATTCCGACGACGGCGCCCCAGAGCTCATCCAAAACAACTTTGGCAACTGGGAGTTACGCGGCAACAAGCGGGTGAAGCGAGAGGAAGAGTTCTTGGCGGACGCGGCGGCGAGGCGGGAGGCGCGAGGGCCCACATGGGGCGAGCAACGATCCGCCGCGCTCAAAACGGAGCTCGAACACAGGATGATTCACGAGGAAAAGTTCGACTTGTCGCGACTCGTCAAGAAGAAAGACAAGGACTGAAGGAGGACTCGTGATGAGACTACCAGGCAGTGGTGTTAGCAATAGGGTTTAGAACTTGATGTTAGAGTAATCTTATTAGTCAGTGTGTCCTACGCGACGTCGATGCCATCCGCGTCGCCGGGAAAGTCTTCATCCCTCGTGGCATTTGCTTCATCCCGAGAGAGCACCCTCGCGGCGTCGCCATCCTCCGCTGCTTCCAGCGCCAGCGTCAACGCGCGGTCCGGGTCGTCGGGGTACCTCTTCGCCGCCGCCTCGCGCAGCACCCTGACCGCATCCGCGATCTCACCCTTGGTGTACGGCACCGCCTTCGTCTCCATCGGATCCATCGCGTTCATCGAAGCTGAAGCCTCGCTCGGTTGTTTGGATGTCGCGGCTTGGATCTGTCCCTTCGCGCTCGTCGCGTCCGCGCCGCCTTTCCCGTCGTAGTAGCGGCTGGGTAACCCGAGCCAGTGCTTCCACATCTCCAACCCGCGCGACCACTCGGTGTCCTCCTCGTCCACCGACGGGCGGCTCACTTGTACGTCGATGGAGGATCCAATAGGCGACGAGGACGACGCCGCTGAACGTTTTCTTGTTCTCGGAGCGGGTCCCCACGAGGAGGGAACCGGGCACCCGGCTCTGGGATCAGCAGCCTTGATTCTCGCGAGTCCGTTTCCTCCGCGACCCTTGGTGCGCCTGGCGACGCGCCTGGCGACGGTGCGCCCGTCCGCGACGCGTGAGTTCGCGAGCTCGCGACGGAACCTCTCGCGAAGCTCCGTCATCTCCCGGGCGGAGTCGTCGCCGGCGCTCGAAGAAGCCAAGTCGGATTCGATCATCGTGAGCACCTCCTCCGCGGCGCTGGTGAGACCCGCGCGGGCGCACGCGGTGACCAGCGCGAGGCGCACGCGCGCGTCCGGCGGCGTCGTCACCTCCACCCCGGGTGAGCTCACCGCTGTAGATTTGGCCGTGGATCTGTCGGCGGCGAATGTTAAGTCACCGTCTTCGTCGTTCACTCGCCAGATCCCGTCGCCAGACCCCGATCGTCCCGTCATGGTCGCGTACAACGCCCTGGCGCCGTCCACGTCCCCACACCGCGCGTACCCGTCCATGAACGCGCCAAACGTGTTCAGATCCGGCGATAAACCGGATTCGATCATCGCCAGCACTTGACCAAACGCCTCCGCGAATAAACCCTTTCGACAGAGCGCGTCCACCAGGCAGTTGAAAGCGGTGGCGTCGGCTCGCACGCCCGGATCGTTCCGCATCTCCCCCATGAGCCACCGGGCGGCCACCACGTCCCCATCCTTACCGAAGTGTTTGAGCAGCGTCGTGTACGTGACGACGTCGGGCCTGTGCCCCGCGGCGACCAAAGCGCCGAGGACGCCCATGGTCGCCTCGGTCGGTTCACCGTTTTTGATGCACGCGTCGATGAGGGTGTTGTAGGTGACGACGGTGGTGTCGACGCCCGCGGCGCGCATGGACTCCAGCACGCGCCTCGCGCGGTCCAGATTGACGCGCTCGGTCTCTTCCCTCGACGACGACGTGGTTGACGCGTCGTCTCCTCCCTTCGATGAACTCATCGGTGAAGTCTCTGGAGAGTCTCTGGAGGCTGAATCCATCGTCGAATTTGTTTCGTCCACACGATTCGACACGCACGATTTGAGGAGGGTGTTGTACGTCACCGCGGTGGGCTCCACGCCATCCTCGCGCATCTCTTCCACCACCGCCTCCGCGCCGCCCACGTCCCCGCGCCGCACCAACGCGTCCACGATGGTCGAGTACGTGTGCGCGTTGGGCGGTACCCGACGGCGCCTCATCTCCCGGATCCATTCGCGAGCTTCGTCGACTTTCCCGGCTCGGCTCAAACCCTGGACCAGCGCCGTGTACGCGTGCACCGTGGGTTTCGCTTCATCCCGGTCGTTCATCCCACTGCGCAGCG
>Ga0209713_10003180_pt1 | contig 10386 bp, 5 predicted proteins | sample ArcOceMetagenome_3_FD_187444 | JGI IMG/M metagenome (GOLD analysis project Ga0209713, IMG submission 187444) | Marine eukaryotic phytoplankton communities from Arctic Ocean - Arctic Ocean- Svalbard ARC20M Metagenome (SPAdes) (version 2) | ecosystem: Environmental > Aquatic > Marine > Oceanic...
GGCATCATCAACTATATCACTTTTTAGTTTTTTGATGAGTTTTAATTTTCGATTATTAATGACTATTTGTTTTAAAGTTGGTGAAACATACTCAATTGGAGCTGGATTACCTCGTTCTAAAAACTCATTTATTTGGATCAAATATAACCCTAAAGAATCTTTGAGCTGTATAAAATTTGGTTTTTTTAACAGTACTTTATTAAAACCTAATTGTAAGGGCTTAATTTTAGAAACTACCTGTTCTGATTTGATCCAAATTGAATCTTTCAAGTAAAATGAATTAAACTGAATTGAGATAGAATCTAGTCGGATTTCATCTTCAGAATTAAAACGTTTAAAGCGTTTTTTTATTTCTTTTAAATTGGAGATGGAAGCATTTATATTAATGTACCTCAACTTTAACAAATCTTCTTTAAGCACAAAAAGTTGCTTATTTGCCACGTATACTTTTTGAAGCTCCGAATCAGAAACTAAGGTATCTATATTTTGACTCACCAATGCTTCAACATAAGCAGAAGTATAAAGATCACTTTTGTATTGTTGTACTAGCTCCTCAAAGTCAACTTGAGTACTTTCACTTAAATTTAAGATTGCACCATCGATTAACAATTGAGTTGTAGCCCAGTCATTAATTATATTTTGGACAAACAGAATGCTATCAGCCTCCGTCCTACCCTCAATAAAACTGAAGTCTATCGCTTTTTTATACAACAGAGCATCATTGACTCTAGCAAGTGGCTTAATCTGGGTTTTAACTGCGGGAAAATCACACGCAACTAAGCCGAAAAAGGATAGGATAAAAATTTTATTAAAATAGTTCAAAGTTATTTAGAAATTATATTATTAACTTTTTGAAGTACATTTTCATTTACCTTAATCTCAAATTTAGATTTTAGCTCTAAAACCCATTGAGTCTCAAGTTGAAGTTGATAATCAGATATTAGCTGCCCTTTAGCTTCTTCCATAGTTTTTTGGGATTTGGGCTTTAATTCTTTACTATTAACAACATAGAAATTATTATTTTCTTCAATTACTTTAGACAATGGTGACTTAGTTGAAACAGTAAAGCTATCAGGCAAAGGGGATTGCCCCAATTCAAATTCGCCACTAGAAAATATAACATTTTGCTGTCTGTTATTCAACAAGTCATCTATCTCTTGATTAGATTTGCCTTTGGACCATAATTTACGAACCTTTTTGATGGTTTTAGCGTTAGAGGAACGAGCTACAGATCCAATGATTCTATCTGGCCATAAATAATTTTCTTTATTTGAATTATAAAAAACATTCAACCCTATAGTGTCGTTCTTAGCGCCTTCCCAAATTTTGTCTTGCATCAATTCAAATAACAGCAGTCCTTCTCTATATTCATTTAAAATATTAGCAAATTCTTGGTTTTCTGTTTCAAGGTTATCTTTTTTGTACTGAAATACCGATTGCTCTAAAAACAACTTATATTGCTTGTTTACAATAAACTCTGTAGTCCAATTTTTGTTAATTGACTTTTTATTTTTATTTAAAAAACTTAAGAAGTCTCCAAAAGAATACGTTGTATTCTGAATAGACAAAATGGGGTTAGATTCATTGATGATAGCTGAAAAACTCCATGTATCATCAGTTGTATTACGTATTACATTAGCTTTTACTATAGCTAGGTTTGGATTTAAACCTGTGAGTTCATACTGAGTGAGTAACTTATCAAGCATTTTGGCTTTTACAAGCTGTGAGCGCGAGTCTTTACGAACTTTATTTTCTAAATCTCCTTTTAAGGCTTCAAACTCACCAACAGCTTGTCGATCAATTAACTGAAGAATATGCCATCCAAATTGGGTTTGAATAGGTTCTGATATAGCCCCTTTTTCAGTAAGACTAAACGCGGTATTTTCAAATACAACTGAATTTATTTGACCTGACTTAAAAGGTTTTAATTCGCCGTTGCGCTTAGAGGAACTTTTATCATCAGAAAACTGTTTGGCGAGACTTCCAAAGTTTTCTCCCTGAAGTAATAATCTATGTAATTCCTGTATTCTATCTTTGGCCACTATGGTGGTGTCTTTCTGAGTGTTGGCAATCATAATATGCGCAACACTTACCTGTCCTTTAGACTTTCTTTTCTCTAAAACTTTAACTACATGAAATCCAAATTTTGTTCGAAAAGGGTCAGAGACTCCTCCAACATTGGTCGTAAATGCTGTGGTCTCAAAGTTATAGACCATTTTAAAGGCTGTGAAAAAGCCCAGATCCTCTACAAAAACAGACTTCCCATCATGAATTTCTTTTTTTATAGAATCAAAATCCTCGTTTATTAGTCGATTTCTAAAGGCTTGTATCTTTGAGTATGCTTGGAGAGTATCCGATTCAAACTCTTCAATTCGAACTAAAATATGCTGAGCTTTTACTTCATTGATAGTTCGATCATAGGCTTCTAAAACTAACTCTTCAGTAACATTCTTATCTGTTAAGTAGTTTTGAGTTAGTTGATTTTTATAAGACCTCAATTCCTTTATATACACCGGATCTTTATCATATCCCAGTGATCTTGCTTCTGCTAGTTTTAATTTATAATTTATAAATAATTTTAAATAAGAATCCACATTTTTTTGGGAATCATCTTGAACTAAATTTAAGTTTTTATTGTAAACTCTCAAGAACTCACTTGCTAAGACCGGTTCATCTGAAATAGTCAGCAATACCTCTGAATCGGATATCTGAGCACTTAAAAAACTAAAGGGAATACATAGTATATTAAAAAAGACAAGTATTTTTTTCATTTTATTTTTTTTGAATAAAAACAAAAATACTAAATCTGAGGGAGAATACAACTCTATACTCAAATAGGATAAAATAATTTACAAACGAATCTAACGAGAATAGTTAGGGGCTTCTTTAGTAATCATAACATTATGAGGGTGACTTTCACTAATGCCTGAAGATGTTATTTTCACAAATCGACCTATCTCTTTAAGGGTCTCAATATCTTTGGCACCACAATAGCCCATTCCCGCTCGTAAGCCCCCTATAAATTGATGTATACTTTCAAAAAGATCTCCTTTGTAAGGCACACGTCCTACGATACCTTCGGGGACTAATTTTTTAATATCGTCCTCAACATCTTGGAAGTAGCGATCTTTACTACCTTCTTTCATGGCTTCAACAGAGCCCATACCTCTATACGATTTAAACTTACGACCTTCATATATGATAGTTTCACCAGGCGATTCTTTGGTACCTGCAAGAAGCGATCCGAGCATAACGCAATCTGCGCCAGCAGCTAACGCTTTGGGGATATCGCCTGTATAACGAATCCCTCCATCTGCAATGACAGGAACTCCTGTCCCTTTAAGTGCCTCTGCAACTTCTAATACCGCCGAAAACTGAGGAAATCCTACACCTGCTACTACACGTGTTGTACATATGGAACCCGGACCAATGCCTACTTTCACAGCATCAGCGCCAGCATCTGCAAGATATTTAGCAGCTTCTGCAGTAGCAATATTACCCACCACTACGTCTAATTCAGGGAAACTAGCCTTAATTAATTTTAGCACGCTTACAACTCCCTTTGTGTGTCCATGGGCAGTGTCTATAATAACAGCATCAACTCCAGACTTTACAAGGGCTTTAGTTCGTTCAACGGCATCATGAGTTACTCCAATAGCTGCAGCAACTCGCAATCGTCCGTATTGGTCTTTATTTGATATCGGTTTCTGAGTTAATTTTGTAATATCTCTAAAAGTAATTAAACCTACTAATTTAAAGGCGGCATCTACTACAGGAAGTTTTTCGATTTTTTGCTTCTGAAGAATAACCTCAGCTTGTTGTAAAGACGTTCCTTCGGCTGTTGTCACTAAACCTTCAGAAGTCATTATTTCTGTAATTGGTCTGTTGTCTTCTTTTTCAAATCTTAAATCTCGATTTGTAACAATCCCTTTTAAATATCCATCTTTGTCAATAATTGGAATTCCTCCAATACTGTGTTCTTTCATACTGCTTTTAGCATCCATTACTGTAGCATCCAATGGCAGTGTTACAGGATCGATAATCATACCACTTTCAGCACGCTTTACTTTCCGAACTTTTATAGCCTGTTGTTCGATAGTCATATTTTTATGCAACACGCCTATACCACCCTCACGCGCCATGGCTATTGCCATTTTACTTTCTGTAACTGTATCCATAGCAGCAGAACTTATAGGGACATTTAAGGATATGTTTTTAGTGAATTTAGATTTAATACTCACGTCTCTTGGAAGAATTTCGGAGTATCCAGGAATTAATAGGACGTCGTCGTAAGTAAGACCTTCGCCGACAATTTTAGATAGATGTGCATTCATAGCAAATAGCTTATAATTGCATACAAATTTAGGGTTAATTTCTCAGTTTCTCTCACAAATAAAAGAAATTATTGATTTGATTACTAAATAGTCTGAGTTCTGTTACTTCTAAAATTTTAGTCCTATAGTTAAATAGATGTTTTTAGGCGGAGAGGGTATTATTCCAGGACCTGGGTAGCCTGTAGCACGGCGAGTGAAGTAAGAAGTGTCAAGGATATTATTTACCCCTGTTTCAATTTTTAGGTTTTGATACTTATAACTAAGCGAAATATCTAAAACATCATAAGATGGTAGTACCCCAATAACACCACTTAGGTTGCTGGCTATTGAATTGGAAGCATCTGTAAACTGTTCTGACATATAGGTGTATTGAATGCTGGAAGAAAAATCTTTGAATGAAAACTTAAACCCTGATTTGAAATTTAAATTTGGAACAAATTCTACTTTTTTTCCTGTAACTCCATTTATTGAAGAGGACGTATACTCAGAATCAATGATAGAGGTGTTTACAAAAAATGAAGCGCCATAATCATAATTAAAATTGAATAGTTTGGCCAAATTAAAATCAACTAAAGACTCAAGTCCATAAATAACGGCATCCCCTACATTTCCTCTTTCTGACTTTACATTACCGTCCTGAAACACCTTTTGAACAAAGCCAATTCTGTCGTTATAAAACAGTCTAAAAAGACTTATATCATAGGAAATAGTTTTATTAAATACTCCTCTAATACCAAAATCTAAATTGTATCCTTTCTCGTCAGTTATTTCTGGGTTAATCACGTATGCAGGGTTTACAATACTAATATCCGCGAAAGTTACTGAGCGGTAGTTTTGAGAAATATTATTATATATTTCTAAGTATTCATTGGGCTTATAGCTAGTGCCAACTCCAAAAAGAACAAATGATCGTTTTCTGGTTTCGTCATTATAAATAGTTTCATTTAAAAGTAAATTCCCTGCTGCATCCAAATTAATGTTTTTGTAAAAGCCCCTACTTTCTGTTTTTATATGTTCCAGTCTAAATCCAGGAGTGATAGAAAGGTTGTCTTTTAGATATATGACTTGCTCACCAAATAAAGCTGTATTTAAATTTGGGTAATCATAAAAAGATTGTGCTTGGTAATCAATATATTGCTCCGTCTTAAAATCAAAATCAGGTCCTGAACCATTGGATCCAGGTCCTTGTTGGTTGCTGTTATTTGCCCTATAAAACTTAACTCCTAACAGCAATGTCGCTTTTTTTTCTAATAGGGTATAGTCATGTAATAATCTCGATTCAAATCCAAAATTTTTAAATTTGCCTTTAATTAAATCTCTTTCTTCAAAAGAATCAATTTGGTCAACACGATTAGTTCTAAAACCAATGGCGTCTCTACTAGCATTGAGTCCAAAGAAATTAAAACTAAATAGTGTTTGATCAGAAAACCGGTGGGTTAATTTAGCGTTATACAGTAACCAGTTAACTTTAAACCAGTTTCTAGAACGCACACTTTGATATGGATCGGCGGCAAACATAGAGTCGTTGAGCCCACCAGCTTGCTGGACGAGATAATTTAAATACGTTAGTTCAACTGCTAGATTGGTTTTGGTTGAAAATGCGTATTCAAGGTGAGAAAAGATGTTTTTGGACTCAAATTCTGAGTTAGGCCTAAAGCCGTCTCCTGTCTTATAATTCACATAAGAGTAATAACTTAACTTTTTACTTGTACCACTAAAACTAGTAAAATTAGTATAAAGGCCATTACTACCAACGGTATTCCTAAGCACAACTTCAAGGGGCTTATCCCTATTAGGTGGCTTTGTTTTAAAATTAACTAAACCTCCAAACTGAGTCCCATATTGTAACGAGGCTGCACCTCTAATAACTTGAATTTCGGAGAGTGATTCTGAAGGAGGTGAATAATAGCTCTCAGGATAGCCTAAGACATCAGCACTGATGTCGTAATTATTTTGGCGTGTATTAAAATTTGAGGTTCTGTTAGGGTCTAATCCTCTACCACCTATATTTAGTTGTAAGCCCGCATCATCATTTTGATAAATATTAAGACCTGCAATTTGACTGAATATTTGACGTGCATTATTACTTGCTAAATTGGCCATCAAGTTATCAACTAAAATGACTTCGGTTTTTTTTCCCGCAAATATAGCAGTGCCTTCAACATCCTTAAGTCGTTTAATTGAAAAGAGTTTTTGTTTTACTCCAATAAGTTCCACTTCCGATAGTTGCTCAGCAGATAGTTCAAGAAAAATAGTTTTTGATATTGAGCCATTAACAACTACTGAAGTTTTAAAAGGCTCATAACCATAGCTAAAGAAAATTAGATTAAGTTTTGATTCTAAGGAAGAAAACTGATATTTACCCTCCGAGTTCGTAGTAGCTAGTAAAGCACCAAACTCGTCATAAATTTCTACAGACTCTAGCCCCTTAACAGAGACTTTATCATAAACCTCTCCAAAAACATCTACTTGCGTAAATGAAAGAAATGGAGCGGAAATTATAAAAATAAGAAGTTTAAAATCCTTTAATTTCATCATTTAGTGGTTTAATCCAGTCTTTGTTTTTAAATGAGTCTTTAAGCTTCATTAAATTTACTGTAGGATCAATAAATTGTTGACTAAGTCGACCGTTCAAAGATACATAACTTTCAACAAAAACTGCTACATTTTGATGTCCTTGACTTTTAAAATGACTACCTAAATAATGGCCATATTGCAAAATCATATCGGGCTGGAAACTCATTTGTTTTTGCTGAACAGGGGTTAGGAAATCGTTATTATTTATGTAAAAAAAAGAGTTTGTTTTTGTGTTTACAATTTTAAAAACTGAGCTCCCTTTTTTTTCCATTAGCATGACGCGCCAAGAAAAACGATAACCTTGTTCATTCCAAAACAACTCCCCTGGGTACGCTAATGATCTCCATGGTAAAAGCAATTGTACCATCATTAAAGCAACAATGGTTACACGAGAAAAATTGGAAACAATAAAACGGTCCACTTCCAAAATGGGGATGCGTGAAACCTGTTGTTTGATTTTAAAAAAACAAAGAATCTTACGCATAAAATATAATATTCTTTGATGTGCGTTTGACTCAAAAAATATGATTGTAGACAGTATCATTATGTAGGGAAACATTCCAATTGGAAAAAGTATTCGGGTTGTTACATGAAAGGCGACTACTAAAACAAAAGCAAAAGAACGTGTTCTTTTGAATAGTAATAAAAAAGGAATACTGAGGTCGTAAAACATGCCACCCCAACTCATGAAAAAACTAAACCACTCTTGTTGCATTATTGTTTGACCAATAAAGGGTAAGTCATATTTGGATTTTAACCAGAGTTTTAATGGCATTGCCTTTAGTAGCCAGTCGGAATTTATCTTCGTAAGACCTGCATAAAAATAAACGATACTTAGCATTAATTTTAAACTATCAATCGTCCAATTTGGAACCATTTTGTATGTTTTTCTCCTAATAACTGCATCGATAGAAAACTGAGCATTACAAGGGATAAATAGCATAATAAAACTTATAACAGAGACAAAATAGTAATGGTTTAGATAAGTGGTTTTATCCATTAATTCAATATAGGTAAAGCTTAAAAAGAATACTAAAATCGATATTCGATATTTATATCCTATAGCTACAAAAAACGCAGAAATACCACATATTAAAAATAAAACATAGGTGTAGACTCCAAGTGGCTTTACCCACTCAAAACCGTAATAAGAAAAGTGAAAAGAGGGGTCTACATAAAGAGACTGAATCCAGTCTTTTGACCAAAAACGAACGATACTAACACACATTAAAACACCAAAAAACACTCTAAATACAGCCAGTGGAGCCGCATTTGTTTGTCTATCGAAATAATTAGCTATCGTATTTTTCATATTAAAAAAAGGTTCTCAAATTTAAAAAAAGAGAACCTTTATCTATAAGATTTATAATATATTTAAATTCTTATTAATCACCATCAGCATCAATATAATCAACAGAGATACTTAAAGCAGACAACATATCTGTTTTTAACAACACAACACCTTCCTGAAGTTTGTCAAAAACATCTACCATATGATTATTATTAGTAGTCACCTGAGAAAAAAAGTTGTCCTCAAGTATATTAATTAATTGTTCTGAATCAGTAAACTTAGTAATTATCGCAGTACTAATTGTACTGTTTTCAGTCATATAATCCAAATAACTCTTTAATGATGCTGTCGAAAGAACTGCTCCTGTATCTGTAGAGTTATAAGCTTGTCCCTTAAAAAACCCTTCAACTGCATCTAATGCTTCCAAAGACAATGCTTTGGAAAGTGTTTTATGATAGTATGCTTCAACGTTTGCTGGACGTGTATTATTAGCTGAAAAGACGCCTGCTGGAACACCAAACTTGTTTGTCCTTAAGCCTTTTTCAAAGTAATAAATGAAATCGTTTGTAAGCATGTTTAGGCTTGAAGTCGCAGAATTTTCAGAAGAGCTCACAAAAACATCTCTGTTTAGAATCCAGTCTTGGTGAACTAATTGAGTGGTAGCTAATATTTGAGATACCACGTTTTGTAAATAGTTTAAGTAAGCTATATTGTTAGAGTTTTGATAAAACTCAACTGTACCTACATTAGTATCTTCTAATCCAAATAGCAAATAATCTAGAGCTGGAAACCCTTGAGCTACCCAATTGTTGTTATTTGTTTCTAGGTCATAATTGCCAGTGCTGATATTGTTTTCAATTTTAGAAATACTCGCCGGATAGGTATTCATTTTTTGTATAAAATATACTTCTTCAGCTTTAGCTATATTAAACATTTCAACATGTTGCCATGTTTTATAAGCCTCCACCCAACTCTGTTGGACGGCTTCTAAATTATCTAAATTTATTGTATTTGAAAACAAAATAACACTTGCCTCTAATTGTTCCGTTTTTAAACTAAAATCTTCAATAGCAGGTAAAATAATATTATCAGTTACATTTTCTAATATGGATTGACGATCAAAATTGTCAACTGGACCGTCGCTTGAACCTGAAGAATCAGAACAAGAAAAGGAAATCAAAAAAGCCATTAATAAATAAAAGTAAGGAGTCTGTTTATTAGTCATATATTTAATTTAAAAATACAATGAGGGAGATGACTAATCAAATCCCCCACTGCAAAAATACTATAATTGATTTAAATGATTCATAGATAAATTCTTATAATTGAGTTAAAATATCTACGTTTAAATGTTTATAATTTAGCTTCAATTTGGGCAGCCATATCATTTAGTTCAGTAGCTGTTCTATCCCAAAAACCATCTCCAGATTCAAGAGTTGACAACATGGCTTCTACTTCAGAATGAGAAAAATAATTCATCCCATCTGCATCATAAGTAAACTGCAGACTTAAAATAAATCCATATCCTTCAGAAAGACTATGGAAATAATCTGAATAATCTACTTCTGTTGCATCTAGTGCAGCGGCTGAATCTCTAAGATAGTAAGCCGCTTTGTGTAAAATTACACGGGACATTTTTGTTTTTACTATTTCTGCTTGAGCATCTCTAACTGATGAATTACCTGCAACAATAGCAGCTCTACCTAATTTAAATGCATCATAAATTTCCATTCCTAAACCTGGCTCTTCACCATTATCAGCATCTACTTTTTTAAGGTATTTGTTAAATAGGATACCATTTCCTTGTGGCGTAGCTGCAGTAGTAATATCTGATTCTTGTCCATAAACATATCCAAGACCTTCATCAAAATGGTGTTCCATAGTTGTATATTGTCCAGCACCCAATGTGGAAGCGTCATTATCAACGCCATCTCCAATTTTAACCTCGCTAAGGTAACCGTAAGCAACCTGATCCATAACTAAGGCTCCTATAAGAGACTTCGCGAATACTTGGTTGAGCTCCATACCTTTACCATTGACACGAACTGTTCTTGATGAAGTTACATACGTTCCAGCAACTCCAGCAGATGCATTTTGAAGAAAGTTAGTAGAAACACTATTTGCATATTCAGTTAAGAATCCAGCAATTTTAGGCTGGACTGATGCATCTCCATAAGCAGCTGT
>Ga0209713_10003182_pt1 | contig 10385 bp, 4 predicted proteins | sample ArcOceMetagenome_3_FD_187444 | JGI IMG/M metagenome (GOLD analysis project Ga0209713, IMG submission 187444) | Marine eukaryotic phytoplankton communities from Arctic Ocean - Arctic Ocean- Svalbard ARC20M Metagenome (SPAdes) (version 2) | ecosystem: Environmental > Aquatic > Marine > Oceanic...
CGCAGGCAAGGTTCACGGCTCGCTGCGCCCGTGGACGCAATGGTGGACGAGCGCTCTCAGTGCGCCTTTGGTGCCTTTGGTGGCGATTTGTGCGCAAGTGGTGTAGCCCCCACGAGGGTTCGCCACACGCAAGCGAGCTCCGCGCCGATCCGAGCAAGATTACATATTATGCGCAGGGCCGCACTCCCGCTGCTGCTGCTGCTCGGCGCCGCGCAGCCTCCGACCGTGCTATGCATGTCGTATGACGAGCGCGTGCAGCTGCGCGAGGAGGTGCGTGAGCTCTTCACCCACTCGTGGGACTCCTACATGGAACACGCCTTCCCGCACGACGTGCTGCTGCCGGAGAGCTGCGAGGGCACCGATGCGTGGGGCGGCATAACGCTGACGGTGCTCGACACGCTCGACACGCTCGCGCTGATGGGCAACGCGACCGAGTTCGAGCGGCTCGTCCGCTGGTGCATCGACCACGTCGACTTTGACCAGGACCAGACTGTGTCCGTCTTCGAGACGAACATCCGCGCGCTTGGCGGGCTGCTCAGCGCGCATCTGCTGGCGATCGATCCGCGGCTCGGCCTCATGTCGGCGCCATACGACGCGCGCGGCGGGCTGCTCACGCTCGCGCTCGACCTGGGCCGGCGGCTGCTGCCGGCGCTGCAGACCGACTCGGGCATCCCGTTTGGCTCGATCAATCTGCGCAGCGGCGTCGCGCCGACCGAGACGCCCGTCACGTGCACCGCCGCCGCCGGCACGCTGCTCCTCGAGTTCGGTCTGCTCTCGCGGCTCTCGGGCGACCCGAGCTTCGAGGCGGCGGCGCGGCGCGCCGTGCTCGGGATCTGGGCGAGGCGCTCGGAGCTCGACCTGCTCGGCGCGCACATCAACCTGCGCTCGGGCCAGTGGACGCAGGCCGACTCGGGGATCGGGCGCGGGATCGACTCGTTCTTCGAGTACATGCTCAAGGCGCACATGCTCTTCGGCGGCTCCGAGTACCTCGCCGTCTTCCACGACTCGTACCACGCGGCGCTGCGCCACCTCAAGCACGGCTCGTGGTACATCGACGCGCACATGGCCAACGGGCAGGTGACGTGGCCGCTCTTCAACGCGCTGCAGTGCTTCTGGCCGGGGATGCAGCTGCTGCTCGGCGAGCGCGAGCTCGCCGTCGACACGCTGCGCGCCTTCCACGCGCTGTGGCGCCACCTCGGCTTCCACCCCGAGGGCTTCAACCTCGCGTCGATGCAGATCCAGACCGGGCAGCGCGGCTACCCGCTGCGGCCCGAGCACATCGAGTCGCTCTTCTGGGCGCACCGCACCACCCACGGCGACGAGTGGCTCCGCGCGGGGCGAGACGTGCTCCGCTCGCTGCAGAGCCTGCGCGTGCCGTGCGGCGTGGTCTGCCTCTCGGACGTGGGCAACCGCACCACCGAGAACAACATGGAGTCCTTCTTCCTCTCGGAGACGCTCAAGTACCTCTACCTCCTCCTCGACCCCGACGACGACGTCTACGAGCACGGCAGATACGTCTTCACGACGGAGGCGCACATCTTCCCTCTCGACCTGTACAACCTGACGGGCGAGGCGCCGCCGCCTTCCACGGGGCCCGAGGCGGTCGACGAGGAGGTCGCCGCCACACTCGCGCAGCTCGGCGCCGACACCGACGACGACGCCGACGACGACGCCACTCGGACGGCGACGGAGCTGGAGGCGGCGGGCGAGGCGGCCGGCAGGGTGCGGGGCCAGGCGGCGCCTCACGATGCCTTGGCGGCGGCGGCCGCGGCCGCGGCCGGCGACGGCGACGGAGTGAGGCTGCTCGGCGGCTGCGCGATGCCCTCTTACCAGAACATGCTGGGCTTCTACGGCAACGCGCCGTATGGCTCCAACTCGCAACACGAGATCGAGGTGGCGCTGCAGGGGCAGCAGCAGCAGCAGGGGCAGCAGGGGCAGGGGCAGGGGCAGGAGCAGGGGCAGGAGCAGGGGCAACAGCAGCAGCAGCAGCAGGGGCAGCAGGAAGCCGCGTCGAGCAGCAACCCGTCGGCTCAGCTGGCGGCTCGGCGCGGCGCCCTCCTCTCGCTGGGCTGGCGCGCCGTGCAGCAGCCGGCGGCGCTGGCGGGCTGGGGCGTGGAGGCGTCCGCGGTCGATGCGGCTGTGAGGAGGCTGGAGGAGGAGGGAGGCCGCACTGCAGAGGCACGCGCAGGAGCCGAGGCGGCGGGCGATGCGGAGGCGGAGGCCGAGGCGGCGGGCGAGGTGGAGGCGGAGGCGGAGGCGGAGGTGGAGCTCGAAGCGTTGCTCGACGAGGCGGTCGGCCTCGACTTGACCGACCAGTACGGCGTGCGCTCGATGCACCGCAACGTGGCGAGCGGCCGCTGGTCCGCCTCGCACTACGTTCGCATGTGGAGGCAGCGGATTGCACAGAAGCGCGCCGCGCAGCCGCAGCCGGGGGGCGAGGGCGATGCGGCGGGTGGAGAGGTGCGAGGCCCCGCGACGCAAGGCGAGGTGGCGCAGCGCGAGGGGCAGCCTCTCCACGGCTTTCTGTTTGGCCCTTTGCTCGCTCGGCGGCCCGATGCGTTCGAGGGCCTGGCGGCGTTTCGCGATTCTCTCGCGCTGCGGAGCAGCGGCGGACAGCAACAGCCGCAGCCGCAGCCGCAGCCGCAGCCGCAGCAGCTGCAGCAGCCGCAGCAGCCCCAGGCGGCGGCACAGGCCAATCAACCATCAACGCAGCCGGCGCCGACGCAGCAGCCGCGCCCCACCCCGGCAGCCTCCGCTGTGTCTTCGCTGCAGCAGCAGGTGCATGCTTTCATGCAGGGCCTGCAGAGCCAAAGCGGCGGCGCGGCTCAGGGCCAGGAGGGCGCTGCTGTCCAGCTCCGCGTGCAAGGCGAGCAGGCGCAAAAGCAGCAGCAGCCAATGCGCGGCGTGCAGATTATGGTGACGCCCGATGGCGGCATCTCGATCGGCAACCCGTACATCGGCGGCGGAAGGATGGGGAGCGCTAGCCTCGCAAGCCTACTCGCGACGACGCCGGCGGATGTGAGCGCCAAGGACGGCGAGGCGCCGCCCGCAACCCGCAGCTCCTCCAAGGTACCGCAGGCGACGGCATCGACGAGCACAGGCCGGCGCGCGGCTGCCGACGTGAGCGTTGGGCAGCGTGTCGCGGTTCGCATCCTGGGGCGAAAGGCGGCGCAGCCGGGCGTCGTGCGCTTCAGCGGCGAGACGCAGTTCAAGCATGGCGCGTGGGTGGGCGTCCAGCTCGACGAGCCGTTTGGCAAGAACGACGGCGCCGTCGCGGCCATCCGCTACTTCCGCTGCCTGCCGCGCCACGGCATCTTCGTGCGCCCGACGCATGTACAGCCGATTGCCGAGCCGCCGCGCTCGCTGTGGGAGGAGTGGCAGGCCGACGAGGCCGCCGCGCAGCATCGCCGCGCGAATCCGCCCGAAGCAACCGCGCAGGGCGACGCGGCGCAGTCGGGCGGGCTCGAAGCGGCGGCCGCTGCGGCCGAGGCGTCACCCAAGGCCGACGGCGACGGCGACGGCGACGGCGACGGCGACGGCGACGGCGACGGCGACGGCGACGGCGACGGCGACGGCGACGGCGACGGCGACGGCGACGGCGACGGCGACTCGGAGGCGCTGGACGCGGCCTTCGACGCGGCGGCAGCGGCTGCGGGCGTCGAGGTAAACGAGCGCAACAGCAGCGGCGGCGCGGCGGCCGAAGGGAGCGCCGCCGCGCCGCATGCTCCGCAGCTGATTGTCTTCGGCGGCCAGCTGGGCCCGCACCTCGGCGGCAAGCTGTGCCCCGGCTTCAGCACGCTCGGCCGCGTCGAGCCCACCGCGCTGCCGCAGGCCGCTGCGGGCGACGGCGCGCAGGGGCAGGGACGCGACGGGCTGCTGCGGCGGCTGTTTGGCTCGATGGGCTCGGGGCTGCAGTATTTGCTCTCCGGCAGCTCCGACGACGACGCGAGCGCGGCGGGCCGACCGCAGCTGGGCGACAGCGTCGAGGTGGCCGAGGCCGGGCACAAGCACGCGGGGAGGGAGGCCGTCGTCGTGCAAGACGACCGCGACTCGCAGCCGTTCCGCCTCCGCTTCGCCGACGACGGCGCGCTGTCGGACGAGTTCTTTGCCGTCGCGAGGGTGCGGCTGATCCGGCGCGGCGTGCGGCCGCTGTTGGGCGACGCCGTCGTGCTCGCCAAGCCAGGCGACCCGCGCGACGGTCAGACGGCCGTCGTCGTGCAGGACGATCGCGACGCTCAGCCGTTTCGCCTCCGCTTCGACGACGGCGCCCTCTCGACGGTCTTCTACCGCGAGGCACTCGTCACGCTGACCGACGCGCAGCTGCAGAAGCGGCGCGACGAGGAGGCCAAGCGGCAGCAGCAGTCGCAGCAGGGGGCGGCGGCGGCGGCGGAGGCGGAGGCGGAGGCGGAGGAGCCGCCAGAGATCGTCATCGAGCCGGATGGGCCGCGCGCGTCGCCTCAGGCCGCGCCGCCGCCCACTGCCGCGCCACCGCCCACTGCCGCGCCGCCCGATGCCACGCCGGCCTCCGCCATGCCGCCCTCGGCAGCTTCACCCGCCACCGCGTCGGCCGATGAGCCGGACGCAGGCGCAGAAGAAGTGGAGGCGCAGGCGCAGGCGCGGGCGACCACCACGGCCGGTGAGCTCGGTGAGCGCGCGCCGTCCGCGACCCCCGTCGCCGAGGCGCAGGCCTACTCCCGTCACAGCTGGCTGGTGCTCGACCCTGACGAGCTGCAGGCCAGTGAGTCGGAGGCGGCGCCAAGCAGCACGGGTGCGGAGGGGCTGGGTCGCTCTGACGGCGTGCTGGTCGACCCACCGGGGTTGACCTGGTGACCCACAAAACTTTCCAACTAAAGTACTGTTTCAACTATACGTCGCGTTATTTCGCTATTGATGTGAATTCGCTATCGCTATTGATGAACGAAATTCTTTTTCGCCCTGTCTCCTACACTTCCACTCAAGTCCACGCCTGCCGTTGCTGTCCCTTCACGCCACGCGCCCGGTCGCTCACGTGCGTGTCCGAGAGCAGAAGGACCTTGACCGGCGTCCCCTCCGCCTCGCTCGCAAAGATGCTCTCCGACGTTCGCCACAGATTCTTGAGAGCCGCGCGGTCCTGCCTCAGTGGGCTCGGAGCACCGATCCACCCGCATGGCTGGTGGCGAACCGTCTGGGCGGCTGCGGCAGACGGCCCGGTCGCGTCTTGCGGGCTGCGAGGCCGTGCCTCGACGCATGCGGCGGGGGCACGGGGCGAGGTGGTGGCGGTGGCGGCGGTGGTGCCTCGGGACCGTGCCGCGGTGGTGCTGAGTCCAACTGGAGTCCGGCCAGCCGCCCTCTTGACGCCCGATGGCTGGCTGGCGACCGTGGTGGCGGCGACGGAGGTCGCACGCGAGGCGCCGCCGCCAGCTGAGGTCGCGCCTTGCCGCTCCTCGCGGCAGCGCGCCCCCGCGAGCGCCGCCCGGTATCGCTCGTTGGTCTCGCGCTGCTGCTGCTTGGCTTGCCGCAGCAGTAAGCGCAGCTGCTCGCACTCAGCGCGCGAGCGCTCGAGCTGCGCCAAACGGGAATGTGCGGGGTGGGTGTGAGTCGGGTGGGAGAGGTGGGGCCGGGGCGGAGGCGGAGGCGTGGCGGGGCGTGGCGGGGCGTGGCGGGGCGTGCCTCCTTGAGAGGGCCTGCGGCGTCGATGGCGTGGCGCAGCTCTTGCGTCTGCTGCTCAAGGCTCGTCAGCTTCGGCTGCAGCTCCTCGTGCGGCAGCCTCGGACCGCCGCCCTCGGCCCACGGCCCCGGCTGCCCGGCGACGGCCGCGACGCTCAGTCCGCTGCGGACGAGAGGCATCGCGGCGTCGAGAGCGTCGAGGGAGCACGCGAGCGCCGCCGCCGTATCCGACAGCGTCGGCATCACCGCGAGCGTCACCGCCGCGGCACCCGCCGCCTCGGCCGCCAGGTCGGCCGCCGCCGCCGCCTCGGCCACACTCGTCTGCGCCGAGGAGCGCTGCACCGGCGAGCAGCGCCCTACGGCCCCGGCCGGCGGAGGCGTCCGGCTCAGCGGCGAGGCGACGCGTCGCTGGCCCGTCGGCGCGGCATTCGTGGGCGGGCCGGGTGCGGTGCCGGACGCCGTGGACGGCTCGGGGAGCGCCGCGTCGCATGCTCCGACCGTCTCGGCGACTGCCGCGGCGCCCGGGCTGCTCGCCTCGTGCTCCGCCAGCGAGTCGGCGCACGACGAGAGGCAGCGCAGCGCCTCGGCCAGCTGCGCTTCGGCGAGGTCCGCGTCGGCAGGCGACGGCGGCAGCAGGGAGGGCGAGAGCGTCAGGTGCGATGGCTCGGCCTGTCCGCGCAGCTCGTGGGCCAGCGACTGCTGCCGGTGCACCAGCCAGCTCAGCGCGCACACCTTGGCCTCGTAGCCCACCTGCTCCGTCTTGGCCCGCGCCTGCTCCGCTGTCGCCTGCTCCTGGAGCTGATGCAGCTGGTCCTGGAGCTTGCTCAGCAGCGCCACGTGCACCTCGCGCTGCGTCTCGTGGTCGCGCACGCGCTGACGAAGCTCGACCGTCTCGACCTGCAGCTCTGCCGCCGTGGCCGTCTGCTGGTCCTCCGACAGCACCTCGACGATCGCCTCGAGCCGTGCGATGCGCTGCAGCAGCGCCGCGTTCTCTCGCTCGAGGAGTGGTGTCGCGGGCGGGGTAGGGCGGTTCGCGAGCGCCGCGAACATGCGCTTCGTGTCTCGCCGCTTAGCGGTGTGGTGTTGCCTAATCTTCTGCTCAAGTCTTGCTGCAATCGACATGTTTTTGCATGCACCTCAAAAAAGCGCCTTGTTTGCTTGACCACACCAAGCCCCCCAAGCACGACCTCACGACCGCAACGGAGCGGGTGTCGATTCGCGGACGCCGTAAGGTAACTGGGTGCTGGGGTACCGCCGGCAAACGCGTCGCCTCAATACGTCAGGCAGGCCTCAATCACATGGGTCCACGCATGCTTGCTCAATCAATTGCTTTCCAGGCGGTGCGCGGGCCACAAACCGAATCCGGCTATGCACAATCGCTGAGTTCACTGCCTGCAAGCAAGGGGTTTGACATGTGTAGTTGAGGCAAGCTAACAGCCTAACTAAACACTCACGATAATCTTGAAACTTTAGTGTTAGGATAGCAAATACTGAACAGCCTAGAAACAGAAATAGCCTCAATAGAGAATGATATAGGCTATGTAGAATCTAGGGTCAGGGTGGGGCTAGTGGTTGTTCGGCCCGGGTACGTGAACCGTTGGGTGGTTTGCCCGTCAGCTCAACTTCGGGCATGCCGAGCTTGTCCGTGTCGCCAGACCTGAGTCGGGGTAAACTTTGCACTCCAAGCCAACCAAAAGCTCAGCACAACATGAAAATCGGCTTCATCGGTCTGGGCGCCATGGGCCGCCCCATGGCGAGCAACCTGATCGCCGCTGGTCACTCCGTGACCGTGTACGACCTCAGTGCCGCCGCCGTGGACGCGCTGGTCGAGCAGGTTTGCTCGCGCAAACATCATTCACACACACCTCCATCCCTTGCACGCCCGGCCTCGAGTTTGCGCCCGTGCGTCTGTGGCAGGGCGCGACGCGCGCGGCGTCGCCGCGCGCCGCGGCGACCGACGTCGAGGTCGTGGTGACGATGGTGCCCAACGACAAGGTTCTGCGCGCGGTCGTGTGCGACGAGGAGACCGGCATCCTGGCCGTGCTCAAGGGCGTGCACGTCAGCTGCAGCACGGTGCATCCGGACACGTCGCGCGAGCTGGCCAAGCTCCACGTCGAGGCCGGCTCGCAGTTCGTGGGCGCTCCGATCTTTGCGCGCGCGGACGGCGTCGCCCAGCGGCTGGCGTCCTTTTGCGTCGGCGGCGCGCCTGCCGCGGTGGATGCCGTGCTGCCGCTGCTCGAGGCCAACTCGAACGGCATCTTCCGCTTCGGTGAAGATCCGGGCGCTGGCAACGTTGTCAAGGTGCGGGCGTCCGATGCACACCGCCGCAGCCACCCGACGCCAGCGCTCCACGCTCGCGGCGCCGCCCCAGACGTCGGCTTCCCCACCTCCGCAACCACCACCACCACCCCTCCGCAGGTTTGCGGCAACTTCCTGATCGCGTCGACGATCGAGGCGTGCGGCGAGGCGTGCTCGCTGGCAGAGAAGTCGGGGCTCGACCGGGTGGCGGTGATGGAGATGCTCAACACGACCATCTTCGACTGCCTCATCTACAAGGGATACGGCAACCGCGTCGCGCAGCGATCGCACGTGCCGGGCGAGCCACTGGTCGGCCCGGGCTTCGCCCTCGAGCTCGGGCTCAAGGACGTCAGCCTTGCCCTCGACGTGGCCGCCAAGGTGCAGGCGCCGATGCCGTTCGCTTCCACGCTGCGAGACCGATTCGCATCCGCGGCGGCACGAGGTCGGGGCTCAATGGACTGGTCGGCCATCGCGCTGAGCATCTCCGAGGACGCCGGCGTCGACGTCACCCAGTGGCTACCGCCAAAGTCCCCGCCCAGCGCGTGAGGCGCTGAGGCGCGTCACGTTGCGATCGGAATGATGGTTGTGCTCCACTACCACGGATGCGCGCACGGCACGCAGTCGCACATCCTGTTGCTGAAATGAATGACCCTGGGAGCAGCAGACCAGGTGTTAGGTACATAGAAGAGTGAGGTGGAAGGGAGTGGGAGAGGCTGTTATTTTTGTGAGTTTGTTGGGTTCTGAGTATTACACCTCACGACTACGTGTCGGCTACTTTACATCGATCTACATCACCGTGCAGCAGCCTGCACCACCCACCTTGCCCCTGCTACCGAGGCTACTCTTCTCGTACTCAGCCCACTTGAAGTCGAGCATCTCCTCTTGGAGACGTGCAGGCGAGGACCAGTCCCATTCGTACCACAACGCGTCGTCCTCCTCAGTGAGCTCGTCCAAGCCCTGCGTGTCGAAGACTTTCAGCGCGGACTCATGCTTGGCGTTGACCTTCTTGGCAGGAGTAAAGGGCGCGGGCAGCGTCTGGGCCTCCAAGTCTGGCCAGCTGATCTTCCATCTCGTGAAGAAGGGCTCGCTTCGCAGCTTGGCGATGCCACCGGAGACGCCCAGTCGATGGTTGACGTCGCGCGACATGAGACCCTGGAGTAGTCTGAGCCCGTCAGCCGAGAGGAGCTCCCTCCTCACCCATACCTCCTGCGTCAGGTAAATCCTCTGATCTCGTTGCTTGCCCGAAGAGACGTTCGATGGCGTGCTGGCCGTGCTCTTCCAGGACGCCTTGGCCATCGTCTCTGCCGCCTCGTCGTCGGCCTCCGCTGCCTCCTCGGCCTTCTTGAGCTGGTCATCGTCGTCGTCGTCGGTCTCCTCCTCCTCAGAGTCGCGCCCGTCGTCATCCTCCTCTTTGGCTTTGCCAAGCTTCCTGTTGATGGAATTCTGCTCGATGTCGTCGTCGAGATTGCCCATCGGCACGATCTGCACCTTCCCTTCGTCGTGCTTGTGCTTTTGGAACTTCCTTTTGAATGGCTTCCCGCCACTGATCAGCTCGACCAACATGACCCCGAGCGACCACCAGTCGCCGGAAGTCAGGTAAAGGCCCTTTACCATCTCTGGCGACCAGTAGCCTCTCGTGCCGCATCGGCCCCTCAGCGGCGAGTCGGCGACCGAGGCTGCGAGTCCGAAATCGACAAGGACGCAGTAGCCGTTTGCCTTGAGCACGACGTTGGCAGGCTTTATGTCGCGGTACACGAACCCAGCGCTGTGCAGGGCGTCCAACGCCTGGACCACGCAGGCCGCACAAAAGGCCACGTGATCCTCGGCAATCCGCTTCTTCTGGGAGAGCAGGAACCCGAGCGAGCCGCCCTCGTGCAGGTCGAGCACAATGCAGACGTCGGTCCGGGTCTGGAAGGTGGAATGGAGGCGACAAATGAACGGGCTCTGCACGCGCTGGAGCACGCGCATCTCGGTGTAGCAAGATTTGTAGCGATTCTTGTGCTTGACCAGCTGCTTGTTCACGGCCTTGATCGCATAAACCTGGCCAGTGTCTTGCTTGATCGCAGCCTTGACTGAACCGAAGCCGCCGACATCCAGGACGCGGAAACTGAAGAAGTCGTCTGCACTGACGGTCGTGGACTGTTGTGTCATCGCCACGATCTGCACGTACGATGCGAATTGCGACGACGTGTGCCAGCCTGCGTACATCTGGTCGCACTCAAAGATGGCAACATCCCACATGTCTTCGATGAGGGTACGGCCGCGCATCCCGAAAGCCTCCGAGAGCAACGACCAGGAACTGCGTTCCGCGTATCTACCGGGAGCCTGACATGACGTTGGAGGAAGAGGACGAGACACAGACGCCGAGCAGCCGCGACGACGAGCGACACCCGCCACCGGCCACGCCGCGTGAAGATCCATTGTTGCGTAACTAAGTAAAT
>Ga0209713_10003183_pt1 | contig 10384 bp, 4 predicted proteins | sample ArcOceMetagenome_3_FD_187444 | JGI IMG/M metagenome (GOLD analysis project Ga0209713, IMG submission 187444) | Marine eukaryotic phytoplankton communities from Arctic Ocean - Arctic Ocean- Svalbard ARC20M Metagenome (SPAdes) (version 2) | ecosystem: Environmental > Aquatic > Marine > Oceanic...
GCCGCCCGTCGGGCCGCACGCACTCCCGTCCTTGACGAGGGTGGCGCAGTCGAGCGGCGTGGGCGGTGGCGGCGGCTTTGGTGGCGGCGGCGTTGGCGGCGGCGGTGCGGGTGGCGGTGGAGATGGCGGTGGTGGTGTGGGCGGCGGCGAGGGCGGCGGCGGCACGGGCGGCGGCGGGGTGGGTGGCGGTGGCGTCGGCGGCGGCGGGTTGGGCGGCGGTGGCGACGGCGGTGGCGGCGACGGCGGGATCGGCGGCGGGGTCGGCGGCGGAGGGCTCTCGCAGTCCGGCAGCGGAATCACCGCGGACGCGCGACCCGAAAAGAGGAAGTTCCGGCCGCTGGAGACGCAGCAGCGGACCGAGTAGGTGATCTCGATGGAGGACTGATACTCGAAGGAGTACTGGATCGCGTGCTGGGAGACGAACGTGCCCATCGCGGGGTCGGCGCGCGGCCCGTGGATCGCCGGGTCATAGTTGAAGATTGCCAGGCTGGGATCCGACGGGTTGTCCCCTCCCGTGCCGGGCTCATTGGAGCAAATCTGTTGCCCGTCAGCGCTGATGTCGAACCGGTAGTTGTCGTCGTACAGGGCCGACGCGGATGGCGTGTGCAGCTGCAGGCACTCCCGGCCATTTGGGCCGTTTTGGTCTTCGTCAAAGTCGAAGAAGGTGAAGCCAAACTCCTTGATCGTCTGTGGTGCGCCAGATTCGGCGTCCAGAAAGTCGAAGCGCAGACGCACCGAGTTGGCCTGGTCCGCGGGGTTCGAGCTTGAGGGCATGTCGACGTCCCGGCCGCCGAGATTGAACTGTCCGAATGCCCCGTTGAGGCCGTTGTTGTTTGGATTGTTGGGCGTGTAGGGGGTTAGGGCGGTGACGCGCAAGTCGATCTGCTTGCCATTGTACTGGCCGATGTTGGAGAAGTAGACCTCCTCGGGGTCGGAGGAGTCTGGGTAGGTTCCCCCCAGATTGTTGTAGGTGAGCGTGGCGCTAAAGAAGTCCATCTCAAAGTAGTCCGGGGGGTAGGTGCCATCCGGTCCAATGCAGAGCGAGCCATCGTGCACGATCTGCGCGCGCGCGCCGATGCCCAGCAGCAGCAGCAGCAGCCGCCGCATTGGCGCACGAGCCGAGCCGCGCTGTTGTTGCCGCGCCATGCCGACGATTGCGGCAAGGAGCAAACATCGCGTTGCGTGCGGTGGTTCGGATAGCTTCCGGACAGAGATTTCAGAGCGAGGCAACGCCGACGCTAACTCCGGTAGGGACACGGGTGGCTGGTTCGCTCGCGTTGGACGGAATCGATGCATTGCGATGGCGCGCAGACATTGAAACGGCTGGACTGTACGTTCGCTGATTGACATAGACTTTGCGTCGCGTCAGTGGGTTTACCCCTCCCGGAACTTCACGCCGACTGATTGTGAGGTCCGGTGAGTTTACTGGTTGGCCGGAGTTGGCCCGGGTGGCATGGCAACGCCACGACCATGGCTCCGTCTGCAAGACCTGCGGATATCCTCCTTCCACGAGATGCCCGACTCGTCGATGCGCGGCAACCACACGGTCTACGCCGTCACGGCGACCGCCGTGGACTCGCACGGCAGCCGGCTTTGCTCAGTGCACCGCCGCTACTCGGAGTGGAGGCAGCTGCACGCCCAGCTGTCGCGGACGGCGTTCCTGGAGCCGCGGAGGCTCATGCACGGCAAATCGATCAAGCTCCAGAGGCGCGACGCGATGCAGGCCTACCTGCAGGCCGCGATCGCCGAGGCCGGCAGCGAGGTTCCCGATTGCCTGTGCGACTTCCTGGGCCTGCCCGACGGCGGCTTCCGCCACGCGCCGATGCTGTCTCCGCCGCATTCCCATGAGGTCGCGCACGAGGCTGCAGCTGCGAGCTCGCCAAGTCCCGTGGTCGCGTCGTCGCCGCTGGCGGAGGCAGCGGCAGCGGCAGCCACCACGAAGCCAGCTGCCGCCGCCGCCGCCGCTGCCGCCGCCGTCGTTTTCGCCGCCGCCGCGTCCGCCGCGGCGCTGTTGGCACGGCTGCGCGGCGCCGCGCACGGCGGCGAGCGCGGCCCGACCGCGCCGCTGCTCGTGTGGCTCGCAATCGCTCTGATGTGGCTCCTCTCGCACGCCGACTTCCTCCTGGCCGCGTGGCTGCTCGCAGCGGCCGCCCGCGGCGGCCTCGACCTCGGTGAGATGCCGATCGCGGCGATGGCGGTGGGGCTGTACCTGCTCGACGCCGCGCGCGCCGCCGCCTGCGAGCCGCCAGACACGCCGAACACGAGCAGCGCGGCGGCTGCGGCGATGGCAGCGGCGACGCCGCATCGCATCGCCGGCAGCGGCGGTGGCGGCAGCGGCGGTGGCGGCATGGGCGTATCCATGAGCTGGCGGCTGTGGTGGGGGTTTGCCATCGACGCGGCGCGGCTGAGCGGCGGCGACGCCGCGTTGGTGATGGCGCCGCTGGCCGCCGTGGGCGCGGCGCATCTCGCCGAGATCTCGCTCGACTTGCTGCTGGGGCGCGCGCGAACCGTCGCGCCGCACCGCCACCGGTGGTGGGTCGGGCCGGCCAAGGTGCTGCAGGGGGTACCCGAGGCGGCCGCCGCGACGTGGCTGCCGCTGCGGCTGCTGGGTGCCGAGGCGCCGGCGGGCCCGGCGACGGAGGCGGGCGTCGGCGCGGCGCGGCCGGTGCCGCTCTCGCTGTGTGCGCTGGTGGTGGCCGCGGTGCTCAAGCAGCTGATGCTCTCGACGGAGCTCGCAAGATGGGCGCGGCTGCTGCGGCAGATGAGAGCCGACGACGCGACCGACGCAGGGAAGCAGCATCAGCGGCTAGCCACAGAGGACGACGACGACGACGAGGGCGACGAGGAGGAGGCGGAGGCGGAGGCGGCCAGGCCCGCGACTCCCGCCACGGCCGCCGCCTCACGCGCGGCCGCAACGCCAGCGACGCGCCGCGCACCTCGCCCCGACAGCACCCCACTCGCGCCCGAGATGAAGAGCGTGCCACGCGGCGCCGACAGCTCGCGAGAGTCCCGCGCGACGGCGACGCGGCGGCGGCGCCCGTCGGCGATCGCCGCGCCGCTGGCGTCGGCGGCCGAGCAGGCGCTGCGCTGCCTGCCTCACGAGCTGCGCGGCCTCGCGACGCCGATCGTGCGGCTCTTCTTCTCGTCTTCGTCGGGGCACGCGCAGGGCCTCGGCGCGGGCGCGGGCGTGCAGGCGCTGCGCGCGACGGCGCAGACCCTCGGCGCGGCGGTCTCGATGGCGCTCTCGCAGGCGCTGCTCGACGAGGCAGGGCGGATGCAGCTGTGGCTCGGCCTCAAGGCGCTCGCCGACGCCAACCCGTACCTGCTCGAGGGCGCGCAGGGCGAGAAGAAGGCGGGCGGCTTCGCCGCGCTGCTCGAGGCGTTCACCCGCCAGTCGCACGCGTTCACCGTCGGGCTGCGCGGCTCGATGGTGCTGTCCAAGGGGCTGCTGCACGAGAGCCACGTCCCCCTCGAGCGCATCTACCACGCCAAGGAGCTGCGCCGCATCGCGGAGCCGCCCACCGCACGCGCCGCCGGACACGCCGCCGCAAGCGCCGCCACTACCGCCACCGCCTCCACCACCACCGCTGCTGGCGCCACCGCCGCCGCCGCCGCCGCCGCTGGTTCTGCCGATGGCGACGAGGAGGCGGCGGTGGTGCGTGTGGGCGACATCGTGCGCGCGAGATACCCTTACAAGCCCGCCAAGGCCGAGCCAGAGGACGGACTTTTCACGGCGGTCGTCACGAAGGTGCACCCGGGCGGGCGGATGGTCGACCTGCGCTACAAGGACGAGATCGAGCTGGTGGCGGGCGACGAGACGGACGCGGCGGGGCTCAACTTCCTCGACAAGATCCCCGAGGTGGGCGCGACGTGGCGGCTGTGGGTGCGCGGGCTCTCGATGGTCCTCACCGTGCCGTCGGACAGCGAGGGCGCAGCCGGCACCGCAGCAGCCGGCACCACCGGCGCCGCGGCTGCGGCTGCCGGCGGCGGCGGCGCGGCCTCCCCGACCCCAGCGTCGCCGAGGAGCCCGAGGAGCCCGAGGTACGCCGTCGGTGGAGGCGCCGGAGGCGTCGGAGGCGGCAGCGGGTCGTCGTCGCCGTGCCACCGCCGCTGCGGCAGCGGCGGCGGGCGTCGGTGGAGCAGCCAGAGCAGCCTCAGCGGCCGCAGCGGCGGCGGCAACGACGACCTGCTGCCGATGCTGCTGCGCGCCTCCTCCGACACGGACGTGCGCGGCGGCGGCGGCGGCGGCGGCGGCGGCGGCCTGGGCGGCGGCCTGGGCGGCGGCCTGGGCGGCGGCCTGGGCGGTGCCGCGACAAAGACCATCGGCGTCGACTGGGCGGAGCCGTCGGCGGAGGCGCGCGAGGCGGGCTGCTTCGGCGCGCTGGTGTTCCGCATCTCGCTGCCGCGCGTGCGCATCGACGCGACGCTCAAGGCGGGCCGCTTCTGGTCGGACTCGCTGTGGCTGACGCTCGGCAAGTTCTCCGACGTCTCGGTCATCTTCGACGAGGGGCGCGTCGAGGCGTCGCTCCGCCTCTCGTTCGAGCGCGACGGCCTCTATCTCACCATCGACTCGCTCGACCTCGCGGTGCGCCACATCTCGATCGGCGAGGTGAGCGAGGGCGAGAGCCAGAAGAGCCGGCGGTGGCGCGCGCTGCTCTCGACCGTCTCGGGGCTGCAGTGGCTGCTGCGCGGCTTCCTCGAGCGGAAGCTCCTCGCGATCATCTCGGCCGCCGCCGTCGCCGAGAACCAGCGCAACTGCCTCCTCCGGTGGGTCGAGCTCGGCTGGGCCAAGGACATGGACGCGCGCGTCCGCCGCTGGCGCTTCAAGGCCGCGCACCGCCAGCGCGTCATGGAGCGCGCCGCGCGCAAGGTGCAGACCGCGTGGCGCGACCACCTCCGCGCCAAGGACCTGCGGCTGCGCAGCGCCCTCGCGGAGAACCTCTTCGGTGGCGACGTCGGCCTGGGCGGTGGTGCCGGTGGTGGGCGCGGCCGCGCCGAGAGCAGCGCGGTGAGGTCGTCGCGCGGCACGACGGCGCGGCGCGCGGAGAGCTTCCCGGCCGCGCGAGACTCGAGATACTTTAGCTGAGTGGTAGGTACGTACGGTAGGTAGTCTACACGGTATTCGTCTGGTCTCGCTCGCAATGAAAGTGTCATATCATCGAGAATTCTCAGGGGCGACGCGTCACCGCCTCCCCTTCCTCGCGGCGCGGTGGGCGCCCATCAGGCTGGTGCCGATGGTGCGCATCGCCCTCACGCGCGCCGCCTCATGCGGGTCGACGAGGCCGGCGGGCGGCGGGTGCCTGCGTATGTCCTCGAGCACGTGCTGCCGCGCGCACCGGTCGCCGTCGGTGCGTGGGTGGGTGCGGGCGCCGCACCAAAAGGATCGGTTGTTGAACAGGTTGTTGCGCATCCCGAAGCCGCGGTGCTGCGTCTCCGAGAAGGCCGACGGCCAGCGGCCGTAGTAGATGGTCGCCAGGATGCGGTGGTCAAAGTCGAGCGAGTGGCGCGCGTTGACCGGGCTCGTCACGCCGCGGTGGTAGGTGAGCGCGTCGAAGACCACGCCGTCGCCCTTTTGCAGCACGCAGCTCTCCTCGTCGCGCATCGAGCTGTTCCAGTCCGCAAACGGCCGGTGCGTGCCTGGATGCACCGTCAGACCCGGCGAGCCCTTCGGGTGCGCCTGCAGGTACAGGGCGAGCGTCACGATGCGAGGCGCGTCGCCGTCGGCCAGCACCGCCTCTGCCGTGAACGGGAGGTTGGTCGTCCGCTCGTACGCCAGCAGCTCGCCGTGGAGCGAGTCCTGGTGCCAGCCGGTCGAGTAATCGACGTGTAGGTCCCGCCGCGCCAGCTGCTGGTACGCGCCAGCGTAGCGGCCGTCGCCGCCGAGCGCGTCGCGCAGCGCGTCGTGCAGCTGGCTCTTACGGTGTATGATCGCCTCGATGTGCGCCAGCCGAGGCTCCGCTGGAAAGTCAGCAACGAACCACCCGCCCTTGCTGCGGCCGAAGAGGTTCTTGCCGACGAGGACGGCGGGGTGGCCGTTGATCGGCGTCGCGCCGTTGCGCAGCAGCTGAGAGATCGAATGGCGCATCGCGTCCACCTCCTTCGTGTCGAGGAGCCGTGGCAGCACAAAATAGCCATCGCGCGCGAGGAGGGCCGAGCACGAGGCTGGCGAGCCGTCGGGGGCGGCGCAAGCGGTGGCGGGCATGCGCCGGTCCGGAGGTTGCGCCCCTTTTCCTACTGCGCCGACTCTCAAATTACACTGAAATCAAACTTTGAGCTAATTTCGACACACCTGCGTGCGCCCATCGATGTCCAGCATCTCGCCGCAGTCAATGCTCGACAGCGTCAAATCTCTCTCCCCCTTCAAGCCATCGGCAGTCGAGGAGGTCGCCGAGCCAGCGGAAGCGGAGGCGCCCGCGGCGGCCGAGCCATCGCCACCACCAGCAACAGAGTCCCTAGGATTGCGCAGTCGTATCAAGGGTCGCATCAGCGCCTACATCTGGGCCACTGCGCCCACGGAAGCGGAGCCGCCGCAGGAGTCCACCCACGAGGCGGCGGAGAGCCCCGTGGAGGACGTCACCGCCGCGCCCGGGCGCGTGGCGCGGGTGCGTGACGCGGCCGACGTGGCCTTCGGGCGCGTCAAGTCGATCGTGAGCGACACGTCGCCTCTGAGGCTGCCCTCCGAGTCGACGCTCAACGCCGAGAAGGCGGCATGGCTCTCGTCGATGTTCTCCTCGCGCGCCGAGCAGGCCGCCACGGAGCAGGCGGCGATGGAGCAGGAGGCGGCCGAGAAGGCAGCGGCCGAGCAGGAGGTGGCGGCGGCGGCCTCATGGGCGGCCTATACTGCTGGAGATCCTACATCGACGCCGACGCAGCCGTCGCCGGCGCCGCATGGCCTCTTCTCGATCTGGAAGCAGGGGCAGCGCAACACCGACGAGGAGCTGCAGCTGGAGCAGCCGGTCGCGCTCGATTTGCCCGAGGTCTCGCCACGCAAGCAGCGCGCGTCGCTCTTCGCGCGCTTCCAGCGCGGCGGCGAGGGCGCCGCCGATGGCAAGTGGGCGAGCTGCTTCGACGTGAGCGTGTGCGCCGCGCCGCGGAAGGCGGCCGTCAAGGGCAAGGACGCCGCAAAGTAGCCCTGAATACCAGCCTGGATACGACCACCTGGGGCGCAGTGACAGTGATACGGTATTCGCCGTGCGAATCGGCCGACGCGTTGGTTTCCTCGAGCCGTCGTTTTGCAGCGCTTCGGTTCGTTTGTGGATTGTGCGCATGGCATGTGCAGGTTATAAAAACCTTTCTGCCGATACTAAGACTCGGACTATCCCAAACAAAGCGTACGAATAAGAGTAATGTTAGGCATGCGTGACAGTACTGCTCATGCTTGATTGAGTGAGCGCGCCTTCCCCCCATGCATGCGACGCTGCGACGCGCCTGGACGTCCCGCCCTCCTCACCTGCGGCTGACGGCCTTCTCGAGCGTCTCGAGCAGCTGCCCCTCCATCACCTCGGCCTTGCGCTCCTTCTCGCGCACCTCGGCGTCGAACGACTTGAGCAGCTCCCACTCCCTGGCCGCCTCCGGCGTGAGGGCGCCCGAGCGCCTCAGCGCGCGCTTGATGGCCGCCTCGCCAGAGTAGAGCGCCATGTCGACCGCCTCGAGCAGCTGCTCGCGCGCCGCCTCCTGCTCATCCTGCTCCGACACCGCCTCCACCTCCACCTCTACCTCCACGAAGTCGTTCGCCTCCTCGCCGCCAACACCAACACCCACCTCCGCACCCGCCCACTGCTGCGACGGCGGCTGCCGCTGCTTCTCCATGGTGCGTGTCGTCTGCGCCTCCTCGCCGGCCGCCTGCCACGCCCCCGTGATGGTGGACAGCCACTCCGCGTCCTCCTGCGCCGCCTTGCCCAACGGCTCCTGCGCCGGCGGTGGCTGCCGCTGCGGAGGCGGTGGCGTTGGCCGGCCGTCGCCGTCGGCCGCCGCGCTGCGGAGCTCCGTCGTATCCGCCCCGAGCACCTCCACCTCCACCGCCTCCACAGACACGTCCATCGCTTGCATCTCCACCTCCGCCTCCACGTCCACCGCCACCGCCTCCACCGTCGCCTCCACCGTCACCTCCACCGTCACCTCGACCGCCTCCACCGTCACCGTTGGCTCCACCACGGCGTCCGGGCGGCTCTGCGCGGGAGCGACCGGATCGCCGCGCAGCCTCGCCCCCATCGCGCCCATCGCACCACCCATCGCGCCCATCGCGCCCTTCGGCGGCTGCACAGTCGGCTCGACAACTCCCACGTAGCTGCCGCTGCCGCTGCCGCTGCCACCGCCGCTGCCGCCGCCACCTCCCGCGCCTGTTGTGCTGGCAGCGCCGCCAGGCAGCGCCGCCCCGACGCCGGCCGGCAGCGCCGCGCGCAGCCCCTGCCCCAGCTCGCCGACGCGGTCGCCCATGGAGCGCGTGGCGCCGTCGGTCGCCTCGCCCAGCTTCGACTGCATGTCGGGCAGCACGCCGCTCCGCACGCCGTCGCGCACGCTCTCGCTGTACTCCTTGACGAGCTCCGCCGTCACCTCCGAGAGCAGGCCACGCATGCCGTCGCCGCCAAGCAGGCCGGAGCTACCGGGGCGCAGCGTGAGACCACCGCCGCCGCCGCCGCTGCCGCTGCCGGCTTTCGGCAGCAGGGACGCAGGAAGCGCGCCTCTCGCGGCGAGGGCACCGGCGGCGGCGGAGGCGGTGCCCGCTGCACCGTCCTTGATCGTCGTGGCCCAGTCGACTTCCGCCGCGCGCCGAGCCACCACCGTCGCCGTCGCCTTGGCCGCGGGCAGCACGCCAAACACGACGGCGTCCGACGAGTCCTTGGAGGCGCGGCTCGCGAGCGCCGCCGCCAGCCGCAGCCGCCTGGCCTCCGTCTCGAAGGCACGCCGCTGCAGCCGCTGCCGCCTCTGCTCCGCTGGGTCGGCGGCCGACGCGAACGATCCGAGCGCGGTCGGGGCGGCACCGACGCCGCCCTTGACCCAATTCGGCAGGTTGGGCACCACCGCGTCCGAGAGCTCCTCTGCGAGCGTCGGCAGCTGGCCGCGCCTCGCCAGCGCGTCGAACGACTCAAAGTCCCTCTGCGAGCGCTGCAGCAGCACTCCGAGCTGCCCCGCCGCCTCCACCGCGCGCGGCGGCAGCTGGAGCTCCTCGAGCGGCGCCAGCACCTCGAGCTTGCCGCCCAGCCCGCGCACCGCCTCCGCCGAGCTGTTGAGCAGCGCCGCCGCCGCCGCGCGCCGCTCCTCCTCCGCGGCCGCCACGACCGCCGCCGTCGTCCGGCCCGCCGTGGTCGCGTCGGCGGGCAGCGCACCGCGCACCGCCGGTGCCGACGCCGCCCCGAGCGCGCGCCGCTCCTCCTCCATCTCGTACACACGACCCAGCCGCGACGCGAACGGCGCCGCCTCTGCCGCCGCCTTCTGCTTCTTGGCCACCGCCGCACTCTCGCGACCGGCCTCGCCGCCGCCGCCCTCGCCGTCGTCGGTGGCTGTGGCGGCGGCGGTGGCTGGGCCGAGGGTGGCAAAGGAGGAGGCGGCGGCGCCGAGGACGCGCCCCGAGTCGAGAATCGCGCGGCGCACCACCCAGTCCGCCGCGCGCGCCGCGAGCGTCGCGTCCATCTTAACCTTGTCCACGACGGAGTTCTGCACGCGCTCGAGGTCGCGCTTGCTCCCCTCCAGAAACGAGCGCAGCTCGAAGGCCAACGACGCGGCGCCGCGCAGCACGCTCGATTTGAGCTTAGCACTCTCCGCCGGCGCCGCCGACGCGCCGCCGTCGCCCTGCTTCAGCGCCTCGAACGCCGCACGCAGCGCCTCGTCGCTCCCAGCCTCACCGGCAGCGCCGCCGCCGCTGTCATCGAGCTTCTCACGCGCCATCTGCATCATTTCGTCGACGGAGAGGCCGTCGTCCGCCGCGTCGACAGACGAAGCTATTGGCAGCCGGACCCCACCGTCGTACCACGAGACCACGCCCGGTTCGCTTCGCCACTCGGAGAGCACGGTTTGCTGCTCGGCGGCGCTGACGGGTGGCTGCAGCTCCGAGTCCTGCTCAGATTGCTGCTGCGTAGACCTGACGCTGCCGACGAAGAGTGAGGCGACGGCCGCGACGGTGCCGACCGCCGTCTCGATGCCGCCTGAGATCTTTGCAGCGTCAGCCTGCACCTTTGCGTCCCTCTCCTCTGCGGAGAGCGGCTCCTTCATCGACGCGTCTGGCGTGCGGCGGCAAGCCGCGCGACGGCGAGCTGCATGGCGCGACGGCGGAGTCGATGGCTGCCAGCTTGCGACTAATATGACGCTGGCGGCCAGCATGCTAAGCGTCGCCGACGCTAGGCGTGCCGGGAGGACCTTGGAAGATGTTCGGCGCCGCAAATTGGTG
>Ga0209713_10003186_pt1 | contig 10380 bp, 3 predicted proteins | sample ArcOceMetagenome_3_FD_187444 | JGI IMG/M metagenome (GOLD analysis project Ga0209713, IMG submission 187444) | Marine eukaryotic phytoplankton communities from Arctic Ocean - Arctic Ocean- Svalbard ARC20M Metagenome (SPAdes) (version 2) | ecosystem: Environmental > Aquatic > Marine > Oceanic...
TCACTAGGCATAGGAGGCTGGTGTGGGGCTGTTTGTGAGCTTGGTGCGCCTAGGGGAGCTGCTATGCCGCCTGCAAGGCCGCGGTGTGCTGTGTGGTGTTCACCCCGGTGAGCCATGTCCATTTGTGCGAACCTTGCCGGCACTAATCAAGTAGGTGTCTAGATTAGAGTGACTGTGCGGCCACGAGCTCCATGCTAGGAGTGTGGTAAAGCAAGCAAGCAAGCAAGCATGTCGTCTACTGAGGCCCTACTAGTAGGCCCGGCTCACTTCTTACTTGAGTTTTGCAAGCACCGCACGCAACACGCAACGACACCAGGGCTGTGAAGACAGCAGATTTCTTAGCGCAGCAGCTGTGCGCCATCATATGTATATGGCGGAGCCCGTGAGGCTCTCCATAGGTCAGTTCGTGGGCGGCGTCGAGCTGGGCGGCGAGGGGCCCCCGCCCACCCCACCCCCGGTATCGTTCAAGCTCAATCTCCCCCCCCTCGCCAAGCCCACCACGCCAAACGAGCCGGAGGCCTCGGACGCACCTCAACCATCGCCTAATGGCACGGAGGACGCGAGCCCGGAGGTCATGAGCTCGACGCCGAGAGATTTTGGCACGCAGTTCCTGGCAATGGAGCAGAAGGCGGCCTCAGAAACGAACCTCGAGCCGAGGTCGCTGGAGGGATGGCTGTGGAAGAAGGGGCGCAAGGTACGGCTCGCCGCCCGCGCGCCCATACATGCCACGCGCCCGCCCAGACACCTCCCGCCCCGCGCGCAGGTGAAGAGCTGGAAGCGGCGGTACGCGATGGTGCGGGCCGGCGTCCTGTGCTACTACAAGGACGACACGTGCAGCAACCTCCGCGGCTCGATGCCGCTGACCGCCACGGCGGTGACGCCGTGCACGCTCTCCGAGCGGGACACGCCCAGAGGCGTCAAGGGCACGCAGCAGGGCTTCGAGCTCAAGCATCAGCAGAGCGGCCGCACGCTGATGGCCTTCCCCAGCCCGGACGCCGACGACCAGGAGGTGACGCTCACAGACTCGTGGGTGCAGCTGCTGCGCAACGCAATCTCGGAGGCCGACGCGGCCGCCGACGACCCGGAGGCTCTGGCGCGGCAGATGGACCAACAGGCGCAGCTGCTCGGAGGGAGCAGCATGGGGCTCGGCGACGAGGCGGCGGACGAGGACGAGGAGGACAGCACGATCGATGCCTCGGGCGCCGCGGCGGCGGGGGGCGGCGGCACGTGGGCGGCGGCGCGCACGAGCGGCGAGACGGACAGTCGCGGCGGCGGCGGCGGCGGCAGCGGCAGCGGCAGCGGCAGCGGCGGCGGCGGCGGCGGCGGCGGCGGCGGCGGCGGCGGCGGCGGCGGCGCGCCGCAGAGCGCGGCGGAGGCGGCGCAGCAGGTCGCGCGCGACGCGACGGCGGCGCAGCAGGCGGCGGAGCGCGCCGAGGCGGCGGCGCGGACAGCGCGCGCCAAGCTGGAGGAGGCGCAGGCGGCGGCGCAGGCGGCGCAGGCGGCGGCGCAGCAGGCGGCGGCGCAGCGCGGCGCGGCGCTCGCGTTGGCGCGTCGCGTCGCGGGGAGCGCCGACTCGTTGGTGGGCGCGACGGCGCGGCCACACATTGAGGCGACGCGCGAGCTGGCGCTGCGGGTGGCGCAGGAGGCGGCCGACGACGCCGAGTGGGAGGCGCGCGCAAAGGACGTCGCCGCCGCCGCCGTCGCCGCGGCCACCTCCCTCTCGGCCGAAGACGCGCGCGAGGCCTCCGCCGTCGCCTCGGCAGTCGAGCAGCGCGTCGAGTCGCGCATCAACGCGGCGGGCGGCGACGCGGCGCCGACGCGGCAGTCGGCGCCCGCGAGCTGGCTGGGCCGAACCTCGGACAAAATCCGCGGCTCGCTCATCCGGCCCAACGGCGGCTCCGGCAAAAAGGAGAAGGGGGGCGCCGCCGCAAGCGCCTCCGCCTCCGAGCCCGCGTCGACGCCGGCGACGCCGCGCCAGGCGACCCCGACCGACGGCGCCGAGCGCGCGCAGCTGCAGGCGGAGCTGAGCGCCGCCAACGCGCAGCTCGCCGCCATGGGCGCGAGGCTGCAGGCGACGGAGGCGGCGATGGAGGCCCTCGCCGCGGCGGCGCGCCAGGCGCGTCTCGACGAGCGGAGGCGCGCCCTCGCGACGCAGCAGGCTTGGCTCCTCGTACAGTCGCAGGCGTCGCCGCAGCGGTGACGCGGCCGGCGCCGAGCTCGAGGGGAGCGACCCGGACATCGCCTGCGACCACACGGAAGGAGACGAGAGAGGCGCGCCCGATGCCGCACATGCCACGGCCGTGTACCAAAGAGAGTGCCTGTGTTCTCTGGCTCTTCATCTCACATATAAATGACCACGCGACGTGTCTCCTTCCTCTTTAGATCCCGGCTGAGCGACACCACGAACCCAATTCCGGGCTGCGGCGAGCTCCCCGAACTTACTCGTACGATCCAGCGAATGAAGCATCCCCCCGTGATTGCCACCGGAGGGGAATTTACCAGTCTACCAGTCTACCAGTCTACCAGTCTACCAGTCTACCAGTCTACCAGTCTACCAGTCTACCAGTCTACCAGTCTACCAGTCTTTAGATCATTACCTTTGAGGCTATTGGTTGGGGCTATTGAGGCGACGCGTTTGCCAGCGATTACCCCAGCACCCTGCACTAGGGCGTCCGCGGGTCGGCGCCCGCTCGTAGCGGTCGTGAGGCAGTCTACCAGTCTATCTACCAAGTGGAAGCGACGAGCGGAAGTCCTGAGACGACGCTAGAGTCCGTCCTGAGACGACGCTATGCTACATACTACCAGTACAATCATGTCAGTAATCTGATATCGATACGGCCGGCTGCGCAACCAATCGCATGGACCCGCTCACTCTGGAATTCGCGGATGCCGCCCTTGAGAAGCAATACGTGACCGAGACCTTCCGCGCGGCCTACCGCCCGTTCTGCGTCTTCTGCGGCGTCTTCATGATGATGATGGGCGGCTTGTCGTTCGCCTTCCCCAATTTGGCCGTCAGCTTCCTGATCGTCTGGGCCTGTCAGGGCATCTGGCTGGTGACGCGCGTCTGGGTCCATCGCATGCACGATCAGAAGCACGCGCGCGTCCTCTTCGGCCGGGCGTTTAATGGCGCTTCCTTTGTGCAGTGGGTCGCGCTCGTGCTCCAGATGCAGGAGAACCCACCGGGGCTGAGCCCTGCGGGCGTGGTGCCAGTCGTCGCGCTGCTCCTCGGCACGGTTCCGCTCCAGCTCCGCCTGACCGCGCTGCTCACCTCCCATCGCCTGACGAACGCGGCGATCAGCCTGCTGGGCTTTGTGGCTCTGCCGCCGTGGTCGGAGATGGGCCGGCCCTCCGAGCCGCTCTGGATGTGGCACGCCCTGCTGATCGGCGAGCTGGTCGGGCACAGCCTGGAGCAGCACATGCGCCACTTCTATCTTCCACCATTGGCGTCGACGATGAGCGGCAGCACTGCTGAGGCGCAGCCTCCGAGCGCTGCGCCAGAGAAGACCCTGCGGCCGGCGGAGGGCTTGCCGGCGCGGCCCGTTTCGCCGCCGCAGGGCGCCGTGCAGCGCGTCCAGTCGCTGTGGACGCTCGAGTTCGACGACGCGGCGCTCGAGGCGCGGTACGCAGCGGAGATGTTCGTCGCGTCTTACCGTCCGATGGTCGCCTTCTGCGCCGCCGTCTCTTCGCTCAACGTCATCCACCTCGTCGGCGCCCAGGCGTTTATCTACGCGCGGCCGCTCCAGCAGGCCGTCATGGTCGGCGGGAGCCTCGCCCTCGCCAGCTCCGTGCTGGTGGTGCGCGTCTGGCTGAGACACGTCGAGGTCCAACGCGCGCGCCTCCTCGCCGGTCGCATCGGCGTCGTGGTGACGGCGGCGGTGATGGCGACCCTCAGCGTCTGCACGCGAGACCGCGTCCCCGACCCCGTTTTGTCCGCCGGCATGCTGGCGCTGCGCGCGATGGTGCTGACGCTGTGGCCGTCGAACATGCGCCTCTCGGCGCTGCACGGCGGCCACCACCTCGCCATCCTCGCGACGCTCGTCGGCGGCATCGTCACGCTTCCCGAGCTGACCGACCTCGGCCGCCCGACGGAGCCGGTCTGCCTGTGCAGCGTGCTGCTGCTGGGCGAGCTGCTCGGCTTCACGCTCGACTCGCACCTGCGCGACGCGCGGCTGCGGCTGCACGAGCGCGAGCAGCAGCAGCAGTTCCGCGACCGGATGGAGGAGGAGAAGGCGCGGCTGATCGCCCAGAAGCGCGAGGCCGAGGCCAAGGCCGAGCGGTACGCGGGCAGCTTCTCGGAGCGCCTCTGCCGCTCGTTCGACCTGTCGCTCGACCTGGTGGTGCTCTTCGAGGTGCTCAAGGAGGAGGGGGGGGCGGCAACGGGCGTGCGGGGCGTGCGGGGCGTGCGGGGCGTGCGGGGCGTGCGGGGCGTGCGGGGCGGCGGCCACCGGCGCCGCGTGCGCCGCTTCTACGTGTCGCCGTCGTACGAGGCGGTGCTGGGCCACGCGCCGTCGGCGCTGCTGGGCGACTTTGAGGAGGCGTCGCCCGCCATCTTCCGGCCGCATGAGGTGGCGGCGCTGAGCGAGTGGTGCGTGCTCTTCGTCGAGGGCAAGGTGCGGCAGGGCGAGATGGTCGAGCTGCCGCTGCGCCACGCCGACGGGCACGAGGTCTGGTTCGAGCACAAGGCGACGTCGCACCCGGACGACGCCAACTGCGGCATCATCATCTCGCGCGACGTGACCGAGCGGCGCGCGCGCCACGCGTTGGAGCTGCGCAACGCCGTGCTCGAGGCGGAGCGGCTCAAGGACGAGGAGGCGATGGACTTCCTGGCGCACGAGCTCAAGACGCGCCTCATCACCTGCGACTCGCTCGTCGACGGCGTGCGGCGGACGGTGGCCGAGGTGGCGCCGCGCGCGCTGCACGCGCCGCACAGCGCCGCCGAGTGCCTCGACGACCTGACGGGGCAGCTGCGGCGCGGCGTGCGCATCTGCATGGACGCCGCCATCGCCAAGCAGCTCATCCACGACGCGTACGTGCCCAAGCGGCGCTCGGTCGGGCTGCGCGACGAGCTGCGCTCCTTCTGCGGCCGCCGCCTCGCGCTGCACGTCGACGACGCCGTTCCGCGGCTGGTGCTCCTCGACGCCAACCTGCTGCTGCACGTGCTCGAGAACTTCGCCTCCAACGCGGGCAAGTACGGCGGCGGCGATGTGGGGCTGCGCGTCACCGCCGCCGCGGGCAGCTCCTCCGCCGACGGCCTGTGGCTGACGTTTGCGGTGATCAACCCGCCCGGGCCGCACCACGCCGAGATGGCGCGCCGCTTCGGCGTCGACGCGCGAGCGCTCTTCGGCCGCGGCGTGATGGGCGTGCAGCCGCACGCCGTCTCGTCGGGCCTCGGCCTCCACCTCGTCGCCAAGTGCGCCGCCGCGCTCGGCGCGACGCCGCGGCTGCGCTTCCTGGCGCACGCCGTCCACGCCGAGCTCGAGCTGCCGCTGCAGGCGCAGGCGCAGGGCGTGGGCGGCCTCGGGGGCGGCGGTTGCAGTGGTGGCGTGCACGGCGACGGGGACGGCTGCCACGCCGACGACGCCGACGACGCCGACGACGCCGACGACGACGCGCCGTCGCGACCGACGGTGCCGATGCGGATCGCGTCGCTCGACGACGACTCGTTCACGCGCTCGATCGACGCGCAGATCTTCGCGCACCTTCGGATCGAGGCGGCGGTGCGCGGCGAGACCGCCGAGCAGATCGAGACCTTCCCGGAGTTTGTGGCGTCGCTCTCGCCGCCGCCGCACGTCGTCATCGTCGACTACCGCCTCGACCACCCGCGCCTCCGCTCGCCGTTCATGCTCGGCACCGAGCTGCTGCCGCGGCTGCGCCAGCTCGGCTACGGCGGCAAGCTCGTCATCAAGAGCGCCTACGACTCGGCCGCCGACGTCGCGCGCTTCAAGGCCGCCGGCGCCGACGACACGCTGCTCAAGGGGCTCTCGTCCGACGCCCTCGGCCGCGAGCTCGCGCGCATCGCCGCCGCCCCCGCCGCCCCCGCCGCCACCCCCGCCTCGCCCGCCTCGCCCGCCCCACCACCACCGCACCGCGTCCATGCCACGAGCGCCGCTGGCGCCCCGTCGGCTGCCGCCGTTCGCCCGCCGGGGGCCAATGGGGGTGTGGCTGTCCAGCTGGTCCAGCGACAGCCGATGGCAGCGGTCATTGGCCCGCAGGCGATGGGTCACGACGAGGCTTCCCGCCCGGTGCACGACCACGTGCAGGCCGTGCGCACGTCGTTCCTCGCCGTCGTGAGAGGCTTGGAAAAGTCTGGCCACATCGTGCTCAGCTTACTCGTCGCAGCCATCGCGGCCGGCTGCTGGGCAGGCCTGTACTGGGCCAGACAGTCAGCGCCCGTGGTGGCGGCCGCCCTTGTCGTCATCCTGCTGTACACGCTGCTGCAAGTGCTCGACCAGAAGCAGGCCGCGGCCCTCACCTGCTGCGGCGGGTGGGTCCTCGTCAGCACGCTATTCCTTGCAACGAACCTGTCATGTAGCAGCGATGTGCTGGCCCAGAAGCTGGAGGCTGTGGCCGCGCCATCGATGCTTGCAGCTTATGCAGCAGCCTTCTGGTGCGTGGGCGTGGGGCTCAGTGTGCAGCCGCTTGCGAAGCGCACTCGCCTCATCAGCGGTGTCGCCGGCGCCGTCCTCAGCGTGGCCTCACTCGCAGTCGTGTGTCATCGCCTCGAAGGCGTCGTGCGCATGGTGTCGACCGTGCTAGTCACCTGGCTCCTCGCACTTGCCTGGGGGGCGATCTGCGTGCACGTCGCAAGACGCCACGGGGGCAGGTTTCACGCTGTCGTGCGCGGCCTGCAGCAGCTGGGCGAGCAGCTGAAGGAGCTCGACGGCGAGCTGCAGGCGTCGCCCGCCATTGACGAGCGCGTGCTGGCGCGGCTCACTGCGCCGATGCGCTTCAATCTGCAGCACAACTTCCGCGCGGCGGCACTCGAGGCGTGCGACGACGCGGCGGCCGCGCTCGCGGCGGGCGACACCGACGCCGCCTCCAACCACGTGCACCGCCTCAAGGGCGCGGCGCGCTACGTTGGCGCGATGCGCGTCGTCGAGGCGTGCGCGTGGCTGCGGCAGCTCCCTCCCGAGGTCGCCAAGCGCACCACGGCGCTCGACAAGCTGCGCGCGGTGCTGGGCGAGGCGCTGCCGGCGCTCGACGTCGCGCTGGCCGACCTCGCCGCCCGCCACCGTCCCCTCGTCGTCGACGCGCCGTCGCCGTCGCCGCCGAAGCAGCCGCTGCCGCCACCCTCCGCCTCGGCGTTGCCCTCCTACTCGCCCTACTCGCCCCACGCCTGCTCGCCCTTTGGCGGCGACACCGCCGCCGCCGCCGACCCCCGCCTCTTCCGACTGCCCTTCTCCGACGTGCGCGGTGGCGCCGGCAGCGGCACCAACGCCACCGCCACCACGCCCACCCACGGCGCCGAGGACGCGCCCGCGCCAACCTCGAGCGAGCCCCTCGCCACGTCGCTGCCCCCGGGCGAGGCGGCGCCGCTGCCGGCTGGTGCCGAGGCCGAGGTCACCGCCTCGCCCGGAGGCAGCACGTTTGGCGGCAGCGTGCTGTTCGGGGGCGGCGACCTGCGCCGGCGGCCTGGGGCGAGGGCTCAGAGTTCACAGATCGCTGTGACGCCGAAAACAGGGCCGAAAAGCGCTGTAGAAACCTCGTTTTTAGCTCCTATCGTTTAAAGGTATCGTTTTAAGAAGTTTCTTTTAGCCAGATCTCTTGGCGCGTCGCTCTGCTCACCGGCTACATTCACGCGCGCGGTCAGGTCTGCGTCTGGCCCGCGGCGCCGCCGTCGAATAGGGCGCTTCCCATGGCCCGCAGCCCGTACGGGGAGCGCACCTCGACGTCAAAGTACGGCACCTGCGTCACGGCGACGTCGCACCGCCCCGCGAGCTCCTCGAGCTCGGCGACGCAGTCCTGCTGCCCCTTGGCGAGGCGGCCCAGGTAGCCGTCGGCGGCGTCGTCGCTCACGAGCCGGTTGAGGACGCAGTTGTTGACGGCGATCCCCTCGTCGCGCAGCGCGAGCAGCAGCCGCTCGCTCTCGGCGATCGCGAGGCCCGTCGGGATCGAGACGATGACGAACTCGGTCGTCTGCTGGTCGTGCAGCAGGCTCTGCAGCTCGCGCATCTGCTCCTGGAAGTCACGCAGCGCCGCGACGCCGCCGCGCTCCTCGGCGCCGCCCGGCCCACCCGCACCCGCACCCGCACCCGCACCCGGCGCCGACGGCGCGCCCCCCTGCCCCGCGGCGCGGTTGATGACCGATCCGATGTTGTTGAGCATCGAGGTGGCGCCGCCCACGAGGCTCGCCGCGCCGTCGAACCGCTCGCGAATCGTGAGCAGCCGCGCGATGAAGCGGTCGAGGAAGTCGGGGTACGTGAGCAGCCGCAGCGTGTGCCCCGTCGGCGCCGTGTCGACGATGACACGGTCGAAGTGCAGCCCCAGCTCGTCCCGTTGCGCCAGCCCCACAATCTTGGCGAGCGCCACGAGCTCGTCGACGCCCGGAGGCACCGCGTCGAAGAGATCGGCAAAGTCGGCGAGGCCGACGCCGCCGTCGAGGCCGCCGCCGCCGCCTCCGGCGCCGTCGGCGACGCCGCCCACCAGCTTGCGAAACTCGGCGACCGCCTCGTCGACCTGGATCTCCGCCGCGTAGAGCGAGGCGCCGGCGACGCCCTCGACCCTCGCCACCTTGCCGTCGCCCAGCTCGACGCACAGCGCGTCGCCGAGCGAGTGCGCCGGGTCCGTCGAGACGACGAGCGTGTTGTACCCCTCCTCGGCGCACGCCACCGCGAGCGCCGCCGAGGTCGTCGTCTTGCCGACGCCGCCCTTGCCGCCCACCAGCACGAAGCGGTCGGCGGGCGCGCGCAGCGTGCCCTCCCACGCGGCCGCGTGCTCGCCGCCAAAGGCGACGCCGCCGAGGAACTTGAGCGGGTAGACGCCGCGCATCTCGAGGTCGAAGAAGGGGACGCGCGAGAGCGCGAGCGTCGAGAGCGGCGACGCGCCGCTCTCGATGGCCGCGAGCGAGCGCTGCTGCTCGGTCTGCAGCCGCTGCAGGTAGGCGAGGCTCGCGTCGGGCGCGATGATCTGGTTGACGACGAGCTGCGAGACGGGCACGTCCTGCTCGGCGAGCGACGAGAGGAGACGCGCCGACTCGGCGACGGAGAGGCGCGACGGGATCGCCACCACCACGAAGTCGGTCACGTCGGGGTCGGTGAGCAGCGCCTGGAGGTTGGTCACGCGCCGCTTCCACTCCTGCAGCCTCTCGACGGCCGCCTCGATCTTGGCCGCCGGGTCGGCGCCCGAGCCGAGCAGGCCCTGCAGCAGCGCGATCGCGCCGAGCAGCCGCCCCTTGAGCGCCACCAGCTTCGTCAGCAGGTTGTCGAGGAACGCGGGGAAGGCGAGCAGCCGCAGCGTGTGCCCCGTCGGCGCCGTGTCGAGCACGATCCGCTCGTAGCCCGCCGCCGCCGCCACGCCCGCCGCGCCGCCGTCGTCGGCGGCGGCGCCGGCGGCGGCCGACTCGCTTGGCTGGACGAGCGAGAGCACCTCGGCGAGCGCGAGCAGCTCGTCCAGCCCGGGCGGCGTCGAGTCGAGGATGTCGGACAGGTCGTCGAGCCCGAGCTTGTTGACCACCTCCTCGGCGGCGCTCCCCAGCCCGAGGTCGGCGGCGCGGAAGCCGCTCACCGCCTTGCGGAAGCGCTCGACCGCCTCGTCGGTATTCACCTCCATCGCGTCGAGCCCGGCGACGCCGTTGACCGCGACCGGCTTGCCGCCCGACACGTCCTGCATCAGCGCGTCGCCGAGCGAGTGAGCGGGGTCGGTGCTCACGATTAGCGTCGACAGGCCCGAGTCGGCCAGCCGGACGGCGATCGAGCTCGAGGTGGTGGTCTTGCCGACGCCGCCCTTGCCACTCACGAAGACCAGCCGCTGCGGCACGGTGCCCGGTCGCAGCAGAGCGTTGAGGCCGGCCGCCTCCGTCTCGACGGCGCACACAGGTGACGTGGCGCAGCGGTGGTGGTGGTGCGAGACGGCGGCGACGCGCGAGGCCGGGCCGATCGCCGGGCCGGGCCGCAGAGCCACGCTGAGCAGCGTGACGCCGAGCATTGGTTAGGTGGCGCTTGCTTCGTAGGGCGACCTCCGCGATGTACGACGCAGCTCGCCAGGCCAAGTTCGGTGGGGAGTGCAACCGCCAAAATCTAAAGTAATCTATGGCGCCGGGTGCGAAGACTTGCAAGCCGCAGCGGGTGACGAGCGTAGCGAGCGCACGCGTAGCGTGCCGAGCGTAGCGAGCCGCCGCGTAGCGGCGCCTTACGGTGTGGACGATTTGACGCTGGGAAAGTC